>Ga0163149_10008295_pt1 | contig 10297 bp, 12 predicted proteins | sample OliLakLV19MP5G1_FD_148604 | JGI IMG/M metagenome (GOLD analysis project Ga0163149, IMG submission 148604) | Freshwater microbial mat bacterial communities from Lake Vanda, McMurdo Dry Valleys, Antarctica - Oligotrophic Lake LV.19.MP5.G1 | ecosystem: Environmental > Aquatic > Freshwater > Lake >...
CTATGATGCAGTCAAGTTCCAGCGCGGCGGCACCACGCGGAAGCCGCCGCGCTGGAACTTGACTGCATCATAGTCGGCGAATTTGGTCGGTACCTTGTCGTAGAACTGCATCGCGCCCGACGGCATCGGCGCGTTGTCTTCCAGCCGGAACGACAGCAGGACCGCTTTCTTGATCCATTGATGCACGGCCCAGGCCCCGTTGATTTTCTCGGCGACACGTGCGCGGCCGGCATCGAGTTCGGCGATCACGTGCTTGACCGCCTCGCCGATACGTGCCGGTGCCTTGCCTGGCGACAACTCGCTGCGCTTTTCCCAGGCATCGTTGATGATGGTTTCCAGATCGGTCATGTTGGCTTCCTGTTGATTGTGGTTGGGAGTACGGGTTTGGCGGTGCTGTGCCCGGGTCTGGCTGCGGCTACCGATTGGCGCAAAAACTGGCGATGCGCTGCGCCGCTTCGACGCACTCGGCGGTTTCCGCCACCAGGGCCATGCGCACGTAGCCCACGCCGGGGTTGCGGCCGCTGTCTTCGCGCGCCATGTAGCTGCCCGGCAGAACGGTCACGGCCTGGCTGGCATAGAGGTCGCGGGCGAAGCGCGCGTCGTCGCCGTCAGGCACGCGGGCCCACAGGTAGAAGCCGGCATCGGGCAACCTCACGCCAAGATGTGGCTGGACCAGCGGCAACACGGCATCGAACTTGGCGCGATACAGCCGGCGATTTTCGAGCACATGCGCTTCGTCGTTCCAGGCCGCCGCGCTGGCCGCCTGTACCGTGAGTCCCATCGCGCTGCCGTGATATGTGCGGTAAAGCAGGAACTTGCGCATGATGGCGGCATCACCGGCAACAAAGCCGGAGCGCATGCCCGGCACGCTGGAGCGCTTGGACAAACTGGAGAAAACGATCAGCTGCCGGAAATCGCGGCCCAGCGCTGCGGCAGCTTCCAGCCCGCCCAGGGGCGGGCTGGTCTCGTCGAAGTAGATCTCGGAATAGCATTCGTCCGAGGCAATCACGAAGCCATGGCGGTCGGCCAGGGCGAAAACCTCGCGCCAGTCGTCGAGGTTCATCACCGCGCCAGTCGGATTGCCGGGTGAGCAGACGATCAGCATCTGCGTATCGCGCCAGACTTCGTTGGACAGGGCGCCGAGATCGGAAGCGAAATTGCGCTCCGGCACGGCAGGGGCGAAGCGCGCTTGAGCGCCCGCCAACAGCGCCGCCCCTTCATAGATCTGATAGAAGGGATTGGGGCAAACCACGGTTGCGCCAGGCCGGCTGGCGTCGATCACGGTTTGCGTCAAGGCGAACAGGGCCTCGCGCGAGCCGTTGACCGGCAGTACCTCGGTGGCAGCGTCGACCTTTGGCAGGCGGTAGCGGCGCATTAACCATTGCGCGATCGCATTGCGTAGCGCAGGCTCGCCGGCGGTGGCCGGATACTTGGAAAGCCCGGCCAGATTGTCGGTCAGTGCCTGCTTGATGAAGGCGGGAGTCGCGTGTTGCGGCTCACCCAGGCCCAGGCTCACCGCGCGCAGGCCGGCCGGCGGCGTGACACCGGCAAACAGCTGGCGCAGTTTTTCGAACGGATACGACTGCAGCAGGTCGAGACGAGGGTTCATTGCCGGGCATGGACAAAGCGAAAAATGAAAAAGCCTCGCTGGTCGGGCGAGGCTTTGGATTCATGGTCGGGGCGGCGGGATTCGAACTCGCGACCCCTTGCACCCCATGCAAGTGCGCTACCAGGCTGCGCTACGCCCCGAACAGGCGAATTGTAGCAGAGCAATGCCCGGAACGGCCCGCGCAAGTTCAGGCAGGCGGTTTTTCCGCGCCGGCTTCCGCCGTCTTGCCGCGCACTGCAGCGCGGCGCAGCTTCTTGTAAAGCTCGGGCTGATCGGCCTTGAGGTATTCGAGAATCTCGAAATCCTCGCGCTTGACCTTTTCCAGATCAACCTGCTCTACATGCACCAGGCGCAGCAACTCGCGTACCGGCTTGGGCATTTCGCGCCCGGATTCATAGCGTGAACCGCCGGATTGCGTTACGCCTATGCGGGTCCAGAACTCATCTTGATTAAGGCCGAGGCGCTGGCGAATGTCGCGTGGATCAAATTTGTCGAAAAAGCCCATAGTGTGCCCAATATCTCCCGTGACCCCGCTCCCGCACCAAAGATAGCAAAAAAAACCGTGTCGCAGCGGCGCCGCCGCCAACCTTCACAAGCTTTAACAGAATGCCAGGCCGGGTGCCAGACCGGGTGCATACGAAACCGGCAAATCAATTAAGATACAAGGCTTTGCCGGTGAATGCTTGCCCGGTACCCACGCGCTTTGCGCAGTCATTATGACCTTGATTGTCCATAAATACGGCGGTACCTCCGTCGGCACTACCGATCGCATCAAGAACGTGGCGCGGCGCGTGGCCAAATGGCATGCCGCCGGGCACCAGATGATAGTCGTACCGTCGGCGATGTCAGGTGAGACCAATCGCCTGCTGGGGTTGGCGCGCGAACTTTCGCCCAACCCCGATCCGCGCGAACTTGATGTGATCGCCTCGACCGGAGAGCAGGTCACAATCGGCCTCCTGTCGATCGCTCTCATGGCTGTCGGCCTCAAGGCCAGGAGCTATACCGGCGCCCAGGTGAAGGTCCTGACCGACAGTGCCTTTGGCAAGGCACGCATCATGGCGATCGATGAACGCGCCATTCGTGCCGATCTCGAACATGGCTACGTGGTGGTGGTGGCGGGTTTTCAGGGTATGGATGAGAAAGGCAACATCACCACCCTCGGACGCGGCGGCTCGGACACCTCCGCGGTGGCGCTGGCGGCCGCACTCAAGGCCGACGAATGCCTGATTTATACCGATGTCGACGGCGTCTACACCACCGATCCGCGCATCGTTGCCGAGGCACGCCGCCTGAAAACGGTGACCTTCGAGGAAATGCTGGAAATGGCCAGCCTGGGTTCGAAGGTGCTGCAGATTCGCTCGGTCGAATTCGCCGGCAAGTACAAGGTGCCGCTGCGTGTGCTTTCCAGCCTGACCGATCCCGACATGCCGATTGCAGAAGAGGCACGCTCGGGCACCCTGATCACCTTTGAGGAAGACCAGAAAATGGAACAAGCCGTCATTTCCGGCATCGCGTTCAACCGCGACGAAGCCAAGATCACCGTCATGGGCGTGCCCGACCGTCCGGGCATCGCCTACCAGATCCTGGGGCCGGTGGGCGATGCCAACATCGATGTCGACATGATCATCCAGAACGCCAGCGTGGGCGGCTTGACCGATTTTTCATTCACCGTCAATCGCGCAGAGTACGCCAAGGCGCTCGAGGTGCTCAACAGCCGAGTCAAGGGGGCGATCAGCGCCGCCGAGATCCGCGGTGACGAGAAAGTGTGCAAGGTTTCGATGGTGGGGATGGGCATGCGCACCCACGCCGGTATCGCCAGCCAGATGTTTCGCACGCTCTCGGAAGAGGGCATCAACATCCAGATGATTTCCACCTCCGAGATCAAGATCTCGGTGGTGATCGACGACAAATACATGGAATTGGCCGTGCGCGCCCTGCACAAGGCCTTCGGTCTCGACCAGGCGGGCTGAACCGCATATAATTCGCAGCGGCCCCGGAGACGTGGATGAGTGGCTGAAATCGACGCCCTGCTAAGGCGCTATACAGGCTTAAACCTGTATCGAGGGTTCGAATCCCTCCGTCTCCGCCAAAAGCGATTCCAAAGCAGTCCAAGCAAGTCCAAGCAAGTCCAATCAAACCCGCTTCTCCCTCCAGGAAAGCGGGTTTTTGGTTTTCTGTCTGTTGACGTGCTTTGACAACCGGGGGCATTCTTAGGGGCATCCGTGCAAACCGGGACATCGTCTCCCGGCGCCGTTAGGGCGACCCGAAATGCCCCTGACCGATGCCACCTGCAAGGATGCCCGGTCCCCGAGGGGTGCAACTTCAAGCGCATAAGCGGAGCGGGCGGGTTGTACCTGGAAGCGACCAGGACCGGCGCGAAGCTGTGGCGCTTGAAGTACCGCCACATCGGCAAGCAAAAGCGCCTGGCGAGCGGCGCCTAAGCGCAATCACGGTGTTTGTAGCGTGTGCAAGCTGAGCAGCGGGAATGAGTGCGCCCTCGATGCGGATGACCTGATAGGCAAGCTGGGATGTGTTTCGGCGGGTCATGGGTCAGGGGTCAGGTTCCGCGCAGCAGGTTGCGCGCGATGGTGTAGCAGTGCAGGGCGACGGGCATGAAGTCGATGGTCAAGCCATCCACGGTGGCTTCGCTGGTGGTGGTGCGGGTGGTGACCAGTGGTGTGCGCGCAAGCTTGTGGCGCCGTGCCAGTTCAAGCAGGCCGCGCAGTTCGTTGGGCGCCGACACCGGCCGGTCCGACCATTTGATCTCGACGGCGAAACGCGGCTTCTGGGTGCGAGCGTCGAGCGAGACGATGTCCACTTCCAGATCCTGCCGGCCGGCCTTCCAGCGCGCGTAGTGCAGCGATCGGCTCACCTCGGCGCTGTGCAACCACTGGCTCCAGACGGCGGTTTCGGCCAGGCTCCCCATGGCTTCATCGTCGGCCGTTGCCATGCCGAACAACGCGGCCCGGATGGAGGGGTTGGTCAGGTACACCTTGAACGTGCGGGCACGCTGCATGCGCAGCGCGTTTTCGTCGATGCGGTGGACACGCCGGATGAGAAATGCCGCCTCAAGGTACTCCAGGTAGTCGCTCAACTTGGTCTTGGTGATGCCGGAGTGCTTGCTCAAATCTTCCAGCCCCAACTCGTTGCCGGTGTTGAATGCCAGCACATTGAAAAACCGGTTCAGTTCCTGCGTATCGCCGATGCCGTACAGGCTGGGCAGGTCTTTGAGCAGCACCTTGTCGACAATGTCCTGCCGCAGAAAGCGCGAGGGATTCGCGCGCACCATGGGGTTCATCACCGCCTCGGGAAAGCCGCCATAGTTGAGGTAATTGATGAACTCCACATTGAGCGCGTGAATATCGGTGGTCAGGTAACCGGGGGCGCGGTCGCGCGGGCGCTCATCCTGCGGCATGGCGTCGCGAATCAGGGCCTCCTCCTGGCCGGCGAATTTGAGATATTCGGCGAACGTGAGTGGCGGCAGGATGAATTCGGTGAAGCGCCCGGCGCCCGACTCGCGGCTTTTCATGCGCAACGCGGCGGCGGCCGAACCGCTGGCCACGAAGCGGATGCGCGGATATGTATCGACCAGCGACTTCAGGTGGACTTCCCAGTCCTTGAGGTATTGCACCTCGTCGAACAGCACCCACAGGGTCTGCTTGGCCGGATGCCGGTGCAGGTCGGCGAACATCTGCACCAGGCTCTCCAGCGAGCGGCCGGAATAGAGCGGCGTGTCCAACGACAGAAACAGCACTTGGGTGCCGGCGACTCCGTCGTCGAGCAATTGCGCCACCAGGTGCTTGAGCATCACGGTCTTGCCGACCCGTCGCGGACCGATCAGCACCACGGCCCGGCGTACCTCGGCGTTGCGCACCAGGGTGGAAAACTGGCTGAAATAGGCCCGGCGCGGCCAACCGCTCTCCTCGGGGTCGATATTCTGACCCGCCCGCCACCACGGGTTGTCCAGGGCCAGACGACGCTGCACCTCGCGAGGCGGTATTTGGAGATCGGTCGCCATTGTCTGATTGGGCTTGGCCTAGTTCGTCAAATTAAGCATAGTTTTGTGATTCTAATTCAACGGATGCCATTTTTCCCAATTCGAACAATTACTTGTAACGTCTTGTTTACCCTCGTCTGCTCGTCTGGGCCTAGATCGGGCCGCGGCTCGAATGCGGCGATGGTCCTGCAGAGGGGTCTGCGCGCGACGCTGTGCAATCGCTTCGAGGAGCGCCTGCCATTCTGGCAGCGCATCCAGCGCTTGCTGCAAATGGCGGTCGCGTACCGGCGGTGGCATATTGGGCTCGGCTTCGGCGTCCGGCAGCGCGCGCGCCTTCGGGTTCAAGTTCGGCAGGTGGTCGACCAGCAGCTTGTAGTGCTCCTTGTATGGTTCCTTCTCCTACAGGCGATCGTGCGGTCAGGTCTTTCACGCCGCCGAAAGGCACGATGTGGAGCGGCAGCGTGGAACCGGCATGACGCAGCCGATGGATCGGGTCTGGGTGTTACGTCCGTCGAAATCCTGGGCGCTAAATGAATTCCCCACTCCCTATCAAGGTGACATCGTCACGCCTGCGCACCGACACAGATTCCGGGAATCGTGTGGAGCGCAGCACCAGCGCGCCGTCGCTCAACACCGGCGGAAGCTCGAACCCGCAATCTGCCGCGGCCTTCTCCAGCCGGGTTTGTTGAAGAGGCGTCACGCGGCGCTTTCGACTGGACTGTGATAGCCGACCCGGATGACCATCGCGATGAAGGGACAGCGACCCGAGCGGACAGCGCCGCCCAGTTTGATGAGTGCGTCGTGCGCGCAGCGGCTTGCACTAAACCGGCTGTCGATCATGCCTCACTCCGCCGTCGCCGCGACACGGTTCCATCGAAGCGGCTGGCGCCGCCAGTGCTCGGTGATGCCTTGGGAGAAGTCGGCGCGAACCAGCTTTGCGCGCTCGATCAGCCAATCGTCCGACTCACGGCGAATCACCACGCCTTCAATCGGCCCATCTCGAAAGGCGCTGCGCTCCTGCTCGACCAAATGTATCAACGCAGTACGCGACAAACCGCCTTGCGCAACTTGGTTAACTACCTGCAAGCCGGTCTCTCGGGCCCAGGCGTTGCGCCGCGCGGAAGACCAAAAGCGCTTCGCGCTACGGTCGTAGACGTCAAACAGCAACCACCAGTCCGGCAACCGGGAATAGTCGAGGCTATGTCGAGCGGCGCACCACTCGCCGAAGGCGATCAAATCAGTGCCCAGCGTATCGAACAACCCATCCTGATGAATCGAGAGCCATTCGGATAAATGCAGGAACTGGCCCACGAATGGATGTCGGAGGTATTCGCCGCGATTCTGCGCACGCAACTCACCGTCGGTGGAAAAGGAAATTCCAAGATTGGCGCCGTCCAGCTTTTCTTCAACGGTGACGTCGCCGGCCAGCAATGTCTCCACTTCACCCGGCGCCAAGACCTTGTCGTCGCGTGGCTCGCCCGAGCCTAGCCAAGCAAGGTGGGCGATATGTGGGAAGCGGAAAAAGTCGCTCATCTGTCCGACGGCAATGGCGGCGCGACTGCGCGTGGGAACTTCTTGGCGTAGAAGCGGAGTGCGTCATCAGGGCACAGAAACTCGACGTGGACGTCGCGCGCCCGCAACTGTTGCCACCAGTTCAGCCACTTGCTGTCGGCGGCTTGCCAGATCGGCGGTTTGGCGGGGTGCGCATGGGCCACCGCAGCAAACTTGCGGTCCGGCGCATCGAACGCAGGCTGCAAGTCTGGATCCGGAAATTCCGCGAACTCGTCGGGTTGCGTCTCGCTGATCGCGACACGATGCACCCGATTCGCGTTCGCGCTGTTTTGCAGAAGCCATTTCAGGAACACATCACCCACCCCCTTGGGTTGATTCGGCCGGGTCTTGTTCTGGTATTCGCCCAATATCCGGTAGGCGTCGTCAATCACAACCGCACCGTCTTTCTGATGTGCGAGAAGTCGGGCCACACAGGCCTGACGGCATTGAAGCGAAGTGTCCGCATGGCTGCCGTTGGCCACCAGCAACACATTGGTGTCGATCACCGCCGGATTCATTGCGCGCTCTTTTCGCCCGCGGCCTGCCTCTGTAGAGCGGCCATGGTCCGTGCCGCGATGTCACCCATCTCGTCGCCAAAGAAATTCTCCGGCCAGTTTTCGATCTCGCCGAACATATCCAGTCGCAGCGCTTCCATTTCAGCCGCAGCGCCCTTGCGATTCACAAAATAGATCGCAACGTCCTTGACGTCGATCTTCCCTTCAGCGACTCGGCGCTGTAGGCGAGTCAGGAAGTGCTCGGAGTGTGTTTCGACGATCAATTGCATGTCTCTACTTATGCTTTTCTCACTGGCCTGAACGGCGCTGATGAAAACATCGGCCAGGTTGGACTGTGCCATCGGATGAAGATGAATCTCGGGTTGCTCCATCCACACAGTCGAGCCGGCGGGTGCGTAGAAAGCCTGAACCAGCGCCGGTAGCACTTGGGAGACTCCGAAGCCGACGTCGGTCAGCTTGACTTCATGAGACTTCGGGTGCGTTTTGACCAGTACCTCATACTCCTTCCGCCCTGTAGCCACGCGTCGAACCGTAAAGCTGTCGATTACGCCAAGTTCAGCCAGCCATTCCGCGATGAACGCGACGAACTGCTGCTTATGCCGTTTGTATCCACGGTTCAATTTGCGGCCCTGCGCCTCTGCGGCAAGCAACGCTGCGATCGCGAATTCGCCTTCCGCGCCCACATCGGGTGGCGTGTCTCCAGACCACTGGTAGACGCGACGCGCTGGCCGTCGCAGCGGGCCGAGAAAATAAACTTGCTCCAGCATACGTTCGGTTTGCAACGTAAAGTCGGCCAGGAAGTCGGCGTTCTGATACCGCAGCAGCGTGCGATCGGCGAAGCGATAAAACTTCTCCGGCGGCTCCACCGGCCATTTACGACCGACCGCGTGAACCAGTCTGAGCGGTGAACAGTTCACGCTGGCTCGAGTGTGATTGACCTGCAGAACGCTATTTCCCTTTTCGATCAACTCGTACTGCAACAACTCTGTCTGCGGTTGCTCGGCTTTATCGGCTCGCAGGGTACTGGAGAGGCGCAACTCGTCGCCGTGATAGGACTGCTCCGAAACCAGTGCGTTCCCGACTGTCAAGATTGTGGGCAGCCTCCAACGCAGCGAGAACTCCAGTGGCAATTTCAGATCGTGGCCGAACAAGCAGTCTGCGAACGTGCCAAGGTCGATAAGCGAATTTTCGTCGCCCATGTGCAAGGCACGCTTGCGGTCTGAGAGTCGAACTGTTTGCTTCAGCGCCAGCAATAGGTGACCGAGACTTGATTTGCCCGAGCTGTTCGTTCCGAAGATGACTGTCAACGGTGCGAGCCGAACTGTTCCCGTATCTCGCCATGCCTTGAAATTCTTGATTTGTATTTCCGTCAACATGATGTGTCCTTAGTTCGCCGCTTCATTCTGCCGCATTTCATTCGTCACAAAGTTTTGCTCCAAGCGTTGTATAGCCTTGGAATGGTTCGCCCGCTGACGCACCTGTGGCGGCCACGACCTGGGCTACAGGTACTGCGCCGGATGCGAACTACATCGAAGCAAAAAGGCAACGCCAAAGCCAAAAATGAGGAATGTCGGAAGGTCGATGGCAAGGCTGGAGACAAGAAGAATAGACATAGATTGCCCCTAACCAAAGCCGCAGACCTCTACTTTAAGGAGGTCTTCGAGTTGCCGCTTTATGCGCACGATTTTGAGAAGGAGTCCATCGATATTTTGAGGAGGCTCCGCAATAACTTCGTGCACCATCAAAGCAAGATCGCGAAAATGGACGCCGAACTGCAAGCTCGCGTAGCCGCGCCAAAGTTTCAACGTGAACGTGGCGCGCTTCGCGACAGCGGAAGGACTTGGCATCCGAGCATGGGGTGCATTCGCGAGCAAGCCGGCGCGCTGAAGTCGTGGGCGAGGATGTTGGAAGATCGCCGCTTCATGCGCTTCCCGTTCAAGGAAACCGAGCTGTAAGGGCAGTTGCCGGAGCTTTAGAAAGTTTTTGTGCGATCCGGAGCCACTGACCCATTACATGGGAACCCGCACCACCCACGCGCGTGCGCGGGGTGTGTACCGGGGGCGCACCGCCTCGGTCGATTACTCCTGATGGGCATCGAGCACCTCCAAAGAGGGCTTTCACCATTCCGCACGCATCCTTGCCTGATAGTCCAGGCCGTCGACCTCGCGATCTTTCCAAAGGCCAAATGCGTCGTCGGCCTGTTCCGATGGCCTGAGCTTTTCAAGGTACTGCGCAACCGCTTGACGAATCAACTCGGAGCGGGAAACGTGTCGAATTTCGGACAAGGCATCCAGTTCTTTCAGCGTACTCTCTGAAATGCCAACAAGTGCGCGGCGCATGGCAACTCCTTTGATGTTAGGCAACGATATCATATATCACGAAGGTGCTCAATTTGAAGCGGGGCCCACCATGGCGACGGAACTTCGCATGCGCCCGCAATTCATCGCGCGTGTTGCGCTGCAACTTGCGCAGGCCATGCCGCCGGCGCTGGAGGCTGCCGTGCAAATAGTGTCGCCGACGCTCCCGCACAGCGCAAAGGTGTTGGCCACGCGGCTGAAGAATTTCGTGCTATCCACGACAGCGAAGCTTGCGGCGCGCGTAGGGCAGTAGGCGGGCAGAGGCTTC
>Ga0163149_10008296_pt1 | contig 10296 bp, 8 predicted proteins | sample OliLakLV19MP5G1_FD_148604 | JGI IMG/M metagenome (GOLD analysis project Ga0163149, IMG submission 148604) | Freshwater microbial mat bacterial communities from Lake Vanda, McMurdo Dry Valleys, Antarctica - Oligotrophic Lake LV.19.MP5.G1 | ecosystem: Environmental > Aquatic > Freshwater > Lake >...
CTACAAAGTCAACATGGACGGCACTTCGCTTGACGCCAAAATCGTCAACCGCGCCTTCAGCCGGGCCGCCAGCGTCGACACCACCGGATGGTGCGCAAGAGAATTTCAAAAATCATGGGCCAACATCGCACCTGAGCTAGTGGGCTCCGGCGATGGTGTGCAAATGTCTCGCGCCTTCCAGCAAAGCGATAAATTCAAACAAGTAGACTGGCAAACCGCTCAAGAAGCCATGAAGAACGGCAAGGCCGTAGCTGTGACGCGACAATGGGATCCTTCTGTGGGCAACATCAATCGTGGCGGCCACGTGGCCACCCTGGCCATGCAGAACGGCCGCATTATGGAAGCCAGCGATCACGTCACTCAATTCAATAAAAACAGTGGCCGTTATGTGCCGAGCAAAGACAAGTTCTTTGTCTTCGACCCAACGAAGAATGCCTAGAGCGCTTAACGCGTAGACATAAGCTATTCAGCCAGGTCTTTGATCACCAGGTCGTTGATGTCGCCTTTGAATAAGCACATTTTGTTGATTTCTTGAGCCGGTAAAGCGTCGATTTGTTTTTTGACGTCTTTTTTCTTGGCCTGAGTAACAACAGCATATTGCTCTCTAAGCTTGGCGGCTGCGAGGGCTACTAGAGCCAGATCGTCTCGTTTATCGTCAAAAATCAGCGCTACTCTTTCCACTGCCGGTGGTGGCACAAATTTCTTGTCTGAAAGAATGCCTATGATGCGCTCGAAACCAATTGAAAATCCGCAGGCAGGAACATCGCGGCCGCACATCTTGCCCACCATTTTGTCGTAGCGACCTCCTCCAGCGATAGAGTAGTTGTATCCCGGATATCTAATTTCGAAAATCGGGCCAGTGTAGTAGCCCATTCCCCGAACCAACGATGGTTCAAATTCGACTTTGAAATTGTCACCGGCGCTTTTCGATACCACTGAAACAATGTTGTTCAGCAGTTTTACTACTTCTTCATCGGCAGAAATTTTTTCAGCCAGAAATTCAAGCTGATTGCCTTTGCTGCTAGCTAGATTCGTGATCAGGTCTTTTAAGGCACTGATAGCCACTTCTGGATGTCCGTCGCCTGCTAAATCTTTTGCTACTCCATCAAGGCCGATTTTGTCTAATTTGTCGAGAGCAATAAAAACACTGTCAAAGCGGTTTTCTTCAAAGCCACAATGTTTGGCAATCGAAGACAACATGCGTCGATCGTTGATGGCAATGGTGAATCCAGAAAAGCCTAATTTGACCAGGGCTTCAGAGGTGGCTTGCAGTAGTTCGATTTCGGCAATTTCGTTTTTAATTCCGAACATATCAATGTCGCACTGTGTGAACTGTCTAAATCTTCCTTGCTGAGCGCTTTCTGCCCGCCATACTGAGCCGATTTGAATCGACTTGAATGGATTGGGCAGGGTGTTTTGATTACATGAGTAGAAGCGCACCAGAGGCACTGTCAGGTCAAACCGTAAACCCATGTCACTTAGCTGGCCGCGCATTTGATCTTGGCTTGTCGTGGTTTGCTGCAAAACCTTATCGAGCTTATCGCCGCGTTTAAGCACTTCGAAAATTAGTTGCAAATTTTCGCCGCCTTCGCCGCGTTTTAAAAGCTGGATATTTTCTAGACAAGGAGTCTCTATTTTTGTAAAACCAAAGCGCTCATAAGTCGCAGTGATGATGTGTGTGGCCCAATCTCTCAGCCTGACTTCGGCGGGGCCAAAGTCGCGCATGCCGCTCAAAGGGGCTGAACTAATTTGCGTGTCGCTGGACATGATTGCTCCTACTTTTTTCAATAGAACTCTAGAATACTGCAAAGGGCCTGGTGGGTGGCTGTGTTGTTTAGAAACTAGAACGTATACGTTTTGCGTGTTTTTTGCGGCAAAACGTATACGCTCTAGTTGGCGCATAACACCCAGGTGCCGATGACCACACTTTATTACTAGCTTGCGTAGTAACCAAAAGCACTAAAATAAAAATCAAAAGGCGCCTAAAAAAGAGGCGTAACCTCGGTTTTCCTTGTGAGAAAACTCTGGTTACGCCCCTTTCGTAGCGGCCTATTCAGGCATCATGCTTTAGAGACTGCAGGCATCTCCGCTGTGGCAGATGGCCATGCGTGCCTGACGAATTTGACTTTCGGCCAGGACAATCGTGGATTCAGTCAACTTGATCAGCTCGTCCACGCGAGTGGTTTTGCTGTTCAAATCGATAGGAATGGCTACCAGCACACGAGGTGATTGGCAGCTCGGTGGTGTCGGCTCTTGCGCTGAATCGGCATCCCTTCCGCTGTGAATCTGCTCGAACCACTTGCTCGGATCGGGGGATGCACAGGTTGTACAACCTCCTCGAGGCGAGAAAGTAATCAGCGGCTCTTGATCGAGCTGTTCGGGTGATGCAGGCAAGGGCGCGGCGTGTGGCTTGAGGGCGTCCAACTCGGCAACGTCTTCGAACGAAACAACTGTGACTTCGAAGCTAACAGAGCCGACACGCAGAGCGTCGAGGGCAGATTGGTTGGCAACGAGGTCGGCAGTGTCGGAGAGGTTGTTGGCGGTAAGAGAGTTGGCCTTAGCGCGGTTGATGAGCTGCGTCGCGGTTTCGCTATTGCCGTTGGCGGCTTGTTTCTCGATTCCGGTAAGCAGCAGTTGTAAATTGCTCAAGCGCTTTTTCAAACGTATGAGCTGGGTCGGCGCAGCGTTGCTGCCCGGGTATTCGCCAGTTAACATGGTTACTCCTTGGAGCATTGATCTTCTTTTGGGCAATAGCCAAGGGGGTTCAGGCCTTTGGCGGTATTGCAGGAAGTGCAGAAGCCGTTAACCATGAGAGGTTTATGCTTCTGGCAACAAGGGCAAGTGCCGACATCAGGTCCAACAAGGCTGTGTCCGCACAGTGTTCCTTGGGGGCGTTTGTAATCCAGATCGATTACTTCGGTGTTTTTCATTCGTGCTCTTTTCCTTTAGAGGTTAGCCAATGGTGCGTGTGTCAGCAGGTACCATCAATGGCTTGGATGATAGAGTTGTGGAGTGCGGGTCTGCTTTAGGTTGAGAGTTGTGGAAGGTCCGTAAGAAAATATTGGGAAAAAGGTAGCCTTACTAACCTATGAGAAATCGGTGCCTGGTTTCAAATTGTGCGCCCGTGGGCCTTTACCAAACTTTTGCATATCATTCGCATTACAAATGCATATTGATGGCAAAAATGTCAGCTTGCGCACTTTGACTAAATGCAAGCCAGCACTGGTTTTTCACCAGTTGAAATAAGTTCCACGTCTCAAGTTAGTTTTGTTTGAGCTTGGTTGTAAGTGATTAAGACATGCTTAAATAGTGCATTTTGCCTCTTGACGCTCGCGCCTATGCGCTAGGTTTTAGCCAGCCAGAGACCACCTGTTAACGCAAAATCAGCTTGATCAAAACGTTTTTAGTGATCTGTAATTCTTCCTCGCTTAAATCTTTGACCATGGTTTTTTGCGCCTTTAGAGTCAGCCTTTTGGCATGGGTCAAAGTCTTACGGCCTCTGGCAGTAATTAAAAGCTTGTGTTTACGCCTGTCTTGATCGTCTTTTTGTCTGCTCAACAGATCGCGTTCTTCCAGTTTGTCGATAATGTCTACCATTGAAGTGCGATCAATACCGTTGCGAAGAGCCAACTCTTGTTGAGTTTCAATCAATTGATTTTCTACCATGCGCAGAATCACGTAGTCTTGAAATGACAGCGCCAGCGGTTCAAGTACTACCGCAACCTCTTCGCGCATCATTCGTGCAGCCTTATTCAGCAGAAACCCGAGGTTGTCTTTAAGGCCTTCGGGAATAGCCTCAGGCGGTTTAGCATTCGTATATTTTCCAGTTTTTCCGGATTTTTCATTCATATAGATGATTATCCTGCCAGACCGTCAGTAATTCAATCATCAGCCATTGAATCAATCAGAATTCCCACGTGTCTATGGCAACTCAGCCAATCTGGCTGGATTATCGCCACGGGTATGAGATTCGTTTTATCTAATTTGAGAATCATTCCCTCAGCCCTTGCGTCTATTTAAACATTGGAAGGAAACAGTGCTTTTAAGGAGCGATTAAATGAAAATTCTTACCCCCCCTAGCTTTATCTGGTCTTATTTTTTGCGCACTACCAGCACTTGCAGACGACGGCACACCAGCCTCCGGCGGACTGCCACAAACTGGTGTTAAAGTTTGCGCCCCATGCGCCAAATTTAGTTTGACTACAGATCAAAAAGAAAAGCTTAGCGCTTTGCGCGATCAGTTCAAACTTTCTACCGCTCAGAAGAAAGCCGAGCTGGAAGTAGCTGTGCATCAGCAACGTGAGCTGATGAGCAAAGCCGTAATTGATAAATCGGCAGTGCTTTCACTACAGTCAAAGATCAATGCATTGCGTGACGAGCTAGCTAATGCCCGCATCGAAATGGCGTTGAATAGTTCTTCAGTGTTCACACCTGAGCAGCGCGAGATGTTTCAAAAACGTATGGGCCATCGTGGTGGCAAATTTGGTGGCCACAAGCCAGGCGGTTGGGGACATCACAAAGGCGGTTTTGAGCAACGCAAAGTTGGTTAGGGCGCCGCACTGTACGTATTGTTGTACGAGTAGATCTTGGGTTCACAGTAAATTTGCGGAAGAAAGGCGACCTGCCATGAAAGGTCTGGGTTGACTTTCTTCCGTCAGGAGAAAAAATGAAAATTAAATTGGCGCAGTTATCTGGATTTGGCCTGGGATTTGGCTTCGCACTGGCTCTGACTGCCCTGACGTGCGTAATGCCGGCCGAAGCCAGAGATAACGGTTATGCAAGTTATTTGAGCAGCGGCATAGCTGCCAATTCCAACAACGGCGGCAGCTGCGCCGGTGGTGCATTCCAGGGCCGTCGCGGTCAGAGGTTTAACAACCAAAATATGCAAGCCGGAATTTATCCAAACTATAATGCGCCTTTTGGTGGTACCGCTAATGGTATCGGAAACCCATACAATAACGCTTACGCCAATAATTCTTATGCTAACAACGCTTATGCCAACAACTCTTATGCCAATAGTGCGTCCTTTTTGAACGAACGGGCCAACCTGCAAAACCAGCTATCGATCGGCAATCTATCGTTTAAAGAACGCATGAAATTGCAAACCCGTCTGGCCAAAATTGAAGCCAAAGCTTTCAGCCAAAATCAAGGTTTCAATTCCTTTAATGGTACCGGTAATGGTGGCTTGCTAAGCAATTTCGGTAGCCAATATTTGAACAACAATAACGGCTTTTTGAACAACGGTTTGCTGAACAACAATCAAGGCATCAACGGACTGGCAAGTAACGGCTTGGTCAACAGCCTTCGCGGCAGGCTGGGCTTTTAAGCCCCGCAGGCTGCCAAGGTGGGCTGGCTAGCGCTAAGTTTTTTCTGAAATCAAGGCGATCTATTTGTGTTTAACGCCGGTTGCTGACTTCACGACCACTGTAGCTTTAGCTGGCCCTGGTTTCACAACGGGTTTCATGCCAGTAGTGCCCGGAGTGATTGATTTCGTGGCAGATTTTTGCGCCCCAGAAGTTTCTACCGTTGGACTTAAGGCTGGGTCTTCCGGCATGCCCTGGCGCGCTTGAGTTGGAGCCGCACCTAAGACCAGATCGTCGCCCACCCATTTACTTTTCAGCAGCGGTGTCTGCAACTCGCCTCGGTCTCTCAACACTTCTTCTTGCACTTTATCGTGCATGTGTTGGAAAGCATCACCAAGTTTGGTACTGCCACCATTTTTCTTCAATCCTTCAAGCAAATAGTGAGTGAAGACACCATTTTCGTAGCGGTTCGATTCCCACGAAACTTGCGTAGGATCGCTTGAACAAATTACCAGCTGGCCGCTTCCCTGCGCCAGCTCTTCAGCGTTATAACCCTTGATGCGGAAGAGACCTTTGGCACCAGCGGTCTCAGCAGCGCCGGAGTGGCAGGCGTCCATCATCAGAACCACCCTGTCAGAGTGCACACGGTCTTTTACCTGTTTTACAAGCTCTTGCATGGCCACGCCGGTGGCATAAAGTTTATTTTTGTCGGTGTTGTGAGCAACCAGATAATTCATGCCGTTAACGTCTGCTTTTGACGGGCTGCCGTGACTGGAAATGTAAATTAAGACCAGGTCATCAGGATTAACCACGTGAGGCAGCCAACTACCACCAATTTGATCCATGATGTTTTCGCGAGTAGCCTTTTCATTGACCAGCACGCGAACGTGATCTTTGGCAAATTTACCGTCTGTGACCAGGTACGAGGCAAAGTCTTTTGCGTCTTTGGCAGCATATCTAAGGTTGATGGAAGCGTCTTGGAATTTGCTCACGCCAATGACCAGGGCCCACTTATCTTTAACTGGTCTGTTGATTACAGTCTTGTCGATGCTGGCACCAGATATGGTGCGCGCTGTGGCTTTTACAGTTTCTAGATTGTGGGTGATATTTTTAGCACCTTCTGCATAAGCACTGATGCGTGTCAGGGCCTCGTAGCCCAGTGGCAGTGAGGCGATAATTTCGTGCGCTTTGCCCAGTCTTTTATCTCTAATTGCTTGCGCTTGTTTTCTGTAAAGCTCTGCTTGTTCATTCTGATCTAATTTGATAGAGGTACTGGCCAGGCCATCAAGAATTTTTGCTAAATATGGATGATCGTCGCCCAGAGCCTTGGTATCGATGGCGAGAGCCTTTTGAAACAGAGTATTCGCCTCTGCATATTTTCCTGATGCCAGATATGAGGTAGCCAGGTTAGTCTCGACTTCAGCCACGTCTGGTGATCCGACAACCGCTAGCCCCTTTATTTGAGCGCTCTGTTGGTCGAGCATCATGATTGCCAGCGCACGTTTGAGCAATGGCTCAGCTGATGGGCCGTTGCCTTGCAATTCGAAGTTTTTGCCAAGATTATTGAGCACTTCAGCCACTGCTTTGCTCGTGGCGCCGGCCGCTTTTTCAAAAATCGACAAAGCGTTTTGAAAGAATATTTGCGCTGCGGCATAATTTTGTTGTTGCTGTTTGAGTACTCCTAAAAATACGTCTACCTCGGCCACATCAGGAGAATCTTTACCCGATACCTTCTCACGCAAGCTTAGTGCACGAGTGAAGGCCGTTTCGGCGCGGTCAAATACGCCTGATTCCAATTGTGTTCTGCCAAAGCTCGTAAGGCTGCGTGATAGCCTGGCATCGGCTTCTCCGAACGCTTCAGCTTCTTGAACAGCTTGTTCTAACAGTTCTGCTGATTCAATAAAGTCACCATCGGCGAAGGCGCGCTCGCCTACATTTGTAAATGTATCCCAGGTAGAATCTTGCGGAAGCGATGCTACTTTTTTCAAATTTGGATCTTCGGAACGTCTGATGGTCAGGTCGATAGCATTAAAAATAGAAGCAACTGTCTCATCTAATTGTTTGCGTTGTTTCTTTTCTACAACCAGTTCGCCTTTTCCATCAAGCTGATAAGCGCCGTTAAACTGGTCCAAAATTTTAGGATTTTTTCTTGCTTGCTGCTTCAGTTCTTTGAGCATGTCATCTTCGATTGTTTCAGGCGTCACTGCATGTTCTGGCCTACCTGAAATCAATCCTAATAGTCTCCAAACCGCCAACTGAGCAATTTGTTCTTTTCTGTTTTGCTCTTTTTTAATTGGAACGCCGCTGTAACCGCCATTTCTTTCCAGATCGTTTGATGCCGCGATAATCGCCGACAATTGTTTCCAAACTTTGGCGTCAGGGTAGGAGCCAACATCGAATGCCACTCCGCCTTTTGGTGGAGGAGCAATGGTTTTCACCGAAGCACAAATGGTTTCGACTTTGGCAATGGCGACTTGACCAACTGGCACAGTGATAATTGTGTCTTTAGTCACCATCATTTTTTGCACGCCCGGCATATTAGGATGCAAAACTTCGTTGGCAGGAATTACCAGCTTAATCTCGTTGCCTGTGGTATTGGTCAAAAGCAGACGAACACTTGAAGTGGTGACTCCATCACCCTGTACCTGCATTGTCACTTTGCCGCTTTTAACAGCCTGGCGAAGAGTGCTAATCGGTGTTTGGCCAATTTTTGGTATCACGTTTGGTGTTGCCATGGCCACGGGCATCGGGCTCGGCACTTGCGCAATTAAGTTGCGAGCGTTGGCTGTGGAGCCGTTTGGTTGAGGCAGTGGTTCTTTGTCAAATGCTTGTGAATAGGGCGTATTGCCGACCAGGAGCGCCAGGGCGGCCATGAATGGCAAGCCGAGCGACTGGTGATGTGCGCGGTTGCGTTGCCGTTGCCGATTCAGTTTGCTCACTGTATATGCCTCTGGGGTGTTTTTTGCTGCTGGTGGGTAGTAAAGCATCTATACGCAACACTGGTCATTGTTAGGCCGTTGTGGCACATTAAAATTTTTTGCGCGCAACTTCTTGGCAAGAGCGTGTTCGCTGTAAAATTCGTTTGCAGATTGCGATCTATTTTAAATTGCAGTCGACTTTATTGCCAAAGCGCCGATGCCAAGACCGGCAGTTCTGTTGACGTCTGCTCGACAGTAAACAATAATGGGGCCGCGGAATCCTTACTAGATACACGAAAATTTTGGAGATTTACAGTGAGATTTTTATCCCTGTTATTGAGCGTGCTGATGGCGTGTCAAATGACTTTTGCTACGCTGCCTGCATATGCCGACGTGGCATACGATGCATCTTCAGGTCTTTCTGGTGAAGTTCCGGTCAACAAAGTCGGTGCCTTGTTGCTGGCCAGCGGAATTGCAGTGATGAGCGGTACTGCCATCACGGTCAACAATGCCAGCGGGCAGGCCCAACTCAGTGGCCAATTGTTCAAGACTGCATCTTCTGACGGCAACGTTAGTGGAAGCGCTTACTTCGGTGACGGCCCTGGTCTTTCCAAACTAGACTCAACCGCCTGTTCCGAATACGTAGATCTGACCGACGGTACTCGAGTTACCGGTCCTGTTTCTGGAGTTACTTCGACAGCCATCACTTGCGCCGGTCAGTCGATTCCGATGTCTTCGGTCGCTGCAGTGCACGCAGCAAGAGTCTTCAACTTCACTCTGAAGACCGGCTCATCCTCTCGTTTGAGCTTCTCACCAACATGCAACAAAGTTGTTGCGCAAACTAAGAAAGATGCTCCTCATCGCAGTATGAAGGTCAAAATAATTGTTTCACTGGCTGTCATTGCCATTGTCGCTTGCGCCATTGCTATTCCAATTGCACTTACTGCTGGCAACAACAACAATAACAACGATAGATACAGAAACCAGTTAGCGCAGCAAAGTTTTGTCAACCAGTCGCAGCCGGTAGTTTCCAGCCCTGCAGTCTCACCTACTTTTAGATCATCGCCATCTAGTTCGTTTTCATCTTTTAGTTCATCTCCGTAAGAGTTGATTTCAATCAATTAAAAAGGGCGGCAGAAATGTCGCTCTTTTTTTGCACTATATCTGGTGCTTGATACTACAAGATAGCGTAGCAGCAAAGACAGAAGAAATAGGCAAAATATCTGTAAAAAAAGAGGAAGAGAGTCCTGTTGATAAGGACTCTCTTCCAAATTATTACGACTCAGTTGTTTTTATTAAGATGCGATGTCGACAGCGAAACCAGCAAGAATTGCCTGCTGTCTTTGGTTGAGCGCAGCCGGCAGATGGCTACCCAGGGTGGCGAAGAAGTCGGTCTGCGAGCTGATTTCGCTCAACCATTCAGTCTGGTCGATCTTCATCAGTTGGGCGAAAGTTTCGTCCGATAGTTCAAGCCCGTCGAGGTCGAGATCTTGACGGCGCGGAGCAAGGCCGAGCGTAACAGCCTGCGAATTGTCGGCGTCAGGGCTCGTCACCCGTTCGAAGACCCACTTGAGCACGCGCAAATTGTCGCCATAACCGGGCCACAAGAACTTCTTTTCCGTCGATTGACGGAACCAGTTGACGGCAAAAATCGCCGGCGGCGTCTTGGACGACGCGCCAATGGCCAGCCAGTGTGCGAAATAATCGCCGATGTTGTAACCACAGAAGGGCTTCATGGCCATGGGGTCGCGGCGCACCACACCCACAAGACCAGCGGCCGCAGCGGTAGTTTCGGATCCCAGAGTGGCGGCCATATAGACGCCGTCGCTCCACGAAGAAGCCTGGGTCACCAGCGGAACGGTGGTGGGCCTGCGGCCGCCGAACAAAAATGCCGAAATTGGCACGCCGGCAGGGTCGTCCCAGGCGGCGTCGAGCGAAGGGCAGTTGGTTGCCGGCGCAGTGAAGCGCGCGTTCGGATGCGCTGCATCGCGGCCGCAACCAGGCGTCCACTGGTTGCCCTTCCAGTCGATGGCACTGGCCGGTGGCACATCGGTCATGCCTTCCCACCAGACGTC
>Ga0163149_10008298_pt1 | contig 10295 bp, 10 predicted proteins | sample OliLakLV19MP5G1_FD_148604 | JGI IMG/M metagenome (GOLD analysis project Ga0163149, IMG submission 148604) | Freshwater microbial mat bacterial communities from Lake Vanda, McMurdo Dry Valleys, Antarctica - Oligotrophic Lake LV.19.MP5.G1 | ecosystem: Environmental > Aquatic > Freshwater > Lake >...
GAATGTTATACGCTTCGCAGATCAACTGCATGTCGCCATACTCAATCCCGTTGTGGACCATCTTAACGTAGTGACCGGCACCATTGGGTCCGATGTAGGCCGTGCAGGGAACCCCGCCTTGGATGGGCTTGCCGGGAACCGCTCCTTCCAGAGGCTTGCCGGTGGTGGCATCGACCTTGGCCGCAATGGCTTTCCAAATGGGTTCGAGCTCTTTCCAGGAGGATATGTCACCGCCGGGCATGAGGGAAGGGCCGAAACGGGCTCCTTCTTCACCGCCGGAAACACCGGAACCGATGAAGCGCAATCCTTTGGCGCTAAGATCTTTTTCGCGGCGGATTGTGTCCGTCCAGAGAGCGTTGCCGCCGTCGATGATGATATCGTCTTTTTCCAGCAGGGGAACGAGCCCGTCGATCACCGAATCCGTGGCCTTGCCGGCCTGAACCAGGATGATCATCTTGCGCGGGGTCGAAAGGGATTGAACAAACTCCTGTAAAGTGGCTTTGCCGACCAGACCGCCCGGAGTGCTGGGATTTTCCGCCACGAAGGCGTCCGTTTTGCTGGTCGTGCGGTTAAAGACCGAGATCTGAAACCCGTGATCCGCGATGTTGAGTGCCAAATTCTGGCCCATGACAGCCAGACCGATCAAACCGATATCTGATTTTTCCTTCATAAAATGAGCTGGAGATTATCTTCCCCGTTTACGGGTGTCCATCCCGTTTCTTTTTGCCGGAACCGTGCAGCTTAAACCAAGGATTACACGTTCGCCAAAGGACGAATCCGTCCGGTGTGCGGGGATGAACACGGATAAGAAGGGGGATGAGGAAGGAGAATTGTACGCCGTTTCGGCCTGCCCCGTAACCCTCGTCCGTTTGAGATTGCGGGGGGGGGCGGCCCAGTGGTATCTACCTTACTGATTCAATCCAACCCTAGAAGTTGGCCTGCAAGTCCGACGCATAAAAACTGCAGGAGCGACCTTGCGTCGCGATGGTCGGGTGTGTCTGAACTTTCTAACCTGCCAATTTTCAAAAACTGAGCCCGCTGATTTCATATTTAGTCAAAATATGTTGAGTGATCCCTTTTAATTCACCTTCTTTCCATGGAGTTTCAGCCATTTTAGTTTTACCTATCTCCCTGGACTGGCTGTTACCTATGTTCCCGGTTCATACCTCCTAACTCGGCATGAGGCCGACAATTATGAGCCTATTTCGTTATGTCAATATTAAATGGCTGACCCCTCTCCCCAATTCGCGCCATCGAAAACCCCTCTTAACTTAGTCCCATTCCACACTGGCCCCAAGTTCTTGTGAATTTCGAATGTGTCCCTTGTGGATTTCGAATGACAGTGCGGGGCATCGGGAGTTGACGGAGGGTTGGCGGACGTCGCTACGCGCGACAGCGGTTCGGCGTTGTGGCACAGGTGAGTCGTGGTTTGATCTATTTTGCCCCACGCTGGCGGAGCAGTTCGGCCACGGCTTCATGCCTGTTCGTTTCCGCCCATTGCAACGCGGTTTTGCCTCGCCCGTCTTTCGCATCAATGTCCGCTCCGTGGTCAAGAAGCCAGCGGACAACCTCCAAGTTTCCGGATTTCGATGCGGATACTAAAACAGTGCTTCCAAAAGTGTCACGATGCTCGATATCAGAGCCTTTCATTACAAGCCACTCCATTGCACCTACTTGATTGTTACATGCAGCTTCAGTCAATGCTGTTCGCCCACGCTCGCTTTGCGCTTTTAAATTGCCACCCAGGTACGCCAAGAGTTCTACTGTTTCAATATCGCCACCTACGGCAGCTGACATCACAGGTGTAAAGCCGCGAGGGTCCGGCTTGTTAATCGAGGCGCCTCCCTCGATCAATGCCCGAATAACCCTGGGATTTTTTTCTGCTAAAGCACGCAACAAAGGCGTCTCGCCGAAGCGGTTAATTTCTTTGTTTGGATTTAGGCCAAACGAGATGAGCATCGTCACTATTCCATCGTATCCTCCTTCAATGGCCGTAGAGATCAGACTAGCATGGTTCGAATCGTCAAGCTCAACGCTCACGCCAGCTTCAAGATGCATTCGCACCGAGTCTTCGTCACCGCGTCGGCAAGCAATAAAAATTGGGTGCAAGTTTGGATATTGCTCAGGATTAAAAGGTCCTAATGGCATGTCAATTAAGGTGTGGTATTCTAACTATTTCAATAGCCCCTTCTAGGACTTCCTCAAACCACTTGGTGATTTGAGGTGGAACGCTGGCTCCCTCCGGGAGCGCGTATCTGATTCGTGCATAGTCCTCAGTATCGAGATCTTTCATTGCCTTTTTGACCCATGCTTGAGTGCCGTCAAGTCCTCGCTTTCCATACCCCAAGGCTTGGGTGCTTCTCTTGAACTGATAGTCGTGCATTTAGGGTCACGTCTCAACATTCAACATTTAGCGAGGTCATCCCAATTTCTTTTCAAGCCCCAAACGGTCTTAAGTCTTGTTATATAGCGTTTCAATACCTCGCTGCCCCTGAATAGATTTCCTGCGACTCTAGGCTTCGGGTGAGAGGCTGGCACAACGCTCCGGACCGATCAATCCTAAAAGGTCGCCTTAATGCTCATGATGAAATGCTCTCAAATGATTTATAAATGTTGAATGTTGAGACTCGACCCCAATGGCTTGTCCCAATGGCTTCCCGAAAAAGGACGTTAGTGATTCGCAAGAGGCGCGGGAAGATGTTAAGAAATCGAAACGTCAACGAGGAATTACCGTCGACGCATCAAAACTGCAACCCCTTAGGAGTTGATTCTATTTTATGGGCCCCTTTTTCCGGTTCGGAGGAGGCAGCTTGTCTTGTGCAGCGTCTTCATTACCGACTGAACCATACCCTAAAATCTGAAAAGTTTATCGTCTTTAGATAGTTGAATGATCGCGTAACGCTCGAGATCAATTCCCACTGGTACTTTGTCTCGAAGAATAGGCGCAATATACTGGCAATTAATTGTTGGAACTAGTTTTTCAAGGATCGTGACAATTTGGCGTCCGTCGATGTTTTCGATCTGATCATGAAGAATGAAGTTCAGGTGAGGGATCTCCATTTCTTCGGCGTATTCTATATAGGCTAGGTCGAACGCCGTCATCTGACCTTTCTTTTCGCCAGTGCCCGGATTTGTAGTTACGCCGAGCAGTTCAAATTGAAGGAATACGAGTGGCTTTCCTTTGTCGTCCACCTCTCTTCGAACTAGTTTGTATTGCTCTCCGTAAAGTTCGAGGGAGATTCTCTTAAGGATTTTATTTAGGCGATGGAGATTGTCATCGATTTGCTCGTTTAACGACTTTGATTTTTCTGCATATTTTTCACATTGTAACCTCAAGAGCTCCGTCTCACTGAGGCAAGCATCCCAGATGCGTTTCTGCTCACTGAGTCTTGCGTGTCTTTCAATTTGGACTTGCAAGTCGTGATTAATTTTTTCCAGTGCAATCAGCGTCTGTTCCTTTTGGAATAGGGCTTTGAACTGACTAGCCTCTTCTTCCAACTGATTGAGCCTGCGCATGGTTACACGTTCTTCATTTAGTAAGTTCGGCAGCTCCTTCGTGATATATGCTAACTTATTTTTCACCATTTCATTATGAAACGCAACGCTCTCTTCGAATGTGCGTTGAAGAGTGGGAAGTAAAATTTTTGCGTCTTCGTAGAATCGCTTGATCTCCTCGGTAGAAACACGAGAAAAATCTTCATTGAGCGCACGAGAACTGTCTTCAATAAGTCCTCTACGGAGTTGAAGCGCGCTTAATTGTGTAGCCGTTCGAGTAAGTTCCGCCTTGATGCGATCGAACTCATCGAGTTGCGACTGGTAGTTCTTTTCAAGATCCAAATCAGTTTTTCTCTGTTTGAGTGATGAAATGGACTGGTCAAGATCATCGATGATCGAAAATTCCGTAATGTCGAATTCTCTGGCTAGTTGAGTTTGATAGGCCTCCTGTTTACGGGATAGTTCTTTATCCTTCTGATAAGCAGCTCCTTCGTCGGTATGCACGCCAAACCAGAACTGATACAGAGCTTCATACTCTACCGCTGTCGTAGCCGGGTGAAGAACCTTGAGAACATTGTTTAGCCTACTTTTCTCATCGCGGACGTTTTTCGCAATGATCTGCCGGAAACTTGGTTTGGTCTCTTCACAATTAAATATTCTCTTCGACAGTTGCTGAGAGAAGCTATTCTCCCCCGTCAATGCATACTTCTCTCGATCGATACGAACAATTTTCTCCGAGTTAGAAAGAAAGTTGCGCTCGATTGTGATCGAGGGAGAATCCGGCGATTCCAGCGACTCTACCAAGATAAGTGTCAAAAGCACTTCTTTCTCAACCAGAAAACTCTTAATTGATGCAGTGGTCTTAAATTCTGGATCCTTGAAGATGTTCTCGCCGCTACTTCCAAGACAAAAATCAATGAGCCGGAGGATCGTTGTCTTGCCGATGTTATTACCAGATTCAGCCTCTCCTTGAGAATTATCTATAATCAGGTTAACGCCCTTCTTGAACTCAATTTCCCGAATGAGCCCTTCGTTTCCTTTGATGTTGAGTGACTTCAAAAACATTTGATGATTTCTCCCTCCTTGTGATCGAGTGCTCCGAGTAGGAAAAGCCAATTCAAAGCCATTGTAAATGCGTGATAGCTCACTTTCTCTGCTTTATTCATATTAATGAACAGCTCGCTTGCATTGATTGGACCAGAAGGAAATGCGCTTAGATGGTTTAGAACCGTGGAACCTAGGTAATAAGCTTGTTTCTCTGGTCTGATGTCTTGGTTTATAATCATGGCTTTGGCTCCTCTAAAATTTTGCACCGCATGAAGCCATCGACTATGACGATCAAGCTACAGATTTCAAGCTCCTCAGAATACTCGAAAATTGCCTCCGCGCCGAGTCTTTCGAGGAAAACATCCTGCACGCGATCCAAGGTATCGTCAGCAGATTGATTGCGGCGCTTGCTCAGGATATAGAGATTATTGATGCCTGAGAGAACATCTTCAAACTGTGCAGGCTCAAGTTTATTGTAGAGCAGATCGAGTAGCGGACTATAGGGAGCATACTTCTCGATAAGCCCATAGTAGCGATCAACTTGATTAAAGTTGAGCTTTGTTTCGATTTTGAAAGACAATGGCGATTTCAATGTGGCACTTTGGTGACGAAACGAACTCAGAGAGCGCACGATTTGCGCCAGAAGGGATTGCCTTTTCGAGTTAAACAACTGTTGGCGGGATTGTGCGAACAGTTCTTCATGTGCTCGCTTTATCGCCTTCAATTGATCAGGGCTGTAATGAGGTGAACCATTTTCATCTTTTTGGTCAATAATGTGGTGGTGGTTCTTGCAGAGTAAAAGGAGGTTGGGTTCGGAATTACGATCTTTGTCGGTGGTCTCGGGGGAACTGTTGTAGCGGGGACCTTCCGGATTGAGTGCTTCGATGTGGCAGATGTCGGACAAGTTCCCGTTTTCGTAAATCAGTTCTTCTTGGCATTTGGGATGGGCGCAGCAGTTCCCCGACTTTCCATAGAGTCGTTTCAGAGTCTGGGGTGTGTATTCACGTTTTGCCATTTGGACGGTGGACTGGAGATGGTTTAGATCCTTTAAGTAAAACTTCAATGTTTGATTCTGTTGGCCAAGGCCTTTCGTCCGGGCTTGGCATCGGATTCGCGCTCCTTCCGATAAAAGGGGTCATAAAATCATATTGGGGGTCAGTCGTTAACATTTATCAGATTCCCTCAACCCATGATCCATTTGGGGGGACAGTTCCGTCAGGTAGGGATCCCTGATGGTTTACATTTAACAGATTCTTCCAGCCCATGATTTTTGTTTGTAAGACTTTCTTAGATTTGGAGGCCCTAAGACCCTAAAACCAGGCGCCTGACAACGCAAGCTCCCTCTTCTTTCCAACATATCCACATTATGCCGCTTTACAGAGACGGCATACATTTGATTAAAGAAATGAGGCTCGGAGGCCTCGGCTACAAGGAAACAAAACCACTGCCGAAGGTTTTGCCTGAAAAAAAGTTCCCAACGCGGTCACTCTACTACTTTATACTTTCTTTCAGGCAGTTCAGAGAATTTGTGTAACGTAGAAGACTAAGCCCACGGTAACCGGGGGAAGCCCAAAAAACTTGCTCTCACCGTCCTGATGCGGAAGCTCATCATCCTGGCCAATAAATTATTGCAAAATTCTTAATTTTTACTTGTAGCATATTCGCTGTGGCAAACAACCTAAGACACGCCCGCCCCGACCTTTTGTCGGGGTTGCTGACCCCATTGAATAGTTTGCCTTTTTAGTGTTACCTTTGTCCCCAGACTATCTGTTACCTATGTCCCCAGATAATACCCCCATTGACGGCTGGGAGTTAAGGATTGGTCACCGTTTCACGATCCTTCAACCCCGTCAGCAAATTGCGCTTCGGATCAAATTCCATGTTCCGGTCGTTGGGAGTTGGATTCAGGTAGTAGGTGAAGCGCAGTTTCTCGTTACCCCAAAACTCGATGTCACGGTCGATTTTCCCGTAGTAAGCACTGACGATTTTATTGTCCTTTTTCACCGTGCGGACTCTGAAGAAGTAGTTTTGATCGTCCCGAAAATCTCGCTGGATCATGTCGTTCGCCGCTTGGCGGGAAGTGGATTTAACCAACTCGGATTGATAGTCTTCTTCTGGCGCAGTGCGAGGAAGACGCAATTCGCTGCCGACATTGATCGGCGCAAACACCGATTGGATGCCGTCATCCTCATGGCTAAAGCGCACCATCAGTGTGACATTAAAAGGCTGATCCACCGACGTGTATTGCTTTTCCAAAGTAAGGACGAAGTCTGCTACCTTGCCCTTGCCGTAGGGCGCAACCCAATCGCTTTCCACTAAATCAAATCCGATGGGTTTACCCATTACGGGGATTGTCGCCGTGTCTACCCGCCGCGCATACATCGGGATTGGGTTTACGATTGCCTTGAGCACCATTTCAACAGTTGGATTCCATGGCTCCCAACGACCATTTTTTGCCTCTTTGAACAAAACATCGGATCCGTAAGTCCGATAAAACCCGTCTTTATTTGCGCCCAACCCTGCGCTGCTACCACATTCATCGGTTGCCGAAAATACTCCGTTGTTATCTGTCACACCCTCATGCATAAGCTCTCGCGTTCCGGGGCCTTGGCCTGGCGGCTGCCCCACAATAAAACCAATGCTCACTTTGGCGTTGTTGATAGGCAACCTATCCTCCCCTACAACTTTAGCCGTGATCTTAGCCAGCGGGCGTGTGGGTAGTTGTGGCTTTTGCTGTGCAAAAGCTGAGGACCCGCCGCATATTAAAATGGAAAAGCAGAAACTAGCTGCAAAGATAGTCATTTTCATTGTTTCAATTCTCCTTCATCGAGGAATCGTTTGTAGAGTCGTTGTGTGAAGTAGAAGGCAACTTCCCGGTAATCGCTGTGCCGCCATTGGCCGTTGCTACGCGGCCATGTGCCTGTTTTTAGATTCATTAAATCTATATTGGGGGTCAGTCGTTAACATTTAACAGATTCTTCCAGCCCATGATTTTTGTTTGCAAGACTTTCTTAGATTCGGGAGCCTTAACATCCTAAAACCAGGCGCCTGACAACGCAAGCACCCTCTTCGTTCCAACATATTCACATTCTGCCGCTTTACAGAGACGGCATACATATGATTATAGAACCGAGGCTCGGAGGCCTCGGCTACAAGGAAACAGAACCACTGCCGAAGGTTTTGGCTGAAAAAAAATATGCAAACTCGGTCAGTCTACTACTTTATACATTCTTTCAGGCAGCTCAGAGAATTTGTGTAAAGTAATAGACTGAGCCCATGGAAACCGGGGAAAACCCAAAAAACTCGCTCTCCGTCCTAATGCGAAAGCTCATCATCCTGGCCAATAAACTATTAAAAAATCCTCAATTTTCCCTTATAGCATATTCGCTGTGGCGAACAACCTAAGAACCGCCCGCCCCGACCTTTTGTCGGGGTTGCTGACCCCGTTGACAGACATTCAGTTCGAACCTGCCCCGGCGTGAGGCCGACTATCATGAGCCTATTTCATTATGTCAATATTAAATGGCTGACCCCTCTCGTGCGGCGAATGACAAGGTGGCTGGCGTTCGTCGCAACATCCAAGGCTAAGGAACAAGGTGTGTTAGAAGGCATCTCCGCCCAAAGGCTTTCCAGTGTGGGCGTCGATCCAGACACAGATCCCGCTTTTTTTCCGGGCATTGCTCGGATCGTTCTTGCTCCACTCGAACCAGATGACCCACGACAAGCGGGCGTTTAGGTCAATGTGTTTGGAAGTAGGCAACTCGGAAAGATCGGCCAGATGATTCGGTTTGACAATTTCCAGTTTGGCGTTTGCCGTTTTCTCGATAATTTGCCCCCCACTAAACATTCCCGCCACGGGGCCACGCTTCCTAAGTTCCTGTGCGTAATCCAAGGCTATTTTCATCACCTGTTCTTGTTTGAGAGGCTCGCCCTCCTCTTGTTCATATCGGGAGGATATTTTTATAGAAAGTGATACTGGCCCAGCGTTCTCAAAAATCTCGATTTTAAGATATTCCATTTGGAATTCGTAGCCTTTGGAATCAATCCGCGGAAAATAGACTATCCAGTAAGGAACTCGATATCTTCTAATTTTTGTTTTTTTACTGTAAGTTGAAAAACGATCAAACTCATATTTAGCTGAACCAAACGATTCGGGCAAATGGCCCAAAACTTCCAATGCAAAGTTTGATGCGATATCCGTAGCCTTCTCCGAATTCCATCTTTGCTCTGGAGGCTCATCAAACTCACGAAAAGTTTTGTGGTCGATCGTGGTCAGCTCGGTTCTAAGTTTAAAGTTTCTACACTCGAGAAGATTTCCGCTTGAAGGCTCAAACTTCATGGAGAAGTCCTTTCCATCAATCCAAAATAAATCACCTTCTAAATCCGTTCCTTTATATACTAGCTCTTGAACATTTTCGGTATCAACGTCCCAAATTCTAAATCCGTTCGCAGTGCAAAAAGCATTGATGCGCTTCAAGATTACTTCTGATTTTTCTTTAAGCCCTTCCTGAGGAAGTTTGACACCACGTTTGATTTCTATAGAGGCAGCAAACATCAAAAGCATCACTAAGCAGGCTAACAAAACTTGGATTCTGAAGATGTATTTTTTCACTGGTTTATGGATTTTAAGGGATCAGGTGTCAGATCAATGATGACTTTATTGTTAGGGGTCAGTCGTTATTTTTTAACAGATTCCCTCAACCCATGATCCCCTTGGGGGGACAGTTCCGTCATCATCGGAGTCAGTCCTCGACTCTTGACAACCGTTGACTGTATTTTTTATGTTTCCTTTTCCACTCCTTGTCTTTCCGGCACCGCGCTACAATTTGTTTGAGGATTTGTAGCACGCTTCCCCCGTCCCGGCAACTCAGATCCCAGGCCACCTCAACTTTCACCTCCGCCTGCCCTTCTACCCGCAGCCGTGCCCGCCAGCGAGGATCCCTTTCCACAGCCATTCCATTAATCCAGCGGCTACCACCGCACACTGTGCTAACTGTTGCTTCGCTCTCCATGCCTCACTTAGACGATCCGTTTTTATGGCCAGCACTTGCTCTGACACCGCCTCTGCATACTCTACTCTCGGTTTTCGTGCACCCCCTTCTCCGTATAGTCCCGAACCTATTTGGGTAGAATCGAGGGGTGCCCCGCAGAAAACCGTCACGTTCCTCAAAAACAGGTCAAACAAATCGAAACCCAGATCCAGTTCAAAATCAAAAACTCAGCAGCTCTTAACTCCAAAGCCAGCCGTCTTCAACAAATCCAAGGCTTTGGAGTGATCACTTCAGCTTCCTTACTCGCACGCTCATTACCACGCATCATTACCCGGTAGGTCGCTCCGGGAAATTCAACCCTCACTTTCTTTGCCATCTTCCAACCCTGTCCCAACCCAGAATCATTGCCAATCAATAATGGTAACTGTTAACATATGACCCCGTTAATCTTGATTTGTGCCCCCAGAGGAAATGACGATTCCCATGATAAACCCCCGGAAACGGAGGGCAGGTTCTACTGATGGGCTTTCCAGACTTTGTCCGCTACGGAAAAAAGTGCGGCCTGGCCGATCGGACGGACGGGGGTATCAAAAGGTGCCAACTGAAAAATCGGGTAACGGATCACTTCTCCCTCCCGGGGATAGTCGGTTCCCTGTTTTTCATACAAAAGAAAAGCGCAGAATTGTCCCCCTGGCCGTTCACCGATCATCACATCCAGATCGATCGGCTCGTCTTTTTTTAGGGTGATCCATTCCCCATAGG
>Ga0163149_10008299_pt1 | contig 10294 bp, 6 predicted proteins | sample OliLakLV19MP5G1_FD_148604 | JGI IMG/M metagenome (GOLD analysis project Ga0163149, IMG submission 148604) | Freshwater microbial mat bacterial communities from Lake Vanda, McMurdo Dry Valleys, Antarctica - Oligotrophic Lake LV.19.MP5.G1 | ecosystem: Environmental > Aquatic > Freshwater > Lake >...
ATCGTGGAGCGGGCACAAATTGTCTTGTTCTTTGGAGTACTGGAGAACAAACGTGGGAGCCACTATATGATAGAAGTGGCAAATCAGGTCTTTGGATTGATGATCCAGTCACGGTAGCTATCTATGCACGTGACAATGGACTTCTTGATGAACCAGGGTGGAAGTTACCAGGCCTCAAGAAGATCGCCAAGACCCAGAAGAAGCTGATTCGCATGGCTAACAAGGCTAAACTGCACTCCTTCCGCAGCAAGCCTATGTGCATGTGCGGCTTCCAAGTTCCTCGCAACCACACCGAGGCTTTGGAACTCGATCGAATCAATGGCAACACCATGTGGATAGATGCTGAAACAACTGAACTCAACCAGATTGATGAGTGCAAGTCTTTCATTGACAAAGGAGTTAGATTCAATCCTGGATCCAACCACAAGCGTGTCCGAGTGCACATGGTGCATGCTGTCAAACACGATGATCGACACAAGTCGCGATTGGTAGCTGGTGGACACCTCACTGAGACACCTGTTGACTCAGCATGTTCCAGTGTCGTCTCCTTAAGGGGAGCAAGGCTTCTCGCATTCTTAGGGGAGCTCAACGACCTGAAGATTTGGTCAACAGATGTTGGCAATGCTTGCTTGGAAACATGCACTAAGGAGAAAGTGCATGTCATTGCCGGTCCAGAGTTCGGTGACCGTGAAGGACATGTGTTTGTTGTTTCTGAAGCACTGCGCGGTCTCCACTCCAGTGGACTGCGTTGGTCAGAGCGTCTCGCGGATGTCCTCAGAGAGATGGGATTCTTCGCATCCAAGGCCGAGAAAGACATTTGGCTGTGCGACAAAGGAGATCACTACGAATGCATTGCGGTGCACGTTGACGACCTGTTGATTGCAAGCAAGGACCCTGATTCCATTGTCAAGTTGCTGACGGAGAAGTGTCAGTTCAAGTTGAAGGGAACAGGTCCTACCGAATTTCATTTAGGTTGTGACTTCTTTTGCGATGAAGAAGGAGTGACATGCTATGGACCGAAGAAGTGCATTGAGAAGATCCTTGACAACTGCCGTCGGATCCATGGCAGCAACATCACCGCTAGTCACTGGCGATCATCCCGAGTTGGACACCTTGGAGCCACTCAATGAAGACGATCAGAAAACACATCAGTCTTTGATTGGAGCTCCACAATGGGTAATTCAGATCGGTCGCTTTGACATCCAGACAGCAGTGATGACCCTCTCACGCTTCCGCGCCATGCCGAGACAAGGACACCTTGACCGCGTCAAGAGAATCCAGGGGCATCTTTCTAATGTGCGCCATGCCACAATCAAGAGCAGGACTGACGCACCTGATTGTTCGAACATCCCAGTCAAGCTGCACGACTGGGAATGCTCCTGCTATGCTGATGCAAAGGAAGAGATTCCTTTGGATGCTCCTGCACCGAAAGGAATGACATCGTTTTTTGATGCTAACCTATGCCACGACCTTGTCAGTGGTAAGTCAGTTACAGGTGTCCTCCACCAACTCAACAAGACCCCTGTCGATTGGTGTTCCAAGTTGCAATTGACTGTTGAGACGGCAACATTTGGTTCGGAGTGCGTCGCCGCAAGAACATGCCATGAGCAAGTCATTGATTTGCGCCTTGCACTTCGACACCTCGGAGCACCTATTGATGGGCCAACAATGGTGCTTGGTGACAATGAGTCGGTGATCAACTCAGCAGCCATCCCTCATTCCAAAATGCACAAACGTTGGGTCGCCTTGTCCTGCCATCGAGTGCGATGTGCAGTTGCAGCAGGCATCATCAACATTCATCACATCGCTGGCAAGAAAAATCCGGCCGATGTTTTAAGCAAACATTGGGATTTGCCCTCTGTTTGGAATGCGATGAAGCCACTGTTGTTTTGGAATTGGAAGTTGATGGGTCCAAGCGCAGAGGAGGCAAAGGAAGGAAGCAACATTGAGCAGAAGGATGTTGCCAAATTGGTGTCGAAGCTCGATGCCAAGTGTGATGTGAAGGCTGCAGCACGAGGCAAAGGTCAAAAGAACAATCACGTTCTCATCGAGGGGAGTGACAATGACACGATTTCACCCGTGATTCAGTCCACGAATCAGAGTCGTGTCCCGAGTTCTAGACCAAGAACTGAGGTGCGCCCCAAAGGAAAAGATGCAAGATCTAATGCGGAACACAAAGTGGAACAGAAACGATGAGTTCCCACGACATGTTCCATCACGATGCTGTGCAATCCTGCGGGCATGTGGCAACAAAAGCATCTCACCATGACGAAACATGTGCACCGTGCAAGCAATCTTGCCAATGAAGATGTCGATCTTGTTGGAAAACATGGAGCTATTTCCATGGCAGTCCAATGCTCATAACTTTCAAATTTGCGTGCAAAAGCATCTGTTCTTTTGGTGAAACATCAGAGCAGGAAAGTTTCTTTTTCTAAGGTGTTGTTCGCTGCATTTCGTCCTTTGTTTGGTCGATTTGACGGTGAAGAATTATCGTTTGTCATTCCTTCATCTCCATCCAGCACAAAAACACAAAGAAAAAGCTGACAATGGAACCTTGCCTGCAAAGTTGAGACACATCCCAATCACACCAGTGGCTTGCGACATCAAAACAAACAGATCAATCGCCATGGTCAATCCTAATTGTGATTGAAGGATTCCCGATAGGAACCATTTGATGCGAGTGGAGCGGGGACAGTCATCGGGTCTGGTGTTCTCGTGTCCATCAAACAATTGAATGAGTCCCGAGGTTAAATCACCAAACACGGCAACAATGCAGACAATCAAAATGGTTCCTACTCCCTGCGCAACATTGACTGTGAGGGGTGCACCGGCGGGCACCTTCATGGGATTGTCCGGATTGGAAAAATCGACCAAATCCAAAAAAAACAACCACAGCAATGCTGATTGCAATCCACAGACAAAGATGGTGAAGATGAATTCTTGCAAAATGGGATGAGCCGTGTGAAGCAAACTGCAAACGTCCTCGCGCAAACAAACCTGCTCTTTGAGAGATTCGGTCTGCACCAAAAAATTGAACATGTCATTTTCGACATCAGGAGCAAATCTCTCAACTCGTGTGAAGTTTTCTTTCGTAGCAGTGGCGGCCGCATGCAGCAATCGTTGGGCCGTCATCTCCAGAGCAGACGGGCCTGATGCTGCATCGGCTGTCTCTTCTGCAACCGACATCATCACGGGATCCGTGACACTGGCATCGGCGTCTTCGCCAGCACCAGCAGGTGCACTCAGACTCTTCTTGATGCCATCACCCGTTTCCAACAAGGCTGCGGCAATGTCTTCATCCTCGTCGTTGCTGACGTTTGCATCTTTTGCAGTGCCATTCTCATTCTCTTTGATCTTTTTGTCAACATCAGTGCCTCCTTTGACCAAAGGGGTTTTGTTCTCACCCTCTGTCATCCCAGTTTCTCTGTTCTGTCTCGTTTGCTCACTAACTTGCTGCCACTGCAGCTGTGGTGGTCCTTGTTGATGCTGCGCTGTGACTGCTGGAGCCACATCTAGCTGTCCAATGAGTCAACGGGACCTCAAACTTGTTGTGTGTCAATTGACTGACAACACAAATCAAAATGGGATGTCACGGAACCATCGAAGAACTAATCAAACTTTTCCCTCATTTTTTCGGACTTGCTCTTTGAGTCTGCTCACAGGACGCGGTTGGTGGTAGCGATTGCAGCACCGGACTAGCTAGTTCGCAGCAAACTCCTGCACTAGGGGTTCTCAGTGAGTCGCCAGGAACTTTGCCAGGGTTTTTGCCAGGAACACACAAAGTTCAAGTGGCACTCACTGTTAAGTGTTGAACACCAGATGACCTAATGCTTCCTGGCAAAACTCCTGGCTCCAAAAGCGACCCACGAGTTTTGCCAGGTTTAACAACCATGCATTCTGGCACAACAATCGACCACTTTCTGAAAGCATCATCAACACAACACGAGCACACCAGCAGAGCTAGCTAGCAGTCGATCGAACGATGGAACGAACGCCGATCGCAACAACGTTCGAGTCGAAATGGCAGCTGCTGCTGCAGCACGAACAGCAGTGTGCTTTCGATCCCACGCGCTGCTCGATCCCATCAGAACAGCCTGTAGCTTGATCGACATGGATGGATGGAACGTGCTAGTGCTGGAGTGCTAGCTAGCACTTGCAGCGTGCAGATAGCTGCTAGCAGCAGCACTCACTGCCATGTTGTGTTGTGTTGTCTTTCGGAAAATGGTCGATCGTTGTGCCAGAATGCATGGTTGTTAAACCTGGCAAAGTTGACTGGTTTGGGGCACTCAACATGTGGTTCCCATTCGTGCAACCAGGAAGTGGTGCTTAAATATGATTGGTGGAGCCATGTCACAGTAATTTCCTGGCAAAAACCCTGGTAAAGTTCCTGGCGACTTTTTGAGAACCCCTACTAGCTAGCTACTAGTAGTACATATTAGCCCCTACTAGCTAGCTAGCTACTAGCTAGCTAGCTAGCTAGTGCGCAGACGTTTTGCGGAAGCAAAGAGGTCATGCATGGGTGCTTTCCCCGTCGCGAAACTCTTTCGGCAAAAAAAAAGTTCTAAAAAAAGTTTGTCAGGTCCAATCCGGGAATCGAACCCGGGACCTCCTGCACCCGAAGCAGGAATCATGCCTCTAGACCAATTGGACACTCAACAAGCATCCTCTCTTGCCGAAAAAGTGATATACAATGGCTGTGTGCAGTTCAGTATGTATCTATCTTACTGTAGAATATCTGGTTATGCGCACTATCTTGTACTTTCGGAGTAATACGTATTAGTCCCGAGTGTTGCAGACGTTTCGCGGAAGCAAGAGGTAATGGTGATGCGATAAATGTCTTTCAAGTTCGAGCAAAAGTGCGTCTACTCACGAAGTATGGTTTTCAAAAGCAAAAAATCAATGCAAATAATCTAATGTACCCGGATTCGAACCCGAAGATTTTTTAGATCAGGTGTGCTACTATTGACAAAAATGAGCCCAATGAACGGCAACACCTGGCAAACAAATCAACGTTGCGAAAGATCCAAATGACCTCTGAACAAGTCGCAAATGGACTACTGGTGCTACTAACCACTGTACTACAAGCTGTCTCGGCGATCAGCCTCATCTCTCAAAGTCAAAATGATGATGATGATGTCCATAAGCTGTGCTCAAAGATTAAGGGCATTTCGTGTCGGCAGAAGAACTCAGTTATACGCACCATCATCCCACATTAGAAAGCTCCTGCCACTCGTTTTGGCTCTGTCGTCGCAGCAAGCATTTGCCTTTGCATCCACAATGGCAACACCCAACCAAGCATGTCCTTACGAAGCACCAGCATGGGCTCGTGACCATCTAATGAAAACCCCTGAAAATGGACGCTTAAAACTTGGGAATTTTCCCACGCCCCTGTATAAAATGAATCCATTTTCAGGCAATCACGACCTCAATTTCTTTGTCAAACGAGATGACATGACGGGTGGTCCCGAACTGGGTGGCAATAAAATTCGTAAACTGGAATTTTTATTGGCTGATGCCTTGGCTCAAAACTGCGATTCCGTCGTCACGATTGGAGGAGAACAAAGCAATCATTGTCGTGCCACGGCAGCGGCAGCACGCATGGTGTGTCTCCATCCGCATTTGATTTTACGAACCAAAAGAGAGGAGGAATTGAGCACGTTTGGTTATACGGGAAACATTCTCATGGATCGCATGGTAGGGAGTACAATCTACACGTGCACACCAGGTGAATATGGACGTCTGGGTTCTGCGGAACTCGTAAGTCGGGTCTGTGCTCACATTGAATCAGATGCAAGAACAAAAAGCAATAAGCCTTACCCAATACCAGTCGGAGGCTCCAATGGATTGGGCACTTGGGGCTATATTGAAGGAGTACACGAATTGTTGCAACAATGGGATTCCAGCGTTGGAAGCTTAGATCATGTTGTCTTTGCCTGTGGATCGGGTGGTACAGCTGCAGGCATTGCCCTGGGCATGGCCTTGGCGTACGCAGATTCAAAAGCAATGCCCGTGGTCCACGCCATGGGAGTGTGCGATAGTCCGGAAATCTTTTACAATGATGTAGCCATTATTGCTGACAAAATGGGCTTTACGCATCCAACCATGGACGCCAAAGAATTTGTGCGCCAACACCTTGTAGCTCATCAAGCCAAAGGCCTGGGTTATGCTGTTTCGACGCAAGAAGAGCTGGATTTTGTGGCCAAGTTTGCTTGTGAAACAGGAATGGTTCTCGATCCAGTGTACAGCGGAAAGGCACTTTATCACTTTTTAAAGGAAGTGGTACCAAAAGATCCGGGGGAATATCAAGGCAAGAATGTTTTATTCTGGCACACCGGTGGTGCCTTGGGGTTATACGATAAGGGAGACGACTTGCTGGATACACTCAATCAAATTTCACCCGTAAAACGTTTGGATGTGTATGGAAAAGGAGGGGGAGGCACGGTAGCTATATAATAGCTGTGAATCAAGTGCATGCTGTTCACACGTGCACGTGCTAAATACATGGTGCCTTACTCGCTTACTAGAAGCAAGTGAGCCACTCGAAACATAAAAACATGATGTGTAAACAAATCATCGCTTGAAAAAATGAGAGTCAATAGCAGAATATGGAGTCGGTGGCCCGCCAATGGCCGGCCATGCAAGCCAGCCTAGAAGATCAACCATAGATAGGTACAAAGAATAACTCTTTTTGCAAGACAAGACGGAAAATCCTTTGTGTGCAGCAGCAACTTTGTTGCCCGCTAATGCTCGCTATTGCACGTAGAAGGATCTTTCTTGCGTGTTGCCTTCAACGTTTTCCAAGCGAAATGTAAATTTCCAATTATGAAATCAAATAATAAGGACTAGAGGCGGAAAACGCAAATGGTTGGCACCGAGGAGACCGAAAACCTGCATGTGCAATCTCTCAAGAGTGTGGTGCTCATTCATTCATTCACTCACTGCAGGCAGTTTGCTCGTTGCCACCTAAAAAGTGATTTGTCCTCAGACGGCCAACGTTCAGCGGCTCGCATTTTTGAGAGACCACTCTGGCTAGCATCGCAGCTAATCGCTGCCATTCCCCATGAACGGGTATCGATTCATGCTGGCCAACTGATGTCTCGTTGGGGGTGCACCTTCTGTTCTTAACAAAAGCGCGCTGTGCAGCGGGAGGATTGTCAAAGCGCACAAAGCTTTGATTGGTTGAAATCCCAGGATGAAGAAGGAAGACCATGTCGAGCTTTGCACCTCCAGAACAGTTTGATGTTGTCCCAAACAAAACACAAAGAACCCATCCTTGACCAAAACTTTGAAATAGGAGAGGCATTGCAAGCACAGTTGTCTTTAGCACCATGAGTGGGAAACCTTGCTCAAGAGAACAAAGAGAATCTGTGAATTCCTTTGCAAGATGAGAAACAAAGTGTCTCAGTCTGGGTTGGAGAACAAGACTGCTCCAGGCACCCAAACAAGCTAGTGGATTGGATGGTCCCTGTGCATGTCAACATGAGGGATGATCCACATGCTAATGTGATGCCCCACAACTGTCCCAAAGGAGGTGGTCTCGGCTCAACATCCATTGTCCTTTGACATTGATCTCACATGCGGCTGGCTCACAGGGGATTGAGGGCATGCAATTATGACAGGTCTGTCACTGGCATGGAACAAAGCAAGAAACCTTGAAGAAAGCAACATAAAAATGTGTGTCTGTAGCTGGTAAAATTGCTCCATCTACCATGGCTATTTTTCTTAGTAGCAGAAACAAGAACCCCTCCCCCCCCACACACACATGTGTCACTTTCCTACTTCTACAAGAAAAAAACATGGGGGGTAGGGGGTTAATTGGGATGCCATTGGGGAGCAAAGAGATCATTTTCTATGATTGCTAAGATTTGATGTTCAATGAGGTGTGTTGGAACTAGCCTCAGAAATGTTAAGCTGCACTTACCTTATCATCCAAATTCAAAAATAGAAAAAGTGTGTTTTTTACATCTTGTGAACCCAAAAGAGGCAATTTTTAGCAAAATCTAGTGTCAAATGTTAGTTGTTAGTGCAGCATGACCACAGATGGCACACATTTATCCCAATGTCAGATGTCAGTAAAAAAACCTCTGTTTTTCACTTGACAGGGACTTCCTCATTCTTCCTTGGTTGGGGAAGTGGGCCACTGCTTAAAGAGAAACTGGAAGCACCCAGGTTTTTTTTCCATTTCTCCGTCAGTTGCTTAGCAAAAATGGGGGGACTGCGGGGATAATCGACAGTAAGGCAGTGATCTGATTGGACGAGAAGCATCCGGTACTGATAAAGACGCACTTTGGATTTAACAGTTGTTGTAACAATGTGACGTCATGCAACCTTATCCTCAAGACATTTCGTCTCTATTGCAAACTCCGGAGTGTGTTAAAGTCAAATTCCATCGACAATGACATAAGCAGCGGCAGTCATAGCAGATAGATTAGATTAAGATCTAGCATGCCAACACCTAATCCGCATAGCAGAGCAGTGGCGACAGCCACTGCAGCAAGAGAGAAAGAAAATGAAACACCACAAGTTAACAAAAACAACACCATGGGACCTCAATCCCAGAGACGTCTCACTTTGACTGAGAGGACCCATCAACTACAATCACAAAGCCACAGGAAGAAGCAGAAGACTGGCGGCCAACAAACTCTCTTTGGAGGTGATGCGTTCGAACCGTTGAAAGACTGTGAGGTCTGCAAAGCCAAACAATGGGGGAGAACAGTGCACAGGGCTCACCACAAGCTCTGCAACAACAGAAGAGGAGGAGCGAAACTGTCAACAGCAGCAATGACATCAATGCAGGAAGAAAAACGACTGCAAGTGCTATTCGCCACTCCACTCACTGAGGCGGAGAAGTGCAGTGGGAAGTGCTTAACCAAGGAGGCAGTAGCTGGTCACTTTGCACCGCGAGAAGTCACCAAAATTGCTGCAACAACAACAACAACAACAACAACAGTTTCCATGGAAAAAGACACAACTCTCAGAAGCACAACAGAAATTTTGACTGCTGATGAGATGTGCATTGAAGTGAATAAAATTATCAAGGATCCGAGCTACGCGCACTTTCATGACAGTCGAGCTCCGGCCGCCATGTTAGCATTTGCAAAGGTTGTCGTGGAAAGAATTGTCAACAACAAGAAGATTGATGTCTCAAGTCATTTTGATGGAATTACAATGACAGTCCCACTAAGCAAATGTGCTGGTGAGCCACATTTCCATTCAATTGTCGGCCAGAAGCTGCTACACGTCGATTGGAAGCGACACTACAATCTAGACGTTACTTGTCCGAGGTGTCGAAAGTGTCACATGGAGAACACCAGGACCAATTACTCAAAGAATAAAATTCTTTTTCCTCTCTTTGGATTAGAAGGTCCTCCACAATGGTGCATGGTGCAATTATTGAAATGCCCTTGCTGCAAAGCCACCATGCAAGCAAACAGTGGTGAAACATTGCGGGACCTTCCAGTCTACGCTCGGTTAGCATGTCCAGTTGAAACGAAGTGCGCAATCGAGAACAAACTGTGTCACCTTTCGAAATCAGTGACGAATGCTATGGATCTATTGATGCCGACGCATGGGAATGGTGACTTGATCAGTCGCCTTCTCTGCAATGCAATTAACCGGTCCTACATTGAAAGACTAGAGGCTTACTGCTCCTCTTACAAAAGAAAAGAAGGTGCAGTGCCAAATGTTTATTTAGAAAAGAACGGGGAACATGTGAAGGCGTACCTGCCTCTTGGTGATGCTATCAGAGACGCCTACGATGTTGCTTCCTCCAATGACAACACATGCTGGGGCATTAGTGACCACGATTGACACACACGAGAGATTCAATCAGTGACCTGTAGCTTGATTTTTGCCCAAGACCACACTCATGAAGTGACCAAGAACTACTTTCACAAAAAGAAGCTTGGTGTCACAGCCTTGTGGGACGTCTCTACTGAGACTGGTGAGATCGCCTCCGCTGTTCTTGTTCCTACTACCAAGACAATGCACTTCTCTCATGCCGCGTCAGCCTTAACGAGAAGAGAAGGCTTCTCTCCAAAAGCAATGTACAGCGACACATGGCCCGCCAAAACTGAGTGCTGGAACACGTTGTTTAAGAGCTCGTTAGAAGGGCGTCTTGGCTTATTTCATTGCACGCAAAGGATTACCAAGACCCTTAAAAAGAACCACACAGATCACTTTACCTCTGCAAATGGGCTTCTCAATTGCATCTATCATTACAACGTGGATGATTACGAGAATCTTCTGAGGGCTTTGAAAGAGGGCACACTCTCATCGAAGCACACCGATGATG
>Ga0163149_10008302_pt1 | contig 10291 bp, 7 predicted proteins | sample OliLakLV19MP5G1_FD_148604 | JGI IMG/M metagenome (GOLD analysis project Ga0163149, IMG submission 148604) | Freshwater microbial mat bacterial communities from Lake Vanda, McMurdo Dry Valleys, Antarctica - Oligotrophic Lake LV.19.MP5.G1 | ecosystem: Environmental > Aquatic > Freshwater > Lake >...
AAGGCTACCTGTGGTAGAAATGGAAAAATATACACATTTGGGTATAACGGTTTTGCCACATCATCCAATCCCGTATACTTTTCCGGGAGTCCTAGTAGTCTAGCTAGCTAATAGTAGTACTCACTCTACTGTAGTTAGATGTGCACACTACTCACTCGACTGCTGTAGTACTAGCTAGCTAGCGAGCTACTAGCTTAATAACTAGTAGTACTAGTACACAGCAAGTCAACCTTAGCTTACAACCGTTGTAACATAATCGCATTTCATGCAGTACAATTGTACCCGACTCACTCCTGTTCAGCATTAAAACTAGTAGTAGCTGCCAACTTGCAGAACTGCTATAAATTTCATTCGAAGGTGGCCGCCAAGCATCGCCCCCTTCGACGATAGTGATGAACCGTTTTTTCTACGTGTCATTCGCTCTTTGTGTATTCGTCTGGGTGCCTCGAGCTACATCGAGTGAGCTGCAGACGCCACAACTACAAGAGCAGGGAGACGTGCATTTAGTAGACAACTCTTCTGTTACAACGGGTAGCCGGGTGCATGAGCAAACACGAAGCGCGTTCCGTGATGACGTTGCGCATGACAGAACATCAATAACGCCTGTCAGTGATGATGATCCTCCCGTCTGCAATGACATGAATTCCAATCGCTATGACGCCCTCTCCTGCTGGTTATGGAAATTGAAACTGGAAATACCCGATCAACAAATTGAAAAGTTCAAGATCACAGTGGTAAGTAGTCGGTGAAAAAATAATTCGCACCAAGACTTATTATTTGGCTGTCGTGGCATGGGAAACTGACTTCGAATTTCTTGCGCACCTATTCTTTTGTCCTTTGTTGCAGGACGTTAGGAGTTTAATGTGTTCGAACTTTTCGCTCCAAGCCATTGATTCAGACTATATTCCTTCTTCCTCTACAACCAATCCAGCAATTAGCTTGTCGGTCAAAGGCATTTCAGCGGCATGTTCTGGCACATACCATGTTTCTCCAGGGGGCATGGCTGGTGGTATCACCACCAAGGCTAATTCCGACAACGATAATGGTAACCAAGCCATAGTATTGAAATTGGATTTTGTCTCCGACTACAAATATCCTAATGCCACAGGGCTTGAAGGTTCAAATAGTGTCGCCAACAATGACCAGGCTAAGAAGTACTACATGCCCACGGCCTTGCAAACCAGTCAGTGTCAGTCCTACTTGCAAGTATCAGGCTTGCGTTTTTCTGGCTCGATATCTGCAAAGCTCGTTAACATATTCAAGGGGATGATTGAGGATACCGTGACTTCACAGCTCAATGGCTTGCTGTGTCCCAGTATACAACAAGTGTTAGATCCACAGATAACAAATATTTTGCTGTCGGCAGATAAATTGCTCGCCAAATATGTGCCACAGAACCGACAAAATCAAAGCCAGCCACAAGACAGCAATCATGCCGAATCTCGTCTTTCAAGAGGTTTGGCTTTGGAGGACAATTACTCTGCTTCGGTCCATCGTTCTCCGCAAATCCATATACCGTCATCACCCGAACAGCCAAATTCTTCTGTGATTGATTTTGAAAAGGACACGCCATTTCTATTGAAGTCACTGCAGAAAATCAATCATTTTTTAGATTGTTTTTACAATGTGCCCTCCGAGATGGGTCTTATCGGCAACTCACAAGATTGTCAAAGCATCATCACCAAGGGCATCGAAGGAATCTCATCCGCTATTGTCGAGAATTTGGCAGACGAGGTGCGCCTCCCACTACCAGACATTGCCCACAATATACATTTTGAACTCGAAAAACTGGGAAAGATACAGCTTGATATTCAGGATTTGTACATAAAGGGATTGGATCAAATGGATCGGTTGAAATTACTCGCTCCGCTTATGGATGCTAACTCCTCCTCCAAAGTTTCCCAGTTTCAATCGCAAGTGAATGCATTGGCTGGTCTCAATTTCACCGCCAACGTGAACATAACAATCTATCCGATTCCGGGTGGCATCGTAAAAGGGGATCCTTTGAACGAGTATTTCCATGTCGATTTCAATACTTCCAACTTGAATGCCTTGGGAAATGTAGGCTTGTTGTTGAATCGCGACCGATTCCAACACATTCAAATCGGCACTGTATTGGACTCACTACCAGGATCCTTTCACGATCATGCCAGAAACGCTAGCAGTGAAAGAAGATGTCTATTCGATTCCATCCATTCATTGATAGTGAACGATCTACAGCTACAAGCAATTTTAGAAGCTGCTGCTTTCGTTCCGAAGCTTGGAGACAAAAAGGTTGAACATGGTCGAACCAATCTGCTCACAGAAAAATTAGAAGAGGATTTGGACGCTCTAGTGAATCGCATGTTACAGCTTGTGCTCAAGGAATACCAGTCATTTCTTGGTGATGCAGCTTCAGGGTTAGTCGAGCGACCCCTGTTGAATAAAGTCAACCAATGGATTGATGAAAACCTCAAAGGGGGGCAATTTTCCGGTGATCATGTCGCTCAAAATGATGCTGGTTCCTTGTTTCGCGAGGAGGGTGAGAAGCGCTGCAGCAGTGGCGATGAGCTCATCAATAAGGATCACCATTCCCTGGCCAACTTTTCACAGTTGGGTTTTCTCGATAGCCTGAATGACTACATCAACAAACCGTCGAGCCTCGTGAGCATTAATAGAGCGATCGATCGATGGGCCTCCGGTTTTGGAAAAAATCATGGCCAAAGTTCTGCGTGGAAAAAACAGTTAAACCAATTCGTTTCTTGGCTGCCCGATCTCGAGACGAAACTTCCAGGGGTATCCATCAGGTTGGAGCACCTTCAGCTTGACAGTCTAGGCACGCTTGATCACATTGGTACGTACTTATAGGCGGGCCAGCTTGTGTCTTGTATCTTTTGAGTCCCTTTTTCTTATTGATGCTTTCATGTATACATTCACAGATCTTCTTGCACCGGAACGGGATGGGATGCATCTCAAAAGTGGCTTCAGCCTCGGCATCGATGGGAATAAGAGTGCGACGGGGGTACCAACACTCCACGTATCAATTAATGTATTATATCGTCCTCGCAACCTTAATGCGACCATCAATGCCACGGTCGCTCTTCAGGACGTCTTTTTAGATGGAGGTTCCATCCTTCGGCTGGACATGACCCGTCTACGGCAGCTCACAATGTCTCAGATACTCTCGCACGGGCACTGTGTGGCGGTTCCGTTTCAACAGTTTGATGTCTACAACAATCGCAATGTGTCTCGGATTGGATATTTTCTAGGGAATGTAACCGCAAGCGTTACAGGCACTTCGGGTTTCGAGAACTTCACCGCCTTCCTGGATACAGTTGAGTATCCTGATGTCGCCTCGGCGATCACCTCCATTGTTGCGTGGACAATAAATGTCCTGCGAAATAGCATCAACTCAGCGACGCATTCTACTTTTGAGCAAGCCGAGGGATATTGCACCGGCGGTAAAAAGTTTGGATACGACGATGATCCGCCCATCCTTGATGACGGGTTCAAGGACGGGTTGCTTCTTCCGGTTATGCTAGTATGTGCTGGTACATACGTCGCTTTCAATGCCAGTTTTCTTCTCGTTGCTCGTTGCTCTTCATCCAGTGGCGCCAGTACTGAAGACTTCGCTACTACAGACATGGCGGAGCCGTTACTAGTTTCACACAACATCGAAGACCATGACTCTGGAGCCGACAATGCGACAAAAACTTTCGATGGGTCGAACTCGAGTGGGTCGCTGATACAGAGTACTGCCATATCGGCAATTTCGAGGCATGCGGTGCCTATGCTTATCATCTGTACAATGATGTTGCTTTTTTCGGGTAATGCAGGCAGTGGGGCAACTGTGGACTTGTACATATCATTGAACGATGGTTCAAAATCTTTCTCTCTTCCATCGCTGTTCACCTTCAGCCTCGTGAACACCGCGCAGAACATGTGGAACGCCCACATATATCCCCTCTTTTTCCTTGTTGTGATTATGAGTGGTATTTGGCCATATTTGAAACTACTGTTGATGCTTGGGTCCTGGACGATGCCTACAACCCGAATGAGTTCCAAAACTCGCGAACGACTTTTGTTGACGATGGATGCCCTGGGCAAATTTGCTCTGGTTGACACATACCTCTTTGTACTTTTCATGGTGGCATTCCGATACCACCTGGACATATCTGAGAAGGTTGCCATTGACGTGTTTGTTTCCCCTGAAACTGGGTTCTACACGTTTCTGGCTGCCACGTGTTTTTCGCTGCTTGTGGGCCACTTTATGGTTTATTGCCACAGGGTCTCCGAAATGTGGCATCTGATACCTCGCCGTCGAGATTCAACGTCAGTGCATCGAGAATCTGTCATTGGGCACAATTTTTTTGTCTGGAACAGCGTCACAGGGGAAGACGAACATTTGCGTCTATCTCGCCGATTTTGTGTGCTCCTTCTTTCGGCGACAGCTATGGCAGCCGTACTTTTGGCGGTGGGTATGACTCAAAAGAGTTTCAAATTTGAAATCGGTGGCATTGCTGGTGATATGCTTGGAGAGGACCGTGTTGAGTATTATTCGCTCCTGTCATTGGGTTCTTCGTTGAGAAAGAGCGTACGTGAATCCTCCTCTCGAGGTGTCATACTCCTGGAGTGCACCTATTACTTCTACGCGGTGGTAACGCCATTTGCTTGCCTGGGCCTGCTTGTCTTTCTTTTGGTTTGCCCAATGACATTGCCATATCAACGATTTGTGCTGACTGTTGGGGAGATCGCCAACGCCTGGAGCGCCGTGGAAGTCTTTGTGATTTCCATTGTTGCTTCTTTGTTGGAAATATCTACGTTCGCCTCTTTTATCATTGGCGATAAGTGTGACCTTATCAACAAAATTTTGAAAGAGTATTTCGTGTCTGCCCTGGACAACGCCTCGGATGCCACATGCTTTACCGTCAGGTCGTCGGTAGAAAAGAGCGCAGGCTTTCTGATTGCCGGGGTGCTCGTCAACTCTTTCGTTGTTTCTCTCGTGTTGCGCTTCGTACACTGCAGCGTAGCCGAACGAATCGACGAAGAAATGGAGTCTTCGTTGTTAGAGCAACCATTGATTGATGATGCTCTCCGGAACGATGAACATCCAAGAACAGTTGCCAGTTCCTTATCGTCGATTGGGTCCATTCTGAATATACGGGAGGTGATTTTTGAAATTCCTTACACCCGTCCTATTTTGCCGCAACGCTCTGAGGGCTACCTTCCTCAGTCAACCGACACGTATTCTGTGCAGACAGTAAATTGGGATGATGCGACGACACAAACCGGGGAAGACCGGCGTCCGACGCCAAACCGCAGTGTGTCCTCGCCCCCGCCAAGCGATGTGCTTGAAACCATACGCAGTGCATTTGACTGATGCAATTCGAAACGAGACCCTAACTCTAGAATTGAGTTGGCGCCTGTGCATAGTAGCTCCTACATTTTTTGCGTTTGGTAGGTCTCCGGTGGATTTGCTACGTGAAGTTCAGGGACAATTCGTACAATTCTCAATCAACCCCGTCCTACCACTTAGGTCTCTAGCATGAGGACGTATGGTGTTTGAATCGAAGAGGAGGCGCTCTAAAAGGATGGTCAGACATTTTTATTAGGAATCCTATGGAGCAGCCACATGATACAAACACGATCTCCACCCCAACAGCAGCATCGCGATTGGCAGACACCTTTCCCTTGGCAACATAGACAAAGAAAACTAGAAATCTGATGTCATGCAACTGTGGGCATGGTTCTGTGCGTAACAAAAATAAGCAAGTGTGTGTCTACAGGGCACTTGACTAGCTCCATTGGTGAGTGCACCCACCCCCGGTGGATTCAGGTTGTGGAATAAAATTATTTTCATCTAATGTACATGCATCATGTGTGCATCGCGTAAGAAGTCCCAGTGTGCTGGGTCAGGTTGAATCCAGATCCTCTTTATCCAAGCACAGTCTTAGGTTTCTCTTTCGGTATTCCATCCATGTATAACGTCCACATGAGACAGGTTGGCACTACTTTGATTGTTTTTGTCACTGTGGGTACCGTTTCGTTACTTTGGAGGTACCCCGTTTCGTTACTTTGGAGGTACCCCGTTTCGTTACTTTGGAGGTACCTGGTCCCATTAACAATCCTCAAGGGGGCAGCTTCGGTATCATTATACAACCTCAAGTCAAGAGGCTCGATCTCTTCCTCGTACGTAGAACTCCATCCGTCTAAACCCCAAGGGAAAGGATAGAACAGCATCGGAGCGCACTCAACGACTGCTTTTTCCTGGGGACCACAATAGTCCAAGCAGAGGCAGCAATCGTTGCCGTCGTCGTCCATACAAAAATCTTGCTCAACGAGCAACCAGCATGTGGCCAGCGCGCAAGACCTGCTAACCTCGTCACATCTTTCATCAGGTTCGCAAGTTTCCACAACATGGCATTTGCCTTCCATACAGATACCTTTCCCTTGGCAATAGAGACCACCTGAACAGTGAGACGAAAGCTTTGTGAGTGAACTGCCCTCAACTTCCAGAGGATACGCATCGGTCGACTCGTCGTGTTTAGACGTACCAGGATCGCAATCAGCCGAACTAACGCACTCAGCAAATGCACATTGATCAGTCATGGGATCACACATTTCATCTCCTGAGCAGGGGTTGCCTGCACCAGCTACGCATTTGCCTTCCACGCATGTTTCGACTCCATTGCAAAAGATTCCATCGTCACATACGGTATTATTCGTGCACGGAGGTAGGCACTGTTGGATTTCTTTATCACATCTCAAGCCATTGCAGGGGTCAGTGCCAGCAGTGCAATGGTTGTCAACACACTTTTCCTGGCCGTTGCAGAATAGACCATCGTCACAGTCAGAATCTGAATCGCACCAACCAGGCAGAATGCAACCTTTGTCGACCTCGTACGGATGAATGAGACCGCCGTCAGTAACGGACTCTGCGCTCCCAAACTCCGCTTCTTCTGCGGTCTGAAGTAAAGCGCAGAACGAATTACCGTGGAGGATGGGGCCACCACAGGCTGTTTGGATGAACTTGTCTCCCTGCCAATATCCGCTCTTGAATGAGTTCACAGAGAACAACAGTGGCTTCTCGTCCAGGGGATTGAGTGGCATTGGACCCCCAGATGATCCCTCTACCAGTTGACAACCATACACGAATTGGAGGCTTTGCTTCTGCTTGAGTGTTCCTTTGGCGTACCTCAGCTCGGCGCTCCACGTACCAGGTAGTCCCATGGTGTAAACTGGATCGTCCAGTGCGACCGCAGCCTTATTATTCCAGTCAATGTCCACCGTCTTCACTGCATCCTCCAGAGCAACATCTCGTCCTCCACGACCGACGTGTGCGCCTTTGTTTTTGACAACCAAAAATCCAAAGTCATGCACCACATCATTAAGATTCTGAGCCATCATCCAACGAAACGAATCAAAATTATGAGCCAGATCTGTCTTTAAGAATACGTCTGATGATCCGTCATGGCTTTATTAGAACACTTACCGAAGCCCATTCAGAATCCACTACAGCAAACTCGGGGACCCAACAGCCAAATTCGTCATCAGAACAGTCGCGATTGGAAACACCCTTTCCTCCATCATCAATACCGGGGACGAAGAGAATGTAAGATGCAAATAATTTCGCCTGTTCATCATAGATGCAATGGGCCGCAGTGACAATAATACTTCGATCAGGGCTGTTGTAGTTTCTGAGGGCAGACCCGGAGCAGGAACAAGCACGATCGCCAAACATGAAGATCAGTCGTCCTGTTGCTTGTGCCATGGCAGTGCCATTGCCCTCCTTTTTTCGAATATCATGAACCCAACGATTATTTTTGATCGCATCTCTCAACTGCTTCTCCGTTTTGGTCAACGAATCGTCTCCGTAAAGCATTCGTTCTCCGTAAAGCTGGCGACGAGTTCCATGAAAGGGATCACTAAAGACTCGTGCGTCCAAAGGCTCAGCTTTCATTCTCATTTCGGGCGTCCACTTGTCCACGACCGCGGTGAAAGCTTTCTCCCAAGCAGCATCTTTGATCCTCTGAGTAGTCGCAGCGTCTGGCTTGCTGAAGTATCCCTGGATTGTGGCAGGCAGCAAACTGGAGCAACCTTCCTTCACCATTGCATTGCTAGCCTGCACAGTGTATTCCACCTGCTGCCCGAGCGTTGCGTCAAAATCAAACCAAACCCAGTCGCTCGGAGTTTTTTGGATGCTGCAGCAATCATATTCAATTCTCATGTTGCCAGAGCTGCATCCGTCTGGTTTAAGTTGCCATCTTTTGAGATAGGGCTGGTGAGTGGGACAACTGACTTGATGTCTGTCTAGATAGATGATCTCCTTGCCATTAATCGCATTACAGCCAGTGTGAAAGGTCCCGCAGGTTTGGGATAAAACTGGTAGACAATTGTACATGATCCGCATATCATCACCACCACAGGTATCTTGACGGATGTACCAGTCCTGCATGACTTCATCCGTGCCACAAGCAACATTATGCCGATCCAAATACTGAAGGTCCTGGTTCCGAAGTTTGTTACAACCAGTTTTCCGTTGAATGCTACCTCCTCGAATGGCAGCATTTGGAATGGCGTCACAATCATAATCAAACCTCACTTGGTTTCCACCGCACCCTTTCATCCCAAAGCCTTGCATGGCTCCTCCCGAGGTTCCACCACAGTTGAGAGAGTGGCGGTCAAGATACTGATTCTGTTTCCACGCATCTACGTTGCAGTTTGTGCTTCGGGAAAACTTGAAATCACACTTGGAAACCGAATCGGAGATGGTAGTTTCACAGCCAGGAAGACCCGTTTGGACATCCCAGACGTTATTTACCCACCCAGTAGGCTGAGCAGTCAAGGCTTGAGAGTAGGTGGCGCTTCCGGCAGTATCGTCTCGAACAGTCAAGGTGTCACTGGACGTAGGGTTCGTGGTGCCATGGTCGTGCTGCAGCAGGAAATAATGAAAGAAACAATGATAAGAATATAAAAGGAGAGAACACCATCGAAGATGCATTATTCGCAACAATCTAGTACAGTAGCGAATTAGGCAACCTCCAGTCCAGCAAGTCATGCCCTCATCATTGTCATCATCTTTTGGGTTTGACTTACCTGAACGTAGACACGTAGCTTGCCATGGATGGTGGCACAGTGGCGGATCTCATTAGCATCACCAAGGGCATGAGGAAACAGAGACGCCAGAATGGAAAGGAGGAGGTACATCTTCATCTCGGACCAAAACAGCGACAAACAAAAGTTCTGTGGGCAGTATCTTGTTTTGGCAGATTATTGTCATAGATGATGCACGAAAAATTATGTGAGAAACATGTGCACAAGAATGAGGCCAGAATCGCTTTCGTTCTCTTGTTGTTCTCGAAAAAATAGTACGACCACCTACTACTAAGTACGATAGCACATACTGCATGTATCCCTATTTCTACGCTGTTGTAAAACACTGCAGAAGTAGTTGAAGCACAACCCTGATAACCTGGAGTTAGCATCTAGCTAGCCGCACCTCGGGGGAAATAAACATTTAGCTCTTAATTTTACAGAGTAAAATCATTTCACTGGACAAGGAGGGAAAGATCCTGTGATTTTCACAGGCCCTTCGATTCGATTCGATGAATTACGGTATAAGGACATTTGTGTACTAGGAGCAGTGCATGGGAGGAATTTTATTGGGAGGTGGATGGGAGGAGTCACTAATGACTGGGACATTGAGAGCAGGGCACCCTAGCAAGCCAGGCACACCTTTTCACCCTCTCCCACATTTTGAAATTCCCTCCCAATGCAGTAAAATAAAAAACGAGCAAATTGCATGGTTACATCATCACAATGTTATGCAATACAAACAAAATAATTATTTATACTTTACTTTAGTTTCCTTTAGCTTTTGACAATGAACAACAACACTGTAGTGCCCACAGGCAGCTCCTTTGGTGGCCATGGTAGCTTGGGCAACCCAGGAGTAGCAGGAATGCAATCTGGAACCCACAACAACAACAACAACAACAACAACAACAACAACAACAACAACAACCAAGTCTCCCACCATGGTGGATATTCTGCTCCAGGAGTCCAAAACAATGCTTACAACTGTGCCGGCAATCAAGTCATTGGTTATCCCTTCTCCCATCAGAAGGGTGGTTCCATTCCCAACTCCCAGAGCCATCATTCTCAGCTTGGACACAGTTCCCAAAACAATGACAACCCATCCTTTCATCACCCTGGTGCATATGATTACAGTGCTTGGTATGCTTCTGCAGCCCAGGCCCATGCCAATTATGCCGCTTACTGGTACCTGCGAGTATCACGGTCATCTCCATAT
>Ga0163149_10008304_pt1 | contig 10291 bp, 8 predicted proteins | sample OliLakLV19MP5G1_FD_148604 | JGI IMG/M metagenome (GOLD analysis project Ga0163149, IMG submission 148604) | Freshwater microbial mat bacterial communities from Lake Vanda, McMurdo Dry Valleys, Antarctica - Oligotrophic Lake LV.19.MP5.G1 | ecosystem: Environmental > Aquatic > Freshwater > Lake >...
GATAATAGAACGCTGGAAACAAAGCGGAAAAACGATCAGCCAATTTTGTAAAGAGGAAAATATACCCTACCACAAGTTTCATTACTTGCACTCAAAATACAAGCAACAAAACAACACCTCAAAATTTATAAAAATAAAACCACTTCCAAAATTTAAATTTACTTCGAAATCACAAATTTCCCCTTATTCCATAAGACAGTCATACTCTCATTTGTGAAACTCTTAAAAGATACCCCATCAACTATTTCATCTTGCTTCACTATTTTTGATTTACCATCAATACTCACAATAGCAGTAACAAAACCACTTGAACTATTCTTAACCAAGCCTAAATATTTTATTTCTGGTATTTTCTTTGGTTCTTCCTTAGGTTTTTTGATTATTGGTGCTAATTTTTGTTGATTAATTGGATTTGGGTTACCGATATTACTCTTCACGTGTTTTGGTTCCTTTTTCAAAAAAGGGTCATCGTAATTGAGGTTTAACTTATAACCAACACTATCTCCTAATGCCTCTAACTTAAGAATAGTAAGATTATTTACGTTTGCAAGCACTTCCGTTTCGTGATAGGCAGAATAAAAACGGTACACAAAAAAGCCCCATATCAAAATATTGATTACAACAAGAAGATATGCACCTTTCTTTCCCTTAAACATGTATTAATTCAATTTGAATTTTAATTGATTACTAAAAGCTGAACGATTGCCAACAGAATCAATTGAACGTAACTTCCACCAATAAGTGGTGCTCGTTGCAGGTGGCGTATTATTTAAAGCACTGATGGCTATTGATTGCGTATATGTTTTAGTAGAACTAATAATATTTGTAAATGCCGAATCAGTAGCAACAAAAACACTATCGTAACGAGCATCGGGAGCACCTATTCTGTTCCATGTTAAATGATAAGTATTTGTTACAATGGCTGCATGAACTGGCAAAGTTAAAATGGGCGAAGATGGAGCCGTTAAATCAATTGTGAAGTTTAAGGCGGTATTATATTGTGAAATACTAAAGTCATTTAAGGCTCTTACTTTCCATGAATAGGCTCCTTGTGACGCAAAATTATAGGTATAAGTGGTTAAAGACGTTGTTGTATCTTTAACAACACCGCTGGTTGAGCTTAAAATTACAATCTGATAATTTACTGCAGTATTTAATGAATTCCATCCAAAACTTACTCTTTTATTTGCAGTTAAATAATTAGCCAAAGGTTCATTCGTACTAACTGTTAAGGCACTTAAATTACTTGTGGTATCTACTTTTAAATTATATGTTTGAAAAACCGTACTTCCTCCTGCATTAGTTGCTTTAATTCGCCATTGATATGTTCCTGGCTGAAGAGTTAAATTAAATTTGGTACCGGTAACATTAGTATCCGCCATTATTTGAGCAACGCTACTAAAAGCTGGTTTTACAACTTGAATATTGTATTTTTCTGCGCCATCTAATTCCTCCCACCAAAAAGTTATTTTATTTGAAGTAGTTACTAAGTTATTGCCAGGAGCATTAACCAAAATGGTTTTATCTTTAATGTCTTCAACAATAAAATCCTTTTTACAGGCAGCAAAACCTAATGTTATTAGCGACATTACTATGATTTGTTTATAATACTTTTTCATGATTTTTTTTGTTCAAATGATTGAGTGATAATAGTTAAATATAAATTTTTCTTTTTTGCCTGTTGGTCCTTCACTGTGTAAAACTGGGCCGACATTATTTTAGCAACATATTTGTAATTATTTTCCAAGGTAAAAAGCAAGTTCAATAACTCTTTAAAATTTCCCCTTATTGTAAATGTATTGGTTTGCACATTTAAATTATCATTATTAAAAGATGAATTATTAGGTATTTCAGTTACCAAACAACCATTTTCCTCAGCAAATTCAGAAATGTATGCCGTTAACTTATCTCTCACCGCTAAGGAATCATTATTTGAGTAGGCTCTTTCAAACTCGTTCATTTTCGCCTTCAAAATCGGTAATTCTTTTTCCTTTTCTTTTAACCAACTCAGCTTTTGTTCCTTTTCAATTATTTCGTTTTTTAATTCAATAGTGTCAGAAAAACTAAACCGATACCCGAAATACAAAAACAGGAATAAACTTGCTATAAGCAAGTAACATCTCTTTTTATAATCTAACTTCTGTAACATTATTCGGTAACAATTTTTATTTCGAAGTTCGGTGTCAATCCTTCTTTGTTATAGCTAAACTTTTCTAAACTCACATCTTTAATAAATTTTTGCATCTTCAATATATTAACCCACTCATTTACAATAAATGTTTTATTACAATTTCCTTTAATAATCAACCGCTTGCTTAAAAATGTCACAAGACTATCTTCACTTTCAATATCTTCATTTTTTGGATTAAAATACATATTACTGAGCACAACATCTTCAGGTATCGTTGCTCCTACTTTATCCGCGTATTCACTAAATTTATTTCCATTCAATATTCCTGCATTTTCTATCAATCCCTTTTTGCTTTGGTAATCGTTCAATAGTTTATTAATTTGTTCGTACTTTCCTTGGTATACCGAAAGTTCTGTTTCCAGTTTATTATTCTTGTCGAAGTAATTCGTATAAAAAATTACATTTGTAATGGCAATTACAAAAACAACCGCAATACTTGTAATTGTTAGCGCCCTAAACTTATTTCTCTCTTGATGTGCAATGGGTATCTGAATTAACTCAGGGTTTACATTTTCGGCAATTCCATTTTGTATCAAATAACTTAATCCGTTTGCAAAACCGAGCGTGTTCGTTTTAGATAACTCAATACCTTCAATAGTAATTTTAGCATCCTCATTGCTAATTCCGGACATAGAATCAATATTTCCGTTAGTTAACACAATGGAATGTGTGCTTGTTGGTATTTGATTAAAATTACTCCAAACAGGCTTTAAGCCTATAACTGAAGGTGAACCAATTGCTACGAACGCAACATCATACTTATTTAAGATAAGCTCCTTTAAAAATGAATCTATTAACTCCTTCCTGCAAAAACATATAAAGGCTGACAAGTCCTCTTGCCTAAATATTTGAATATAAAATTCGTTAGGATTTATTGTAGGCAAACTTTGCTTAACCAATTCTGAAATCCCTAAATTCGATTCATTACTAAAATTAATTTTTTTTATTACAATTCCTTTTCCGTTTAGTATCAATACCACCGGTATCTTATCCTTTAAAATTTTCTTTGGAATATCGGAAAGACTAACAACAGTTCCTTTATCCACAATATCAATCGTCTTTCCTTTATTTTTTAACCAAATATAATTGTAACTTACTCCATTATCTTCACATAAAGCTTCAATAGCACAAACCGATTGCTTGACCAGATATTTTGAAGGTATAACCCTATCTAAAAACATTTTAACCGTAAATTACTGTTGGTTTAATAAAAATAGTTAGTTTATTCTCAGACTTTGCCTTGGTTCGATTACCAAAAAACCATTTTAATACAGGAATTCGTGATAAAAACGGCAAACCACTTCCTGAATTATTAACTTGATTTTCCTCTAACCCTCCCAGCATAATCATCTCTCCATTTTTTACCCTAATTAAGGATTGAAAATCCCGATTAATAGTTCCAGGAGGTGCTGTGTTTGAAACCCGCTCAGTAAAGCTTGATTGCTTCACATTAATAGTCATCGTTATTTGCTCATCGCCAGAAACCTGAGGGTCGATGGTAATTGATAAATCGGCATTTACCGCTTTCCAATTTTGCGTTTGCAAAATGTTTTGTTGTGAATTTACCTGGTTAACCAAATTATTATTAACCTCTAAATAATATTGTGTTTGCCCAACACTTAATTTAGCTTCATGACCATTTAAAGTTGCAATTTGTGGGGTTGAACGCAATTTTAAAATGCCACTCGACTCCATTGCCTTTAAATTAATGTAAAAATTAGGAGTTACATTACCTAAATTAATTAAACCGAAACCATTAATGCCGCTAATCAAATTATTTATTGATTTTGAATTTAAACTAATGTTGTAATCAGGTAAAACGGTACCACCGGTTGTTCCAGTACCTGTTCCAAGACCAGCAGAAATGCCCGCCGATAAAGAGTTACTTTTGCGTACATCAGCAATAATTACTTCTATATGAACCATTGGAACAACAATGTCCAATTGCCGTAAAAAACTTTCCAATTCATTAATCCTTGGTTGCGAACCCGAAACTATAACTCCATTCAAATCTTCAAACACTTTTAGTTCAATTCCTTTCTTAAGATCAGAAGGTATAAAATCAAGCAACTTCTCAATGGTTCTATTTTTTAAGGTAATTAATTTACTTTGTCTAAGTCCTTCCAAATTCCTATCTCCGAACATATAAACAGTTCCATCTTGCTTAAAAGTAAAATCTGTTCCATTAAATAGTAATTTCAAAAATTCATCATAAGGTGCCTCAGTTACTTTTAGTGAAGCAGTCCCCTTTAATTCGTTAAATAAAAAATAATTTTTTCCGAGATCCTTAGAGACTATACTAACAATTTCACTAATCGGCATGTTTTGCACATTCATTGATATCAAACCATCTTTAATTTCAATATTACTGTTCTTATTAGGGGTTTGATTATTTCCCAAATTACCAAAAGAAGAGGAGTTATTTGCGTTAGCGCCTTGATTAGTTGGTGCTTGTTTCTTTTCAAAAACATAAAATCCATCATCTGTTTTACTTACTTTCATATCATTGGCAAAGGCCAATTTTTCTAATGCGGCGTTTAATGTGGCGTTCTGAATAAAGCCACCTACTGTTTTAAAAGCCAAATCCGGTGAAAAAATAATATTCTTTCCGCTTTGTTTAGTTATTTCCTTAGTAACATTACCTAGCGTATCGTTACCCAAGTCGTAGGTGAGTAAATCAGCGTTTTTCTCGTATTGAATATTTAATTTTTTGCCTAGAATCTTCTTCTCAACAATAACGGGAACGTACTTTGTAAATGTCATTATAGGCCCAACGAACTGAATATCCAAATCATAACGTTTACATAAAAACAAAAATACTTCTTTGGCTGTTACCTTACTAAAACTATTAGTCAATTTTATTTCTAAACCAGGGTCTACATTTACGTTTAAATTATTGCTCAAACCAATTGCCCTTACATACTCTTGCACGGTGGCGCCGTTCATTGATAAATCAACTTTATCATTAATGCCTGGATACGTTTTAGAAAGTTGGTTTAATTTCTCATCTAAAACATCTAGTCGATCTTGTGCATTTGCAAATGCCGCAATTAGCACAAATATTAATATTATCAGTTTTCTACACATACACTCTTTTAATTTTCGTTTATCAAATAAGGATAAATTTCCTCCAATGTTGTTTCTCCTTCGGTAAATAGTTTTAATGCATTTATTGAAAGTTTATCGATTTTATTTTTTTCTAAATAGCTATCAATTGAAGTGGAGCTATTTTTTATTTCTTCGCTTAACTCTTTGGTAATATTTATTACTTCGTAAATGGCCTTCCTGCCTTTAAACCCTGTAAAGTGGCAATGTTGGCATCCGCCTGCTTTGTTTACAGTTTCGATTGATAATAATCTGAATTTCTCAGGCATTACTTTTTTATCAAAGCTGTAAGGTATTTTACAGTGCGAACAAAGTGTTCTTATTAATCGTTGTGCAACTGATAAATTTAAAGTGCCCGAAAGTAAATAAGGAGGCACGCCCATGTCAACCAAGCGAGAAACCGTTCCCCAAGCTGAGTTAGTGTGAATAGTAGAAAGTACTAAATGCCCGGTAAGTGCTGCGCGAATAGCCATCTGAGCCGTTTGAGCATCGCGTATCTCGCCTAACATTATTATATCAGGATCTTGCCTTAAAAATGTCCTTAAGGCCTCTGCATAAGTTAATCCTATTTCTTCTTTTAACTGAACCTGATTAACTCCATCCAATGTATATTCGATAGGATCTTCGATAGTTAGAATATTATTGCTTGTTTTGTTCAAAACTTTAAGTGTTGCGTAGAGAGTGGTTGTTTTACCCGATCCGGTAGGCCCACTAATTAAAATAATTCCATTTGGTTTCTTTACGGCTGTTTCATAGCGATGCAACTCATCCTCTGTAAATCCAAGTTTTTCAATTTGGATATGGCTCGCATCGCTTCCTAATAAACGTAAAACTATTTTTTCTCCATAAAGCGTTGGCAAAATAGAGACCCGTATATCAATATTTGAATTATCAAATTTAAAACGTATACGCCCGTCTTGTGGCATACGTTTCTCAGCAATATCACATTTGGCAGAAATCTTAATCTTATTTATTAGCATTGGATACTCGGCTTTATTAAGCTTATGTCGATCAATTAAAACTCCGTCGACCCTTAATCGAATTCGGCATTTCTCTCCATAAGTTTCTATATGAATATCAGAGCTATTTAAACTTTTTGCTTCTTTAACTAAGGTTTCTAAAAAACCAGAATCGTTAACATTTAAGCGATAAGTTTCATTTACTGACGAATTCAAATCACCTGTATAGTTAGAGCGAGGATAATTAGTTGAAAGAATTTGATCAAGCACTTCCTTTTCTTCTCCAATGAGCTCAATTTTCTTCCCTAATACTATTTCAAGTTCACTTTTCAAATCACTGCGAAGTTTTGAAACCTCAACTAAAAAGTATAATACACCGTCTTCAATTTTTGCAGGAACAATGGCATAATGCCAAGCCTGGTCAATTGAAAGGTGACCTTTTAGTTCGGAATCTATATGAAGCACTTTCGTCAAAACAATGGGAATCTAAAATACTAAATTTAAAGCTAGAAAGGCTCTGATTTCAAGAAATCATGAAGGAATTCAGATTAGTCTGCTCGCCTTATACAGTAAGGGGTTTAGACGAGTAATAGGCTTTTAGAACTAAAAAAGAAATCAACATGTTTTAAGCAACTTTTCAACATATTTAAAAACATGACCTTTTTAGAAAAAAAACAAATTTTTTATGCCAAAATTAAAAACTGAAGTAAAACTATTGCCTTTGCTACAAAGGTATCAAAGTGAAATGAAAAGAGGTAAGCATTTGCAGAAAAACGGGAAGCGCTTAAGGCCAACAAGCATTAAAAACTATGCGACCTTAGAAGTTAGTTTAATAAAGTTTTGCTACAGCAAAAACTTTATTTTAAGGGCGCACATCCTCAGAAACGCAGGTAAATCTCTAATTGAAAGGGAAAGAAATTATTGGAAGAGTTTTTATTTAAAATTCACAGATTTCCTTTATGAAGAGAGAAACAATTACGACAATCATGTAGGAAGAACAATAAAGCTATTGAAGTGTTTTTTTTCTTATTTAAATTCCGATAAAGGTTTAAACATTGGCTCTTTTCATAATAAATTTTATGCTCCTTCTGAGGAGATAGAAATTTTGGCGCTAACGCCTGAGCGTTTAAATATACTTATTAACTCCAATGCGAACGAGCATTTACTTTCTGATGCATTAAAGCAAACGAAAGATCTTTTTATTTTTGGATGCACAGTAGCTTTAAGATTCTCTGATTTAATGCTTTTAAAGAAAGATAATGTTGAAATAGTAGGCGACAGAATATATCTAAAAGTACGGTCCAAAAAAACTCAAACGTATACTAGGGTAAAGCTACCAGGTTATGCGGTTAATATCTTGAATAAATACTCTAATAAATATTCAAAGAAAATTGTCCCATACTTTAGCCTGAACCAAATGAATATAAATATTAAGTTACTAATGGGAGTATATGGTTTTACTGAGGATTTCCCCAAATACAGGCAAAAAAGAGGGGTTCCCATCTTAATTTATAAAAACAAGAGACTAAAAACAATTCATAGATTCTGCGACTCGGTTAGCACGCACACAATGCGCCGAACTGCCATTACTACAATGCTATGCCTTGGAATGAGCGAACAAGTTGTAAGACAAATTAGTGGACATTCGGCCAATAGCAAAGAATTTTATAGATATGTGGCATTTGCACAAACTTATATTGATAAAGAAATAAACATGTTTCATGATAAATTACAAGACTTAAACAAGAAGTTATATTAATTGGTAAAACACTCTAAATTGCTTGGTTTTTAATCCAAAATTCATTTAACTTAGCTGTTTTAACTTGAAATAATAGCAAGAAAAATCACAATGAATAAGTCCTCAAGGATTGTAGTAAAACCAATGCTTCCAGCTAAATTTTTAAGTAAAATTCGATGGAGTTTTGGTGGCCTGCCACCGGCGGATTTTTTATTTTAATACTTTTCCTAAGGGGGAATGAATTAATTTTTGGTATGCCTTGGCGCGATTGCAAAAAGTTTTGATTTATTCAAATGTAAGGAATAATTTGGTGTTGTAAAAACTGTGATCATAAACTAAATTACTTTCTCTCTTTGTAATTTAGCAGATAGTTTCTCGAAATTTTCTTTACCCTGAGGGTCTCCCATTTGTGTAGCAATTTTAAAATCCTCAAGCGCCTTATTATAATCTTTCATAGAATATAAAAGTAATCCACGCAAAGTAAAATACCTTGCGTCCTGTTTATGCATACTAATTGCAGTATTAATATCGGTTAGTGCCAGATCAAATTTTTCAAGATTGGTTAACGCAAAGGCTCTACCAGCGTAAAGTTCATGATCTCGCATACCCATTTTTTCTGCATTATTATAATCAAGCAAACCAGCTTTATAATCTTCTTTGCTAACAAAATAAGAGGCACGATATGCAAGTAATTTTCCATCATTTGGATATTTAGCAATGCCAATATTTATAATTTGAATTGCTTTCTCAAATTGACCGTGCTCCCTTAGATGTTCGGAGGCCAAAGTTATATAGGTTCGCATTGGGTTTATTTTAAATGCTGTAACAAGGTAATATATGGCGCTATCATTATCTCCTAACAATGCGTATGAAGTACCAAGGTGCATGTTAATTTCGTCATTATTATTGGAGTTTTTTGCTTTATAAAAATACCTTATGGCTTCATTATAATTTCTCTCACCTTGTTCCATTAGGCCTAAATTTCGCAACGCATCATAATCGTTGCTGTCAGATCTCAATATTAAATTTGATAATTCAATTATCTTAGCCACGTTTTTCTGTTTTGCAGCATTGCTTAATTGATGTTTCTTGATATCTTCTATTTCATTCTTACTTAATCGGTGTAAATTATTTACATCTCCGTTACACGAAAATAAATTTAGTATTAATAGGGCGTAGCTATAATATTTCATTATTCAACTTTTATTGTTACTTTACCATTAAATAAAGGCGCAACAACGCGACCCTTCTTGTAATTTGTATCTGCATTAATTTGATCCTGCGTTGTTGCAGTTCCCCAACCACCGAGATCAAAAAAAGTTTGCGATGTCACCTTTAAATTTAAATCATTTATTACCATATAAGAAAACTGACCTTTTTCAAGGAACGTATAAATAGTTGTTGATGTTGGTACAGATAGAGTCATTGTATGATTGAAGTCTGTATAAAAACTGACATTCTGAGCCCCTCTATTTATTACCGCAAATTGTTTAATTGTAGTATTACTTCCCCAAACTTCAAAGAAGTTAACATCACTTCCGTTTGTAGATACTCCATATGGTCCAAAGTTACCTGGGCCGTAACTCATACCACCGGTGCCAAGAGATATACTTGGCGCTATTCCACCATCCCAAGATTTAAATCCTTTACCTAACCATTTTCTTCTATATTCAAAACTTATCTGATTTTCCGCAAAATTATATTCTAACCCAAACAAATTTACAGATGCCTTGTATCCGAAATCATGATGGCTTAATAACTCAGCTAAATTATTTGGAGCATTAATTATTTCAATATTCCCTACATAGCCCCCAGGTGAAGATGGATCTATGTTAGACTGTCCATTCATCGTTGGCGCAGTTCTTAATTCAGCTTCCGGAGTTGAAGTAGGTAGTTTTGGAGTTGGTAAAGAAGGTAATTGATCTGGGGGCGGATTTATCACAGTTTTTTCCTTCCTTTTAGCTTGTGGAAGATTTAGATCTCCACTTCTTCGTGGACCAATTGTTGATGAAGTTGCGCCTAGTAAATCACCTAATTTTATTGGACAATTATTGAAAACAGCATATGGTGATTGCCACGCAAAAATAATCGGATCCATCTCCCATCTCCTCATAATTCTACTATCATACATCCAGTATTCTGCACTTTGTGCGCCTTTGTAAATAGCATCTTCTTTTTCGTGCGAGTTGTGCGAGTAACGGTAGCCTTCAGCGGTGCCTTGCCATGTGCGCGCTTGCATTTGCATGCCGCCCGGGTAATAATCGGTTTGCATTAACATATCGGCATTGTAACTTAATA
>Ga0163149_10008306_pt1 | contig 10289 bp, 9 predicted proteins | sample OliLakLV19MP5G1_FD_148604 | JGI IMG/M metagenome (GOLD analysis project Ga0163149, IMG submission 148604) | Freshwater microbial mat bacterial communities from Lake Vanda, McMurdo Dry Valleys, Antarctica - Oligotrophic Lake LV.19.MP5.G1 | ecosystem: Environmental > Aquatic > Freshwater > Lake >...
TTGAGAAAGTAAGTGGGCAACCCTGGGAAGAATTTATCCAGAAAAGAATTTTTCAGCCATTAGGTATGACTCGTACCTACCCTATGCTAAAAATGGTTAATGATGCCAATCAATCGCAACCCCATTTCATGATTGAAAATAAAATCACCGTAATCAAAAGAACCAATGCCGATGCCATTGGCCCTGCAGGTAGTGTTTGGTCGTGTATCGATGACATGAGCAAGTGGGCACTTTGTATGCTGGATAGCAGTAAATATGGCGAAGGCCGATTGGTAAAACCATCCACCTGGAAAGAAATGTTTAAGCCACAGGTGATCGTAAGCGCGAATGAGTTTTATCCAACGGCTCAATTAACAAAACCCAATTGGATGACCTATGGATTAGGATGGTTTCAGCAAGATTACATGGGCAAGAAAGTAAACTATCACACCGGAAGCCTGGCAGGAGAAACTGCAATTCATGGTCAGCTGCCCGATAGTAAACTGGCCATCTATGTATTCGGAAACTATGATCATGCTGAGGTGCGTCATGCGTTGATGTTCAAAGCATTTGATCTTTTCGGCACGGGCGGCACGCGCGACTGGAGCAGCGAATTTCATACGCTTTACAAAAATATTCAGGCGGGTGCTGATAAATCTGAAAAAGCTTCTGAAGCTGCTCGCGTAGCCAATACAAAACCATCTTTATCTCTGGATGAATATGCCGGCACATACACCGATCCACTTTTTGGCGAAGTCATTATCACGCGTGAAAATGAAGATCTTATTATCGTCTCCAATCAGTTTTTAAAAGCTCGCGTAAGTCATTGGCACTACGACACCTTCCGGGGTTGGCATGATAAGCGATGGTATGGGAAAATAAATGTTACTTTCAACTTAGGCGCCAACGGAAAAATTTCAACTGTAAATTTTGACGGGTTAGAGTTAAAGCGAACTTCTTCGAAACCTTAAATTTTTACTCAGATAAGCTTTTTTATATTTATTCATTGATTTAGAGTGTGTTACGGAATAAATTAATGTATATTCAATTTCACCTAAACCAAAAACCCATGAAAAATCTGTCCCTCATCCTGGTAATTCTTCTATTCATAATTTCGGCATGCACTAAACCTGCACCACCCCCACTAACACCCGCAGTTGATTCGGTTGGTGATAAAAACAAAGCACTTATTGCACAGTACACGGAAGTCGTTGTTAAGGGCGACACTCTTGCCATGTCCGCATTTCTCGCGGACAACTTCAAAGGCTATGGACCATTATTAAATGACTCTACCGATCGTGCCCAAGAAATTTCAATCTGGTCGAGAAGCTGGAAAAATGAATTTTCTTCCATTGATTTTAAAAGAGCAGGAATGATTGCATTTACTAATCCGGCAAACGGCCCATACCCTGGTGACTGGATTTCTGACTGGGCCTTAATCACAGTTAATTATAAAAATGGATACAAAACTTTTACATTCTGGTGGCATGCAGTCTCCAGAATCAAGGATGGAAAAATAGAACTAACCAGAACCTTTTATAACCAAAACGACTTCTTTACTCAGCAAGGATTTACAGTAACACCGCCCAAGCCGGCAAAGAAATAGACTCAAAATAAAAACTCCCGGCTTACCGGGAGTTTTTCACTTTATCCTATCTCTATCACCACATCATCGGTCATCGGATGCCCCACACACGTGAGCACGTAGCCTTCGGCACGTTCGGATTGTGAAAGACCTTCTTCTTCGTCCAGTTTCACCTGGCCGGATAATGCTTTTCCGCGGCATGCAGTGCAAAGTCCGCTTTGGCAGGAATAGGGTAAATCAATTCCTTTATCAAGTGCTGTTTCCAGAATAGTGCGGTTGGGCTCTACCACGAACTTATACTCCTGACCATCGTAGCGAATCGTAACCTCACGCGCTTTCTTCTCGCTAGTCGGCTTAACCTCTTCTTTCTTTTCTTCTTTGTTGATGATGCCCTGAACAAAGCTCTCTTTAAATATTTTTTCTTTGGCGATGTGCCGCTCCGCTAAAAGCGCTTCTACGTTTTTCATCATCCCTTCAGGGCCGCACATGAGATAGGTGGTTTTATCAGTGCCCCAATCCGGAATGCGCTCAAACAATTTTGTGAGCATCTCATGATTGAGCAGACCCGAATACCCTTGCCAGTTCATAGGCGCATTGTCAAGCACATGAATCACATGTAATCGGCCGGCATGAGTAATCTGAAGTTTTTCAAACGCGTCTTTAAAAATGATGCTGTCGATATCGCGATTGCAATAGATAAGGGAGCAAATACTTTCCGGTTCTTGCGTCAGGTTACTTTTTATCAACGACATCATGGGTGTGATACCAGAACCTCCCGCAAACATGATCACGTGCCGCTTATTTTCTTTTTTGTAATCTGTAGTAAAATGACCGGTGGGGGCCATCACCTTCATTGTCTGTCCAACCTTTAGATTGTCGGGCAGCCAGTTAGACATCAATCCGTTGTCAACACGCTTCACAGTAACCACAAGGTCACCATCCGTAAAGGGCGATGAACTTAATGAATAGGCTCTGCGCACTTCTTTTCCTCCAACGGTTGCAATTACCGTTAAGAACTGACCTGCCTTGTAAGCAATCTTCTTTTCAGGTTGCTCAAACACTACACTAATTGCGTCTTTCGTTTCCTGAACGATATTTTTCACCTTCAAATCAAAATAATGAGGACCATGGTTTGCCGTTGCCTCTTCCTTTTTTTTCTCGCCTTTCTTAAAAAATCCGAATGCCATGTGAATGAGGAATTAAACTCGCACAAAATTACTGATAAAGTGCCAATACCAAAGAGCCAGACATAAGATGTGAGACGTAAGACAAAATCCCTGTAAATACTTAGATATTAAGCCAGTAGGTGAACTTGAGCACCAAAGCCCTGTTTTTGCTCTGCAAATGCTCAGGTAGATAATTTTCTGTGTAAACAATAAAAAAATCGGAAGCCGGTTTATAGCGCCATTGAAAACGGGCGTTGAGGTTTACGTTATCATACCGATCATTGTATTGAACAAACGTGGTAAAAAATAATTTATCGGTAAGCGTAAAATCCAATCGTGGGCTTAACAATAAGAATTTAGCACTACCATATGCAGGTGGAAGCACGATGTCATTATAATCTCCTGAAATGGAAATACTTCCAAAGGGCTGTATACGATACGATACCGTGCCAGCCACTCCGGTTCTAGTACCATTATAAAACTCACCACCACGCAACGTGATCATGTACGTAAAAAGTTTGCGTGTGTCAGAGGTGTACTTCACTTCAAATTCATTCCACTGATACTCTTCCCCTTTCAGGAGAAAGGAATCTCCCTCGGGATCCAATACATCAAAGTCGGCAGGAAGTTTTTGAAACACGTTTTTTAAAGACGCTGTCATCTGGGCCGTACTCCTGAAGTTCATCGCATAGCGTAGCGTAAGGTTCCGGTCCGTCTGCGTTCCATCTGGAATATAATTTACATCGAATGTTGCACCCGGCATCATTAACACCAGTGGCCCTGATTTTGGATATAGCTTGAAATCGGCTATGGCTATTCCACCAAGTGTGCCCGGATACACTGCCAGGTTTGGAACAAACCCAACTTCGGCATTGTAATCCTTGCCCAGGCCAATGAATCCACTCATCAAACTAATTTTCCGGGTACTATAAGAAGCAAAACCTCCAAAAGAATAACGATCCTTCTCAGAAAAATTATCAAACGAATGATGATAGTATGCCTTTCCTCCCCACTTGTTATCCGCAGTAATCAGGTTGAAGTCAACACCCGCTACGCGATTATAGGTATTGAGTTTAGGAACCGAGTCTGCTCCATTCCAAACTTCTTTCACCAGGCTTTCGTGATAAAATTTGTTGGGATCATATTCAGCTAATCCAACAGATTCTTTGTTCACCAGGAAGATATCAACATTTGACCTTTCAAGAATTTGCTTCTGCAAAACGGCCACGGTATAATTCTGACCGGGCAGCCCTAATGACTTCGTTTCTTTGGTTTGCAGATTCATCAGACCAACACGCCATTTTTGTCCTAGTTTTCCGCTGATCCGTGCTCCGTATAAAATCGGAACACGTTGCTGATTATCCGTTGTATCGGTAGCCAATCCAATCCTTCGCGAAAAAAAAGGTTGCGTAAGCGAGGAGAATCCTGGTGCCGAAAACAGATCGCTGTTTTCTAAAAAGAATTGTCTTCGCTCTGGAAATTGAAATTCAAAACGCGTCAGGTTAATCACTTGCTTATCTACTTCTACGGTGGAAAAATCAGGATTCACCGTGAGATCAAGATTTAAGGATGGAGTGATACCCACCTTTGCATCAAAGCCGGCAGTAAGCGTATTTTCAGAGGTACCGTTTTCATTATCCTTTGACGTGGACGCAAGTGTGTAGGGAATCAATGAGATGTTGGTGCCGGCATGCGGAGCAGGCGTCTGCCATTGCAAGGCACCTGAGAAGGCAAAAGCGGAAGGAAAAAACTGAATGGGTGTGGCAATCCAGCCAGATACCTGATTTCTTTTTAAATCCTGACGAACGAAGTTGACATTCCAGGCAGGCTGCCCTTGATTGTAGCGAAAAGATTTCAAGGGGATTGCCAATTCTGCAATCCATCGGTCATCCAACCGCTTTACGGATGAATACCATTTGTTATCCCAGTTACTATTGTACCCTTGCTGTTCGGTTCCTCCACCCGACATAATGCCCTCTCGTTGAACGCCATAAGGTGAAATACCAAAATAGAATCCATTGGTAAAATCGTTGAAGGGGTCTAGGTACAATCCCACATTGTCGTTGAGTGACCATTCAAAGTCCCTGCGAAGAGATTGTACCACATTAGGTCTATTGTCATCGTAGCAAACAAAAGAAACGTAGAAAAAATCATCATCAAACGTAATCCTCGCTTCTGTTTGAAAAGCAGCCAGCAATGTATCTGTAGGGTAATTAAGAAAGAAATTAGTAGCAACCTCTGCTGATTTCCAGTCCTCCTCGTCCAGCACACCATCAATTTTAATAGCCCCTTTTGCTTTGGTGATAGGCAGGCCAGTACCCGGTTTGTTCTGCGCAAGCGATAGTGAGCAAGATAAAACAAGGAGTGCTGTCGCGAAAACTGAAGATTGGTTCATAAAGGGATGCAAATTTATAAAAAGTACGTTCCCTACTACATTTAATTACTTCAATAATTCATTTCTACAGATGAGAGGAATAAACCAGGTGATCTGGCTGGATTGGAGGCACTGCATTTTTCCCGTAACTTTGTTGAAATGAGAAAAGTTGAAGTCATTTCCCGAAACCAAAAAGACCAGGAAAAACAGGTTTCATCATTGCATTTAAAACCATCGGAACGGATCATCCATATGTTCAGGTTGATGGAACTTTCAGTTTACATGCGCGGAGGCAAAGATGAATCTCCTATTAATTCACAAAAGTCAAATATTATTGAATTGAAGCTGGCAAATGGAACTAAGTGAGAGACTGAAAAATCTGCTGGAGAACTTTATTCTTACCTTCAATCAGTATGAGGTAGATTACATTGCCGTGGGAGGCATTGCCGTGAATCATCATGGGTATTCCAGAGCAAGTAACGATATTGATTTCTGGTACAAACCCACCATAGAGAATTTTGAAAAAATTATTCTTGCTCTTACCAAGTTAGAATATGATACCCATAATTTGAGTTCAATGGTCTTCGATGCCGATAAAACAATCCTGCGATTGCCATTGGATTATTTCAAAGTTGAATTATTACCGGGCCTGTACGAAGAAATGAAATCAGTTGAATCACGAAAAAGTTTTAATCTTGCCCTTAAAGGCTGTGAAGAGAATTTTATAGGAAAAGCTTCCTTTAAAGTACTCGGTTTTGATGACTTGATTCATTACAAGGAATTATCTGGACGACCTAAAGACCTGCTTGACATTCTGGAATTAAGAAACATCCGCAAAAACCGTGATGCTTAATCTCCATATTTAGTAATTTTATGCTTTAATAAGTTACCCGTGCAACTAAATTCTCTTACTGCAATCTCGCCCCTGGATGGGCGATATTTTGAAACTACTAAACCGCTTGCCCCTTACTTTTCAGAATACGGACTGATCTACTACCGGGTGCGTGTTGAGGTCGAGTACTTCATAGCACTTACCTATGCCCTGCCCGAGTTGTCAGGTTTTTCAAAAGATCAGGAAGGTAAACTGCGCGCTTTGTATGAGACGTTTACTGAAGCGGATGCTACCTCGATTAAAGAAATCGAGAAGACTACCAATCACGATGTAAAAGCCGTAGAGTATTTTTTGAAGAAGAAGTTTGACGAGCTCAATCTTTCCGAATACAAAGAGTTCATTCACTTCGGGCTTACCTCACAGGATATAAACAACACAGCCGTTCCGCTTTCACTGAAAGAATTTATGGGGGGCGAGTTTCTGCCTGCACTTCAAAGATTGATTGCCCAACTCACTAATCTCTCCGTACAATGGAAAGATATTGCCATGCTGGCGCGCACGCATGGTCAGCCCGCTTCGCCTACCCGATTAGGAAAAGAAGTGTACGTGTTTGTTGAGCGCATTCAGAAACAAATAGAACTGCTTCACACGATTCCGTACTCAGCAAAATTTGGAGGCGCAACCGGAAACTTCAACGCACATCATGTAGTGTATCCGGAAATCAACTGGAATCATTTTGCCAATACCTTTGTGAGCAATCAATTGGGTCTATCGCGCAGTAATCCTACCACGCAGATTGAACACTATGATAATCTTGCAGCGCTGTTCGATAATTTGAAAAGGATCAATACCATCCTGATTGATTTCAGTCGCGATGTATGGCAATATGTGGCCATGAATTACTTCAAACAAAAAATCAAAGAAGGTGAAGTGGGTTCCAGCGCCATGCCGCACAAAGTAAATCCAATCGATTTTGAAAATGCAGAAGGTAATCTTGGATTGGCAAACGCCCTCTTTGAACATCTTTCCGCTAAACTTCCTATTTCACGTCTTCAGCGCGACCTCACCGACTCAACGGTGTTGAGAAATGTTGGAGTACCGCTTGCTCACACACTCCTTGCCTTAAAATCATTAGAGAAAGGCATTGGTAAACTAGAACTAAACCGCGCAGCCATCGACCACGACCTGGAAGAAAATTGGGCCGTGGTAGCCGAGGCCATACAAACCGTTCTTCGCAAAGAAGGTTACCCCAATCCGTATGAAGCACTAAAAGCGCTTACGCGTAAGAATGAAAAAATCACCCGACAAAGTATCCATTCATTTATCGACAATTTGAATGTCAGCAAAGAATTAAAAGAAAGACTTATGCAAATAAGTCCATTTAATTACCTGGGAATTTGACTGCTCTACTTCCTCAGGCACATACAATAACTTCCCATTCGCAAAATCATATAGCGTTAATCTTCGTAGATCATAATAGGCTGTCCAAAATGATTAGAGGGCTTGCAGGTAGCTGCGCTTGGCATCATCTTTTTCGCGTAAGGCAATGTTCAAATTGGTGATGTCAGGTAAGAAGTTCGCGGTTTTGCGCTATGTTCCAAATCCTGTATCTATCCTTCCAGCATTCTGATCAAATCATCATTGAGGTAATACACTTCTTTGCCATCCTTTTTTTGCGATAATATGCGCGCGTTAACCAGCTCATCCATGTATTTGGTAAGCGTTGTCCGCGAGGATTTTCTCAACACCTCTCCAATAAGTTTAGGGCGGCTATAGGGTTGACTGAAGAGCGCTTCGTTAACATCTTTGCTATACCATTTAATCTGAGATTTTCCGTGAACCAGAGTAACCCCCATCTGCTTTACTATTTCGTTGATAAGGTTATTGGTGAGTATCGAAGTTTTTTCAACTGCTTCAAGCACCAGGGTTTCCACATGGCCCGTTGTGTTACTGCGCTCAGATTGTAATAGTATTCATCTTTATGTTGAATGATATACTTTGACAAGTAGAGTACAGGTTTGGATAATAAATTTTTTTCCACCAGATAAAGTAAATTAAGAATGCGCCCCGTTCGTCCATTTCCATCCTGAAAGGGATGGATGGCTTCAAACTGGTAGTGTGCAATGCACATCTTAAGCAAAGGATCGGCAGGATATTTCACATCATCATCGAGATACACCAGCAAATTCGCCATGAATGTCTCTACTATTCCTTCACCACGGGGAGGAGTGTAAACTACTTCGCCCGTCCTGAACTCGCTCAGTCCTTGTTTAATTACCACCAATGATTGCGCGGGACGTAAGCCCATGTTCGTATTTTTTATCTGCCAGAATATAGATATCACTGATGAGAGATCGATTGAATGTTTCGCTGTTAATTGATGATAGCCACCCCACAACGCTTCCCGGTATCTCAAAACTTCTTTTGTAGCGGCATCAGCCTTCTCTTCCTGGGCTGTATCTGATATCGCTTTATAAAGTTGATCCTCCGTGGTGAAGATATTCTCAATGGCGGTGGATGTTTTTGCTTCCTGAAGAGCAATAGTGTTGATCAGCATGGAAGGATTAGGCAGTCTTAATACATTGCTGTTTACCGTGGCCAGCGCCCGGGAAGAACTAACCAGTTTTTTTAATATTGTGGGATGCTTTTCAATCTCACCCACAGGAGGAAGTAGCGGAAGATCATTAGATGGCTGGTTTCTGTCGAATTTGATCATTTACATGTCCATTTATTATTAAATACTGAACACGTTTCAAGTAATGCACATAATCTGGACAATCACAAGTATCGTGTTCATATTTTTGCTAATAAATGGACATGTTGATGATATCCGTCCAACTGTTATCAGATTCTTTGATTATGTCAATCCTGACAGCATTGGCTTGGCCAACTGACGTATTCGTTTGGGATCCTACACTCGTTACAGTAAGACAAAACAACGGTATAATTGTTTTGTAGCATGGTAAGCAGATCTAAGGTTGAGATTTTGCAAACTTACTCCTCAGGCACATATAACAATCTCTTATTCGCAAAATCATACAGGGTTAATCTTCTTAGATCATAATAGGCCGTCCAAAACGATTTGAGGGCTTGAAGGTAGCTGCGCCAGGCAGCATCTTTTTCGCGTAAGGCAATATTCAAATTGGTGATATAAATTTTACCAATCAGGTACCGGTTCTGTGCTATTTCATCTTGCCTTCATAGCGATGTCAATTTGTTAGCTTGTCAAAACACATGAATAAACATCAACCTCTTATTTGCAAAGTCAAAGTGCGGTTAGTATTCTTTATCTAAATTAATTGATTTTGTTAAATTGCAGTATGAAAGTGAAATCCATTAAATCCAGAAACCTTGCACTGGAAGGAAATCCGTTAACTATTGATGATCTCAAAAAAGAGATCGCCAAAGGTGAGAAAGGTCCTTTCTATTCAACGGAAAAAGCTAAGAAATTAATGACTGAATGGAGAAAGAAAAAAGGCTCCCGTTAAAAGTATCCCTGGCCTTTCTGCAAGATCTGGAAGAAATTTTTGACTATGGTATTAATACCTTTCGCCAGGCTCAGGCAGGAACTTATGAAAATGGAATTTGGGAATTAATCGAATAACTTCCAACAAGTTATAATCTATTTCCGGAATGCCGGCACCTCCCCACAAAATCTAAAATGTATCGTTGGATCATACTCGATGCACATCTCATCATTTACCGAATCAAAAGGGAAGAAATCCAAGTGCCGAGAATTTTGCACGCAAAGCGTAGCATCAATAGCGTAAAATCTTCCCGCAGTGTTAAGATATAAGGTACGACAACGCTATCAATAGCTGATCAGCAGTCCACCCGCGATGACACGTTGTAGTAGAGTTAGCAACATCTTGTGAAATGCCCGCCCGGTAGCTCGCATTCCCAATCAGAAGATGAGGTGGAAAAGATCACGGTTAAACATGACACAGATACTATCAAATAGTATTACGTTAAGATAATATTTCAATCATATAGTAATTTCAAGATTCCGTTTCAAAAACCTCCTGAACGCTTCAACCCGATTGAAACTTGAGTTTTCAAACACAATACTTTTAAAGGATTCGCTCAGGATCAGACCACGAATTTTTTTTTAGCTTCAGTTAAAGAAATTCTCAGCTTAATTTCTACTTCTCCACTTCTCAATTCTCAACTTCTCACCTACTCCTCCGGCACATACAACAACTTCCCATTTGCAAAATCATATAGCGTTAATCTTCGCAGATCATAATAAGCTGTCCAGAACGACTTGAGAGCCTGCAGGTAGCTGCCCTTGGACATGGCGTCATCTTTTTCAGTTAATGCATTGTTCAAGTCACAATTTGAACAAATGCCATA
>Ga0163149_10008309_pt1 | contig 10288 bp, 10 predicted proteins | sample OliLakLV19MP5G1_FD_148604 | JGI IMG/M metagenome (GOLD analysis project Ga0163149, IMG submission 148604) | Freshwater microbial mat bacterial communities from Lake Vanda, McMurdo Dry Valleys, Antarctica - Oligotrophic Lake LV.19.MP5.G1 | ecosystem: Environmental > Aquatic > Freshwater > Lake >...
ATTCAGAGGACGTCTATTTGCAAGGGAAGACAGGGTTATGTTGGTTGCCTGTGGATTACACAATTTGAAATTAAAAGTGAAGTATGCATAATAAACTTAATCGGTATAAACTCTATTGTATCTGCTTTAGTTTTCATCTCAATTGCATTTGAGAGTTGCAATATTTTCAAGAAGGGGGCATGGGATCCTCTTCCCTCTTAACATAAAACCAATTCGAAAAAGCAAAAAAAATAACCGTTACTTACAAGTCTCACTGATTATGAAAAAAACGAAATTATTTTCTTTATTAATATTCGCCACAACTATTGTATTTGCCCAGAAAGATCAGCATGGAAATCCAATTTTCAATAATGAGTCTATCAGCGAAGAAAAAATTGACAATTTCGAACTGACTTCAAGTTATTACAACATCAGAGAAAATATTTCTAATAAGCAGTCTTCTGTTTATATAAGCGATAACCCTACAGCAGCAGATTACCTAAAATTTTCAAGAGATCTTCCCTCCTATTTTTTTATTATCCATAATGGCTCAAATGTTATCGTAATGATTATGCCCTTGCCAAAAAATGATATTGATGGTAATACAACACTAACTTACAATGTTGTTAATCCAAACAATGGGAAAAGCACACAAATACCATGTAGTGTCTGGGGTGAGATAACCGAAAAAAGAGCAGACGAACTTTTAAAACTTAAAGTAGATACAGCTGCAACAATTATTGACTTACCAAACAACGGGAAAGGGCTTTTGTTTAAGGGAATGGCCTATAGAATTCAACCCTATGATAAACTCAAAGCAGAAGTGATCCAAATAGCAAAACAAATTGCAAACAACGATAAGAAAGAAGAAATTAAAGATCCTGTTGAATACATAAAAAAGGAAACTGTTGGCGGAAAACTTGATTTCAATAGGTTCCTTGAAAAAGAAGAACAATCCTTCTTTATGTACGATGGAATAGCTTATAACAAAAAAGACTTTGCTATCTATTTGTGGGGTAAAAAAGTAAAAATACTGGGTATTGGTTCATCCAAAAAGGCCACAAAACTCTGGGAAGAAATTTACAATAGAAAATTAACGGATCCTGAAAAAAAGGCATTGACTAGCGGCTTTGATAGTAAATCAAAATGACACAAATGAAATATTATAATTAATTTTAAATCTCATCAAAATAAAAATCATGAAATACCGCTCCGCAGGATATGTTATCCTGCGGAATAATACAAAATGCAGGGATTTACAATCCCATTAAAATTTCTACTTTTGCTCATCAATGAAACAAGGCATAAAACATACTATTAAAGATGACAAATCGTATTACCTTACTTTAACAGTAGCAGGTTGGGCCGATGTATTTACAAGGCTCAATCACAAAAATGCAATCATTGAATCATTAAAGTATTGCCAGGAAAATAAAGGTTTAAATGTTTTTGCTTACTGTTTAATGACAAATCATTTACATATGATCGTCAATACAAACAAGCCCTATTTACTAAAAGACACCATAAGAGATTTTAAAAGATATACATCTCAAAAATAGTTGACCAAATAATTTCTGAACCTGAGAGCAGACGTGAACGGCTAATATCTCTTTTCGCTATTGGCGCCGCAAATAGTAAGAAACATAAAGAATACAGATTTTGGCAGGAAGGCAACCATGCGATTGAACTTTATTCGCATTCATTTGTATGGGATAAGATTAATTACATACATCAAAATCCCGTGCGGGCAAACTTTGTTAAAAATCCCGATGAGTGGTTATATTCTTCCGCGACTAATTATGCAGAAAAGGAATCGTTACTGCCTGTCGAATTAATATCTCATAAATTAATTACTTACTAATGACATTTCATGGATTACAAATCCATAAATTTAGGTTTAACCGCAGGATAACATATCCTGCGGAGCAAGCAGAAAAGGAATCGCTGCTGCCTGTCGAATTAATATCTCATAAATTAATTACTTACTAATGATATTTCATGGATTACAAATCCATAAATTTAGGTTTAACCGCAGAATAGCATATCCTGCGGAGCAACAGAAAAGGAATCGCTGCCTGTCGAATTAATCTCTCATAAATTAATTACTTACTAATGGCATTTCATGGATTACAAATCCATAAATTTAGGTTTAACCGCAGGATAGTATATCTGCGGAGCAATAACTATAACATAACTCACAGTAACTCCATTTTTACTACCTTAGCGCACCGTTAATCTCATCAAATAAAAATCATGAAATAGCCATCCGCCTTAGACGGACAAACCTCCAAAAGGGATGCGTATTCCTCCCGATAGTTATCGGGATGACAATCAGAAACTTTAAAAATTATATACAGATGAAAAATCTACTTTTACTTTTATCAATTTTATTAAGCACTAGTGTTTTTTGTATCACAACAACTGTTACCGCTTCCGGAACATCGTTCAGTCCCAGCACTTTTACAATAACGTACGGCGACTCTGTTAATTTTAACCTCGGAGGTAATCACAATGCAACCGAAGTAAGCCTGGCCACGTGGAATGCAAACGGCACAACTCCCCTTGGCGGTGGATTTGCAACAGCAACAGGAGGAGGAATTGTAACACCGGTAACGCTTACCGTAGGTACACACTATTTTGTTTGTACACCCCATGCATCTATGGGGATGAAAGGAACTGTTGTTGTACAGAATTGTACTATACCTACAACACCAGGCGTGATCAGTGGTAATAAAAGTATTTGCTCGGCAAGTCAAAACACATACAGCGTAACTGCTGTGTCGGGCGCCACATCTTATTCCTGGACACTCCCCGGCGGCTGGACAGGAACTTCCCTCACCAATATTATTACAACCACAGCCAGCGCAACAAGTGGAACTATTTCTGTTACTGCAGATAACATTTGCGGAGCGTCGGCCGTACAAACAGTATCGGTTTCAGTAAATACCATACCGGCAAGTCCCGGAGGTATCAGCGGTAATGTAACTGTTTGCTTATCGAGTTCAAATACTTATAGCATAACAACTGTATCCGGCGCCACCTCCTATTCATGGACGCTGCCCGGCGGCTGGACAGGATCCTCTACCATTAACTCAATATTCACTACAGCCAGCACGCTCAGCGGAAACGTTTCAGTTACGGCAAATAACACCTGCGGTTCTTCAGCGGCCCAAACACTTTCAGTAACCGTTAATACACCACCGTCAGGACCGGGAGTTATTAGTGGAAACACAAGCACTTGCTCTGCCGGTTCTAATACTTACAGTGTAACAGCAGTATCAGGCGCAACAGGATATTCATGGACCTTGCCAAACGGCTGGACAGGAAATTCAACTACCAATTCTATTTCAACAACAGCGAGCAATACAAGCGGAACAGTTACAGTAAGTGCATCAAATGGCTGTGGATCGTCTACAGTGCAAACATTGCAGGTAACAGTTGATACATTGCCGCCAAGCATCGGTATCATTAACGGAGAAGATACTGTTTGTCAATTAAGTTTAAATACATACAGCGTTACAGGAACTACTGGTGCAAGTTCTTATACATGGTCAACACCTTCGGGCTGGAGCGGAAGTTCAATGACCAACTCTATTTCTGTAGTCACAGGTTCTGTTAGTGGAATAATGACCGTATCTGTTATGGCAAACAATCCATGTGGCATTTCCACAACACAAACATTCACAGTGATGGTAAGCAGCAATGTAGCGCTTTCACAACCCGGAGCGATTAGCGGTAATATTTCCATTTGTCCGAATAGCACAAACACTTATAGTATAACAGCAATGGGAGGCGCGACATCTTATACATGGAGTCTTCCAGGCGGATGGTCAGGAACTTCTGCAACAAATATTATTTCAACAGTAGCAGATATAACAAGCGGTGATGTTTTTGTTTCCGCTGTAAATGGCTGCGGGGCATCGGCGCCACAAACCCTGAGCGTAACCGTGAATGTAGTTGATACTTCCCTTGCACAAAACGGAACTATGTTAACAGCGAATGCTGCAGGTGCAACATACCAATGGATAAATTGCATTGGTAACACTCCTATTAATGGCGAGACCAATCAAATTTACACTGCTACAGTAAATGGTAATTACGCTGTTGTTGTAACGCACAATGGATGTAGTGATACCTCTTCATGTTATACCGTAAATAATGTAGGAATTACTGAAAGCAATGAATCATTTGTAATTTCAATTCATCCAAATCCATCTAACGGAAATTTCCAGTTGGTTATTGAAAATTTAACACATAACCAAAAATACAATATGGAAATTTTTAATGCACTGGGGAAAAAAGTTTACCAAACTGCAATTACCAATGCTAAATCGGATATTAATTTAAACGATAATGCAAAAGGAATTTATTTTATAAAACTTTATACGGGGCAAAGTGTTGTTAGTAGGAGAGTTGTTATTGAGTAGATCCGTTAAATTATAGTAAAGCAAAATAGCGTGAAATATATTCTAATTGTTTCAACCTTACTATTTTCATACTTTTCATTTGGACAAAGTGCTTTTGGAATAGCAAACACAGTTACAACTATTGACCCTAAAAATTTTACTTTTAAAGAAGTAAAATTCAAGGTTCTGGATGTTAAACAAAAAGAAAAAACATATCAACTTGGGTTTAAAGGCAACAAGATCTACGTAATTAATTCTTCAGGCCAGGTACAGCCTTTTAAGGTATTATCCTATGAAGTAACATGTTTGGATCACGGAAGTGTGGTAACAATACTAGCAACCGGCAACAATATGACACGTTATGGATTTGCAGACTGTTTCAAAATAAATAGCAAGGGTGAAAAATTTGAATTTGAGAATATTATAATAATAGATGATGCAAAAGTGAAATATAAAAATCTTGTTGCTAATACAACTTTGCAAAAGTTATAATACACAAACCTTACCTTACAACCGATTCCAACAACCATCAACTGACCAACAACCCAGTACTCAGTACTATGTACTCAATACTCCAAGAAACTTAAGAATATTCTTCTCTATCCTCGCGGGAACATTTTCGGCATTGTGTTTTACAAACTTATCGCCGGTAATTTTTTCATAAAGCTCGATATATCTTTCTGAAATTTCAGCTACAAATTCATCCGGCATAAAAGGTACCTGCTGCCCTTCTTTACCCTGGAAATTATTTTGTATCAGCCATTGACGCACAAACTCTTTTGATAATTGTTTTTGCGCTTCGTCCTTTTTCTGTCTCTCTTCGTATCCTTCTTTATAAAAATAACGCGATGAATCAGGAGTATGTATCTCATCTATCAAATAAATTTTTCCATCTCTTTTTCCAAACTCATATTTAGTATCAACTAGTAACAATCCCATTTTATCCGCTATTTCGCAGCCGCGTTGATACAATGCACGGGTGTATTTTTCTAATTGTACATAATCTGCTTCACTAACTATCCCTTTCTTTAAAATATCTTCACGGGAAATATCTTCATCATGTCCTTCCGATGCTTTGGTGGTAGGCGTTATAACAGGAACAGGAAGTTTATCATTTTCTTTTAATCCATCCGGCAAGGTAACACCACATACAACTTTCCTTCCGGCCTTGTATTCGCGCGCTGCATGGCCTGCAAGGTATCCGCGTATTACCATTTCTACTTTAAAGGGCTCGCATAAATGACCGATGCTTACCATAGGGTCCGGCACATCAACTATCCAATTAGGAACAATATCAGCAGTAGCTTTTAAAAATTTACTTGCCACCTGGTTCAACACTTGTCCTTTAAAAGGAATTCCCTTTGGCAACACCACATCAAATGCAGAGATGCGATCGCTTGCTACCATCACCAGGTATTTACCATCTATATTATATACATCACGCACTTTACCCTTGTAAAAACCTTTTTGCCCGGGAAAAGAAAAATTAGTTGCCGTTACTGCTTCCATAAAGCGATAAAATTTGAATTTATTTTTTTGGTTCTTCCGTATTATAAATATTTATGATGCGCTTCACCAAGCTATGGCGAATTACATCATGTTCATCGAGCATAATAATATCTATCCCTTCTGCATTTTTAAATAAACGCATAGCTTGAATAAGACCCGACGGCTGATTTCTTGGTAAATCAATTTGAGTGACATCACCTGTAATTATAAATTTTGCTGATGGCCCCATACGTGTCAAAAACATTTTCAATTGACTCTCCGTCGCGTTTTGTGCTTCATCCAGAATAACAAAAGCATTATCCAATGTACGTCCCCTCATAAATGCAAGCGGTGCAATTTGTATAACGCGGCTCTCAATATATGATGCTAACTTTTCCGCCGGCACCATATCAAACAAAGCATCATATAGTGGCTGCATATAGGGATCCAGCTTTTCTTTAAGATCTCCTGGCAAAAAACCAAGGTTCTCCCCTGCCTCTACAGCCGGACGGGTCAATATTATTTTTTTTACTTCCCTGTTTTTTAAAGCCCTTACTGCCAATGCCACTGCTGTATACGTTTTACCGGTACCTGCAGGACCTACAGCAAAAACAATATCATTCTTAGCAATAGATTCAACCATCCTGCGCTGGTTAAGCGTTTTAGCTTTAACCACCAAGCCATTGTTACCGAATACCAACGCATCGTTCGCCTCCTCACTTCCCTTGAATACCTGCTCCCCTTCCGGGTTCATAATGCGGTTCATGTCGTTCTCCGTCAGCTTCCCGAATTTACTGATGTGATCTATCATCAGGTTAAGCTTCATCTCAAAAAAAAGTAACTCTTCGTCTTCGCCAATGACCTTCATCGTGTCGCCGCGGGCCACTATCTTTAATTTAGGAAAGAATTTTTTTAAAAGGTTAAGTTTGGCATCGCCGATACCATAAATCTCCACAGGATCAACCGTATCAATTAGAATTGTTTTTTCGCCCAATGTATTTTATTGATTAAATGATTTTTTAATGAATTTACTAATTTACCAAAACCTGTTTACCTTTGATATATATTTGGTAAAAATTAATAAACATTTCTTACTCATACCCTTAGGGTGATGGCAATTATTACTTTAACAAGCGACCTGGGAACAAAGGACTACTACGTAAGCGCAGTGAAAGGCGCCATACTTAGTGAATTGCCCGATGCAATTATTGTAGATATTACCCATGAGATAGAACCTTTTGATATTTTCCAGGCATCGTATGTATTAAAGAACAGTTATATCAATTTTCCTCCGGGATCCATTCACATTATAGGGGTAAATGCCCAACCCGATATTAATGTACCCTATGTAGCAATGTATGCGAACGGTCATTACTTTATAGGATCCGATAACGGTATGTTTTCGCTATTGCTTGACATTGCACCGGAAAAAATTGTGGTGATTAACCTTAAACAGGACAGCAACTATTTAAATTTCCCCATCAGAGATGTGTTCGTGAAAGCCGCATGCCACATAGCACGTGGAGGCACATTGGAAATAATAGGCAATATCAGGGAAACATTTAATGAACGAACCGTTTTCAGGCCGGTGATCGAGAGTGATAGTCTGCGTGGTACTATTATCTACATTGATTCATATGGTAATGCGATCAGCAATATTTCCAAAAAAATATTTAATGACGCGTCGAGAGGAAGAAGTTTTGTCATCGACTTTGTGAGGTATTCCATAGATACAATTAGTGAATCTTATAACCAGGTTGCCGAAGGAGAAATAATTGCGCTATTTAATTCTGCCGGCTACCTCGAACTTTCAATAAACAAAGGAAAAATTGTGAAGTTGCTTAATATGCAGTTAGGCGATATTATAACTATACGTTTCACATGATACACAGGATCGTTAAAATGACATTTGCTCCCGGGAAAGAAAAAAATTTCCAAGAAATTTATAAAAAGGTTTCTCCGCTTATCCGGAGTTTTGAAGGCTGTACAAGCCTTGAACTCCTGAGAGAAAAAAAAGAGGGACATGTTTTTTTCACCTATAGCCTCTGGAAATCCGAAGAAGATCTTTTGAAATACCGATCATCGGAATTATTTTCAGGAACATGGGAAGAAGTAAAAAAACTTTTTAGTGCTGAGGCGGAAGCCTGGACTACGACATTGGAATAAATAATTTCCATTGATAAAGTGCGATGGCCGGAAAATCCGCCGTGCTCGGGTCGGCTGGTGCGTATACGGATCGGATTTTCTTGACTTTTTTGTTACTTTTTTGGTTCAAGCAAAAAAGTAAGAAGAAAAAAAACCAATAATTTTTGATTGATAAAAAACAATGTTTAAAACCAAAAGATTCATATTTATTCTATTTCTGTTTCATATCATTGGTTCTTGTAAAAGCCAAAAAAGCACACAAGCATCCAAGCCTGTGAAGCCCAAATGCAATATGTGCCGTGATACTCCAAACTAAAGCAACCCAACAGCAGGGTTAATAAATTAATTGTTATGGGAAATAAAATAACCTGCCATTGAGGGTAAAGCAAATGAAGAACTTATAAAATACCTTTCGGAGGTCTTCAACACCTCCAATCCTCCATTAACCTGCTCAAAGGCAAGGGAAACCGGCACAAAAAGATAGAAATAAACCTCCCGGAACGTACCGTTAGCGGCATTTTAAGCAGGTTTAACGCCTAATTCCACCCTTTTATCTCCACTTATTTATTTAAATCAACCGTTCGTTAAGTAGGCATGGTTGCCGCCTTAAAGCCTTGGTATTATTGTATCAGAGACTTATAACAATTAAAAAAAGGAGGATCCCATGAAAGCAATGAACAGAACAAAAAGCAGATACAACCACGGAGGTTTAAACACTATAGCTAACCTTATCGCTGTATCAGGACTTGGATTGATCACGTATAGCGTAGTTCAACTAGTAGTATTCTATATTAAGTAGTAAATGTTGAGCAGTGGAAACCGGGGGATGTAGTTTACACTGATTAAATTCAACAACTACTTATTCTAAAGCAGGGCGTAAAAGCTCTGCTTTTTTATTTATCTATAAGGGAAGCATATCGCCGGATAATAACTTATCAAAATTCTATCTTAATTTATTGGGTTTTTTATATTTGTGCTGAAATGCACGAATTTAACGAAACACTATTAGCCATTCTTTCCACCCCGGTTTATGCCTTTTTTATAGGCGGGGAAATACTGCTTAGTTATTTTCATGAAAAACATTATTATACCGTAAGGGGAACAATTACCAATATCTATTTATCCGTCCTTAATTTTGCGTTGGACCTGCTGCTCAAGTCTGTAGGGTTAATTATCCTGTTGTTTTTTTACCGCTTTCACTTTGTGGAAATACAAAATCCCATATTGTATTGGTTGGTTTTATTATTGGCAGAAGATTTCTTGTATTACCTTTTACATTACGTAGATCATTATTGCCGTTTCTTCTGGGCAGTGCACGTTACGCACCACTCTTCTGAAGAATTTAATTTAACGGTTGGTTTTCGCTCTTCCGTTCTTCAACCCCTATACCGTACCTTTTATTTTATTCCACTCGCTTTGTTTGGTTTTAGAGGAGAAGACATCGCCCTTGTATATGCCATGACCCAGATATACGGAATACTTATTCATACCAAATACATTGGCAAACTTGGCTTTTTAGAATTGTTCCTCTCTACTCCTTCTCATCACAGGGTACATCATGGCTCTAACCCTTTATACCTGGATAAGAATATGGGAATGTTATTGATAGTCTGGGATAAATTATTCGGAACCTTTCAACCTGAACTGGAAGAAGTGCCTGTTAAATATGGACTCACAGACAACGTCAATAACTACAATGCATTTTCAATTGTTTTTCATGAGTGGGTAAATATATTTAAAGACACCAGGAGAAGTTCTTCATTGAAAACAAAGTTCAAATATATTTTTGGTCCCCCCGGGTGGAGCCATGATGGAAGCAAAAAAACAAGTACGCAATTGCGTGAGGAATATCTCAGACAAACAATGGATAAGTAAACTGTTACTCTGAAAAATCCCAACGATCAACTTAAAGAAAAATTTTATACTGTTCTTTCTTTCTTAAAAAAAAGATGGGGCATTTTGTTTCTTACAATTTCAATTGTGATCTGGTGGTTTTCTTTACCCGATCCTCTTTTCACCTATTCCACTTCTACTATACTTGAAGACAATAAAAGAAATTTATTATCGGCACGGATCGCCGATGACGGCCAATGGAGATTCCCCTACTCTGATAAACTCACAGCAAAATACATTGCTTGCGTAATTAACTTCGAAGACAAAAAATTCTTCTTTCATCATGGTGTAGATCCCATGGCTTTCGGAAGAGCCATCTTACAAAACATCAGATCAAAAAAAATTATAAGCGGCGGAAGCACAATAACCATGCAGGT
>Ga0163149_10008310_pt1 | contig 10287 bp, 7 predicted proteins | sample OliLakLV19MP5G1_FD_148604 | JGI IMG/M metagenome (GOLD analysis project Ga0163149, IMG submission 148604) | Freshwater microbial mat bacterial communities from Lake Vanda, McMurdo Dry Valleys, Antarctica - Oligotrophic Lake LV.19.MP5.G1 | ecosystem: Environmental > Aquatic > Freshwater > Lake >...
GGATCGCCTCTGGTTAAAGAAGTGTACACAAAAGTACCGGTGGACCAGCCTTGCACAAAACAAAGCAAAGGTGGAAAGGTAGAACAACACATGAGGGACGAGTTTAAACTACACCTCCCTCCAATCATCGACCCGAGTTTTTTCTTGCAATTTACGTTGTATGCAATTGAGCCTGCTGACGACGGCAATGGCGGCAGTGTTAGCTACCGAGCTATTGGTGAGAGTAGCATTCCGCTGAGTAGCTCATCTGTGCGTGATTCTACTGGTGGGATCAAAGTTCAAACCGTTATCCCGAATGGAACGCATCGCATTGCTCTTGGTGACTTTAGGTTTTATGTAGAAAGCCGCCTGTTGAGTTCTGTTCACATTGGTGATGCCGCACTGGCTGCTGCCGTGCGAGATTTTCCTGTTAACAGTAGAGCGAACGACGCCGGGCAACTGGATTCTTCCTGCGTTTCCAGCTTAGCCAGGCTAGGAAACGACAACGGAGTTATAAGTCCACCAGACACAGCCATTCGATTTCCAGCTCTGTTCGCAAATGCATCGGACGGAACGCTTGTGTGTCATTTTCCAATTTTGCTGTACATTCATCTTGGCAATTTACTCAGAAGCGTTCCGCTGAGCGCGGAGATTATGATGGGAAACCTGGAAAGCCTGTTTGCAATTTTTCAAAAAGTCAAAAGTCGTCTAAACCCTGAAAACCAGATGAGCAGCAGAGCTAGACTTGACAGTTTCTTGAAGAAGGTTATTGATGAATATGAGGAGCTGCTTTTATCTTCGGGCGACTCCAGTAATCGAGATGAGGAGGAACAGGCTTCTGATTTGGGGTCAGAGGCGGGCTTGGACGAATCCAACATCGGCTCAGGTGCATTTGAGGGCAGCTCAGTGGATGGAGAAGCCATCGACGATGATTTATTAGATGATGGTGCAGTGCGCGTACGCCACAAAGACTCGCTTCGGACTGGGATTGAGAAGCGCTTGATCAGGAGGAAGTCTGCCGGTGTTGGTTTCAAAGCTAGCTCTTCACTTTCCCGGGTGGCCTTTGGTGCTAGCAAGACAGACCGGATGAAAATTGAGGCAGAAATGTATTACAACCAAAGTAGCGAGAGATATTCTCATCTCTATGATGACGACGAAACAATTGGAACATCTGGAACAGCTCTGTACAATATTCAAGATCGGAAGCAAAGGCAGAAAGCCGCGGCTCTCGAAAGTGAGCAAAATGAAAAGGCATTGGCCAGTGGGCAAAAGAATACCGTAGAGGCGGACGGCAGTGTCCGAGCTGCGACAACTGCAGCATCTCGTGCCAGTGAGAAACAGGCCAAATCAGACGCAAAGCAAGCTGACGATGGTTTTGCTACAAGGGTTAAAAGTGTAGCGAAAGTTATGCTTGCACCTTGCGTCGGAAGCAAGTCCGACTCGGCTGTAAGCCCAAGAAGGCTTAGCTTGGATTGCGGCAGATCGTCGAGAGAAAGAAGGAACTCCTCCGCCAGTGATAGCAACAACACGGCGAAAAAGGCCCAACTGCCCGATGAAAAAACACCGAAGGAAACCAACGAAGAGGTAAAAGACACACCAAACGAAGTTGTTTTATCATGTTTGCTCAGTTCAAGTTTGTCTCACAAGCAGCCTTCATTCCTTTCTTGTCTTCCATTTATTGACACTTTAGACTTCTTTTTTTTTGCCTGGGTCCGATGATGAGAATGATACTAATGCTGTACCTACGAGATACTCTGCTTTTCGCGGATTTCAGGGCGACCCTATTTTAGAGTTTTCCCCCCGTTTGAATAAAAACGACAGTTCTATAACAGGGGGGAAGTATGTGTACGAATCTATCTTGTTTTTGTGGTTGCAAGCATGGTCTGAATTCAGTGACAAAAATCCCGGAGATTTTCCCAATTTTGAATCGGATAGCTGCACCCTTGTTCAATTCTTTGAGCATTCCCAACTCTTACTTCCGCTCTTCCTAAAGTCGTTCTCCTTCCGACATAGCGTTGAAGTTCAAGAACCCTCTGATGATAACGCATATACTAAGGCCATTTTGGACTGCCAACACATGTCGGCGCTCAAGCAGCTCGTGGAGATTCTCGCTCGTAGTCTGATGGGTCAGGCTTTGTCCCAATCAAAGAGCCCCAGTATTGGCAAAAGAAACTGCAGTTTATTGCAAGCGCTGGCGTCCTCGGAGCTGATTCTTGACTTTTTTGTGGGACTCTTTGCTCTCCTACATCCGGAGCATCTGCGATCTCTGCTGGAAAAATACTTTAAAACACTCCGTGATTGTGAAGAACATACGAAGGAGAATAGCAATGGTATGCTCGAGTTTCACTGGACCGAAGAGAGCATCCGTAGAGTGAAATGTTCAAGGCAGCTGAGACTTCGAGCTGGTAAGTGCCTCAAAAAATGCTCGTTTCTTCCACTAGCCTGGGCAATCTTCTTGAATGCTGTTGATCCTCTTGAATCATCTTGAGTGCTTTATTTGTGCTGAAATATCTGGAATGAACAATTCTCTCAAAACTCATCATATCCTCATGTTTCTGCAGTGGAGAAGCTTTCCGTGCTCCCCGCATTCCTTTCGCTCAATTTCCCACTTAAATTTGCAGACCGTCCAGCAACATCTCAATCAGGATCCTTGGTAAAGCCAACCTGGAAGATGCAGTATATTGAAAATACCACTGACGATATTTGTCCAAAACTTATCAACCAATCTTACGGCTACGCAAGCGGTGATAGCAGACGACCCGGAAGTGGTTGGCTCGCCAGACTTCTGACGCAAGAGGGCTTATCTGTCTGTTCCCTCTCTTGTGAAGCTGTCGTAGCCCAAGCGATGGCTCAAATCGAATCAAGTGATAAAAATCAGGTAAAAGATGATAGCTCAAAATCCACGAAGCAGCAAACTAGCTTGCAACTCGCACGAGCCGACCTCCTGGCATTTCAATCTTTAGCTATTCATGCCATCACAGTTGTCTATGAATTGCTCTTTCGGCGCCATGCAATGGACACACGCTTTCAAACAGATGTTTTGAGAGGACGAATCGCGGCACTGTTTACCGACACATTGTTTACCATGTCGCTTCAAAGTGTAAGGTGGCTTTCGCGAATGGAATCCACTCATAAAGTTAGAAGCGTTTGGATGCTGTGTCTCATTTACATCTTGCAAGAAGCACCAGAAGTCTTGATTCGGCATTTGGTCAGATCATACTGCGATCCAGAGGTACAGTGCATCGACCATAATTGATAGCCATGTAGTTCCCTTTACCATGCACTAACTCCATTTTCTCTATTCTGGCTTATGACTATGCGAAGGACATGCTTATCCACCGTTTTATACGGCTTCTTCGGTTGGCTAGCTCAACCTTTCAGAGCTTTGTCGATCAGCCCCGGCATAGCACTTTCCCAAACGAAATCGACGCGACTATCTCCCCATGGCTACTACAGGAAAGCTTCAACACAATCTGCGCTAGTGCAAATATCGTCGTTGAAGAATGCGTGGCGCTAACGCAATCAAACCCAAAAGAGCAAAGGAAAATGATTCATGCCGTCTTGGATCTATTGTTGCACATTTTGACGACACCACAGAGTTCAGTAACACACCTCAGAGCTGTCGGTGGTGCACTTCAAGCGCTGGATCAATTTGGTGTCGAGATTTTCCTCGATGTTGTGGGCGACAATCTGCAGCACTGGATACGAATTCTCCAGAGCTTGCTCAATCACACATCTCTGTCCGTTCGATCTATTGCCGTCGATTTTGTCCTTTCGTTGCTAGGAGGCCTTTTCGATTTGCAAGGGACCGTGGATGATATTCTTTTAGTCTTTGCTTCTGTCCTTCCGGAAGTTGTCGCGCGGGAACTCGCCCTTTTCTCGGTCGACGGCCACATAGAGAATTTTAATTCTCTCGCCCAGTGTCTGTGGCCCCTTCGACGATCCTTTGCTGAAATAGAAGATGCAAATCCCTTGGATGACGACCGAATCGACCCAGAATTGTCCCCCGCACTCAAGGCGTTTGGAAGAGCACAACAAGCCATTGTCGATGGGGTCCTTATAGAGTTGAGATTAAGGGGGGACAAGTGTTTTGTGGTAGGAAAAAAAATTGAAGTACCACCGATGAACAAGCACACATTCGATGCAGATGAGGAGTCTTTATTCGAGGCCTCAGAATTTTTTATGCCCGAGACAGCACCGATGCAACGATTACGGTGGCTGTTGTCTCTGAAAGCTTTGCATGAAGCAAAAAACCAACCGGTGGAGGGTAAGCCCAGCAACTGGTGGAGGCCCATCTTGGTCCTAGTAACTCTGATGAACGCCGCTGGGATCCCGTTCAGTGGTGTTTTGTGCTCTTGAAATTAATTGAATCCTGTTGCGTTAGATGTGATTCGGCTGCCTCCCTTGCGTGATTTTGCTCCTGATTGAATAGAACCTTTTGTATCATCTTGAAACCGCTTAAAACCTGTTGGGTCTGATTGCAAACAATTGAGCCACCTCACCAGTCGTATTTTGTCAAATTGTGATTTACATTACCTTCCAGCCGCTGAAGTTCTCATCTCTTGCGCGAAGACGATTCTGTACGGGATTCCTCTTGAGCACGTTTGGAGGCCGACCCGTTTCTTGCTGTGGTCAGACCAAAGAAGATCGACTTGGTTGTCGACAGTCGGTGAAGACAAGGGTTTTCCAGACAGGGGGAATTCAGCAGTGATGGCATTCGCCGATGAATTCCTCGAACCTAACGGAATCTTAGATTCCCAAGGCGCGCGCTCGACAAGTGGGAGGCTTCAACAACCTACACTTTGCACAATGTGCACAAAGCTGAGCGCAATCGCAAAGGATGCGGTGAATTGCTACCTCAAGGAAGACGGCATGGCTGAAATTGCGTATTCGCGGCTCGAAAACCTTTTGAGAGCAGTGATGGATGCTCTAAGTGATCACGGGAGCCTCAGCTTGGAGCATGGACGGAGCTTCAGCGGCAAGAATGTAGCAATTAGAAAACGCCACGTTGAAGACGAGACCGCTCTACGCAGGGTGTGTGCTAGTCTTAGTTTGGAGATGACAAGGCTAGCAGAAAAGCTCTTGCTGCTTGTTCAGGACGAACCGGGATCGCCCACCCAAGAGACCGAGATACAAGAATCGAAAGCTAGACCTTTCTATGTTTTGGTTGCCATTTCCGGCCACAAGCCTGCTAGCTTTCAGAGCACGACCATTCCATCGTTTCTCGAGTGGAATGTGCCTTGTGTGTGTCGTGTCCCCCCTCGCATATTGGAGAAGGCGCGACAGCAAGCAGGAAATGACCTCCAGTTGTTGAAAAAGCATGCCTGCTTGGAATACGGGAAGCCGTTGCAGAGAGCCGTAGCCGACGACGGGTCACCAGATTCCGTAGTGTTAAGCCAGGGAGCCAATCCCGAAGATGTCGCAAATCGGGATTCATCCAAGACGTACATCGATGTTTCCATGTTGTATCTCGATTGTTGGCTGGATTCGGCGATTGAATCGACATCCGTGCCACTGCAGTCCAAGCGATTTTTCTATCCTCAGGCAGGACAGCCGGACGAATCGTTGGCAGCGAAAAATCTTGTGCCAATGGTGGAGGTGACTGTAGCAAACACCTTTCCCTCCCATTTATCGCGTCAGCGCGTCTTACTCACCAAGGAATTTACGTACAGGATGGATCAAAATAACACTACGGATTAGACAAACAGTTCCCGTGCCCTTGAAGTAGCGCTAACCCCTGCAGGGGATGCAGAAACGTACAGCCCCGAGGCCGTTGTAGTGGCCCCGTTCCAGCAAAAAGACGACCTGGCTGTTTATGTTGAGTCTCTGATCACTAGGCTTTTTCTCAGCTTAGTTTTTGATGGGCATCTTACTTTTTGTGACCAAGAAGACAATTTGCGACTCACGAGTTGACACTTTGAGAAACTAAACAGCTAGCTAGCTACTTGGATACTCCACTCTAGATTGCAACCACGGTATCCTCCGCCCAACGACTTCAACGGATACAGTTCTTCTCTTCTGGATAATTATATTGGTATATTGGTAAACTATGGTTTATCGATGTCTACCACACTCTTCTCGTCACAGTTTTGGGTTCTTTCTGGGGTTTCTCCGACCCATTTTGTTACTCTTGGGTTTTTTCTTCGACCAGACTGGTGTCCTGCTCCTTTTGTCGTCGACAGCTGACCTGGTCGTTTTATCCACGCTTATCGTGCACCCTATCTCTTCCTCTTATTCTTCATATGCAAACAAATACAGTTACTTTCCGATTCTTGACTAGACTCAGTACGCACCGGCAAAGTCCTTGTCGTTCGTGGCAAGCACATCAAAGATGCAGGCATCACGGTCTCCAGGGCTCACGCGAGCACAGGCAATGGCAGCCTCTTCACCGGTAATGGCAACCTCGCCCAAACGACGCTTCTTGGTGGCAGAGCCAACTTCGGGCATCTGGCAGGCTTGAGGATGCTGAGGGCCTTCGCGATTGTCAAAGAGGTTGGTTTCGCTGTGAAGCACCATCCAGTCCTGGGCGAAAGCGTCCGTGTCCTGGATCACTTCACCATTGCGGCCTAGCATGGCACCAGTGGGGAAGGCACCCATGAGTCCGGTGGCATTGGAAAAGTGTTCACTGTTGGAGTTGTCGACCTTGATTGTCACACGGACAAAGTCAAGGAAGGTTTCGAGATTGATACGAGCTCCCTCAACGTCAAGGTGGAAACGTTTCTGTTTCTTGCTGACATCTTTGTAATGGATCTTCAATCCGGCAACCGTCTCCTCCAGCTCCGTCATTCCATCTTTCAATGTTCCTTGGACTCCGTTCACCCAGTAAGTGGCACTGTTTTGCCCGCCTTGAACTTGGATGGTGTCCTTTCCAATGCGAAGGACAGCCTTGTCAATGAAACTCCACCACGTCCTGATCTTTGTTCGGATGTGGACATCCAGACCCAATCCATTCGAAAATTCAGGAGCCGTCACCATGACCAGATCACAACCTGCAGAAGAGTAGGCGAGCAAAACGTCAATTCATGTCGTGTGAGGAGGATGGCCAACAATAAAGGAGGAAGACAAAACAGTTGGTTCCATCGCCATCTTTTGTTCCTTACCACCATGGAAATCAAACATAGTTCCGTTCCAAAGCGACACATGGGGGTCACCACTGACCGAACTCGAAACTGGATAAACGCCAGTAGTGCTGGTGACAGCACCAGTGCCAGTGTAAGAACCCGTAGTACCAGGGCAGTCCCACTCGGCAATAACCCAAAGATCATGTCCTGTTGTGGGCATATCGTTCCACCTGCCGCTACTTTGCATTTGAGTAGCATCCTCGCCCTTCATACGAGATATCTTGTAATCATTGGGTTCACCGGGTGCCCAGTTGGTGTACTCAACGGGTTTTCCATCCACCCACTCGAATTTCCCTTCTGTGACCATGTCGTCCAGTCCGATCCAAGCTTCACCCCCCGCAATCGATTTGACTTTTTCATTTTCTGCGGAACTCTGAGGGGTAGCCAAGTGAGGCCTGACTCCACACTTGTCGGGCAATTGAACCATGATAGTCAAGGCATCATGGTAACTCATTTGTCGTGCAAGTTTTGCATACGTGTGTCCTTCAAATTCAATGTCAGCTCCCAACGTTGTGGGCTTGACGCAGTTCCACTCAATGATAACTGGTTTTTTTTCCGTAACAGGGAGATCATTCCACTTTCCGGTTGTGGCTTGGATCATGGTTCCATCCTCGTTACCGACATTGTTGGGTTCACCGGGAGCCCAATTTTCGAAATGGGACTGCTCTCCTGTGACCCATTCAAATACATTTTCTGTGTTTCTGTCATGAAGTCCAATCCAAGAATCTGCCGTAAGCATATTGCTTGTAACAAAACTGTTTTCTTCCAAGTCTTCGATAGTGACCATGTGAGCCGGTTCTCCTCCACAGCGGCTAGGGATGGTCGCCATCAACTTCTCGGCTTCTTCAAAGGTATAAGTACCGGCGAGTCTCGCATATTTGTGACCTGTGGCGGAGTTCTCCGCCTCCTTTTCAATGTTTGCAGCCGCAGCCATGCCCAGGGATGCCGCAAGTGTAACGGCAAGGAACTTCATGATGACTTTGTCTGGTTATATCTGTCAGTCGTAAAACCAGAAATAGGAATTCGCAACCATTATTGTTAGCCACTCAAATCAGTCCGTTGTTGCAAACCAAACATAAGTCGACGAAAGCTTACCAAAGACGAGAAAAGTTACACCAATAAAAGGAAGGAAAAACAACAATCCGTTTCTCTCTTTCACACAAAACAGAGTTGATAAACACTGTTTGCTTTTTTTATGAGAGGACGAGAATGCTAAAAAACTGAAAGTGGTGAAAGAAAATGTTGTGGTTATATTTATCTCCTTCGTGCTGTGTCACGCATGTTGTTTGGTCATTGTGTATCCAAAACGTATCTTTCTGTCAAGTGCGATAGCTACTGCTATTGCTAGACCTGCTTCCGTACAAGCAGCATCGTGAACCGGTGAAAATGAATGAGGCGAGATAAATGATGTACCGTTGAAACTAATTCACCAAGATGAATGATGCGAGCATAGCTTTGCTACGAGGACTCTATGTGAAGCCAGCCACTACGGCTCATTTGATTGACCTCTTCTTTTTGGTCATTTTGTAATTCGTATCCAAAAAGTATCTTAAATGAGCTGCTGGCAACAGTAGTGCCATTAGCAGCACTACTCTGCTCACGAGGACTCTACTCTACGTGAAGCCAGCCACTACGGCTCATTTGATTGAGCTCTTCTTTTTGGTCATTTCGTAATTCGTATCCAAAAAGTATCTTTAGATGAGCTGCTGACAACAGTAGTACTATTACCAGCACTACTCTGCTCACGAGGACTCTACTCTACGTGAAGCCAGTGAAGCCAACCACTGCGGCTCATTTGATTGAGCTCTTCTTTTTGGTCATTTCGCAATTCGCACCCAACATAAAGATCTGTCATTATGGAGCCAATGTGCTGCTATAGCATAAAGATGTACAGTAACACTATGAGCTCATATTGTTGGAATTCTGCTGGTTCAACTACTAGCGAATACACTAGCATTTTACGTGTTATCAGCACCATGCCTTTCACCCGAGTTTGCTACAGTAAAACAGTATGAAAGGTGCAAATGCAAATTACACAACATGGCGACTGGACACGCTTTCCCAACGACGCACCGTGTTGAACCCCCTAGACAAACAGCAAACGGTCGAAAACTTCCTGCCAAAACACGACACAGGAGTTGTGAAGAGCAGACCGGCATTGACATGCGCTGAGTGCAAATGCAGTTGGAATTAGAGGAATCAAACACAATTTACATTCAAAGGCAACCCTCACAATTTCCACAATTTTCCCCTCTTATCAACAAGAGCAATGCACGACAATGATGACAAATGCATGGAATCGATGTCAACCATGGCCCTAGAAATGGCTCCAGCGGCAACACCACAATGCTGAAACAGGGACGCCTGTGTCAAGACGCATCCGAAGTGGTTTCCATGTTGGCCAAGTAGCCTCATGGAAGGCGATCCAAACAGTTAACCAAAGCTGCAATTCACCACAGTTGCAGTGACAGGATCAGCCAACCGATCAAGCGATCGACCCCTTTGGACCGGAATGGTTCAAGGGAAGCCTAAATGACCTTCTGGGACATCAGAAAGAGGCTAACAGACCTAGCAGCTGGCTGAAGAACAGCCTCCTTGCCCAGATGGCCCAGCGATTCCAAAGTGAAGCACACTGAGCAACAATGGATCAGACCACTCAAGCAAGTGGACCGCGTTGAACATTGGGCTTATTCTGCATGGATGGTGCAAACCAAATGAGGCCCAACAAAGTCTCGCCCTTCTCGTTTTGGCCTTGCCATTCGAAGGAGCCAAAACATGAAACATCGAAGATCGACAACAAGAGGCAAGTGCTTTGGCTCGCTCACTCATTCAAGTGAAGCAAAGCATGAGCAATGTTGGCATTAACATTCAACAGCAACAACAAGACGATGGCAGCAGTCGAAGCTCATTCGAAGTTCAAATAATCCCTGGTGGCTCATTGACAGCATCCTCAAGTGACTCAGAGCCCACCACAGAGGAGAGAGAGAGGCGCTGCATCATCGAAGTGAGAGTCAAGACCCAGCTGTCTCGCGAGTGGACCCAAGCCAAAGGAGTTGGGGTCCGCTGACAATGGTATGATTTCACCCGTGATTCAAACCACGAATGGAGGTCGTGTCCCGAGTTCTAGACCAAGAACTGATGTGCGCCCTAGAGGAAAAGATGCAATGTCGAATGCGGAACACAAAGT
>Ga0163149_10008312_pt1 | contig 10285 bp, 11 predicted proteins | sample OliLakLV19MP5G1_FD_148604 | JGI IMG/M metagenome (GOLD analysis project Ga0163149, IMG submission 148604) | Freshwater microbial mat bacterial communities from Lake Vanda, McMurdo Dry Valleys, Antarctica - Oligotrophic Lake LV.19.MP5.G1 | ecosystem: Environmental > Aquatic > Freshwater > Lake >...
TGGGAATGCGCGATCCGCTCCTCGGCGGTGCTGGGCTTTGTCGGCGCCGGCGGCCTCGGGCAGCAAATGGACAACTCGATGAAAATGTTCCAGGGCTCGGAAGTGGCCACCATGTTGATCGTGTTCATGCTGCTGGTGGGCCTGGCCGATTATGTGAGTGCCCGCTTACGCAAGGTGCTTGCATGAGCGCTCCCGCCCGGCCGTCCGCAGGGAGCGCTCCTCCTCCCTCGGGGAGGATGTCACGCAGTGACAGGTGGGTTACTACGATGAGCGCTCCCGCCCGGCCGTCCGCAGGGGGCGCTCCTCCTCCCTCGGGGAGGATGTCACGCAGTGACAGGTGGGCTACTACGATGAGCGCTCCCGCCCGGCCGTCCGCAGGGGGCGCTCCTCCTCCCTCGGGGAGGATGTCACGCAGTGACAGGTGGGTAGTCCGATGAGCGGGCCGTCCGCAGGGGGTGGGCACGACGCGCAACGAGCGCTGCTCGCGGCCAACGAACATTTTCGATGCGCGCTGCGCCGCCTGCTGGTTCGTGCTCGCCCTGATGGCGCTGACGGTGGCGAGTTTCTGGACACTCGATTTGCAATGGGCCAAATTTCTTTCGCTCGATGCGGCGCGCAGGATGGGCAAGTTCATGGGCGAGCTCATGAACCCGACGGCCGAGGCCAGGTTTGTCGCGCGGCTGGCAATCGCAGCCCTTGAGACCATCGCGATGTCGGCGCTGGGCACCTTGCTGGCCGTCATTGGCGGCCTGGCGCTGGCGCTGCCGGCCAGCCGGGTGCATGCGGGCGATCCTGCCTTTTGGCGCGCGCCCACGCGCCTGGTGTTGAATGGCCTGCGCTCGATTCCCGAGCTGATGTGGGCGGCGCTGTTGATCATCGCCGCCGGCCTCGGGCCATTCGCCGGCACGCTGGCGCTGGGCCTGCATACCGCCGGCGTGCTGGGGCGCCTGTTTGCCGAGGCGATTGAAAACGCTCCGCCCGGGCCGGGATTCGCCCTGCGTGCGCAAGGCGTGCCCGAAGGCCGGGTATTCCTGTATGCGACGCTGCCGCAGATCCTGCCGCAGCTGATGTCCTATACCCTGTACCGCTGGGAAAACAACATTCGTGCCGCCGCGGTGCTCGGTGTGGTCGGCGGCGGCGGGCTGGGGCAGATGCTGGCCTTCCACATGGGCTTGTTCCACATGCGCGAGACCAGCTCGATCCTGATCGTCATGATCCTGCTGGTGGCGCTGGTTGATCTGACCTCGTATTTGTCGCGGCGCCTGATGCAGCGTTGACCTGTCGATGGCCGGCACCGTTTGAAGCAGCCAGCGCCGCGCCGATCAACGCTCGCTACCGAGCACCGCCAGCAGGTCGGGAATCATGTTGTAGACCTGGATTCCAATGAACGCACTGCCCAGCGGATCGCCGCGCGCACCCAGGGTGGGCGGGCCGACCAGGCGCAGGCGGCCGGCGGCGCTGCCGGGCCGGCGGCGCTGCCGTCGCGTGCGATCGCCCGATAGTGGCCATTGACCGCCAAGCCGACGCCGCTGGGATCGATGCAGAGCATGCCGCGCTCGAGCAAGGCCGCGTACAGCGGTATGGCCGATGGGTGCGTGGAATCGACCCCGCTGCAGTTGATCACGCGGTCATATGCAACAACCTGGGTGGCGGACGTGCGTCGCAGGCGCAGGGCGATGCGCAACGGCGCATCCGCGCCGTCCGCGGCCGCACCTTCAATGCTGGCGGCGCGAAAGCGCACCTGGCCGCTTTGCTCCGCTGATGCCACCATGACCGCGTTTTGCGGTGCAACGCGAAAGCGGTGGGTGTCGTACCAGGGCCGCAACTGGCGAAAAAAGCGCCGTTTCTCGGCCACCGCCATGCCCGGCCACACCTGACCGACCATGTCGCGCAGGTGGTCGAACGAAGCGTCCCAGGATTCGCCGTCGCGCCCGAGCGTGCGGATCTGCCGGCGCAAGGCGCGCAACAGGGCGCGTACGGTTGGCGGACTGCCGGCCGCGCGGATGAATGGGTCCGGCGGCGCGGCAAGGCGCGCAAGCATCGGTGGCAAAGGCGGCATGCCGGGCGCGGGCGGCGGGCGCTGCGCCTGCGGCCGCAGGCCGCGGCGCGACACCACGTCGATCGGACCGCGATGCCCGCCGGTGAGCAGTGTGGAAACGATGTCATAGGCAGTCAGGCCGCTGCCCAGTACCAGCACGCGCTCGTCTGACGGCAGCGTGGGCCCGCGCCACCCGCAGTGACCACCGTCTGCGCAAGTGCGCCCGGCACCACATCGACGGCACGGTCGCGCAGATGACGGATCGAGGAGCCTGTGGGCCAGCTTGCATGCCGGGCTACCGTCTCTTGCAGGAACTTGCGAAATACCGAGCGGCGCAGGAATGTGGTGCCGTTGGCAAGGCGCGCCGCCGGGTCGGCGGCATGGGCGCCGTTGTCGTCGCACCAGCGTGCAAACATGCCGATATCGGCCGGATCAGGGCTGTGCATGCCAGGCTGGCCGTTGAGCCGATGGTCGGGTTCATCCGAGCTGTAGGCCAGGCCGCCGCCGATGTGCTCGCGCGGTTCGACAACGGTGATGTCAAGCGCCGCCGCGCTGCGGCGTACCAGTTGCACTGCGGCCGAGGTGGCGGAAAAGCCGCCGCCGACGATGACGATGCGCTTCATCGTCTGGCCTGGTTCGCGCGCCGTGCAATAGGGGCCAAGGGGGCCAAGTCGCACCGGCTCTTGACAGGTTTGTTGCTCAGCATTCAACTCCTTCAATTCGTTTGTGCATCGGGGTGGTCGCGCTGTGCATGCGTGCCTACGTGCCGGCATCCTCGAGCTCGCGCGGCACCACGTCGCGCAGCATCGCAAGCATCTGCTTGCCCAGCGGCGTCATCGGCCGCTGCGCCGAGGTCGCTATGGTAAGGGTAGTGATCAGGCGCGGCTTGACGATCGGCCGCGCCAGCAGGCGTTCGCGCAGCGGGTCGCGGCGGATGGCGTTCAACGACAGCACCGCGAAGCCATGGCCGCGCGCTACCAGGTCGAGAATCGAGGGAATGCCGTCGATCTCGAGCGCCACCTGGATGCGTTCGCCGATATCGGCCAGGCCGCGCTCGACGAACATGCGCACCGCGTGCGGCCGGCTCGGCACGATCAGGCCGTGTGCGGCGACTTCTTTCAGTGAGACCGGCGGGCCGACGCGCTGCGGCGTGCGCTTGGCGCCGGCCGGGCCGATCAGGTACAGCGGCTCCGACACCAGGGGCTTGGTCTCGATCGCCGGCGTCGGCGTCGGGTTGTAGACCAGGCCCACATCGATGCGGCCCGAAACCAGCCATTCGCTCACGTTCACCGACAGGCCTTCGACGATGCCCAGCGTGGCTTTGGGAAAGCGCCGGCGAAATTCGTCCACCAGCGTGGCGGTGATCAGGCGCCCGACAGTCGGCGGAACGCCGAGGGTCACATGACCTACCGGCGCACCGCGCATCTCTTCCAAGTCTTCGCGCGCGCGTGCGATTTGGTGCAGGATGCCGCGACCATGGTCCAGCAGGCGCCGTCCGGCATCGGTCAGGGTCACCCCGCGGCCATTGCGCATGAGCAGGTTCTGCCGCAATTCGATTTCGAGCTGGCGCACCTGGCGTGACAGCGCCGGTTGGGCGATGCGCAGATGGTCGGCGGCACGGGTGAAGCTGCCGAGTTCGGCGACGTGGACGAAGTATTCGAGTTGTTTCAGGTTCACGGCATGAAGCGCGCACGGGTTATGCTGACCTGCGATAACAGCTAGTTTAGCAATACCTGTTTTGCCAGGCCGTAAATGGCGGATAATTTTGGGTCGTTTCGCACCAAACCAATCTGCGACGACGTCAATCGCGTTCGAACCCGAGGATTCTCCGCATGATCATCGACTGCCATGGCCACTACACCACGGCCCCCACGCAACTGGAAGACTGGCGCAATGCGCAGATCGCCGGCATCAAGAATCCGTCCGCGATGCCCAGGGTTGCCGACCTGAAAATCAGCGATGACCAGTTGCGTGAATCGATCCAGACCAACCAGTTGAAGCTGATGCGCGAGCGCGGCTCGGACCTCACCATTTTCTCGCCGCGCGCATCCTTCATGGCGCATCACATCGGCGACTTCAATGTCTCGTCCACCTGGGCTTCGATCTGCAACGAGTTGTGCTTCCGCGTCTCGCAGTTGTTCCCGGACAGTTTCATCGGCGCGGCGATGCTGCCGCAGTCGCCGGGCGTCGATCCAAAGACCTGCGTTGCAGAACTGCAGAGGTGCGTCAGCGAATACGGATTCGTCGGCATCAACCTCAACCCGGACCCGTCCGGCGGCCACTGGACCAGCCCGCCCCTGACCGACCGTCACTGGTACCCGATCTACGAAAAAATGGTCGAGTACGAGATCCCGGCGATGATCCACGTGTCGACCTCCTGCAACGCCTGCTTCCACACCACCGGCGCGCATTACCTCAATGCCGACACCACCGCCTTCATGCAGTGCATACAGGGCGACCTGTTCAAGGACTTCCCGACCCTCAAGTTCCTGATCCCGCATGGCGGTGGCGCGGTGCCCTACCACTGGGGCCGCTTCCGCGGCCTGGCGCAGGAGATGAAGAAACCCTTGCTCAAGGACCACCTGCTCAACAACGTTTTCTTCGACACCTGCGTCTACCACCAGCCGGGCATCGACCTGCTGACCAAGGTCATCCCGGTCGACAACATCCTGTTCGCCTCCGAGATGGTCGGCGCGGTACGCGGCATCGATCCGGAAACCGGCAACTACTACGACGATACCAAGCGCTACATCGAGGCCGCCGCCATCAATCCCGAACAACGGCAGAAGATCTACGAGGGCAATGCGCGCCGCGTGTTTCCGCGCCTGGACCGCAGCCTGAAAGCGCGAGGCAAATGAGCATGAACAACTTGGGCGTTGTCAAACGCAATATCGTGCGCGCCCCGCGCGCCGCGGTGGAAAAGCTCTCGCGCTTTGGCGTGGCCTCGATCCACGAGGCAATGGGCCGCGTCGGCCTGATGAAAACCTACATGCGGCCGATCTTTGCCGGCGCCCACTTTTGCGGCACCGCCGTGACCGTGCTGGCGCATCCGGGCGACAACTGGATGTTGCACGTGGCCGCCGAGCAGTTGCAACCCGGCGACGTGGCGGTGGTTGCCTGCACCACCGACAACGAAGACGGCATGTTCGGCGACCTGCTCGCCACCTCGTTCAAGGCGCGTGGCGCCGTCGGCCTGGTGATTGATGCCGGTGTACGCGATGTCAAGGACCTGACCGCGATGCCGTTCCCGGTGTTTTCACGCGCCATCAGCGCCAAGGGCACGGTCAAGGCCACCATCGGCTCGGTCAACGTGGCGGTGGTGTGCGCCATCAGCGCCAAGGGCACGGTCAAGGCCACCATCGGCTCGGTCAACGTGGCGGTGGTGTGCGCCGGTGCCTGGGTCAACCCGGGTGACGTGATCGTGGCCGACGACGACGGCGTGGTGGCGGTGCCGGCCGCCTACGCGCAGGCAGCGGCCGATGCGGCAGAGGCGCGCGAAGCCAACGAGGCGGAGAAACGCGCCAGGCTGGCTGCCGGCGTGCTGGGCCTGGACATGTACAACATGCGCGGGCCGCTGGAAAAGGCCGGCCTCAAGTACATCGATTGAGGTAAGCCCAAGTACCGGCGCAGGCCGGGGCGCGAAGGAAGTTGATCAATGTTCAGAACCGGGTGTGAACGGAGCAAGCAATGAAAACTCAGGTGGCGATCATCGGCGGCGGCCCGGCGGGGTTGCTGCTGGCGGAAATCCTCAATCGCGCAGGGATCGAAAGCGTGGTGCTCGAAGCCAGGAGCCGCGAGTACGTGCTGTCGCGGATTCGCGCCGGCGTACTGGAGCAGGGCACGGTCGAAGTGCTGCGCGCAAACGGCCTGGGCGAGCGCATGGACCGTGACGGCCATCCACACGACGGCGCGGCGATCGTCTGGGCCGGCCGCGACCGCTATTTCATCGATAGCCGGAAACATGTCGGCAAGCGCTTCATGACCTACGGCCAGACCAACATCCAGGAAGACCTGTTCGCCGCCGCCGACCGGCGCCAGGCGGTTCTTCTGATGGAAGCAGAGGATGTGCAGCCACACGACATGACCAGCGAGCGACCGTATGTGAGCTTGCGCCACAACGGCCTGAACTTGCGGCTGGATTGCGACTTCATCGCCGGTTGCGATGGCTTCCACGGCGTCTCGCGCAAATCGATCCCGCCATCGATCCTGCGCGAGTTCGAGAAGGTCTATCCGTTCGGCTGGCTGGGCGTGCTTTCGGAGACGCCGCCCTTGAACGAGCTGGTGTACTGCAATCACCCGCGCGGTTTCGCATTGGCATCGCAGCGCAACCCGATGTTGTCGCGCTACTACTTGCAGGTGCCGCTTGAGGACAAGGTGGAAGAATGGTCGGACGAGCGCTTCTGGAGCGAGCTCAAGGCGCGCTATCCGCAGGACATCGCCGAACGCATTGTCACCGGCCCCTCGATTGAAAAATCGATCGCCCCCTTGCGCAGTTTCGTGGCCGAGCCGATGCGCCATGGCCGCCTGTTCCTGGCCGGCGATGCGGCGCACATCGTGCCTCCTACCGGTGCCAAGGGCCTTAACCTGGCGGTGTCGGACGTGTTTTACCTGTCACGCGCGCTCAAGGCCTTTTATGGTCAGGGTTCATCCACGCTGCTGGACAGCTACAGTGACATGGCCCTGCGGCGGGTCTGGAGTTCGGTACGTTTTTCGTGGTGGCTCACCAACCTGCTGCACCGCTTTCCAGGCATGACCGATTTCGAGCAGCGCGCGCAGGAATGCGAGCTGCAATACCTGGCAAGTTCGCAACACGCCTCGGCAAGCGTGGCCGAGCAATATGCCGGCCTGCCGTTCGAGCCGGCCTGACAGTTTCAATCCGGAAGTCAGCATGGAATCCCAAACCCCCTTTACCAAGACCAAAGGCTGGCTCGACTGGTATGCCGGCCCGTCGAAGCCACGTTTCCGCTTGCCACCCGGCAGTGTCGACGCGCATTGCCACGTGTTCGGCCCCGGTGCCGAGTTTCCCTTTGCCGCAGAGCGCAAGTACACGCCCTGCGACGCCTCCAGGCAGCAGTTGTTCGCCCTGCGCGACCATCTTGGCTTCGACAAAAACGTGATCGTGCAGGCTACCTGCCATGGCGCGGACAATCGCGCGCTGGTCGATGCGCTCAATGCCGCGAACGGCCGCGCTCGGGGCATTGCCACCGTCAGGCGCAGCGTCACCGATCGCGAACTGCAGGACATGCACGCCGCCGGCGTGCGCGGTACCCGCTTCAATTTCGTCAAGCGCCTGGTCGACTTCACACCCAGGGACGAATTGATGGAGATCGCCCACCGCATCGCCCCGCTCGGCTGGCATGTGGTGATCTACTTCGAGGCGGTCGATCTGCCCGAGTTGTGGGATTTTTTCACCGCCCTGCCGACCACGGTGGTGGTCGACCACATGGGCCGGCCGGATGTCAGCTTGCCGGTCGATGGCCCGCAATTCCAGTTGTTCGTGAGGATGATGCACGAGTACCCCAACATCTGGTCCAAGGTGACCTGCCCGGAGCGGCTCTCGGTGGCGGGTCCGCCGGCCTTGAACGGCGAGCAGGACGCCTACCGCGACGTGGTGCCGTTCGCCAAATGCCTGGTCGAGACTTTCCCTGACCGCGTGCTGTGGGGAACCGACTGGCCGCACCCGAATCTGAAAGACCACATGCCCGACGACGGCCTGCTGGTGGACTTCATTCCGCGCATTGCGGCAACCCCGGACCTGCAGCGGAAACTGTTGGTCGACAATCCCACCCGCCTGTACTGGAGCTGACATCATGGCACTCGCCAAACCCTATCTTGACGTCCCTGGCACGACCATTTTCGATGCGGAGCAGTCGCGCAAGGGGTATTGGTTGAACCAGTTCTGCATGTCGCTCATGAAGGCAGAAAACCGCGCACGTTTCAAGGCCGACCAGCGCGCCTATGTCGACGAATGGCCGATGACCGAGGAGCAGAAGCAGGCGGTTTTGACCGCCGATCTCAATCGCGGCATCCGCGCCGGCGGCAACATCTATTTCCTGGCCAAGCTGGGAGCCACCCACGGCAAGAGCTTTCAACAGATGGCCGGCAGCATGACCGGCATGAGCGAAGAGGAATACCGCGACATGATGATCCGCGGCGGACGTAGTGCCGCGGGCAACCGGGTGGTCGGCGAGGAGGGCGATGCACAGGCGCACCGTCAGCCGCAGGGCTCCGGCAGCGGCAAGCTTGTTTGAAAGGATGACCTGACATGGCACGCATCACAGCATCGGTCTACACCTCGCATGTGCCGGCCATCGGCGCGGCGATGGACCTGGGAAAGACCACCGAACCCTACTGGCAGCCACTGTTCAAGGGTTACGAGTGGTCGAAGCAATGGATGAGGGAAAACACGCCGGATGTGGTTTTCTTAGTCTTCAACGACCATGCCACGGCTTTCAGCATGGAGATGATTCCGACCTTCGCCATCGGCACGGCTGCCGAGTTCAAACCGGCCGACGAAGGCTGGGGTCCGCGCCCGGTGCCCATGGTCAAGGGACACCCCGAACTGGCGTCGCACATCGCGCAATCGGTGATCCAGCAGGATTTCGATCTCACCATCGTCAACAAGATGGATGTCGATCACGGGCTCACCGTGCCGCTGTCGCTGATGTGCGGCCAGCCACTGGCCTGGCCTTGCCCGGTGATCCCGTTCGCGGTGAACGTGGTGCAGTACCCGGTGCCTTCGGGCAACCGCTGCTACCAGCTCGGGCGCGCCATCGGCCGGGCGATCCGCTCGTATGACCAGGATCTCAAGGTGCAGATCTGGGGCACCGGCGGCATGAGTCACCAGTTGCAGGGGCCGCGCGCCGGCCTCATCAATCGCGAATTCGACAATGACTTCCTCGACCAGTTGATCGCCAACCCGGCCGGCTTGGCCGAAAAGCCGCACATCGACTATGTGCGCGAAGCCGGCTCCGAGGGCATCGAGCTTGTGATGTGGCTGATCGCGCGCGGCGCCATGAGCGACTGCGACCCCGGCGGTCGCGCGCCACTGGTGCGCCATCGTTTTTATCATGTGCCGGCCTCGAACACCGCGGTCGGCCACCTGATTCTTGAAAACCAGGCTTAGGAACGAAACATCATGAAGATCGCACTCGCCGGTGCCGGCGCATTCGGCATCAAGCATCTCGAAGGGCTGGCCAGGATCGACGGCGTCGAGGTGGTGTCGCTGGTTGGTCGTGAACTTGCAAAAACGCGGGAAGTGGCGAGCAAATTCGGCATCGCGCATGTCTCCACCGAACTGGCCGACAGCCTTGCCATCAAGGAGGTCGACGCGGTGATTCTGTGCACGCCCACGCAGATGCATGCCGCACAGGCGATTGCCTGTCTCAAGGCCGGCAAGCACGTGCAGGTGGAAATCCCGTTGGCCGACAGTCTTGCCCACGCCGAGGAAGTGGTGCGGCTGCAAAAGGAAACCGGGCTTACCGCCATGTGCGGCCACACGCGGCGCTTCAACCCCAGTCACCAATGGGTCAACAAGAAAATCCGCGCCGGCGAATTGAAGATCCAGCAAATGGACGTGCAAACCTTTTTCTTCCGGCGCAGCAACATGAATGCGCTGGGCCAGCCACGCAGCTGGACCGACCACCTGCTGTGGCACCACGCCGCGCACACCGTCGATCTGTTCCAGTATCAGGATGGCGGGGAAGTCACCGTGGCGAATGCGCTGCAGGGGCCGATCCATCCGGTGCTCGGCATCGCAATGGACCTGTCGATCCAGTTGAAAAGCAGCAGCGGCGCGATCTGCACGCTCTCACTTTCGTTCAACAACGACGGGCCGCTGGGCACATTCTTTCGCTACATCGGCGATACCGGCACCTATCTGGCACGCTACGACGACCTGTTCAACGGCAAGGAAGAGAAGATCGATGTGTCGAAGGTCGACGTGTCGATGAACGGCATCGAGCTGCAGGACCGCGAGTTCGTGGCCGCCATCCGCGCCGGGCGCGAGCCGAATTCGAGCGTGGCCAAGGTGCTGCCCTGTTACCGCACGCTGCACCAACTGGAAGCGCAGTTGAATGCGGCAGGTTGAAATCTTCAATCCCTGCGGCCGCCACCCCAACGATTCCAAACTCGTCACCGAAGAACATCATGAGCAAGGCGCGGTGACCTGCAACGACACCGCCGAACGCCTGCAAGGATAGGCATTCCAATGCTACTTCTGCAGAATCCAGTGCCTTTCAGTAGTAG
>Ga0163149_10008319_pt1 | contig 10280 bp, 10 predicted proteins | sample OliLakLV19MP5G1_FD_148604 | JGI IMG/M metagenome (GOLD analysis project Ga0163149, IMG submission 148604) | Freshwater microbial mat bacterial communities from Lake Vanda, McMurdo Dry Valleys, Antarctica - Oligotrophic Lake LV.19.MP5.G1 | ecosystem: Environmental > Aquatic > Freshwater > Lake >...
CAATGAGGATAAGGCTAAGTTGTTTAGGATCATCATGACCCAATGTTTGCCCGAGATGAAGGATGAACTAGAAGCACAGTCAACTGAACTTGACAAACTTGAAGAAGACAATGATGTCATCGGGCTGTTGGACATGATCAAGGAACTTGTCTACAATGCTGGTGGAGTCAGGAACAAGTTTGTTATCATGCAGTCACTGAACAGGACTTTGTGTGGAAGAGGCAACACCCAAAGACCCAATGAGAGTCTTGATGAGTGCGGCAAGAGGTTCCTGTAGCAAGTTGAAGTCGTTGAGGCTGTGTGGGGAAGGCTTGTTCCCCCTTGTCATGAAAATGACAACAAAAAGGATTAGGAGTCTGCTCGCAATCAATGCTTAGCAAGTTTATTCCTTGGAGGAACGGACTAGGCCTGCTACAAGACATCAGTTGATGAGTTGAACAACAACTAAATCCTCGGTAAGGATGTGCACCCGGCTGATGTGCCTGCAGCCATCATGGTGTTGACCAATTGCAGAGGATGCTGTGGCTCCCGCCAACAACAGGTTGAGGATCTTTTTGATGGTCTGTCAGTGATAAGTTTTGCTCAAGCGTCCAAACAAGGTGGTGACAGACGCAAGGTCCAATGCCACAAATGCAATCAATGTGGACACATGTCCAAGAATTGCAAAATGTTCCTGGACAACCAAGAGTCTAAGTCGGTGGACCTGATGACAATGACAGCGTTGGAAGTGGCGATGGAAAGACAGCTTAGAACTTTTCACAAGTTGAGAAGGGTGTCAAGTGGCAGAGGGCAATGGATGATGATTCATTGCATTTTTAATCGACAGGAGTGTAGCTGATTCAACCTGTGTGACATGTGCAGAACAGTCCAAAGATAGGATTCCATCCCCATCTCCGCAGGAGTGTGTTGGAAGATGTGTGCATCTACAACAATGGTGTCTTTGAAGTTCCCACTTCTAGATCCACTACAACAAGTAGCAAGCATCAACACCACCACAATTTCTAGCAAACTGAACTGTTTCATCAAACAAGCAGGTCTCTTTAATAGTTACATGACACAAATGAGGCCGGATTTGACCAAATGGTTCGCTGTGGGATTGTCGACCACCACAAAGAGAATGGGAACTCCAAGGCATGAGGTTTCTGCCAAGCTCATCAATGCCAATGCCAGACAATAAGATTCGGACAGTTCGGTGACAAAATTGCGAGCCTTGTGAAATTGGCACATGACCAGACCCAAGATGCCAACATTGATGAGCAGCAGGGGAATGCCGAAAAAACAGACCTTGCCATTGGATGCCACACAAGCTCCATAACTTTCGGTGTCACGTCCGCACACTTCACAATTGGCAATTGGAATTTGTTGATGTTCACAGGGTGCCACTGTGGTCCAACACGTGAGAAGAGCAACATTGACACCTATGGCCACCAGAAACGACCAAATGGAATCTTTTGGTGCTGCTAGAACGCTTCACATGGTGTTGGCTGTGTTCATAAGTTTATTCAATCGCCATGTTTTGCAAGAAAGAGCAGACATGGATGTGACAAACCCCAATGATAGTGGCCACGGGATGCTCACACAAGCTCGATCCAAGTGGGTTGTGGTGGTGGTCAAGGATTCTGCCTCATCGGTGGCTGTTGTGGGTGCATCTTGCAGTGACATGGGAAAGACTGCGCTGGCCATGATGACACATCCCAAACACAATTGTCCCAAAAACACGGGTTGGGATGCTTTGACCACACTTGTCTTGCGGTGTCGCCACTTCCGCCCTAGCAAGCTGAGGGAAATCAGAATGACGAGACTTGCCAGAACCCATCCCACAATTTGAGCTCCAAGCGGTGCAAAATTGCATTCCAAATCTTCGATTTGAGGTGACGGTGGTTGGGGTGTGGTGGTCCTGTCGGCAAAAACAAAGGGATCATGCACTGTCACGGTGTCACCAGACATGATGGCGGCGGGATGATTGGAAAAGGTGCGTGTTTGTTGTGGTGCGTGGAGTCCGGGTGGTGCGACGGTAGCATTCGCAGCAGCCAAAACGACGTTGTCAACTCGAAATTTGACATTGTCGGGACGACGAGTACGTACGACGTACCGGTTTTGGGATCCAATTCGACATGTCGCCCTAAAAAGGAACGACTATATTTAGGGATAGAGTTTAAATTTTGCGGAAGTTCGAAACTTCTACAGTATGAAGCGCGGCGGCACTTTTCGTGATCGCTCCTTCATTTTTTCCCATGGTATCGAAGCTTTTTAGCGATGCACGTTCCCAAAATTTCGTACGTATGTAACTAGCTACGGAGTATTAGTATCCGGGATACTCTTCTGCTAAGGAATTCAGAATGTAGCTAAAGTTATCTACTACAGCACTATTAGTTAGCAGTCTTCCCCAATCTTATCAACAGATAACCCAATTCGTTGCACGAGAAGGCATTTTCCACAGCAGAAGCAACCAACGCAACCATGAGGTTAATCAGCACGCGTAAAAGTAAAAGTAAGTCTCAAGACCCGTCGCTTGTGCAGGTAGACAATAATAATAAGGCAAAGGCTGCCAAGAGCGCTCCTCTTGCCAAGGACTATACTCTTGTCTCCAAGGACGGTGCTCCTGTTGTCCTTGTCGGTGCTCCTAATGACAGGGACGGTGCTCCTTCCGCTGCCAGTTATGACATTGAAAAATTTGGTTCCAATGATTTCCTCGATTGTTATCGTTCCATGGACGAGTTGGAGCGCGCCTTAACGGATCTTAAAACACTCACAGAGCAAGAGGAAGAACTGGAAAAGGCCTTCAGCACTCTTAGTGATCCCAAAATTGACAAATTGAGCCGGGACGAAAAACGAAAAAAGAGGGAAGCAGCGCTACAGGCGCTCGAGCACATTAAAAATCTCAAGGCGACTATTCGAAAGAGCTCGGAAAAGACTCAAAAGGAAACCTTACAAGCCATTAAGGATTTGAAGCAAACTGTGCTTACTTGCAACACAGCACCCAGTAAGACTGAAGAGGAGACGCTTAGTTATCAAAGCTCATCTACTGAAACCAGCCACCTCGATTCGACACGAGGACCATCTACAACAGTTGACACTAATACCATGTCCGATTCTGTAGCTACCGGACCATCGCCATTGCCACCGGACTTGCCACATGTGATGAGTACTGATCTGACCACCAACACGCCATCCGCGGCACTGGTCAAGGCTATGAAACTCATTTCCCAACACATTCATGCCACGATCGAGGCCGGACAATTGGCCACAAACAATGCCTTGAAGGAAACAGAGCGCACCTTGTTTTTTACCGATTTGGATGCCCAAAAGCTAGCCCGTGAGCAAAAACAGCAACAGGGTGGTATCTTGGCACTATCAGAAGTCCATCATGACATTGAAGAACTCATGCAGCAAATCGAGAAGGCCCTCATTGAAGCAGCACTTCCTCATGTCCAACGCGGACAAGTGATGTTGAGCGAAGTTCAAGAGTCGACCCAAAAGACCATGGCAGAAGTTGAGCGTACACTGTTTTTCACCGATCTCGATGACATGCTGGCTGCCAAGGAGGCCAAGGCCACTCCTACGGCCAGGGATCGATCCAATGCCGATGTTATCAAGCACTTTATGAAGAGCCAAAAAGTCTTTGCCGAATTGCGAGAACGACAAGAGAAGGTCTTGCGCAAAAGACAGAAGCAACGGCAACTAGAAGAGGAAAAGTCTTACAAAAATGACGTTGTGCCACCCGTGCCAGAGGTTGTGAAGAAACCGAACAGCAAATGGAAGTTGATTTCCTCCTTGTCCCAAAAGTCCAAGGACTCTCAAAAATCTAAAGACTCGGATATGTTTCTCATGCCCTAACCTAACCCTACGGCGGCGACGGAAACACTTGGCTCGGATATGTTTCTCATGTGACTACGACGGAAACACTTGGAAAGGCGAAAAAGAAAAACTTAATTTAGTTTCATAGGCTTGATATAGATGTGATGTGATGTGATGTTACTGCGAGCTGGCTAGTAGCTAGATCGGTAGCTAATAAGCAGATAGGTAGATAGTAGATAGTCAGCTCTAATGAGTCAAGACGGTGTGAATAGCTAAAAGCGTTGGTTTCTAGCAAACAAGAAGACTATTCCACCCAGGAATATCAAGTATTTCGAAGAATTTTTTTTTTGGAAACTTGAAACACGTAGCAGACTATCTAGTTGTAGACTACTACTACCTAGCTAGAGGAAGCAGTAAAAGAGATTTGAAGGAATGTGGTTGGCAAGGGCTCAAGGACGCGAAGGAGGGAGAGAATCAATCGACTCGGCGCATTTTTTAGCTACTCGTACTGCTAGCTAGTAGCTCGAGTGGCTCGAACAGAACAGTTTTGGAGTGGATGAGTTCAGCCATGAGTTCTATGCCTGGCAACGGTTCACGTGACAACCGCGCACCTACAGTATGTGTCGAGTACAATGAAGGTGTGTGCGTCAGCGTGTAAATCTATTTCGCCCTTTTGTCAGGGTTAAGGCTACTGCAGTTTTGGACGCCGGCTCGCGGAACGCCTTGTTTCGACGACAGCTGCGAAAAGTACAAGTTAAGATCCAAACCCATCCTTCCCACATGTAAATTTGCAAGCAACCGACTGAGGAAGGCAATGCTTTTCGATCACGGTGATGTGAACCGAACCACGATGGTTTGAAACGATTGGAACAGAGCCACGATGATTGGAACCGAACACAGTTACTGCTATTTGGTCGTGTGGAGAAACGGATTGAGCCTATGAATCGTCCACGCACGTCCAATCGAATCAATCTTGACAGTCTGATGCGGAAGACAAGATCTTGGCAAACTTTCACTTCAAACTTTTTCCTTCATTCACTTTGCTCATAAAATTTCTTTTGCAAAGAAATCGATTCTACAAGTTCTCACGACAACGATCAATCTTTTCTTCAACTTCTACAAATTCCCAATCATCCAACAACCATGAAGCTCATCCTCTTTTCGACGATTCTCTCCGTTCTTTTCTCCGCCTTCTCGGTTGGAATTACCAACGCTGCCAACAACGATGTTTCCTCGTTGCGCAACAAGAACCATCCCGAACGCCAGCTCTTGCAGAATTGGATCATGAATGAATACAACTCCTATGCTGACGACGGCGTGTTCACGGTGCGCTTCGAGTACGCATTTGGCGAACCGTAAGTTTTGTCATGGCCTTTGCTGCAGAAAATATCCTTGCGTTTGCGTCTATTTCAAATGCTCACATCCGTCACCTTTTTTCTTTCTCTGAAACCGTAACAGAGTTTTCGAAGTCTTCGAGACATGCCCTCACGGAGATACCAGCGTCGCAAACATCGGAACTGCCCCCGAGGGTGCCTTCTTCATGGAGAACCAAACCTATTCGGTCGTAACCACTACAGACCCTGTTACTCCCAACTCAGCCAAGTGGTCCTTTGGCATCCATGAGAGTATCATATCGTACTCTGGTTACTCGGAAAGCAACAACACGGGTTCGGCATCCTTCTGCATCCGCTATGGTATCGCCGATATCGACGATGATGGCGTGGTCGGACCATTGGTGAATTTCCGTGAAGCCATTATGACCATCAACTACGATTTGCTCATCGGTTTTGACACATTGGAAATCGCGACGCAAGCCTACGAACCTGCCACTGCGGATTACACTCAGACCTTTTCTACCCAAGTATTTACTTGCGGTGGATTTAGTTACAGCTCTCCCGTCAAGCCTGGAGACGAAATCTGCATTCAAGTTTGCCCCGCCGCAAACGATGCGGATTCAATCTATTTGGATGGAATCGAGTCCATGGAGGTGAAGTTGATCTCCGATCAAGCCATTACACAAGGCGTGGTGGCCGGCGGAAGTCTCGTGAACGAAAATCTCGCTGAAATGACCTGTAGCTACTGTTGCACAATTTCCTTTGTTCTCCATGCCGTATTCTTCCCGTTGGCTGACCCTGACACTGATTACGTGAAAGTCGAAGGCACAGTAACCGCTCACCTCATGGGAGGAATCACACGTCGCCTTGCTAGCAATGCCGGAACGGAAGAAGAAGAGTCTCATTCAAGCTTTGAAACTACGCTTGCGGTTTCAGGAGCCTCCAACGACAACCATTCTGCTGCTACGGCTGTTTTCAATCAGCCCAAGGTTCTCATGGTGCTAGCTTTGCTTGGTGGAGCCATCTTGCTCTAAGCGCAATTTTTGCTGTACTGTGACAGCTTGTCGACGACAAATGGATTTAATTGAATCGATTCGAAAGTTCTAGTGGCAAAATGAACAGGGCTTTCTATGCAGGATCGAAATCATACTAAACATCGATTCGAAATCTCCTGCGGTATTGAACAGGGCTTTCTATACAGGATCGAAATCATACATATTATTTAAAATTAAAGATCGACTTATTTGTTGAAAAGCTCTCTATCTTATCCTTTAGTAACGTTCTCAGCTATTACTGCCCCCCACAAAAAGTTGGGCTGAACAATGACATGTTCAGTGGCGAGCCCGCATAGGAAATGCTCCAACCTTCTGTTGCAAATAAAAGCGAAAAGCTTGTGTGACATTTTTGCCGGATCTTTTGGTGGTAGTTCCACTATTGACATTCAAATTATCTGTCTGCTTAATGTGGTATCCTTATCACACAAGGAGACCCAAAAATGAGAAAAGAGAGAAAAGGAACGCGCCCACGACTTCAGTAACATCCGCGCGGGACGCCATGGCCGTGGCAGTATCTGTTCCATTGGGTTCTTGATTGTCGTCTACGGCAATAGCTTCATCCTGCTGAATTTGCCCACCATTGCTGCTGACACCAACAGTCGGACTGGCACTTGGACTGGTGATTGTTGTGTTTGGGGTGCCGTTTTCGAGGTCCGCGCTGCCATCGCTGTGATCGAAAATATTGGTGTCGGTGCTTGATGAGGATGCATTTGCGGGCATGGCTTCGCTGTCATAATCCGTAAAGACTGTCGCCGGTGCTGCCGTTGGGGAACCGTCATCAGGTGTGCTAATTGGCGGCTTGCTGGTGTCTGTGGCGGCTGGGCTAGTCGTACTACCGGTTGGAGCATCAGGTGTTGTAGCTTCTGCGGTTGTTGGACTTGCGGTCGGCATGCTGGTTACCTCGGAAGTGGGGGCGTCGGTAATAGCAGATAGGCTGGTTTCAGTGATATTGTAGTACCGTATGTCTGGTTCGGATTCTTCATTATTATTAAAAGCATACATGGAAACTACAACATCACCTGCGTCTGGGATTTGCTTGAAAATGTTCTTAGCTGGTGTTGTAAGTACAAAATAGTCCAACTCTTCTGACCAATTTATAATCTTCGGTGAAGAAAGGATGAAGGGATTGGTTAGATGTCGCGAACAAGGGATTTTAGATTTGGCAAGGAAAACAAAACGAATAAAGTAATCTCACAGTCTGATTGAACCCTCCTGGGAGTGTATTGAGCTGCTTGTCTTGGACAAAGGCATCTGCAAGAGAAAAAAGAATGCCAGTGAGCAAAACCAAATAGCAATTTCACGATGGAGTCATTCATATCTGTATGGACTGCGTACCAACTTGAATGACTGGCACTATCAATCCACCAGCGGATCGAGGATGCTCAGAATAAGTCCCAGACGATGAACTGACATAGAGTGCAAGGTTATCATTGACACGTCCCTTCGCCTCATCGACTGAGAATCTTAAGAAGGCTGTCTTTGCCCCCTTGTCTTTCCATACCTCCAAATCAAAGAAAATAAAGTCAAGATACTGCAGAGTGGAGACTTCCTCTTTTTTATCTTCTGGAAAGAATAAGACAGATACCATTTTTGATCCATCTCCTCGGTCATTGACATATAGTGCCTCAAACTGGCCAATCCCAGTGATATTGAGGAAATAGAAATTCAGATCCCATGCTGCGGTAAAGTTGTTGCGATTATACACTCCAGCAACATCGCCTCCTAACAAATACAAGTATTCGTCTGGAGATGGATCAAAGCCCTGCTTCTCAAGTTCCTTCAGAAAAGGGGTTGTCAAATCAACACCATATTCCACCAACATATTTGAGACATCCAGAGAAAGGGAAGCGTCCACTCTGAATTCTGGTACTGCTTCATCCAGTGTGCCCTTGTCGTATTGCATGAGGCTGGTAGAAGTTGATCCAGTGCCCCCTTCCGTGGCCTCTGCTAGCTGACCACAGACCGAATCAGCACTCGTCGTTGCATCCGTGGGAGACCCCGAGGCAAGAAACCACTTCAAAAACGCTTGAAAGTTGGGAGCGATTGCCGTCGCATAGTTTGCATTGGTGAATAACACTTGCTCCCAGGTTGCTGTTTCGGCATTGTATTCCCCCTTATCCGGCCAAGTTATATGCATTCCTGTGGCATTGGCAGTCCCTTCGCCAACTCTTCTTTCGACAAACATCTCCCCATACGCAGTTTTGGCGGTCGCCAATAACTCTCCCAGTCCCCCGCTAGCTGTAGGATCGGGAGCACACAGAGTTTGAAATTGTTCCAGCCAATCGCCAAGATCGAGGGCAGATGGCTGGCTGGATCCCGCCGAGTCGACAACTCCTTCAAATGCATTAGCCGCATCTCGGGACCTGGAGACAAAGGCATGAAGAGATCGGTCACCACTTTCCAGCAGTTTCAAGAGCTCTGCAGCAAAGCTTTCAAATGTCACCATAAAATCACTGTACTTTTGCAATTCTACAATGGCCAACACTTTTGGTGTTTGATGAGAACTTCCTCCCTGCGTCTGTTCAATAAAACTTTTAATAACTTCTTTGGAAAGATCCAGAGCCGATGTGGCTGTGGTGAGGTAATTGTAGGCCCAGCCATGGCCCGGCTCGACTGTTTCACTGGCCAACAAAATTGGTGGCGACACCCGTATAATCATCGGCGGCTTCCACGGAGGACATGAGGCAAGCATCAAACCCCAACACGTCGAGTTTATCGGGCGCATCCGCAACCGCGTCCAAAGCACCGCCAATGGCACTGACAATCAACTGATTGGTTTGCATCAGTTTTCTTTGACGACTGATGTTTTCGTCTCCTCCAAACCCGGCAAAACCGCCCTGTTAAATTTTGGAAAACAAATGTTTGTCAGTTGGTTCCACAATAAGTGACAACAATAATGACTGCTACTGTATATTGTATATATTTGTACTTACACCATGAGACGAAAATACTACCATCAAACTGGTAAATCCATTGCTGACACAATCCGTCATGGCATGTTCGAGATAGGCTTGGATGATTTCGGGCTCATCGGAATTTTGTTCTCCTTGCAACTCGACATCGACTCTCATTTTTTGTTGACTGGCGTCGTAGGTCATGTATCGACTGCCTGTAAATGTACCCGAGACGTCGCCAGATCCATCCATGGCTAGGGTATTGGGCAAAGCCTCACCGCCTTGATTGAGGGCATCATAATAAACCCAGGTTCGTAAATCAGGGCTCTTGACAACTTCTGTGAAATATTGAAAAGGATATTGATATTGTACCCCGTAAATGAAAATGTTAAAATAGAGAATGACAAGTGAGTTTTGAATTGAATCTCAAATCAAGCTTTTGGAATCCAAGGATTCAGGAAATAGCGTCGTCCTTTCCTTCGTCCTTTCCTTGTCTCATGCTTGTCGTTTGTACATACCGGATGCTGTCAATTCTTCATAATCTTGTCGAATGTAATACTCCAAATTATTATCCGCCATTTGATACATGATCAGGCACGTTTTGGCCTGAACCGCCACAGGCAGCAATAGTAGCATCATCACTGCCATTATGTTTGGGGAGGATAAGAAGCGTGCGGTGCCGGATGATTGTTGTCGTCTTCCCTGCATCCGAATTTCACCACAATTGACCGCCATCTTATTATAGGTCTTATATTCTTTTCTCGTGGCTGCTGTGGAGCTTGTAGTCGTCATGCTGTCTATAATTTCTTCGTGTGGATCTTCTTTCTTTCGTTTTATTCTTTGGCTTCTGCTGCCTGACGATGATGGTGACCAGAGATTGGAATCTTGACCCGAAAAGGCTCAGGTAGACTGGCTGTCCGCTTTTAGTGTTAAGTGCTGTACCGTCGTTTGCTTTCTCGTCTATGCTACAAGACGGATGGTGAACAATTTCGTCGGGTATCGACAAAAATCTTCGTTTGCATTGATTTGCCGCTTAATTTATGAAGGAATGAGACTACTGACTAGCTAGTTTCAAAGTGACATTATGCCGACTTGAGCTGTCTTCGGCTGTAACCACTCTACTAGCTAGCTAGTCGGCAAGTACTGTAGATCAGGTTGGTTGTCTGGATGCATACATGTCGGTTAGGTTAGTAACTGAC
>Ga0163149_10008320_pt1 | contig 10279 bp, 6 predicted proteins | sample OliLakLV19MP5G1_FD_148604 | JGI IMG/M metagenome (GOLD analysis project Ga0163149, IMG submission 148604) | Freshwater microbial mat bacterial communities from Lake Vanda, McMurdo Dry Valleys, Antarctica - Oligotrophic Lake LV.19.MP5.G1 | ecosystem: Environmental > Aquatic > Freshwater > Lake >...
CATGGAGAGTGATTGGTTTATCTTTGCCGATGCAGGAGTGTGCTGGCCAAAAAATTTCTTACTTGAAATTATTCCTTACTTTCGTGTTCGGTCAGTCATGGCAGTAGCTCCAACCTATTATAATCCTAACGGCAGTGCTCTTGAAAAATGTGTGTGGTGGTTCGAATGTCATCTAAAAGAATGGGAAAACACTTCTGGCGGACCGATCAGTGTTCATGGTGCTACTATTTGCTATCGTCGCGAAGAGCTTCTAGCTACGTTGAGTGCTTTAAATAATCATGAATGGCTCAATGATGATGTGGTTCTGCCATTAAAGATGAGGGATTTATTCAGTGATAGAAAAATCTGTTACTTACCCAATCTTGCAGTCTATGAGTTGCCTCGTATAGTTCGACAAGCAGAGTTCGGTCGCCGCCGTCGTATGGTTTTTGGTAATATTGAGTGGATAAAGAAGTTATGGATACCTATTTGTAGGACCAACCCCGCAATTGCCTTGCTGGCGATGCGACGAATCTTTCGTCTATTCTGGGCCTATTGGGTTCTTCTAAGCGTTGCCGCGGTGTTTCTATTTATCCGCTTCGATATGACGTGGACAAAAGAAATACCTGACTCGTTGGCACTACTATCTTTCATAATTTTTCCTTTCATAATTTTTCTTATCAGCGTGTATGTATATCGTCGGAGCTTAACTCGATTAAGCGAAAGTTTATGCGCATCGCTGCTGGCACCTTATTATTTCATGGCCCAGATCCTTCAATTCAGCTCATTCAACAAACGGCTGGAGTGGCAATGAGCAATTTTTTTAATAAAGATAATTTTGTTGTGGATCTTCACTTCTTTGGCCTTAGCTTTGCAATCTGGCTAGTTCTTTTTGTCATTTTTGAAAAATCAGGACAACTTTTAGATCCTACACATCTGCTTTTGTTCGGTGCGGCAAGTCTCATTTCACTTGTTTTGCTCTATTCTTTTGAAAGCGTCGATAAGTTGCGACTTGGCCCACAGCGTAGGGATATTTTACATATGACATTAGCTTTTCTTATAAGCATGATCGTGTGTAATTTGGTTCTGAAATTATCTTTGCATGTATTACCAATTGCAAATTTGGATAGAGTGTCGATTGCTAGCTTTTGTCAGATGACGAGTGTTCCCCTAGCAACCTTCTTTTATGGTAGTTATTGTCTGATCAGTTTCTATATATTTAGAAATGATCGAAAGAAAAGAGTACTCTTAGACCTTAACCATGGCCAGCGACTTTCACTTGTGCCGGATCTAGCTAGGCTCGGCTTTGATAAATACATGGAATTTTTAGAACCCGCAGATCTTAAAAAATATATTCATAGTGGTTTTTTAAGCAAAATTGATCTTATTATTATTTCTCGTGACAAAGTAAAGCAGTTTGATCTGGAAGGGTCATTACTACAAGCCCACCTAGCAGGAATTCCTATTATAGATGCAAGTGAAATTACATCGAGAGTTGCTGGGCGAGTACTTTTAGATCAGACTGATCTGTCAAGTTATCTCCTGTGTGCCACTCAAAAAACACAGCTTTGTAGAATCTTGCTTCGGATAAAATATATTCTTGAGCCCGTGGCTGCTGTCGCTTTGAGCATTCTATTGTCACCCATTTTGTTAATAGTAGCTTTGCTAGTCAAACTTACTAGTCCTGGACCAATCTTTTACCGACAAATCCGGACTGGCTATTTAGGTAAGCCTTTTGAGCTAGTGAAATTTCGAAGCATGGTAGTCGATGCTGAAGTGAATGGCCCGCAATGGTCAACTTCGAATGACGCAAGAGTTACTTCATTTGGTCATTTTCTCAGACGTACCCGGATTGATGAACTACCACAACTTTGGAATGTTATGCGAACAGAGATCTCCTTTATTGGTCCTCGTCCCGAACGCCCCGAAATTTATGAGCAACTCAAATCGCAAGTACCCCTCTTTTCACTCCGTACATTAGTACGTCCTGGAATAACTGGTTATGCCCAAGTTTGCTCAGGTTATGCTGCTTCTTCAGCCGAGTCGTTACTGAAGCTTGAGTATGATCTATTTTATATTCAACATATGTCTTTAAGATTTGATCTGAGTATCTTAGTTAAAACATTCAAGGTAGTTTTTGTTGGTGACAAAGCAAATCCAAAAGTTGTTCCCAGTACATCACAACCTCTGGCTGTTTCACAGTGAGCGGTAGCAGCGAGTAACATTTATTATGGAGGGAACGATTGCAAAAAGACGATCGCATTGGCCGCTAGCAATTCTCTCGACTTGCGCTGCACTGTTTAGCATGATTTTGCCTTTAGTCTTGGTACGTATCTTAACACCACATGAAGTTGGTATCTTTAAAATATTCTTTCTATATTTGACGATCATTCCTGCCTTTGCTCTTACCTCGGGAATAATGAGCAGCTTAGCTTTTTGGGCAGGTCGTGGGAAGGAGGGAATAAAACCTATCCAAACTTCTTCAATACTGATTGTACTTCTAGCTATTACTTTTGTAGTAGCTGTTTTTATATTTCGTCCAACGATTGAGCACGCTCTTGGATTAAATGAGCAGCAATCTTTATTATTCGCATTTGCTTTACTAGGCGCAATTGCCGCTCCTTTCTTTGAAGAAGTTGCAATATCTACTGGGAAAATTTGGACAGGAGCGATTTTTTACTCAGGATTTGAATTTATCCGCGCGTTCGCGATTTTATTTGCAATATTTTTTTATCGTAGTCTTACAGCTGTTTTGTTAGCACATACACTTATTATTACCTTTAAAGTGCTTTGCGGTTATCTGTACAGCTATAAGCTACAATTAACCGGGGCTAAATTTGATCGACAGAGTCTTCGCACCGTTTGGAGTTATGCTTTTCCAGTATCGTTAGCTTGGGTATTTGGCATTTTTATAAGTTCAGCAGATCAGTTCATTTTATCAACTTATATTTCTCCGGCACAGTTTGCCATTTACTCAATTGGTTGTCTCGCGATAGCACCGCTGCTCATTTTCGAGCATTCGATAACTAGAGTATTAATTCCTCAAATGTCAGAGGCATTTTCACATAGTCAGAATAATCGTGCTGCTCTTCTATATCAATCAGCAGTAGAGAATTTGAGTTTTTTTCTTATACCTGCAGTCGTAGGACTTGTGATTTTTGCTACACCAATTATTCAACTATTTTTTACTAACCAATATTCTGCCGCTGCTCCATATTTACAGCTATATGCCTTTACGTATATTTTTCTAATTATCCCATATGACGCCTTGCCGCGAGCGCGTGGTCAATCAGGATGGATCTTACGAACCTTCATAATATTTTCCATATTCTCGTTGGGCATGGCTGGTTTATTGACCCATTTCTGGGGACCTTTTGGAGCCTTGAGTGCACTTTTGCTTACCGGTGCAGCAATGCGTACCTATGCGATTGTATATTTCAAAAAACAGATCGAATTACCATTAAATCGATTCTTACCTCTCGAAAGTTTTGTACGCTATACACTCCTGTGTTTAGTTTTGGGGGGATGCGCTTTGGCGGCAAGGCCGTATTTTACTAATAGTCATATCTGGTTTTTTGTTTGTGGCAGTGCTTTTGCTTTACTTTATTTGTTGATCGCTTTGCCCTCTAAAAATCGTAGCGAAAGGCTACGCCATCCATCTCCCGGTGTATTAATCATAGCCCAATCGCTTGATATTGGCGGCATTGAACGGATGATTCTTCATCTCAGTGAATATCTTCAGGAAGAAAAGAAATGGGCCATACATGTTCTTGCATATGATCATACAAACAAAAACTCACAAGATTTACTTTCGAAGTTTGCGTCTCGAAACATTCCCGTGGAAACCTTTAAGAAAGCGAAAGGATTTTCACCTTTGGCCGTGGTACGAATTGTTCGCAACATTTACCGTAATGATATTTACATAATTCACACTCAAGATCTGGGAGGTTTGATCTATGCTGCCTTAGCCAAATTGTGTTGCTTTGGAAGAATTAAAATTGTTCATACCCAACATAGTTTTATTCATTTGGAGAGAAAAGCACGGTATGGAGTATATGAAAAATTATTGACTCGATTCGTAGATAAGCTCTCGGTAGTCTCAGAAGATACCAAAAAAACATATCTTAAGTTGGGAGTAGATTCTGAGAAAATATCTCTGATTCAAAATGGTGTAGTGTTCTCAACGACTCCGTTACTGACCCGAACTGAAAGAATTTCGCAACGACCTTTAGCGCTGGAACATATAGATTCAAGTAAAAGTAAAAGGTTGAGTGCGCATATGCAGGATTACTGGATTGTATATTTAGCACGTTTATTTCCTGGCAAAGGACAGGAACATGCCGTGGCTTTGTGGAATAAACTAAAACCTGAAATCAGATATAGTAGTATTTTATGTTTCATTGGGCCTGAATCAGCTGCTGGTCAATATCAACAATTAGAAAACATCATTGAGAAATCACAAGATAATGAGCGAATTTTTATTTTAGGAGAAACTCAAGAACCTCATTCATGGTTAAATGCTAGCGATCTGTATCTTTCATGCTCTGAGTTTGAAGGAATGCCGCTAGGACCCCTTGAAGCTGTTGGTTCCGGTGTTCCGACGCTGCTATCGAACATTCCCGGACATGATTTTTTAAAAGATGTGACAGTTCAATACCCATTCGCAGACTATAAACGGGGCGCGAATGAAATGGAGAAGATTCTGAATAAGATTGCAACTGATGGATTGAACTATTTTCAAGAGGCCTGGAATAACGGGCGTCATTTGAGAGAGCATTTCTCGGTTGAAGAAATGTCAAGAAAATATTCATTGCTTTATGCCGAAAATATGATCCCATCTAGAAATTCTTTTGCAATCAGAGGAGAGGCTCTTGGATAAAAAACAACAAAACAACCTTATTGCTCGATTTTTATGGATACTAAAACATCGACCAAGACAACTTTACCCGGCTGGCAGAGGGTACGTACTTTTTCATTTGGCCCGAATGGCTCGGATCCTGTTACCTCTTGAAGGGGTTGAGCTATCTGAAAATGTTAGGCTGCAAAAAAATTCAAGTCTAATGGCCGAAAGTCCAGATGCCACAATCAATATAGGAGCCAATGCAATTATTTATGAAGATGCTCGCATCGAATCTTATGGTAACGGGAAAATTTCAATTGGTCCTTCCTCCATTGTAGGAGATGCTCATATAGTTTCGCGATTTAATATTCAGATTGGGGCAAGATTTTTAACAAGTTGGAATGTGTTTATTCAGGATTATGACTCTCACCCAAATACTCCCGAGCTTCGAAAGCAGCAGATAGAGAATATGGTCAGCTCTTTTCGACCTAATTTTGGAGCAAAACATGCAATACCTCTTGTTCGAACTGCTTGGGATTATCCTGGAGAAGCAATCGTAATAGGAGACGATGTCTGGCTAGGTGCTGGCACGACCATTCTTAAGGGCGCGACTATAGGTTCAGGATCAATTGTAGCTACTGGAGCAGTAGTCCTTAAAGGTAATTATCCTGCATTGAGTCTGCTAGCGGGTAATCCAGCCAAAGTTGTAAAAAGTTTAGCGGTTTCACAAGAGCGGCAGGATAACTCCGAAAGAATAAATTATTACAACCAGGGTCAGATTATTGAGCATTCGCTATGATCAAAATCATACTGAAATCATAACCAACTGGTTACATTCGTAACCACTGTTTTCTTCTCACTGGAGCTTCTTATGACCAATATTATATCACTGAAAATGTCGCAAGACAGGCGATGGATTATACTTCTTGGGCTTTCCGTTCTTTGTTTTCTTAGCGGCTGTTCCCATAGTGGTTGGATTCCAGTACAAAAATATACAACGCCCATAACAGGAGAAAATTCAACAAGAAATTCAACAAAAGTATCGCAAGTAGTATGGAAGGAGAGGCATGCTGACAATATCTCACCAGGATATCTTGTTGCGATTAAATCACCAGACGCAAAACTAAATGATAACTTTAGAGTTGAATTTGATGGTTCATTAAAACTTCCTTATAAAGTGATTATAAATACAACTGACCTTAATGAAGAGCAATTACAGGATACGATTAGAAAGTCTTATAAAGGATATTTCCGTTCACTTAACGACATCCAGATTTCGATAGTAAAGAAAGAATATTTTGTAAGTACGCAAGGGCTTGTTCAAAAACCTGGTGAATATGTAGTTCAAGAAACAAGTTCACTCGATGAAATTATTGCTCAAGCTGGAGGATTGAAGGAGGGCAAGGGAGTAGAGAATACGGCTCAATACGTTCGCATTAGTGGGCCAAGTGGATCGGGAATTATTAGATTAAGTGATTACTACTCCGGTTCAAAGCAACTTGTGCCACATTGGCAGGGTGGCGAAACAGTTTTCTTTCAGACTGAGGCTGGCACGGATCCAGCAAGCCCACTAGCTGATTCTCATTCGATTCAGATCATTGGCCAAGTTAGAAATCCTGCCGCATATCAAGCCGAACCAAATGCAGACTTTTTTACATATCTGGTAAAAGCCGGTGGCCCTACTGATAGAGCAGATCCAAGTAATATTATATTAATCCGCGTTAAAGATAATGTTACTCGCGCTCTTACTTTTGACATGCTTGATGTGGCCAACATTCCACAAATATTACCTGGTGATGCTATCATTGTCAGCGCTGATAATGCTTCACCACTCGAGAAAAAGAGTAGAGTTGGAGCAAATTTTGCCAATATCCTTACGGCAATAGGCGTTGTTGTGATTGCAGGGTTGTAATAATTATGAAAGCTTGTATCGCCCAGGAGAATGTTTCAAAAACTACATTTGAAGATAGCAATCTGGAGAAGAAAGCTAAGAATTTTCTAATTGATTACATTCGATATCCACAATGTAAGCGATTGATTAATCGAATATTTACGGCCCAAAAGACTAATAATTTTAAAAGCGTGGCTGTTATTAGCCAATTCCCTGAGGAGGGGAAAACAGTTTTTACTGCCGTGTTAGCTTTAGGATTTCACATGTTTCTCGATAAGCGCGTGCTGATTATGGATACAGTCAGTCAAACTCGTGATGAGTCATTTTATTATAGAGGACTCTTGGGACATTCATTATTGGAATTAGATCAGAAGAAAAAACAGAGTTGTATTGATCTTATTACAACTCGCAATGTAGGATCAAAAATTCGCTTCCAACATTTACAAACACCCGACAAATCTACAGAAGTAGAAATTCCAGACTTTAATCAAGACCAGGACAGTGATGTCACTTCTGATTTTAAACTCTGTGGGTTTATTGAGTCCATGAAAAGTAACTACGATCTAATTTTATTAGACACCTGTGCGCTTAGTACAGCAAATAAATATAATTTTGATCCATTGATATTAGCACAGCATGCTGACACTTCAATTCTCGTAACTACACCTCGTTCTTTGGATCGCGGCTTATTAAAGGAACTAACTCAAGAACTGCGTCGCTATAATGTTTCCTCGCTAGGAATGGTTGTAAATCCAGTAGTGGCATAAAAGTATGGAAACAACCGCAGAAACTATAAATATTAGCAAAATCTTCAGGATAGTTTGGAGTAACATTTATTATATCATCATTGTCACTCTTTTATTTGCATTGCTCGGACTTTTTACAGCGTACATCATTCCACATAAGTATAAATCAAAAACCACACTCAATATTCAGGCAAGTTATTTTCAACATCCTCTTGTCAGTGATCTTTTATCAGATGTTAGCGATCCCAGTGAATTAAATGCTCAACGGTTGGCTCTTTTGCGATTGGCATTAAGTACTGAATTTCTTGATACATTGGGACAAAAATATCAATTATTCAGTCACGCAGGCTCTAATACTCAGCATGCAATTGATCGCGAACTGTTCCTTAAGAAAATTGAATATTTTTCAGTAAGTCCTACTAGTTTTCAAATTTCTGTTGTTGCAGATACTGCACTTAAATCATATCACATGGCTCAGGATATTTTGGCTCAAATGACCAATACCCTTATCGAGCAGCGTTATCAGAGCTTAATGCGTGCCCGTTCTGCAATTTTAAAACAAACGAAACTTCTCAATAGTACCATGAGTAATAGTGGAGCTCTGGTGCAACGAGCCAATCTTGATCTTCAGCTCAATAAGATGGAAGGAAGTTTAGCAGCTTTGAAAAGTCGACTTGCCGACACTCATCCCCAAGTACAAGCTCTAAAAAGTCGAACTGCAGCTCTTCGAGCTCAGGTAAGTCACCTGCCAGACCAAGCCAGCGAAACAATTGATGACTATACCAGAGTTTTTCTTAATCCTTCTTCACGCACATCAACGCAGGAGATTTACGACGATCTTTTAAAAAAATTGAGTTACTTAAATATTGTTTTAGAAATGGAGCAGGATAGGGAAAGCGTGTCATATCTTACTGTCATTGAACAACCAACACTGCCGTTCACTCCATTTTTCCCAAATAGTAAAGAATTTGTTTTGCTGGGCGCACTATTTGGAATGTTGCTTACCTTAATTCGGATCACATACAACGAATTAAAGAGATCAAATGAACTCACCCCACATGAAGCAGCAGAGATTTTCAAACTTGAATTTCTTGGTGAGCTTCCACCATTGTTGGAAAAGAATCGGATATTGCTTTTGGAGATTCTACCTAAATCAGTAGTGGCTTTGCCCCTAACTTTGCGGGAGACATAACCCGTGTATGATAAATTATCTTTTACAATCATTTCGATCTTTCTCTTAGTCATCGCGGCATCATTAATTCCATATCTTTGGCCCTCAGACAGGGCCGAGCAGAAATACCCACGATTATCTGCAAATAACTTTCTTTACTTAAGTTTATTCATTTTGGTGTTGAACATTTTCTTTGCGTTTATTTTAGGAGCAGACAGTTTAATATTGGCATCGGCACTGGCTCTAGGTATAGGGTTAAGTGTGCTTAATCCGGTGGCAATGCTTTGTTTTTTTGTGGCCAATCTCTTTTTACGGCCGTGGGAAGTTCTACCTAATAATTACTTTTTGATGTTCTTACCTAGGCTGCTTGCTGGCTTAAGTTTCTGCACCTGGATTTTTCATATGATTCGAACTAGACAGGAACACCTGGTTTGGAACAGGCCTTGCTGGTACTTTGTACTATTTTTGGGCTGGCTGGCGATCAGCTGTATGTTTTCTGGCACATCAGAAGCTTCTCTGAATTTCCTTATTGATCAATTTTTGCCTATCTCTGTGGTTTCTCTTCTTATACTAAATTCATTTGATAAACCTCGTGATTTGAAAATTTTTTCTCGCACACTAGTACTCTCAGTAGCTGGAGTAGTTTGTGTGTCTTTATCAATAACGTTGCAGGGCAATCTTCCAGGACATTATTTACGTCTTCACAGCGTTGGCTTATGGGGGAATGCAAATGATTTAGCAGCACTGATGGTTTTTATCTTGCCACTTACGCTGACTCCCCTCTTTACTAAGAACCTGAATGTTTTTGATTTGATTAAAGCATTATGTATAAGCACTCTTTTTTTAGTTGGCATCTTATGGTCTGAGTCCAGGGGGGCGATAGCAGCGCTTCTTGTAGGCGGTCTTTGTTATTTTGCTTGCTGCATTAAAACCAAGAAGACTGCAATCCTTGTTGCTATTTGCATGATTGCATTGCCCATTCTTTTTTATCTTTTGATTGACCGTCAATTCGAAGATTTATCTGGCTCCAATATATCACGCAGCAATTACTTTATAGCCGGTTTGCGAATGGCCAAGGATCATCCACTTTTTGGTGTGGGCATCACCAATTATCCGCACTTATATGAAAATTATGCTTCGGTGTTTTATGAATGGGGCAATCGAACGGCACATTCGAGCTGGATACTGGTACTCGCTGAAGCCGGAATAATCGGACTTTTTCTATTTGCCGGATTGTATTTTTCAAGTTTGCGCTATGCCTGGTACATGCGAAAAACATTTCCACAATTTCTATTAGCGATGGTTTGTTATGGTGTAGCGATGAGTTTTCTTTCTCATACCTATCTATTTTTGCCCTACATCCTTATGGCTTTTGTAGTTGCCTCTGCCAGAATTTATTCTTTAACTCCGCCTACTGCCAAGGTCATCGCAATTTTGGCTTTGCTTACTTTGAGTCTTAATCCTACTGCAGAAGCACAAGAGGTCCAGAGTCTGGAAGCATCAGCTGGTGCTGATAAACCGATCGGAAAATATTTACCAAAAACATCGTCCCAATTAACGCTTAAGGGCTCGCGTGGTGAAACACTCCTATTCCTTATAAAGGCTACAGGGAAAGGTTGTATTCCTATTTCACTATCCATGCCGCTTAATAT
>Ga0163149_10008325_pt1 | contig 10276 bp, 7 predicted proteins | sample OliLakLV19MP5G1_FD_148604 | JGI IMG/M metagenome (GOLD analysis project Ga0163149, IMG submission 148604) | Freshwater microbial mat bacterial communities from Lake Vanda, McMurdo Dry Valleys, Antarctica - Oligotrophic Lake LV.19.MP5.G1 | ecosystem: Environmental > Aquatic > Freshwater > Lake >...
ATCATGTGCTGATCAGCACATGATACAGTGGTTGGTGAAACAATGCCCGCCCGCCTCCGGCAATGCTTGCCAGGCGCGGATCGCTGGTTCCTGGCGTTGGCCAGGTTGGATGGTTGGCAATCAGCCAGGCAAACTCAAAGTGAGAGCTTTCATCTGGATGCTCCCACGGCGGCATAGCCACCAGCATGATCAGTCCAATAATACATGCGGCACTCACAACGATCCATGGGCGCGTGCGATCAGTATCGAGCAGATGTTGAATGGTTTGCTCGATAGGCATCATCTGTGGGCGATAGGCGATCCACAAGAGTGCAATCGCCAGGAGCAGGATGAGTGGAATCCAGGACTCGTTCAGAACCAATCCTGCGCTGATTGGATTGCTGGCCTGAGACCATACAAACGCAAGGCTGACACCTACTCCTAAACTGATCGCAAGATGAAACCCGTAGCGACGCGATGTATCGCGCCGGTACGCAAGCAGGCGCAGTGCGCTGCTATAGACGAAGAGTGGCAGCATAAGTAGAAGCGCAAGCCGCCATGGCCCAAGCATGGCGAGTCCGGCAGGCAGTTGCTGCATTGTTGATGGGATACTCAACCGGAGGCGACTGAGCGCCATACTCAGGCTGCGGCGGTCGCGTTCATCGGGGCGGAAGGTGCTGCCAAGCAGGGCAATTTCGGGTTGATTGGCGTTGGCTGGCAGGAGAACCTGGTAGCGCCGCCAATCTCCGCGCACATCAAAGCTGGATGTATGCCAGCGGCCACGCGCAAGGCCAAGCGCGGGGGGTGGCTCATCGGCTGGCCGTGGGGAGGTCAGGCGCAGATCGATAATCACGGGTGTTCGTGCGAAGGCATATAGATTTATAACAGCCAGTGGATACGACCATCGATAGGCGCTGGTATCATTCCGTTCTAGGGCGCGGAAGCCGTTGAGGTAGGCAGTACTAGCTGGTGCATCAACGGAATAGGCCAGGCTGAGGGGTGCGCTCCACAGGCCGAGGAAGAGTATCAGCAGGGTGGCTATAAGAATGAGGGCCGGGATGAGGCGTCGGAATGTCATGGTTGGTCATCGGCCTTGCATGCGCAGGACGACTGCGATGGTGCGGGCCAGGATGAGCAGATCGAACCAGGGCGATTGGTGTTTGAGGTAGTAGAGATCGTACTGTAGTTTGGTGAGTGAATCGGAAATTGAGCTGCCATAGCCATAGTTGATCTGTGCCCAGCCGGTGAGGCCAGGTTTGGCAGCTAGGCGTGTTCGATAGAACGGGATGTGCTGTTGGAGTTGTTCAACAAATTGTTCGCGTTCGGGCCGTGGGCCAACCAGGCTCATATCGCCACGGATGACATTGATCGTCTGGGGCAGTTCGTCCAATCGGGTGCGGCGCAGGATGGCTCCAACGCGGGTGATCCGTGAATCGCCCTTGGTGGACCAGCGGGCCACGCCATCGCGCTCTGCATTAGTATGCATGGAGCGGAATTTGTAGACTAGAAAGGAGCGTCCATGTAGGCCAAGCCGTTGCTGGCGGTAGAGGACTGGGCCAGGGCTATCGAGTTTGATCGCAATCGCGATCAGAGGTGTTAGGAGCGCGAGGAGCAGGCCTAGCAATAGCCCGCCGATCAGATCCATGAGGCGTTTGATCACGGCCAGCGCAGTAGCAGCGGTGCGTGGTTGCAGTGGCAAGGCAACATACCATTGGGTGCCGATATGCTCAACGGCGACTTTACCAGTCAGACGTTCGTAGATCAGCGGCATGGGTGTGACAGTCAGGCCGTGTTCGTGGCAGTTCATCAAGCGTTGCAGCAGATCATCCGGCAAACGGGTGCTGATCGCCAGTGCAATTTCATCGGTGTGATTGGCGGCGGCGATTCGTTCAAGATCCTGGTGTGCGCCAAGCACAGGAATGCCAGCGAATTCGGCCCCTTGCTTATGCGGATCGTCATCGATAAAGCCAACCACATGATAATGGGAGGTATAGTGGCGGGCGATGGTTGTGTAGAGTGTGCGGCCAGCCTGCCCGGCCCCAAGAATCAGCAGGCGTGGGCGTGTCTGTGGGCCACACAATGCCCAGATATAGAACAGCCGCCAGATGATGATCAGTGCTGTTGAGCCGCCAATGGCGACAGCAGGGGCAAAGCGCAGCGGTTCAGATCCAGATGAGAGGCTATTCAGCACACTTGGCAGGCCCTGGGTTACAGTTGCACGTGAGGCGATGAAGAACACCAGCAGATACAGAAATGTGACGAATAGACCACCGGCGAACACACGCCAGACAATCGCGCCTGAGCGTACCGCCAGCCGCAGATTGTAGGTATCGCTGAGGGCCAACCAGATCATCCAGCCAACGGCAAGCGGGATGAGCCAGTAGGCCTGGGCACGCAACAGGCGCAGGCCCAGGCTAAAGCCACCGATCTGTTCCCAGAATATCAGGGAGCCAACCAGGCTGGCAACGATCAACAGGATATCGCCAGTCACCAGTAATAATCGCCGCTCGGAGATGACGATCCGTGGCCGCAGGCTTGCTGAAACTGTTTTGGCAGATGATTCTGTTGCCGTGATTGGATCCATTAGTTGTTTCCGGGCGAGACGCCGTAGTATTCGGGTGCGATAGGGCCGATTTCGGCCACGAAACCGTTGGCGGGCATGAGCGCGATGGATTGATAGAGGTGCTCGAATGCGTCGGCTGCTCGTTCCCATGTATACAGCTCCTCCACCAAACGGTGGGCAGCGCGAGCGAGCTGAACCCTGAGTGCCGGTTGTTGTATCAGTTGCACCATTGCAGCGGCCAGTTGTGCTGCTGTTTCGCCCTGGAGTGCGTGCTGCCCGTGCTGTGCGGCAACGCCGGCCAGAACCTGCCGAGTAGCGACGACTGGTAGGCCACATGCCATGGCTTCAAGGACTTTGATCTGCATACCAGTACCGGCGCGTAATGGTGCTGCGGCAATCGTGGCACGCTGGAGTTCGCCCGCCAAATCGGCAACATAGCCTGTCACCTGAACGCCTGGGAGCAGTGTAAGTTCCTGTATGGCTGCCGGTGGATCTGCACCAACGATGCGTAGTTGCACATTGGGTACCTGCGCCCGCACCAGTGGGAAAATATCTCTGGCCAGGAACTGTGCTGCATCGGCATTTGGAAAGTAGGCCATTCGCCCGCTGAAGATGATCGTCGCTGGATCGCGTTCGGTTTCAGAATAGCGAAAGCGCTGTAGATCAACCCCTAATGGTATAACGTACAATCGCGGATGATTACCAAGTGCTGCCCGATCCGCTGCTGAAACAAGCACTGCACTGGCGAGCTTGGTGAGCAATTGCTGTTCGTAGTTGGCCATGCGCTGACTTTCGGCAGCGAACAGTAATTGGGCTAGGCCATGTTCACGTTCTGCACGGCGGCGCATGTTAAGTGAGAGCGGATCAATAAAATCAACAACTGCCGGAAGTGTTGTACCATCCGCAACGGGTGCGACGCGGGCTGTATGCAGATGCAGAATATCGTAATTGCCGGTTTGGAGCAGTTCGCGCACTGTTGCACGCAATGCTGATGAACACAGATAGGCGACCTGTAGCGGGCGCGAGCTGGGTATTGCAGCAGCCGTACGGATGAATGCCGCCAATCGTGATTGTGCAACTGGTTGCCAGGTAGTGCAGATGTTGGCTGCGTGCTGTTCGGCTCCTGGCTGATCTGGAGCCACGAGTGTGATGGTATGACGTTGATGGAGCTGGCGCAGCAGTTCGTAGGCGCGCAGGCGATCCCCTTGCAGCGGTGGGTATGGGAAGCGTGGTGCAACAAACAGCACTCTCACAGCGTTAGTTCCAGCACAACGGCCCATGCATAGCGGCGCATGTGTGGCCAACGCGCAAAGATGCGATCATCGAGTGGAATAAGTGTGTTAAGTGCTATTTGAAACAACGTTCGATTCTTCAATGGGATGCAGGCGAACGCGGCCAGGGCCACAAGGTAGAATTCGTGATGATGCAACTGGCTGAATGGTTCGCCAAAGAAATGAATCTCATCATAACTGAGTGGTTTTTCGGTCGGCGTGCGGCGCCACGGGGTAAGTTTGCGGAATAGATTGAGCAGTGGGTTATGATCGAGTGGTTCCAGGAAGATGGCTTTCCCGGCGGATTTGAGCAGGCGATGCACCTCACGGCGCGTGATGCGCAGATCGGTATGATGCAGAACCGAGTGCCCGAGAATGGCATCGAAGCTACCATCGGCAAACCCAAGATGCTCGGCACTCATCTGCTGGGCATCCACTGCAGATGCCAACCCGGCCTGCTCAACGCGTTTGCGAGTTGCGGCAACCATGCCGATCGACAGATCAATGGCGATTACATGTGCGCCTGCGCGGGCCAGCCGAATGGCGTTTGCACCATCGCCACAGCCAAGATCCAGAACGCGTTTACCGTGCAGATCGCCGAGCAACCCAAATGCATAATCATCGGCAGCACTCAGCGCACCCCAGGCGTAAAAATCGGTACGCTCGCGGGCCGAGGCCTGATCGTGATAGGCCTGTTCGATTTTATGGCGCTCGGCTAGCCGCATGGTACCCTCGCACGATTCCTACCCTCCATCGCGGGTTGCATTATACCATAGGCGTGCATGGCCACCCCAAAACAAGTATACTGTTCATGCTGGTTCCGCATTGCAAGGAGGAGATGCATGCGTCTTCGCCCTATTCTGATGATGCTCTTGAGCCTTTGTGCAGTTCTGGTTCCCTCGCTTAGCGCTCAGCCGCGTCGCTACACAACCCATCTGCCACGGATTGTGTATCATTCGCTGACACCCAATCGGCTCGGGATTGATCTCCGTTTGGAAGCACCGCAGAGTGCTCTCACACCATTACACGATACAGGAGCGCGCTGGGCGCGGGCCGGTGATATCGATTGGTCGCGGGTTGAGGCACAGCAGGGATTGCTCGATTGGTCGGCTGCGGCTGGATTTGAGGCCAATGTGCGGCGGATACGAGCAGCCGGGCTAGAACCAACTGGTGTTATCCAGCGTACGCCACTATGGGCATCGGCGGTTGCTGGGCGTGTGTGTGGGCAGCCAGCATCAACGGCGATTCCGGCATTTGCTCAATTTGCCGAAGCGATGGCGCGGCGCTATGCAACTGGCCCATTGGCCGTGCATGTCTGGCAGATCGGCAATGAAGTCGATTTCGCTCCCGATCAGATCGTCGATTGGCTTGGTTCGGGGTGTTGGGGAACTGGCATTCCGCCGTATTATGGTGGCGATTACTATGGTGTTGCGCTCAAACAGGTTGCGGCAGCCGTTCGGCGCGGTAATCCAGGTGCCGAGATCATCGCCGCTGGGCTGGCGCATCCCTGGCCGGATGATGCACAAACGCTTGGGTTCGTTCGTGGCATGCTGGCAGCTGGCGCTGGGAATTCGTTTGATGCGCTGAGTTATAGTGGCTATGGTGCGCTCGGGGTGAATGATAAGGTTCTGCTGAAGGCTGCACACCTGCGTGGCGTCCTAGGGGAATATGGCTTGGCCTGGAAACCACTGATCGCTGCGGAACTGGGCTACCCCTGCTTTGATGCAGCTAGCTGTGGGCAGGGTTCGGTTGAGCGGCAGGCCGATTATGCAGCACGGATCTATGCCGAACTGATTGCCGCCGATCTGGAGATGGGCGTGTGGTTCTCATTGCAGATGTCCGATGATGATCCCATGCAGCACGATCTCCTTGATGGGCCGGGAAGTGCCCCCAGGCCAGCCTACTATGCGCTGCGCAACTCTCTGGTATTGTTGCGCGATGCACAGCCGCTTGGCCCACCGCCTGTGTTACCGCCCGATTATGCTGAGGGTATCCAGACGCTCCAGTTACGTACGCCGCGTGGGGTGATCTATGTGATCTGGGATCCACGCCAGGCCGGGGCAACGGCATGGCTTTCTATTCCAGCAGGTGCGCGGGTGATCTGTACCGATCGGTTGGAACTGCCGACACCTGTGACCTATGATTGTACGAATCAGGTGGCCTCCGGGCTGCTCACAGTAAGAACCAATTCAACGCGCTATGTTGAGGTGATCGGGCCGTGATTGGATATGGATGTGCAAGTATTGTTTGTTCGTGCTTGCGATGGGAAAGGGACAAAAGGGAACGATGCGTAGCATGCTCCGTTGGCTCAGCATATTGATCAGCCTGCTGCTGTTGTTGGTCTCAGTTCCGAGTGCGGCCCAGGAGACATCGGTGATCAGCCGGAATGTGTATCTGCCGATGGTTATCACCTCACCAGGGCCACTAAGCACATTCGGCTTCGATCTTCGGTCGTACTATGATGATCGGGTGTTATCGTTTGCGCGTGAGGCCAACCCACGTTGGGTGCGAGCTGGCGACATGTTATGGTCCGAAGTCGAGCCAACACCTGGAGTCTATAACTGGGCAGCACTGGAGCAGGTCGAAGCGAATGTGCGGCGGCTGCGTCAGATCGGCTTTGAGCCAATTGTGATTGTGCAGCAATCGCCAGCCTGGGCGCAGCGCGAGCCAGGCCGTTTATGTAGCCCACCGCGCCCTGAATATGCTGGCGCATTTGCTCGGTTCATGCAGGCATTGGCGGCGCGCTATGCCGATGGGCCAACAGCTATTCATTACTGGGAGATCTGGAACGAGCCAGATTATAGTGCCGCTGAGGTTCAGGATAGCCAGGGGTTTGGTTGTTGGGCGCGCAGCGATATGCCATTCTATGGCGGCTCATACTATGGCGATGTGATCAAACAGGTGTATCCAGCAGTAAAAGCGGGCAACCCATATGCCATGGTGCTTGCTGGTGCGCTGGCGTATCAGTGGCCGAACGATACGGTGAGCCGAGAGTTTCTGCGCGGCATTCTGGCCAGCGGAGCCGGGAATTCGTTTGATGCATTGAGCTTCCACGCCTATGGGGTCTGGGGAGCTGGCGATCTGCTGATTGCGAAGACGCTGCGGTTGCGGGCGATTCTTGGTGAGTTTGGGCTGGCGCAGAAGCCACTGTTTGCAACCGAGATCGCGGCAACGTGTTATAGCGCACGAGCGACTTCTGGCGGGTTGACACAGACATGCCCTGATGATTTTTATACCCAGCAGGCCAACTATGCGGCGCGGATCTATGCCGAGGCCGCGGCCCTAAACCTGAGTGGCGCATTATGGTTCTCGCTTGTTGCAGCCAACCCACAGGTGATTGCCAGTGCCCAATTGATCGATGATCAGAATGGCACGCTGTCCCCGCGGCCATCGTTCTATTCCTTCCGTAATTCGGCGCGCCTGCTCCAGGGGGCAACCTATATTGGCCTTCCGCCAACAGAACCAACAGCGGATCAGATTGATCAGGTGCAGACACGGGTGTTCCGCAAGGGCAATAATCTGCTGTATGTGCTGTGGGTGCCGGTGGCGAGTTTCCCGAAGCTGTATAATTTACCGGTTCCGCCTGGGGCGACGGCAGTATGTACCGATCAGCTGAGCCGGGATGTTCCGGCGACGTACTATTGCTCTGATACAAACGGCGATGGGCTGATTCCACGGGGTGTGAACGAATTGCCGCAGTATATTGAGATTATTGGACGCTGAGGAGTCAGGAGTCAGAATATTAAGCAAGGGAACCAGCCTCAATCATATATTGATCGAAGCAGAGGCATGGTTAATAGACATTGGACAGTCACAGCGGCATCATTAGCGCAACAGCAGGCGTGCCAATCGGCGGAGCGGCGTATGGAAGGCTGGCGGGAGTTGCCAGTAGAGTGGCCGCAGCATCGTGCGTGGGAGTTCGCGTGGGGCGTGCAGTGCGATCAGCAGGTTATAGTTGAGAAATGCCAGTAGCCATCGATCAGGGCGTAGTTCCTCGTTGGTGTTCCATCCAGATGATAGGACGCGCCCTGCCCAGGTGTGGAAGCCAGTTTCATACAGCCCTGGGTGGTTGCGAATCAGCATGGCGCGCAGTTCCAGATCGAACCGCCGATCTCTGGTGAGCTTACTCGCGCCAGTACGCCGATAGCAGACGAGTGCTACAGGAATGTGTTGCCCGACCCAGCCAGCCGCGGATAATGCCAGCCAGAAATCCCAATCCTCATAACCACGGCCCATGGTCGTCCGATACCCGCCAACCTGTTGCCATGCAATCCGCCGGAATGGTGATGTTGAGTGTAGCAGGCATGTGACCCGTAGCCGGCGTGCATCATATGGGCGGTTGTGTACGATTCCCTGCTCGCCATCGAAGAGTTGCACATCGGTATACACGAAGCCAACATCGGGGCGGGAATTGAAGATTGCGACCACACGCATAAGAATCTCTGGTTCGAGCATGTCGTCCGAGTCGAGCGGCATAATAATCGAACCCTGGGCGATGGCAATACCAGCATTGCGTGCGCCAGAAAGCCCACTATTGGTCTGGCGTAGCAATCGGATCGCCCGATCCGGGTAGGCAGCGATCAGGTTTGTAGCGACCGCTGCGGTATCATCTGGGCTGCCATCATCAACAATAATCAGCTCCCAATCGGTATATTGTTGGGCAACAATACTAGCGACGGCATCGGGGAGGTAATGGGCCTGCTTATAACAGGGAATGATCACGCTGACGTGTGGGGCCATGGGTGCCTCTGAGTGATAGCCGATAGCCGATAGCCGATAGCCGATAGCCGATAGCCGATAGCCGATAGCCGAGAATTATGTGCCTACAACCCAAACAACTTTTCCGAAACGCTATAACTACTCCGTAACGTACGTTTTCCAGTATTCTTTCCCTCACCCAACCCTCTCCCAGAGCGAGAGGGGCCGGGGGTGAGGGAATACAGCTGAAGATTTCTCCTCTACTATTGCCCATATTGTTTACATATACGCCGAATGAACTGGCCGATTGTGCGGCGGGTGCTATAGATCCGGCGATCCAGGCGTAGTACGGCTGCCCGTATTCCAGCAAGCCTCGTCAACAGCCGCCCAGCCGACGACCAGCGTAGGGCCAGGGCCAAGCGAACGGGCGCAAGCCGCCGTAATCGTCGATCAAGTTGTTCGTGTTCGATGGACAGTGCTGCACTCGCAAGTCCAACCCCCAATGCAACCGGTGGGCGCGGTTGTTTCTGACTGAGCATGGTTGCGCGATCAAGGGCTGTTCGTACATGGGCAAGACCAACGCTTGCGCTGAATGATTGGCTGATTCTGATGCGAGCTGCCCTGCTCATGGTTTGGCGCTGTTCTGGCTGTTCGATCAGTGTTCGCAACGCGGCTGCATAACGCTCGATCTCGTGTTGGCCGTGGTCGATCAGGATACCACAGGTTGGCAGAACCAATTCGGCATGCCCGCCGACCTGTGCTGCAACCGGAACGACACCACTGGCCATGGCTTCGTAGAGTGTTAGTGCGATGCCCTCGCGCTGCGATGGCAGCAGCAGAATATCGGCGGCGGCCATCAGTTCGCGCACACGGGCATGTGGCTGGTTGCCAAGCATGCGAACCTGTGGGTGCATGCGATTCTGGCGCAGAAACAGGCTCAGGAATGCCCGATCCTCACCATCGCCGATGATCAGCGCACAGAATGGGGTAGCAGCCTTACGCAGCGCCAGCAAAATCTGGGCGGCGAGGCGTGGGCGTTTTTCTGCCGAAAGCCGGGCGACGAACAGAATCAGGGTTTGTTCCTGAGGAATGCCCAATTCTGCACGAATCCGCAGGCGCGCAGATGGATCGGGCCGCCAGTGCTGATCATCGGTGCCGACATAACAGATCTCGGTTCGATCCGGATCAGCCTCTAATTCGGCAGTAATCTTCCCAAGATGCCTGGAGGTGACACCATGCAGATCGAGTAGTTGGTCGTGATCGGCGGCGACGCGGGCGAAGCCGCCATGGCGCTGTTCCTGTTCGGCGTGGACGAAATCCAGATAGGCGACATGTGGGCAGCGCGAGCGCAGATAGGCCAGCAGATTGTAGGCCAACAGGCTGTTCGAGATGAAGACATGGGTGATGTTACGTGATTCAATCAGGTAGTGCAGGAAGCGCGGGGTATCGCCGGGGGCCAGGAAACCAGGCAGATTGAAGACATCGCTGGTGATCCGTTCGAGATCGGGAAGCCAGCCATGCGCCAGATCGCGCGTCAGGCAAACAGAGACCTGATCGCCGCCATCAATCAGGCCAGCGGCCAGATCGAGTGCATAGCGATCCGCGCCGCCTGGCGAGATCGATGGCAACAGCATCAGGATGCGCCGTTGGCCCTGGGGTGCAAGCCGATTATGGAAGGGCAGCAGATTGGGAATAATCGGATACGGATCGCTAGTTGGGTCGGGCAGGCGTGGCGGGCCATCGCGGAAGACCTGTGGGTAGGTAG
>Ga0163149_10008329_pt1 | contig 10270 bp, 9 predicted proteins | sample OliLakLV19MP5G1_FD_148604 | JGI IMG/M metagenome (GOLD analysis project Ga0163149, IMG submission 148604) | Freshwater microbial mat bacterial communities from Lake Vanda, McMurdo Dry Valleys, Antarctica - Oligotrophic Lake LV.19.MP5.G1 | ecosystem: Environmental > Aquatic > Freshwater > Lake >...
GCCCACTCCTCGCGCTCATTTATGAACTTATCCAATTTTTTAATTTGAACCACGCCAACAGCACCTTGAATATCTGTCATGCGATAATTAAATCCCATCATATTAAATTCCGGTAAAATATATGGCTTTGGTCCTTTGTGGCGTTGTTCTTCAGAAACCGACGCGCCATGGTTACGCAACATACCAATCTTTTCACCAAGCTCATCATTATTCGTTGTTACCATTCCACCTTCACCTGTGGTAACCGATTTACGTGGATGAAACGAGAAGCAACCAACATCACCTAAGCTTCCTGCAGCTTTTCCTTTATATGCCGCACCTGCAGCACAAGCACCATCTTCCACAATTGGAATATTTGGTGCAATTGCTTTTATAGAATCAATATCAGCGCACAAGCCGAACAAGTGAACCGGAATAATTGCTTTTGTTTTTGCAGTGATCCGTTTTTTAAGATCATTTATATCTAGATTGAATGTTACAGGATCAATATCTACGAAAACAACATTTGCACCACAATACAAAACAACATTTGCAGTGCTCACCCACGTAAATGCCGGAACGATCACTTCATCTCCAGGTCCAACACCTAAAGCCACTAAAGCCAAATGCAAAGCAGTTGTTGCACTTGTTACCGCATAAGCATGTTTAACTTGATGACGTTGTGCAAAAAGTTTTTCAAACTCCGCAACTTTTGGTCCAGATGTTAACCAACCCGTCATTAAAGGTTCCTTGGCGGCATGCCATTCTTCTTCACCGGTTACTGGTAATGAGATCTGAATGATTCTTTTAGCTAATTCCATTTTTTTAAAATTTCTTAGTGTCTCTCCACTCTATTAATTTATTTAATCCTTGCTCTAAATTGTATTTGAATTTAAATCCTAATTCCTTCTCGGCTTTTTCTGCAGATCCAATTCTGTTTTGAACTAAGGCTCTTGCATCATCTGCGCTATATGGTTTATATACAACTTTCAAATTTGACCCTTTTAATTTCAATATAGTATCACATAATTGTTTAACAGTGGTTTGAACTTGTGTTCCTACATTGTAGTATCCAAATTTTACATCGCTTTTTAATGCGGCAATGTTTGAGCGTGCAATATCCTCCACGTAAATAAAATCATAGGCTTGACTTCCATCGCCATTAATGGTTGGGGCTTCATTCGCATCGATCTTATTTAACATGACAGGAACAACTCCGCTATAAACCGCATGTTGATCTTGACCCGGTCCATATACATTCATGTAGCGTAAACCTATAACTTCTAATCCATAACGATCATTGTATGCCGTGCACATGGCTTCGCCTGCAATTTTAGTTGAGCCATAAAAATTCTTGTTGTTGAACGGATGTTCTTCCGACATAGGAACCTCAACTGCATCACCATAAACAGAAGCCGAAGAAGAGTAGATCAGTTTTTTAATATTGTTCTTTACACAAGCTTCAATCACATTAAAAGTTCCTGCAATATTCACATCAAACGCTGTGCGAGGATAATCTTTGCAATGCAATAACCACATGGCTGCTAAATGGATCACATAATCAACGCCTTTCATGGCATCATTCAAAATATCAATCTCGCGAACATCACCGCCGGTTGGATAAATATAACAACGCTTGTCGTTTAAACAATCGTCGATGTTGCTCATTTTACCACGAGCAAAATTGTCATAAATAATCACTTCCTTTACTGGCTCCTTCAATAATTCACGAACCACAAAGCCTCCAATAAAACCGGCTCCACCTATTACCAATACTTTTTTATCTTTTAGTTCCATATGTATTTTATTTAAAACTCCATTTGCTATCTGGTTCCACAAATCCATGCACATCATCCCAAGGATAAACCTCGTTCTTATTATAACCGATTTTATCTACCGAAATAAAATATACATTCTCTACCCAGTCGATGGTGTTTCCATTGGCCAAATAATTTACACCAAGGGTAAACGAATATTTTCCAGGCAATAATCTTACATTAAAAACTGCTTCAACCGTATGACTTCCCTTAGAAATATTTCTACCAACGTAACTGCTATTATCTTTTTCTACGGCGTACAAAATTGGTTGACCAAGTGTTGTGCCAATGTTGATATTTATCATTACATTTTTTAGATCCTGCATCGCTTCCAATTCTACAACAACTTTAAATGATTGGTTAAATGCTAACCTGTCAATTACATTTCCTTCAAGATCTGTTATCAAAATTTTTCTGAAAAAAGCTTCTCCATTTGTATAAAGGCGGTAAAAATCAGGCGGTATTATTCCAGTTAATTGTACATTTCTATTTTCGTTTAAGTAAGATTCAATGATCGATTTAGTCGTACCTCGACCTTCTATTTGTCCATTCTTTAAATACATACATGTATTACACAAATTTTGCACTGCGCCCATATTATGGCTCACAAACAAAACCGTTCTTCCTTGAGAACTAACGTCTTTCATTTTACCAATACACTTGTCTTGAAACTCTTGATCGCCCACTGCTAGTACCTCATCAACAATCAATATCTCAGGCTCCAAATGTGCTGCCACTGCAAAACCTAAACGAACCATCATTCCTGACGAATAGCGTTTGACCGGTGTATCAATATATTTTGCAACACCACTAAATTCAACTATTTCATCTAATTTCCTTTTAATTTCTATCTTGGTCATGCCAAGTATAGCCCCATTCAAATAAATATTTTCTCTTCCTGTTAACTCCGGATGAAATCCTGTTCCTACTTCCAAAAGTGATGCAACTCTTCCTTTTATTTTAACCTCACCAGTTGTTGGTGTTGTTACTTGCGATAATATTTTAAGTAAAGTTGATTTGCCCGCCCCATTTTTTCCAATAATTCCAAGTACTTCGCCTTGTTCTACCTCAAAATTAATATCCTTTAGCGACCAAACATAATCGCTACCGCCCATTTTAGATCGATCATTTGTATCACCAACTTTCAAATAAGGATCTTCTTTGCCTCTTAGTTTATACCACCATCTATTTAGATCATGTGAAACTGTGCCGGTTCCCAATTGCCCTAACCGGTATTGTTTTGAAATATTATGTGCTTTTAAAACGATCTTAGACATTACACTGTATCCATAAATGATTTCTCAACGCGATGAAAGATGATCAACCCAACAAAAAATAGAACTAGAGTAAATGCAAAACTGTAAAGTAGGTACATCCAATTAAAAACACCAACTCCTAAAAATGCATACTTAAATGTTTCGATGATGCTTGTAACCGGATTTGCCAGGATGATCCATTTATATTTATCAGGAACTATAGATAAAGGATAAACAATTGGCGAGGCATACATCAAGAGCTGCACACCAAATGTTACCAAAAATTTAAGGTCGCGATACTTAGTGGTTAAAGATGAAATAATAATTCCAAAGCTTAAACCTAAAAATCCCATCAACAGTATCAAAAAAGGAACTAGGGCTAAAGTCCAATTGGGATGAATAGAATCTTCTTTGATCAAAAAATAAACCCACACAGCAAGAAATAAAAATAATTGCACTCCTAGTTTTATTAAATTAGAAACCACTACCGATAACGGTACGATCATTCTCGGAAAATAAACTTTACCAAAAATATTTGCGTTGGCAGTAAATGTATCGGCAGTTTTTGTAAGCGTATCTGAAAAATAACCCCACAAAGTTATTCCGCATAAATAAAATAAAATTTGCGGTAAGCCATCTGTTGAGATATTAGCCAAGTTTCCGAAAATAATTGTGAATGTAATTGCTGTAATTATTGGCTGAATAAAAAACCAAATTGGACCAAGAATGGTTTGCTTATATACCGAAACAAAATCACGTTTTACAAAAAGAAATAACAGGTCTTTATAGCGAATGATCTCTCCCAACTTAAGATGGTACCATTTTGAATGTGGTTTAATTATTAAATCCCAGTGATTCATTTTTTATTTAATACCAATACCTCCAAAGGGATTTTAACTGTTAACGCGTAACCAATACTTTCTATTTGAATTTGATAGATCTCTTCTTTATTATTTGATATAACAGTTCCCGACAATCCTTTGAATGGTCCGTATTTAATTAGTACAGGGTCTCCCTTTTGAAATTCAGAAATACCAAGTCCTTCCACAAAATACCCTTTACTTTCTATTGACTTTAAGGCCTCTATTTCTATATCACGAACGGTAGCATCCGATTTATTATATCTTACAAAATTTAAAACACCTTGCGCTTTAAATACTAGATCTCTATCTTTATCTTGAACCCTTATAAAAACGTAACCCGTTATCATAGGGCTTAAAACAGTTTTTATTCTATCGCTCCAGTTTTTTCGTTCCGTTTTTAATGGCACATACGATTCCAAGCCTAGTTCAAGCAAGCGCTTGGTTACTTTCTTCTCGCTTCTAGAGGCTACATATAAAACTCTCCACTTCATTTTTTTCAAGGCTTCGCCACTTCAGTCACATAACCGATTGTGTGCGCAAATACAAATTCACCTCAACAAAGTCATTCGTTGAGTTTATTATTTATTCCATATCAACAAAGGATGTATATCAATTTGTTGAATTTTTTTTATGTCAAATTCACTAGGAAGATAACAGATGAAAGTAATTTTTTTATTCAGTTTTTTCTCGGCCTTACCTATCAATTCTTCCAAGTATGCAATGTTAATATCCCCTACAAAAACCAGCTCTATGGCATCACTTTCCAAACCTTTTGCTAATTGGCCAATTAGGTAAACCTTTTCAAGATTACCAATATGCTTCATAACATAATCCACCAAATGGTTAATGCCGGTAATCTTCATTAACATTTGTCGTAAATCGTTGAATAACAGGTGTTTTTGATTGGCTTTAAAGAATTTTTTATTGCCTTCTGTATAGGAATTTAAAAAGCCCGCCTTTTCGAATTTATTTAATTCAAGCCGAATTCCATTGGTAGAATCGCCAAATTCCTCTTCTAGTCCACGCAAATACGATACTGAATTTTCGTTTAAAAAAAACTTGAGAAGGATCTTGATCCGGGTTTTAGAAGATATGAGGATATCAAACATATATAAAAACGAGTAATAAAATTACTCATTTTTATTGAAATGCCAAATTATTTACTGTAAGAACTTCCTTTTCCATAACCATAGCCATACCCGTAGCCATAACTATAACCATAACCCTTGTAATAATAACGCTTACCAAGCTCTCTTACCCCATTTAGAACAAATAGCAGGCTGTTGATATTATTACTTTCCTTAATTTGATTAACAAAATTGATCGTCTTTTTGGTTGACGAATTAGCATTTAATACGAATAATGTTGCATCTGCAAATTGCATAAGAAATACCGAGTCTGAAAGTAAACCTGCCGGTGGTGAATCAATTATAACAAAGTCATAATTAGATTTAGCATAGGTGATCAATTCTCTTAGTTTTTCTGATAAAACAAAGTCGGATGGATTTGGTGGCACAGGGCCTGCAAACATGCAGTAAAGATTTGGAATAACGCTTGGTTTAATTATTTCTTCAATAGTCCCTTCTCCTTGACCAGTAATATAAGTTGTAATTCCACTTAGCTGTGCCTGCAAACCAAGGTTTTTGTAAACTTTTGGTTTATGAAGATCTAGTTCCAGTATAATAGTTTTTTTACCTGTTTTTGCTAAGGTTGTTGCCAAATTAATACTTGTAAATGTTTTACCTTCACTGGGTAAAAATGAGGTTACCAATAAGGTTTTATTGTCTTTACCTACTCCGGCATACTGCAAGTTTGTGCGTATATTTCTAAAAGCCTCAGATACTAATGAGTTTGGCTCCATATCAACTATAATACCGGTTCCATCATTATTTTTAATAAACGGAATGATTCCAACGGCAGGTATATCAGTTAATTCTTTAAGATGCTCAACGTTCTTGATTCTTGAAAACAAAAGGGTTCTCAAAAAGATCACAATTATTGATAGCGCAAAGCCGCCGGTTAAAAAATTTCTTTTTAAGCCTTGCCTGTCGGGGCTAACCTCCCCTGTATTTCTGGGTGTTTCAATAATAGTTGCGTCGGGAACAATACTGGCTTTAGCAATTCGCGTGCTCGCCTTTTTTTCTAATAGAAAATTATAGATGGCTTCATTTACACTTAATTTACGTTGAAACCCAAGGATATCTTGCTGCTTTTGCGGGATAGACTTTGCCTCGCCAACGTATTTGGATATTTGCCCATTGATATTATCTATTTTGGCAAGCGTTGCTTTTCGATTATTATTAATATAAACCAAAAGATCTTGTTTTAATTTCTTGATATTATTCATGTTCTCTTGTAAAACAGGATTAGCTTCTGTTGCAATATTATTTAACCTATTCAATTCAATTTGGCGGGTATATAATTCAGTGGCGGCTTTTGGTATAAATCCATCCTTTTCGGCAATAAAAATAGATGGTGGTAAAAACTGCGGGTCCTTATCTTCGATAATGTATTTTTCTAGATCGTTAAGCGACTGTATCTGCATTTGTGCATTTGATCTTTCCTGATCATAAGCTCCAATTTTACCTAGAAAATCTGTCTCTTCCCATCCCAAATTTACAATTGACTTACGCTGCTTATACATTTGCAATGTATCTACACTTGCGTTCAATAAAATTGATATCTCGTTTAATTGCCGATCGATATAATCAATGGTCTTTTCATTTAGATCAATTTTTGATTTCAATTTGCTGTAAAAATATTCTTGATTCAACGAATCTAAAACGAGTACAGCTCTTTCGGGAATAATATCGTTTAAACTTAGTTCTAAAATATTTGTATAGTCAGGGTTTTCAACGCTCATGTTTTCACGGATCTTTGAGATCAAAAATTCGTTTGAGTGCACAATGAACTGATAATAAATTCCCTTTAACGACTCAATTTTTCTTGCTTCTAAGTGTAGATTTTTAACGATCAGCATATTGAAATCAAGATCAATTAATTCTTTTCCGAAAACTCCTTTCTTCACTTCGTGCTTATTCTCTTTTAAATAATCTATTTCGTAAGAGCTGCTATCAATAATTTTAAAATCAAACACCGTTTCATTTAATGAAGAATTAATGTTATTGATCATCACGTTAAAGGGCATGCCACCAAACTGCTCAGTAGTTCTTACCTTCCCAACAATAAAATAAGAGATCTCCAATTTATTCTTAAGCTTATTTACTACTTTGTTTAGCAGGTCATATGACAACAAAACGCGTTTCTCATTGGAGTTATCAATATAACTTTGCCCGCCATAAAAATTAGCATCTGTAACTACATTTCCTTTATAGTAGGCGTCGTTGTTTTGTAATAAGATCTGCGTAGATACTTTGTAAGTAGAGGTTAAGCGATAGATGTAAAAAGTTCCTACAAAATAAAAGATGGGTAAAAAGATTAAAGGAACCCACCAATTAGCCTTCAAGACCCTTAATATTAAGTTGAAGTCTTTTTGTGTAATTATGGCTTGTTTCTTGGTATTTGCGACACCCATTTGAACAAAATTAACTGATTTAGTTCAAAAATCAAGGTTGTTGATTCAAAATGATTTGAGTATCTTCGTGCCTCTATTAGTGTGTAATAATGGGACTTAAACAATATAGTATTCTTGTAATTTTCCTTCTTTTGGCGGTTAATACATACGCCGGCGTTCCTCCTCCTCCTCCACCTGTTATTGGACCTGCCTGCTGGCCTCCTCCTTGCATACCAATTGATGGCGGTATAACTCTGCTTATTGCTGCGGGCGCGGCTTACGGGGCTAAAAAGATCTACGTTTCCAGAAAAAAAGCTGAAGCAGATCAGTAAAATCATGTGGGCAGATCTTAAAAAAAATGCCGTTCTAAAATTCATAGTTTCTTCAGGGGTTACGTACCTTTTTCTTTATCTGATCTATCAATTTATTGTAAGGCGTAATACGTATTATGACCAAAAGTTTATAGGCACTATTATTAATGGTAGCGACTTCTTTTTACATCTATTTGGATTTAATACCTTTACAGTTTTACAAGACCTTGATTTTCAAGTAATTGGAATCGATGGCTCCAACGGGGTTTGGGTTGGCTCTAACTGTAATGCCATTTCGTTATTCATGCTTTTTGTGGTATTTATCATTTGGTATCCAGGTCACCAAAAGTCAAAGCTTTGGTTTATTCCCTTTGGAATAATAACTATTCATGCGCTTAATATTTTGCGAGTGATGGGCCTTGCACTCATTGCTAAGTTTGCGCCCAACTGGCTCGACTTCAATCACAGTTACACCTTCACTTTTATTGTTTACGCTTATATTTTTGTGCTTTGGATGTGGTGGGTAAATAAATTCGCTGGCAAAAAAACAAATGCTGCATGAAGATAAGCTGGAGATATCTCATCCTGTTCTTCCTTTTATTTGCTGTGTTAGGTTACTACCGCGAAAAATTCTTTTTGGCATTAAATCACTTGATGTATGTTAAATATTATGGGCACGGAAACGAAGAGTATATCGATCCGTTCATTCATTTCTTTGATAATTTTGAGTATAGCACGTTATACTACATGAAATACCCATTCACCATTCTATCAATACTGCTGTTTGGTTGCTTAAGTTATTTCTCGGTTCGCTTTATTTTAGGAACAAAAAAAATATGGCGCTGGGTTGTTTATTCTTACCTCATTTTGTTAACTTTGGCCGGCTTAAGTATGCTATTTGGTTATATTGTGAACCAACGTTTGCAAGACGACGAATACACCCTTAGCCGATGGTTGGTTGGAATTATTCAATCGCCCATCATAACCATCATAATTATAGCATCGCATCAATTACTAACACAGCAAAATCAAAACGATAATGAAAAAGGATCCATTCATTTTTAAATTTATAAAAGAAGAGTACGAACGCCAAGCACGCGGCATTGAATTAATTGCCAGCGAAAATTACGTGAGCGATCAAGTAATGAAAGCCATGGGAAGTGTGCTCACCAATAAATATGCCGAAGGTTACCCGGGAAGAAGATATTATGGCGGATGCGAAATTGTAGACAAAGTTGAACAACTGGCTATTGATCGCGCTAAAGAATTATTTGGTGCTGAATGGGTAAATGTACAACCACACTCAGGCGCGCAAGCAAATGCAGCCGTAATGTTAGGTGTAATTAAACCCGGTGATCCAATTTTAGGATTCGACTTAAGCCATGGTGGACATTTAACGCACGGTTCGCCTGTTAATTTTTCGGGTAAATTATACCGCCCAAATTTTTATGGTGTTGAAGAACACAATGGATTAATTAATTATGATAAAGTTGAAGAAATAGCAAAACGCGAAAATCCAAAATTAATTATTTGCGGTGCCAGTGCTTATTCTCGCGATTGGGATTATGAACGCTTACGTAAAATTTCAGATAGCGTTGGCGCTTTATTGCTTGCTGATATCTCTCACCCATCGGGTTTAATTGCCAAAGGAATTTTAAATGATCCAATGCCGCATTGCCATATTGTTACTACAACTACGCACAAAACATTACGCGGCCCTCGTGGCGGAATGATCATGATGGGAAAAGATTTTCCGAACCCTTGGGGAGAAAAAACACCAAAAGGTGAAACAAAAATGATGAGCGCTATTTTAGATGGCGCCGTTTTCCCTGGCACACAAGGCGGTCCGTTAGAACATGTGATCGCAGCAAAAGCTGTTGCTTACGGTGAATGCTTAAGTGATGAATACATGACGTATTGCGTTCAAGTAATTAAAAATGCGCAAACAATGGCGAATGCTTTAATGAGCAAAGGCTATAAAATTATTAGTGGTGGAACCGATAATCATTTGATGTTGATCGATCTTCGAAATAAAAATATTACCGGTAAGGAAGCAGAAAAAGCTTTAGGACATTCAGACATTACGGTAAATAAGAACATGGTTCCTTTTGATGATAAATCGCCATTTGTTACAAGCGGAATTCGCATTGGCTCTTCAGCCATCACATCTCGTGGATTGAAAGAAAAAGATTGTATCAAAGTGATTGAATTGCTGGATGCAACCTTGATGAATCGTGCTAACGAGAAGGAATTAGCGAAGATCAAAAAGAAAGTAAATACAATGATGATAAAATATCCTTTGTTTAAAGATTAATTTTTCATCGCTTCGCGAAATATATTTAGTCGAACCTTAAAAAATATTTTTATTTTGTTTGGGCACCTATTTAGTCGTCCCTCAAAAACTCTGTAAGCCTTGTTATTATTGAGTTTGTTTAAAAATAGTGCGATAAAAATCTACCGAAAAAAGTAAAAAAGGGTTAAAAAAGCGGCAGATGTTTTTAAGTGTAAACTAAAGCGTAATGCTGCGCCC
>Ga0163149_10008352_pt1 | contig 10253 bp, 6 predicted proteins | sample OliLakLV19MP5G1_FD_148604 | JGI IMG/M metagenome (GOLD analysis project Ga0163149, IMG submission 148604) | Freshwater microbial mat bacterial communities from Lake Vanda, McMurdo Dry Valleys, Antarctica - Oligotrophic Lake LV.19.MP5.G1 | ecosystem: Environmental > Aquatic > Freshwater > Lake >...
GCACTGTTAATTATACATTAGCTGCAAGAAGTAGCGTAGAATTGAATGTATACGATGTGCTTGGTAAAAAATTGCAAACATTGGTAAATACAAATCAGCCGGCAGGAAAGCAGCAAGCAACTTTAGCGAAGTTAAATCCCGGAGTATATTTTATTAAACTGAATATAAGTAATAATCAAAATCAGACAATTCGCCTGGTGGTAACAGATTAATTCAAAAACAAAACAATCTAAAGCCACTTCGAATAACGGGGTGGCTTTTTTTATTTTAGTACATTTGCACACCTAATTTTAGGAAAACAAAAAATCATGGAAAGAATAAAAGTGAAAACGCTGTTGGATTCAACAGCATACGGAACAGAAGTAATTGTTAAAGGTTGGGTGCGAACATTTCGTAACGACCGCTTTATTGCAATTAATGATGGTTCTACTATAAATAATATTCAAGCAGTTATTGATTTTGAAAACACAGATGCTGCTTTGTTAAAACGTTTGACAACAGGCGCTGCAATTAGTGTTACAGGAACTTTAATCGAATCGCAAGGAAAAGGTCAAAAAGTAGAATTACAAGTAAAGCAACTAGAAATATTAGGTGATAGTGATGCCGAAAAATTTCCCTTGCAACCCAAAAAACACAGCCTTGAATTTTTGCGTGAAATTGCACATTTACGTTTCAGAACAAATACTTTTAACGCTGTTTTTAAAGTTCGCCATGCACTGGCATTTGCAATTCATCAATTTTTTAATGACCGTGGATTTGTTTACATGCACACTCCAATTATTACCGCATCGGATGCGGAAGGTGCGGGAGAAATGTTTCGTGTAACTACTTTGGATTTTGATAATCCTCCTCGTACCGAAGATGGAAAAGTGGATTTCAAACAAGATTTTTTTGGAAAGTCTACCAACTTAACTGTTTCCGGACAGCTAGAAGGAGAACTTGCTGCTATGGCTTTTGGCGATATTTATACTTTCGGACCAACATTTCGTGCTGAAAATTCAAATACAACTCGCCACCTTGCAGAATTTTGGATGATAGAACCCGAAATGGCATTTTATGATTTGAAAGATAACATGCAACTGGCAGAAGATTTATTAAAATATGTGATTAAACACGCTTTAACTACTTGTGCTGATGAAATAGAATTTTTGAAAACCCGTTTGGACGAAGAAGAAAAACAAAAGCCACAAGACGAACGTTCCGAATTGGATTTGGTTTCAAAATTAAATTTTTGTTTAGACAATAGTTTTGAACGCCTCACCTATACAGAAGCAATCGAAATTTTGAGAAATTCGACTCCCAATAAAAAGAAAAAATTCAAGTACCTTATTGAAAACTGGGGAGCCGATTTACAAAGCGAGCACGAACGCTTTTTAGTAGAAAAGCATTTTAAAAAACCTGTTATTCTTACCGATTATCCGAAAGACATTAAATCGTTTTATATGCGTCAGAACGAAGATGGAAAAACGGTTGCTGCAATGGATATTCTTTTCCCGGGCATTGGCGAAATCATTGGAGGCTCTCAACGTGAAGAACGTTTAGATTACTTGGAAAAACGAATGAGCGAAATGCATATTCCAACCGATGAATTGTATTGGTACCTAGACACAAGAAGATTTGGAACTGCTCCACATGCAGGATTTGGATTGGGTTTTGAGCGATTGGTATTGTTTGTTACTGGAATGACCAACATTCGCGATGTAATTGCCTTTCCACGAGCACCTAAAACTGCTGAATTTTAAAGATTTCTGAATTCATTGAAAGAATCAAAAAAGCTCCTGCAAAAATGTTGGGGCTTTTATTTTTTCCTATCTTTATTCACAGTATTAAAAAGTCTTGAGAAACTATTTTAAAATATTTCTATCTCTTTCCATTTTGCTTTCGGCAAGCTATAATGCTATTTCACAAACTTACGATTTTCAGAATTTTAATGTAGAAGATGGATTGGCTCAGTCGCAAGTATTATCCATGTGTCAAGATAGAAACGGAAACATTTGGTTTGGAACAAACAATGGTGGAGTTAGTAAATACGATGGAAATAAATTTATTACCTATACAGAAAACGATAGTCTAGTTAACAATGTTGTTTTTTCGATTGCCGAAGTAAAAAATGGGAACATTATATTCGGAACCAATGGCGGACTTAGTGTATTGAAAGGAAAGAAATGGACAAACTTCACCGAAAAAAATGGGCTCATTCACAATAGAGTTTACAAAGTTTTAGAAGATTATAATGGAGTTATCTGGATTGGAACAGGAAAAGGAGTTTGTCAATTAATAAACAATAAAATAGTTCCCTTTGATGCCGATACACTACTAAATCAGGCGCGTGTTTTTAGTATGTATGCCGATAAGGCAAATAATATTTATTTCGGAACCATTTTAAATGGCGTAATAAAGTATACCTCTTCTACAAAAAAATTCAGTTATTATTCTACTTTCCTCGGCTTGCAAGACAATTTTGTTCGCTCTATTAACGAAGATTTACAAGGCAACATCTATATTGGCACAAACTCAGGAATTAATAAAATCACTCCCGAGGGTGCACTATCTCAAGTAAAAATTGCAGGACAAGAAAATGTTGCTTTCACTTCTATTATTCCTGACAATAAAAACAATTTATGGATGGCCAGTAGCGAAGGAATTTATAAATACAATGGATTTACTTATCGAAAATACACAAACAAAAACGGACTTGCAAGCAACATTCTTATGTGTGGTTTACAAGACAGAGAAGATAATTTTTGGTTTGGCACAGATGGATTTGGTGTTTCGAAATTTACAGGAGAAGCTTTTGTTTCTTATAGTTCGAAAGATAGTTTGCCTGGCGATTATATCAAATGTATTTTTCAAGATTCTAAAAAAAATGTTTGGATGGGAGTGAAAGATTTTGGTGTTGTCTGCTTAGCTAAAGGGAAAATTATTAATTACAGGTTGAATGTTAAAGATGTAAACAACTCACTTGCCGATAACGATGTACAAACGATCATCGAAGATAAAAAAGGAAATATTTATTTTGGAACAAAAGCAGGATTAAGCGTTTTTGACGGAACCCGATTTCGCAACTATTCTAAAAAAGATGGCTTACCCGAAAACAATATTTTATCTACTTACATTGACAAAGAAAACACAATTTGGATAGGAACTGCTGATGGACTTTGCAGTTATAAAAACAATAAATTTGAAATCATACGATTTCCATCTAATGTGTTAAGCCCAGGAAAGGTTGTCCCTATTTATAATATTTTTGTGGACCGCAACCAAACATTCTGGTTGGCTTCTGAAAATGGTGTTATAAAATATTCGGGCAACACCTTTCAAAAATTTAATAAAACAAACGGATTTACTAACAAGCGGGTTATCTCTATTCTGCAAGATAAGTGGGGCTATTTATGGTTTGGGAGTGATGAAGGTATATTTAGTTACGATTATACCAACTTCAAAAATATAAATATTAAAGATGGTTTAGCTGCTAATAAAGTTTATTTAATGCTCTTGAATAAAGATTATTTATGGGTAGGCACTAACAATGGTATCGATAAAATTAATTTGCAAGTCCTAAGAACAAGCAAAAAAATAGAGATAAAACACTATGGAAAAGAAGAGGGATTGAAAGGTGTTGAATGTAATTTCAACTCACAAATGCAAGATGATCAGGGTAATCTTTGGTTTGGAACGATCAAAGGTGCAACTATATATAATCCAAACTTTGAAAAAATAAATCGTCAAGAAGCGCTCACACGCATAACTGGAATACGTTTGTTTTTTCAAAATGCAGACGCGGAATTAATTAATTATTCTGAAGGAATTGATAGCGTAAGTAATTTACCAAAAACACTTGTATTGCCTTACGATAAAAATCACATCACCTTCGATTTTATTGGTGTTTGTATCACTAGTCCTAACAAAGTAAAATATCAATTCAAATTGGAAGGCGCTGATGCAGATTGGTTTCCTCCTACTTCAAAAACAGAAGCTACTTACTCCTCATTACCTGCAGGCGATTACACCTTTCATTTAAAAGCAATGAATAACGATGGATTGTGGAATCAAAAAGATGTAACCTATAAATTTACTATTCTTCCTCCTTGGTATCAAACATGGTGGTTTTATACCATAGCTGCTTTGGTTGCTTTTGGTTTAATTTATTTATTCATTGTTGTAAGAACTAGAAATTTACAAAAAGCAAAAATTGAACTGGAACAAGAAGTTCAATTACGTACATTCCAGTTACGTCAAGAAAAAGAAAAAGTAGAAATAGTTAACAAAGAAGTAACCGAACAGAAAGCAATTATTGAAGCCAAGAATCACGACATTACCGATAGTATCAAGTATGCGAAAAATATTCAGGAAGCATTGTTGCCTCCTTTACAAAATTTGCACAAGGAATTAAAAGATGCATTCGTATTGTATTTACCGAAAGACATTGTGAGTGGAGATTTTTATTGGTTTGCTAAACGTAACAACAAACGATTTATCGCATCGGTAGACTGCACCGGACATGGTGTTCCCGGAGCTTTCATGAGTATTATTGGAAATACATTGCTGAATGAGATTGTGACAGAAAAAAATATTACTTCTCCTGCCGAAATTTTAAATGAATTGCACATGGGTGTGAAAACTTCTTTGAAACAAAGTGGCAATTCGGAAAACGAAAGACGAGATGGAATGGACATAGCATTGTGTTCTTTAAACGAAGAAGGAAATGTGCTAGAATATGCTGGAGCAAATCGTCCACTCTGGATTTTTAAGAAAAATGAGTCTGGTGAAGAAACATTTCAAATGATAAAAGCAAACAAATTTCCGATTGGTGGATTGGAAATGGAAAATGAAGTAAAACGTACATTTACAAATCATTCATTCCCAGTTGAAAAAGGCGATATCATTTATATTTTTTCAGATGGATATGCCGACCAATTTGGTGGAACAAAAGGAAAAAAATTCATGGTCGGGAATATGCAAAAGCTTGTTGCCGATATCCACACAAAACCAATAAAAGAACAAGAACAATTACTGCATCAAAACTTCCTCGACTGGAAAGGTGAATTAGAACAAGTTGATGACGTACTAGTAATTGGGTTTAGGATTTAGTAGTTCCATAATTGGGGTCTTTAATATTACAATTGACATAACAAGCTCGAAATGAACACCATTTCGAGCTTATTTTTTGGCTAAATTTTTGTTACTTTTGTATAAATACAGAAACGAGCAGAACGATTATGTTAAGGCAGATACAGTCGCAAAAATTACTTCAGAAATTATCCCCGCAACAAATTCAATTAATGAAATTGTTGCAGTTACCTACTATCGCATTAGAACAACGTATCAAAGAAGAAATGGAAATCAATCCTGCACTAGAAGAAGGTGTGGATACAGATGATGAACCCAAAGACGAATTTGATAACGATGAAGAGTTTGATGATACCGCCAAAGACGATGACAATCAAAGAGAAGATTTTGCACTCAGCGACTACATGGATGACGATGAAGGCGCTTCCTACAAAACAAAAGTAAACAACACAAGCCCAGACGAAGAACGTAAAGAAATTCCTTTTTCTGTAGGAGTTACTTTTCAAGATATGTTGGAAAGCCAACTAGGGATGAAAGATCTGGACGACCGCGAATATCAAATTGCCTTAAACCTCATCGGAAATTTGGATGATGATGGCTATTTGCGTAGAGAATTATCTTCCATTGTAGATGACATCGCATTTTCACAAAACATTACAACCACCGAAGTAGAACTCAACGAATTACTAAAAATAATTCAGGATTTTGAGCCTGGCGGTATTGGCGCTCGCGACTTACAAGAATGTTTATTGATTCAATTAAGAAAAATTGAAGTTCAAACCATGATTGTGGAGTTGGCTACTGAAGTGGTAGAAAAACAAATGGATGAATTTTCGAAAAAGCATTACGATAAGATTTCGAAAAAACTGGAGATTGACGATGAAACATTAAAAGAAGTTATTCAGGAAATTTTAAAATTAAATCCTCGTCCGGGTAACTCCATGGCTGACGGACAAAAAAGTCACCAACAAGTGATTGCCGATTTCATAATGATAAATGAAGAAGGGCAATTAATTTTAAGTTTAAATTCCCGCAACTCACCTGATTTAAAGGTAAGCAAAGAATATTCTCAAATGTTGGAAGAGTATTCTAAATCAAAAGATAAAAGCAGTAAAGAAGCGTCCATGTTTGTAAAACAAAAACTGGAAGGCGCAAAATGGTTCATTGATGCCATTCAGCAACGTAGCTATACATTGCTGTATACCATGAATGCGATAATGGAATATCAAAAAGAATATTTTTTGACTGGTGATGAAACCGCTTTAAAACCAATGATCTTGAAAGACATTGCAGAAAGAGTAAACCTAGATATTTCAACCATTTCTCGTGTAGCAAACAGCAAATATGTTCAAACATCTTTCGGAACATTTTTATTAAAATCTTTTTTTAGTGAGTCGCTTTCTACGGATAGCGGTGAAGAAGTTTCAACTCGAGAAGTGAAAAAGATTTTGGAAGATTGCATCGCAGCAGAAAATAAAAAGAAACCATTGACAGATGACAAACTCACCAAAATATTAAAAGAAAAAGGGTATAATATTGCCAGAAGAACGATCGCTAAATATCGTGAACAGCTTGATATTCCAGTTGCACGATTAAGAAAAGAATTGTAACCAGTAGACAGTTTTCAGTAGACAATAAACAATAATTAAACCGCCACTTCGAGCTAGTCACTTCAAGCTAGTCACTTCGAGCGGAGTCGAGAAGCGAGAAGCGAGAAGCGAGAAGCAAAGGAAACTAATTTATATGGAGACAAAAGTCGCAAAAATCATTTCCTATCTTTTTCATCCATTGTTAATGCCAACCTATGGCTTTGCATTTATTTTTTTCACGGAGAATTACATCTCCATGTTTCTTCCTCTACTTTTAAAATCTATTATTCTTGGAGTTACTTTCTTATTCACGTTTATGCTCCCAACTATCAACGCACTGATATTATTAAAAATGAATCGTATTCAAAGTTTGGAAATGGAAACCAATCAAGAGCGAATTATTCCATATAGCAGTACTGCATTATACTTTTTTGCATTGTTTTATCTATTTTACGATGCCGAGTTTCCAAGCATATTTAAAATTGTAATTCTAGGAGCAGGAATTTCTATTCTATTAACGTTCTTCATTAATTTCAGATGGAAAATCAGTGCACACACGGTTGGGATTGGAGGAATTGCGGGAGCAGCACTTGGAATAATGTACCGCGTACAAATTGACATGACCATTGCTTTTATTGCCATTCTTCTTTTATCAGGGATTGTTGCTTACGCTAGATTAAAACTAAATGCACACACACCCGCTCAGGTTTATACAGGATTTGTATTAGGCTTTTTTATTGAGTTGGGGTTGATGTTCTTTTATTGATCAAAATCACCTCAAATTGGAACGCAGATCTTTATGATTGTTATGATTTAAATGGATTTTCTATTTCTTCCATGTTTTATGATTTATTGACTTCGTCAATTGGATTTGATTATCACTACCCAAAATGTTTTTCCCAAAAAGACTAATTAAAAGATAAATGTTCCATACGGAGTCGCGGGTGAGCTAAGGCCGGGCGCGATGCCCTGTTGGGGTGAACGGCATTTTGCGAGAAAATATTAGCAAAAGCTTTAGTTCTTTTGCTTTAGATTTTCCGAAAAATGGTGAGAGGCGGGAAGCAATCGTCCGGTCTTGATTCTTTTGGTTCTTTTCTGATCAAGCAGAAAAGAATAAAGGAAAGTTGAAAGCAGAATGGTTTAGGTGAGTTATTGGAAATTTAAGGACTACCAATCTCTTGAGAGAATCTTGGTTAATAAAGCAACATTCCAACTCCAAAAGAAAAAGGAATCATTCCTGGTTCGCCTCTACCCTTTTTGAATATTTCGGATAAAGCATAAAAACCTTGCAGATTAAATTTGTTGTAGCCAACTCTAAACGTTACGCCATAACGTATCGGGTCAATATTTTTTATTCTATAAACTTTGATTTTCCCATCCTCATCTGCATACTTTGTATGCACGTTGTAAGCATAACCTATTTTTCCTCCAACTGTCATTTTAAAGCTTTTTTGGCCACGTGTTCTAAGCCTTAATTCAATAGGAACTTCTACGTAATTCATAGAAAACTTATTGGTACTGTACTTTACGGTTAAGGGAACAAACGTTGTGTATTTCCCATCAATTGAATAAGTGATTTGCCCGTTTGTATGTACATCATGCGTACTGAATCCTGCGCCAATTGCAAGACTAAACGGACCATATCCAAAAGGATAATCCCACATTAAATAAGCATTTCCGCCCAATGAATATGGTTTTTGAGTAATTCCATCCGGCCAGTTTCTGTAGGAATCAAAACTAAAATCTACAACAATATGATCTAAGGGGTCAGCAATTTTTTTCGCTGGTTTTTCTCCTATTGAATCTTTTGTTTGTGCTAATGCAGAACTACCTATAAACAAGAAGAAAATAAAAAAACGAGAGAAATAATTTATGATTTTAGTACGCAATTGCATCAGCTTGTTATTTATACAAAAATAATCATTTTAAAATTGATTATGAAAAACAAAGGCTATCCATCAAAATGAGTGGATAGCCTTCGTGGGAGCAACCATGCCCGAATCGAACGAAATTATTAAGGATTTAGCTCAAATTCAGCATGTTAAGTTTTTGTAATAATTGGGGCGTTAATTCGCCCAAAGCTTCAAGCGTTTATCCATTTCCGAAACCAACTCGGCATTATTTTGATAAACGATGTTTGAATTAATCAATTTTTTCAATTTTGAGATGGCATCTTTAGCACTAATTACCCCCTTTTCCAAACTGGGTGGGCCAATGGGAAAAAATGAGAACTTTGACCCCGAAGATTTAGATAAAATATTTGAATTTATGGGCATGATAGTCTGTTTGCATGGAATTTCCACTAATTAAGAAAATTACTAGAAAAGGTAAGTAATAATTATTGTAAAATTTAGCAACATTTTTATACCTTTGAATGTTGATTGAAATTTAAAATTTTCAAACTTCTTCTTTGACATATTGATAAAGGTAGCGATTTTTTAGAAAACATAGTTGCCCGAAAGCATTAGTATTGCTCAACTATTAATTGATTGGTAGAATTAATAAAAACTGCCTTTCAAATTAGACTCTATTACAACAAAGTTCGTAAAAGACCAAGCACTTGCAGTGTTGTGATTTGATTTCAAAGATTGATAAATAACATTCCAACAAGCAAAAGAGCCTTAGTAATCTTAGTTGTGATTTGATTTCAAAGATTGATAAATAACATTAATAAACTATTAGACATCGAAGAAATGCCAGTTGTGATTTGATTTCAAAGATTGATAAATAACATTTAGATCGCACGGAGATCCGTATTATACCAAGTTGTGATTTGATTTCAAAGATTGATAAATAACATTAGGAGCAGGTGCAAAACTACGAGATCGGAGTTGTGATTTGATTTCAAAGATTGATAAATAACATTTTATGTAAGACGTTTGCACGAAGAAAATGAGTTGTGATTTGATTTCAAAGATTGATAAATAACATTCGCAGGCAAAGCAAGATAAAGCTAATCAAGTTGTGATTTGATTTCAAAGATTGATAAATAACATTGCCATTTGTTGTTAACCGCTGTATTTGCGAGTTGTGATTTGATTTCAAAGATTGATAAATAACATTTTAAAAAGTTTGATAAAATTAAAAACGAAGTTGTGATTTGATTTCAAAGATTGATAAATAACATTGACGTTACTTTTTAACAATTCGGAAGCGGAGTTGTGATTTGATTTCAAAGATTGATAAATAACATTAACAAACTATTAGACAGTGAAGAAGCGCCAGTTGTGATTTGATTTCAAAGATTGATAAATAACATTGGAGCTGACCCTAATATCTCTACAATTACGTTGTGATTTGATTTCAAAGATTGATAAATAACATTTATGTCCAGATTAAATGGGGATACTTTCACGTTGTGATTTGATTTCAAAGATTGATAAATAACATTAGCAAAATATCAATAAACTTTGCTAATGCAGTTGTGATTTGATTTCAAAGATTGATAAATAACATTCTAACAAACACTAACACTAATACAAATGAAGTTGTGATTTGATTTCAAAGATTGATAAATAACATTATGGCGTATGGAAGTGGACGCATGAATATAGTTGTGATTTGATTTCAAAGATTGATAAATAACATTACGAT
>Ga0163149_10008353_pt1 | contig 10253 bp, 8 predicted proteins | sample OliLakLV19MP5G1_FD_148604 | JGI IMG/M metagenome (GOLD analysis project Ga0163149, IMG submission 148604) | Freshwater microbial mat bacterial communities from Lake Vanda, McMurdo Dry Valleys, Antarctica - Oligotrophic Lake LV.19.MP5.G1 | ecosystem: Environmental > Aquatic > Freshwater > Lake >...
CTCCTCGACCGTAGCACAGCGATCGAGCATCGCGGCCGGGGTGTTGTATCTGGTGATCGGATGCATTCCGGTCGTGATCGCACTCCTCGCGCGGAGTTTTATCGGCGACCTCGCGGACGCGGAGCAGGTGCTCCCCACCGTCGCCGCGCGCGTGTTGCCGCCCCTCGCCTTCGCGCTCTTCACGGGCGGCCTCGTCTCGGCGATTCTCTCCACGGTCGATTCCACACTTCTGGTGGCGTCCGGATTGCTCTCGCACAACATCTTGATCCCGCTCACCGGCGTGCGCGACGAGCGTCGCAAAGTGCTTCTGGCGCGGGCTGGCGTGATCGGCTTCGGCGCCCTCGCCTACCTGCTCGCGGCGAACGCGGAGGGGGTGATGGCGCTGGTCGAACAGGCTTCGGCGTTCGGCAGCGCCGGGGTGTTGGTGACGACGCTCTTTGCCCTGTTCACCACGCTCGGCTCGCCGCGCACCGCAGGCGCGACGCTGATTGTGGCGCTGGTGGTCTATCTTGGAGCCACGGCACTCGGCGGTCCCGTGCCCTTTCTCGCGTCACTCGGCGCGGCGCTCGTCACCTGGACCATGGGATGCGTGCTTGATGCGTGAGGGACGTCGCGGGGTGCTCGTGGGTGCGGCCTTCCTGATGGCGACCTCGGCGATCGGGCCGGGGTTCCTCACGCAGACCGCCGTGTTCACCGAGAAGCTCGGCGCGAGTTTCGGCTTCGCGATTCTCGTCAGCGTCGTGATCGACCTGGTCGCGCAGTTGAACATTTGGCGCGTGCTCACGGTGAGCGGACGCCGCGCCCCCGAGGTCGCCAACGATGTGACGCCGGGACTCGGGACGGCGCTCGCCGTGCTCGTCGCACTCGGCGGCCTCGCATTCAATATCGGCAACCTCGCCGGCGCGGGCCTCGGATTGCAGGTCGTGTTTGGGCTCCCCGTTGCGACGGGAGCGGTGATCAGCGCGGCGATCGCGATCGGGCTGTTTCTGGTGAAGGAAGCGGGCAAGGCCATGGACCGCTTCGCGATGCTGCTCGGCCTCTTGCTGGTCGCGCTCACGTGGTATGTCGCGTTCGCGTCGTCGCCGCCAGTTGGCGAGGCGGTGCGCGGCACCTTTCTTCCGGAGCGCATCGACATCCTCGCCATCGTGACCATTGTCGGGGGAACCGTCGGTGGCTACATCACCTTCGCCGGGGCGCATCGCTTAGTGGATGCCGGTGTGCGCGGAGAGGAGTCGGTCGGCAAGGTGACGAGCTCCGCGCTCTGGGCGATCGGCATTGCTTCGTTGATGCGCGTGGTGCTCTTTCTCGCGGCACTTGGTGTGGTCAGTCGCGGACTCGCACTCGACCCGGCCAATCCACCGGCGAGCGTGTTTCGTCATGCGACCGGTGAACTCGGGTACCGCATCTTCGGTGTGGTGATGTGGAGCGCGGCGATCACGTCAGTGGTTGGCGCCGCGTACACGTCGGTGAGTTTTCTGCGGGGCCTGCACCGGCGCATCGATGCGCAGTGGACGCGAGTGGTGATCGTCTTCATTGCGCTCTCGGCGATCGTGTTCGTGATCGTTGGGCGTCCCGTGCGTACCTTGGTGCTTGTGGGTGCGGTGAATGGTCTGATCCTTCCGCTCGCGCTCGGCAGCATGCTGGTGGCCGCGAACCGCCAGAAGATCGTGGGGGCGTATCGGCATCCGCGAATGCTCACCGGCGCGGGAATAGTCGTGACGGCCGCGATGGCGGCGGCCGGGGCGTTCGTGCTCTGGCGCGATCTGCCGGGCATGCTGCGCTGAGCCGAAACAGGGAGCGCGCCGGTGGCGTAGGGTCCCGCATGGAACCCGAGCGACTCGACCAGCGCACAACTCGCGATCAGCCCCTCGGCGCTGAGCCTGCGGTACCGTTGGTTGCGCCGTTGGTTGCACCGTTGGTTGCGCCGATAGCCGCTGCCGCCGATCGTCGCGCCGCCACACGCTTGATTCTCGCGACGATCATCGCCACGGCCATCGCCAGCGCTTTCCTGGAGTACCAAGGGTGGCAGATCGCCTTCCGTACCGCAGGCACGGCGCTCGGGTGGAGTGGGATCACGCTGCCCGAGTTCCTGCGTGGCGCGGTGGACACCCTCTCAGGAGCGGTTGGCGTGGGGGCGGGGGCCGGTGTCGCGGCTGGGCTGGCGGCACTACTGTTCCCCGCCTCCCATAAGCGCCCTTGGCGGGCGATCTCCGCAGGGTTCGTCTTTGGCACCGCCGGGCTTGTGGCATTCCTCGCCTACCTCACCGCTCTGGCGTTGTGATCGGGACGCGATAGTTTCTCGACATCCCCTTCTGGAGTTCTGATGGCCGTTTCACGTCGCGCGTTCGTTGCTGCCCTCGGCGTCGGTGGTGCCGGGGCCCTCACGCTCCCCTCGTGGGTGCAGGCGCGCGGCATGGAAGCCGCCTCGGCGCTCCCGAGCGAGGCCGCGTTGATCGCAGCGCAGCAGCAGAATCCGATGATCCGCCTGATGAGCAACGAGAACCCGTACGGCCCCGTGCCGGCGGCGATCCGTGCTATCCAGGCCTCGTGGCACGAAGCGGCCTGGTATCCGGCCAGCGGCGAGACGCGCGTGCGTCAGGCCCTCGCAACGGCGAACGATCTTCCCGTCGAACAAGTGATGCTCGGCTCCGGCTCGGGTGAGATTCTGCGGATGGCGGTCCAGGCCTTCTGCTCGCCGACCAAGCATCTCGTCACCGCCGCGCCGACCTTCGAGACGCCAGCCGGGACGGCGAAGGACTTCAGCCTCGATGTGCGCGAAGTGCCGCTCGACGCCCAACTCCGACTCGACCTCGACGGCATGCTCCGTCAGGTTCGTGGCGCTGGACTCGTGTTCCTGTGTAATCCGAACAATCCGACCGGCCACGTGCATGGGCAGGAGGCCGTCGACGGATTCATCCGAGCCGCTCTTGCCGCCGATCCCGAGGTGATGATTCTCGTGGACGAAGCGTATCACGAGTTCGTCGACGATCCGTCCTACCGGAGCGCGTTGCCGATGATTGCCACGGAGCCGCGCGTTTTTGTGTCGCGTACGTTCTCGAAGATCTACGGCCTCGCTGGGCTCCGAGTCGGGTACGCCTTCGGACAGCCGGCGACGCTCAGCCGCATGACCAGGTTCCGTCTCGCCAACGGCATCGGCGCCCTCGCGCAGGTGGCGGCCATTGCCTCGCTGCAGGATCCGGCGCAGATGCAGAAGGAGCAGGAGAAGAACCGCGTCGCGCGCGCCTTCACGACGAAGTGGTTCACCGATGCTGGCTACAACGTGATTCCTTCGCAGACCAACTTCGTGCTGGTCGACATCCGTCGTCCGGCGCAGGACTTCCGTCTGGCCTGCGCCCGCCAGGGCGTCGCCGTTGGCCGTACCTTCGCGCCGCTGACCAACTATTCACGCATCTCCTTCGGCACGATGCCCGAGATGCAGCAAGCGGTGGAGATCTTCCAGCGCGTGCTGGCCTAGCACCCCCAAGCCGCGTGCGCCGGAGTGCCGGCGCGATACGATGTGCAACTTGTGACCGCGCGCTTCGCAGCGACCGTTCGATACACAGTCGGGCGCGCCCTTCCCCGACCCGACCGTCATGCGCTGGGACCGCCCTCCGATGCTCGAAGCCACTGTCTCGCTCCCCTCCTGGGTGCGCGACTCGGTGGACTTCTCCCTGCGCTACGACACCGACGCCGAAAAAATGTCACTCGCCGTTCGCCTCGCGCGTGAGAACGTCGAGCGCGGGAGCGGCGGACCCTTCGGCGCGGCCGTCTTCGAGCGCGACACGGGGCTGCTCATCAGCGTCGGTGTGAACGCCGTCGTGCGCCTCAACAACTGCACACTTCACGCCGAGATGGTCGCGTATCAACTCGCACAGAAGCGCATCACCTCGTACACGCTCGCCGCGGACGGACACCCCGCGCACGAACTGTTCACGAGCTGCGAACCCTGCGCGATGTGTCTCGGCGCGACGCTCTGGAGTGGCGTGCAGCGGGTGGTGATCGCCGCATCCCGTGACGATGCGATCGCTATCGGCTTCGATGAAGGACCGGTCTTCGCAGAATCGTTCGCGTATCTGCGGGAGCGCGGTGTGGAGATCGTCGAAGGCGTGCTGCGCGCCGAAGGACGTGACGTCCTTGAGCGCTACAAGGCGCTCGGTGGCCCCGTCTACAACGGGTGAGTCGACGGTCCGCGGGCTGATGCGAGGCGCGCCACAGACCTAGCGAGGGTCGAGAGGACCCAGCGGCGACGGCGGCACCAGATGCACGGTCCTCGTCGGAAAGGCGAAGCTCGTCCCGTTCCGCTCGACGATCTCCATGACGCCGAACAACAGCTCCTCACGGATAAGTCGATACTCGTCCGGCTCTCTCGTCTCGATCCAACAGAAGAGCTCGAGTTCCAGTGAGGATTCCCCAAACTCGGCGAACCGGACGACCACGCGACCAGCAAACATTTTGGGATGGGCGCGCAGCAACGCCTCGATCTCGTCGCGGACGTTCCGCACGGTGGCACTCGGCGTCCCATAGGTCAGGCCGAGCGTTGTCTTCCACCTGATCCGCTCGCGGCGCGCGAAGTTCTCCGAGATGGTATCCGCCAGCTGGCCATTGGGCATCGACACCACGGTGCGATCCAGCGTCCGCAGTCGCGTCGACCGCAGTCCGATCGCTTCGATCTCCCCTTCGATGCCGTTGACAATCACCCAGTCCCCAACGCGGAATGGTTGATCGATCCCAATCGAGACCGACCCGAAGAAGTGCTCCAGCGACTTCTGTGCACCAAGCGCGACCGCGATGCCGCCGATCCCGAGGCCCGCGAGAATCGTCGCGATCGGATACCCGAACTGCGCGATGGTCACCAGCACCGCGATGATGAAGACGAACACCCGCGCGATCCGCGCGCCGAGCGGAATCAGGGACCGCATGGCGGGATGCCGCTCCGTCCATGCCTCTTGGGCGAGGTCGTGCTGGAATACGGTGATGGCGCGCAGGATCATCCAAAAGACGCCCGCGATCACTAGCGCGTGCTGGAGCTCCACGATGAACGCCGTGGCCCCAGTCGGAAGCGCGAGCCAGCTCAGCGCGCTCCGCGAGACGAAGACCGACCACAAGAGGATGATCGGCGGACGCGCCGAGGCCACGAGCTTGTCGTCGAGGTCCGTTGCCGTGTGGGCCACCAAACGACGGAGCACGGCCCGCGTGGGGCGGTCGAGCAGCATCCCGACAATCACCGAGAACGGGAGCAACACGAGCAGGGCAAGCCACTGCCAGGCCAGCACCTCGAATGGCCCCGGGGTCCGGAGCGGCTCGGGGAGTCGTTCACGGATCCAGTTGTCCGGCAGGTCCGCGAACAGGTCGTCCACCGCCGCCACCGTTGCCGACGAGAATACCCACCGCCGCGCGTCACCCCGTCCGGTACGCGCCAGACGGATCGGGATCTCCTTCCCCGCCCGCGTGGTGATCACCCCCAACTGCTCGCGGTCCGCCGGGAGACCGTCCCCCGAGTCACCTTCGGCACGCGGCGAGAGCCGCTCGACATCCAACGCCAGGCGGGAGTCGAGCACCGACTTCAGTCGGCGGGCCAGTTCTTCCTCACGCCCCGCGTACTCCGGCGCGGTCAACGCCATATGTGTAGCGGACTTGACGAAGTCCCCCTCGCGGCCCGCGGCCTCGAACGCGAGCACCGCCGCCCGCGGAGACGCCGAGTCCACGGCCTGGACAGGGACCGAATCCTGAGCAGGGGCAGCCGGCGGGCCGAGCAGCTGAGCCCCAAGGGGCAGCGGGCCGAGGAGAGCGAACGGAAGGGACAGAAGCCGGAACAGGCGCATCCCGCAACTTTGTCCCGTGAGACGGGCAAGGCAACCCACATCTCCGCTATCTTTCTCACTCTCCCGAGCCCTGCGAAGGACCTATGAGCCAAACTGACAACACGCCGCACCTCGCCGACCCGGACAAGAACCCCTCGTTCACCCGAGGAATCTTTCAGGGCGAGATCCATGAAGATCTGCTCTTTCCCTTCCCCGAGCCCTCGACCGAGGAAAAGGAAACGCTGCACCAGATCCTCGATTCCTTCCGCTCCTGGGCGGCAGACAATCTCGATTCGGCCAAGGTCGACCACGACGCCAAGTTCCCCGACCACGTCCGTCAGGGGATGGCCGAACTCGGACTCATGGGACTCAACATCCCCGAGGCGTACGGCGGCTTCGGCGCCTCCACGATGGTCTTCACCCGCGTCTTCGGCGAGATCGGCGCGCACGATGCCGCGCTCGCGGTCTACTTCGGCGCACACCAGAGCATCGGCATCAAGGGCATCATCCTCTTCGGCACCGAAGAGCAGAAGCAGAAGTGGCTGCCCCGCTGCGCCACCGGCGAACTCGTCGGCGCCTTCTGCCTCACCGAGCCTGGTTCCGGCTCCGACGCGCAGGCGATGCTCTCCACCGCCGTGCTCAGCGACGATGGCAAGCATTACACGCTGAACGGCACCAAGATCTGGATCTCCAATGCGGGCTACGCCGGCGTCTTCACGGTGTTCGCGAAAGTCCCCGTGATGGTCGATGGCAAGCAGAAGAACCGAGTCACCGCCTTCATCGTCGACGCGCACGCCCCCGGTATCTCCCTCGGCAAGATCGAAGAGAAGCTCGGCATCAAGGCGAGCGACACGCGTACCGTCACCTTCGAACACGTGAAGGTCCCCGCCGAAGATCTGCTCGGCGGCGTCGGTAGCGGCTTCAAGATCGCGCTCGAGATTCTCAACTCCGGGCGCCTTGGGCTCTCCGCTGGCTCATCGCGCGGCACACGGGAGATGATGAAGCTCGCGATCGCTTACGCGAAGGAACGCGAGCAGTTCGGACGCCCGATCGGCTCGTTCGAGATGATTCAGCGGAAGATCGCGATGGCGGCGGCCGATTGTTACGCCGCCGATGCCGGCTGGATGCTCTGCGCCGGCATGGTCGACCGTGGCGGCATCGACTTCTCGCTCGAGACCGCGGCCTGCAAGATCTACGCGTCAGAACTCGCCTTCCGCACGGCGAGCGAGGCGATGCAGATCGCCGGTGGTATTGGGTACTCGAAGGAATATCCGTACGAGCGCGCCCTGCGCGACTCACGCATCAACATGATCTTCGAAGGGACCAACGAGATCCTCCGCGCCCTGATTGCGCTGATGGGGCTCCAGCAGCCGGGCGAAGAACTCAAGCAGGTCGGCAAGGCCTTCAAGAATCCGCTCAAGAACATCGGCGCGATCTCCAGCTACGTCACTGGCCGCGCCAAGCGCACCCTCTCCAAGAATCATTTCTCCAAGGTCCACCCGGTGCTCGCCGAGGAGGCCGAGCTCATCGCCGACAACATCCACGGGCTCGCGCTCGCGGTGGAGAAGGCGCTGATCGAGCACGGCAAGGACATCATCGAACGGCAGATGCTGCAGGAGCGCATGGCGAATGCCGCCATCGACATCTACCTCAGCACCGCCGTGCTCTCGCGTGTCACCTCCGTCCTCAACAAGCACGGCGTGGACGGGGCGAAGGATGACCTCGACGCCGCCCGCATGTTCGTGCCGATGGCGATGCGCCGCACCCGTCGTGCCATCCGCGCCATCGAGAAGAACGGGGACGATCGCGTACGCGCGATCGCCAAGCGCGCGATGGACACCGGCGATCTGACCGTTCCTACGCCCACGGACGCGTGACTCTTATTTCGATGTCCGGCGTCGGCATTTCGTTCGGCGCCACGGAACTCCTGAAGAACATCACCTTCACCGTCGCCGATGGCGATCGGTGGGGCATCATTGGCCGTAACGGTGCCGGCAAGTCGTCGCTCTTCAAGATCATCACCGCCGACTTGATGCCGACGGTCGGCGGTCTGGCGCGGCGGCCGGGCCTCCGGCATGCCCTGCTTGACCAGCACCGCGCCTTTGAAGGCGCGACGACCGTATGGGAAGCGGCCGCCGCCGCCTGGCGTGAGGTCATCGCCCTCGAGAAGTCCATCGCCGATCAAGCCGTGCAACTCGGCGAACTCGGCGAGAACATCCCCGACGATTTCCTCGAGCGCTTCGGACGTGATCAAGAGCGCTTCGCCGATCTCGGCGGCTACGTCTATCACGCCCGCGTCGATGCCGTGCTTCAGGGCCTCGGCTTCGACGCCGAGGACTCCAAGACCCGGCTGGTCTCGTCGCTCTCGGGTGGCGAGCGGGGACGCGTGGGACTCGCGGCGCAGCTGATCGCGCCCGCCGACCTGCTGCTGCTCGACGAACCGACCAATCACCTCGACCTCGACACCACGACCTGGCTGCAGGATTGGCTCCGCGAGTGCAACGAGACGATCATCGTCATCTCGCACGACCGGGCCTTTCTCGACGCCGTCTGCTCGCACATCCTGCACATCGAAGGGCGCTCCTGCGAGAGCTACAAGGGGAACTACAGCCAGTTCGTCGTGCAGCGCGCCGAGCGGCGTCTCACGCGTGAGCGCGAGATGGAGCGCCAGCGCGCCTTCGTGAAGAAGGAAGAGGAGTACATCCGCCGGAACCTCGCGGGGGTGAACTCGTTCCAGGCGAAGGGGAAGCGCAAACGCCTCGAGCGCCTGCCGCGGCTCACGCCTCCGCCCGGCGACCCGGCGGCAATGAATCTTCGCTTCGAACCGGCCGAGCGTGGTGGTGATCAGGTCATCGCCATCAAACACCTCACGGTCGAGGTCCCGGGACGCGTCCTGATCGATGACTTCACCGCGGTGCTCCGTCGCAATGACTTCGTCGCACTCGTCGGACCGAATGGCGCGGGAAAGTCCTCCCTGATCTCCACCATCCTCGGCGATCGACGGGCCGCCTCGGGCGAGTCACGCGTGGGTGGGTCCATCACGCCGGCCTGGTTCCGTCAGGATCTCGCTGATCTCCCGCTCAACAAATCGTTGATGGATGCCATCCTCGATCAGCGTCCGTTGTGGAGCCGCGGTTCTGTGCAGAACCACCTTGGCGCCTTCGGCTTCAGCGGCGATGAAGTGTTTCGCGAGATCAAGACGCTCTCCGGCGGTGAGCGCGCGCGGATGGCGCTGGCGTTGATCTGCCTGTCGCACGCCAATCTCCTCGTGCTCGACGAACCGACGAATCACTTGGACGTCGAGAACATCGAAGCGCTCGAGGATGCACTCGAGGAGTTTGAGGGAACCGTGCTGCTCGTGAGCCACGACCGCGCCTTCCTCCGTGAGATCGCGACGCGGGTGTGGGCATTCGAGGGGAACAAGCTCACCGACTTCGACGGCTCCTTCGTTGAGTGGGAAACAAGCAAGGCAGATCGCGCCGCGGTCCAGGCACGCGCCGAGGCCGCTGAGGCCGAGGCGCGGAAAGCCAAGGACAAGCAGAAGGCAAAGAAGAACACCGCCACGCAGGACGACGACCACGCCGAAAAACGCGCGCGGAAGCGCGCCTCAGAGGACGCCGAGAATGCCGCCGCGCGCTGGGAGCAGCGGGTGACCGAACTCGAAGCGCAGCTCGCTGATCCGGATCTGTACGATGGATCGAGCGAGGCGGCGAAGCGCGCGGCCTCGCTGGATCAGGAGTTGGCGAAGGCCAGGCGCGCATTGGACGACGCGCTGGCGGCGTGGGCGGAGTCGTCGGAGAAGCGCTGACGGACCACCGAGAACTCAGACCGCGCCGGGCCGCAGCACGAGGTACGTCGCCATCGCCTGTTTCACGGACAGGCGCGCCGAGACCTCAAGCTCGTACTCCAGCGTAATCTCACCAAGCTCGGCGGCGCCATGCCGTCTCCGACGCCCCGATGCCTCGTTGCTCGACTCATGCCTCCGGCAATAGTCGCGGCTCGACATCCAGAGCCCATTGGCCGCGCGCCACCACTCCTCGCTCTCGGCGCCACGACCGATCACGGCGGTCTCTGCGTAAAGCCCCGCACGCGCCGCCAACTGCGCGTCACAGAGTTCCGCTAAGTCCCACGCGGCGTTGAACTCTTCGTCATCGGCCCCGAGGGCCACAAGGCGCGTCAGCCGCTCGTGCTGGCGGCAGGATTCCTTCGCGGCGCGGTAGAGAGCGTCCGCCGCATCGCGCACCGGATGCACGGAGGGCTTGGAGGGACGCGGAATCGACTTCTTGGGCATTGGGACACGTGGTCTGGGGATGTGGAACCTCACCTCCCGCTGTCCTCCCGCGCAAGCGGGGGTAGGTCAATGCGCCGCTCAGGGCGCCGGCGCGTCCTCGGTCACGAAGGCAATCTGGTCCAGACTTGGACTGATCGCGATTCGGCTGATCCCGCGCACTC
>Ga0163149_10008357_pt1 | contig 10250 bp, 4 predicted proteins | sample OliLakLV19MP5G1_FD_148604 | JGI IMG/M metagenome (GOLD analysis project Ga0163149, IMG submission 148604) | Freshwater microbial mat bacterial communities from Lake Vanda, McMurdo Dry Valleys, Antarctica - Oligotrophic Lake LV.19.MP5.G1 | ecosystem: Environmental > Aquatic > Freshwater > Lake >...
TAGACCGAGTAGCTGCGCGCTGGCACGTTCACAACCAACCGGAAAGTGTAGGTCTTGTTGGAGGCGAAGGGAATCGTGCTCGCGGGGTAGGCGCTGCCATTGCGGGCGTCGATCTTGCCGGTGGTATTGAAGCGCACCGCGCACGCAAAGCCGGAGAAGGTCGTTCGGCTGCCACTGGACAGGCCGATCAAGGCATTGGTCGGGCTCGCTGACGGAGTTGCTTGGAAGGTCGCCGTGAAGGTGCCGGTCTGCGCCGGCATGGCGGTGTTCGTCCACCCGGCACCGGCGGACACAACCACCGTGCCCGGGGCAATAAACGTGTAGGTCGCCGAGGCCACTGCGCTCGTCGTCTCACCGGTCTTATAACCCACGGTTTTGATCGTCGTGGTGGTGCTCACCGTGATGGGGGCGGTGTAGACCGTGCCCACCGTCTCACTCGGCGTTGAGCCGTCTAAGGTGAAACGGATCGTCGCACCGCTCGTCGTGCTGTTCAGGGTCACGGACTGCGGCGAGGAATAGGTGCCGCCAACTGGGTTGAAGGTCGGGTTGGCCACGGTCGGCGTGCCACCACCGTAGGAGATGCCGAGATCAATGAGCTTACTCTGCACGAGATCGGGGCCGGGCCAGCCGAGGCCATAGCCGGGGAACGCCTGGATGGAATAACCGAGGCGGTTGCCCACAGAGTCAAAGGCACCGGGGGTGTTGGCCCCGCTGTTGCCGGTCCAAGAGGTGTCGGGAATGAAATGGTCGAGGAAAGCGGATTGTTTCCATGTCCGCGGATCATCCCAAGTGGAGTTAGGAATAGCGACGCCGGGGGTATCGCCGGTCGACGAGGCCAGATCGAAGCCGTAGGTGGAGCGCCAAACCGGGAGCGTCTTGCCCTCCAAGAGAGCGTTGGAGTCATTGCCAAACCAGTTGGAGTTGCTCGACGTGATGGCGGCCCCAGCACTTACGCTATCGAAGGTGAAATCGGCAATGCCTGCGGGCACGACCACCAAATTGTTCGCGAGCGCGACGTTGGCGGCATCGACAAGGAAGTTGATGGCCGCGCGGTTGTTGGCGGAACGAAGCAGGGTGTTATGGTTGAAGATGACATCCTCGGAGTTGATCTGCACGTTGTGCTTAAAGGAATTGAACACGACATTGCCGGAGACTTGGAGGTGGGCCTGACTATTCGCCCCCTGATAGGTGCCGATGCGGATGCCGTTGTTCGTGGCTCCACCGTTAATCGTGTTGCCGACCACCCAATAGTAGACGCCATCATGGCCAAGCTGGATGCCCATCTCGCAGCCGCCGGTGCCATAACCGCTGAGCGCCGTGCACTGCAGGCGATTGGCCACGACCTTGAAATCCTCCCGCGTGGTCTCGGTGGCGATGTCGATCAGATCTTCCGTGGAGGAGTTTCCAATGACGTCGTTGTCGAGGATCCAGAAGTGATTGCCGACTTCCTGGACCGGGGTGACCCAATTCTTGGGATGGATGACGATGCCGTCATTGGTCTTCATGCCCCAGACAAAATTCGAGACGATGGCAATATAGTCGGTGTATTCCCAGCAAACGATCCCGTTGTCGCTGCCGACGACCGAGACTTCGTTGTTAAAGATGGTGACCTGCTCGGTGTAACGAATCTGGAACGTGTCACCCACATCAAGGTCGCGAATCATGAGGTAGCGGCTTTTGGCAGATAGGGTGCCCGAGAGGCTGATGGTGCCCGAGAGACGAGGCCGGCTGCCGCTATCGTAGGCGCCGAAGACCAGGCGATTGCCCGCTCCAGAGGCTCCGGCGACACTGAAGAGGTTCAAGTTGCCCGTGAAGGTAACCCCACGCTTAAAGAGATAATGGGTGCCTGCAGCGGCGGTCTGAGCGTGACTGGCCACCTTGCCGGCGGTCTGCCATGGGGCCGCGCGGGTGCCAGCGGCGGAGTCGTTGCCGCTGACAGAGTCGACGTAAAACTTAGGCCGCCCACCCGAGTCAGGCTCGTCGACCGACGGTCCACCCTCCGCATAAGTAAGGGAGTCAGCGCTCGGAGGCGTTGCACCGAGGGAGAAGTTCCAAGCGAGGAGCGTGCCGGCGCCGCCGTTGCCGGGGACGTCGACGACTACCGCCCAGTTATTGAGGCTGGTGACCGTGTTCTGCTCGGTGCGGAAGGCGTAATTCGTGCCGACCGTGAGCTCGGAGCCGCCGGCCGGCGTGACGTAGATCGAGTAGGTGTGCGCGGTGACGTTTACCACCAACCGGAAGGAGTAGGTGGTATTGGCGGAGAACGGAATCACGCTTGCGGCCGCATAGGCACCGCCGTTGCGGGCATCAATGTTGCCCGAGGTGTTGAAACGCACCGCCGTGGCCAAGCCGGTGAACGCGGTTTGTGAGCCGTTTGACAGACCCACCACCGCACTGTTCGGCGAGGCGGAGGGCGACGCATTAAACGTCGCCGTAAACGTGCCGGTCTGTGCTGTCATCGACGTGTTCACAAAGCTTCCGCCGGTATTTGCCACCACGGTTCCGGGAGGGACAATGGTATAAATCGACGTGGCCACCGAGCTCGTCGTTTCGCCGGTTTTATAACCAATGGCTTTGATCGTCGTGGTGGCGCTCACCGCAATCGGGGCGCTGTAAATGGTGCCCGTGGTCTCGTTCGGGGTAGAGCCATCGAGCGTGAAGCGAATGGTCGCTCCGCTCGTCGAGGTGCTCAGACTGACCGATTGAGCGCCTGCATAGGTCCCGCTCGCCGGGCTGAAGGTCGGCGTCCACACCGTCGGGGTGCCGGGTGTGCCGCTCGGATCGCCGAGATCGCGGAACGTCATGATGGTCCACAGACCGACCGTGTTGTAGGACCAATTATCGCCACCCCAGTCGCTGGTCGCTTTAAACGCATCCATCTTGGGCGTAGAGAGGCCCTTGCGGTTCTTGTAGTGATTATAAGCGATATCCCAGCCCGGATAGGCCTTGAAATTCTGGGAGTCGACCCGGCCTGCCGTGCCTTCGAGGCCGATCAGTAGGCGATTATTGAGGGCGCTATAAAGGTCTTCACCCTGCTTCCATGCCATTTCGGCGACGTTGGTGAGGGCAAGGACGCCCATTTGCTCATGACGCTGGTCACGAGTGGTCTCCTGGGTGGTGCCATCGGTGCGCACATAATTGGGCAGGGAGCCGTTGCCGCTGCCGGAGAGAAAGTAATCACGCGCACGGTTGTAGATGGGGCGGTCGTTGAGGACGATGCCGATGCCCATCATGCATGAAGTAATCGTAGCATCCCAATTGCCATTATTGCCCGGCTCAAAGTTCTGGATCAAGGGATAGAATTTATTGCGCAGCATGTTGTCGAACGCCGTCCAGGCACCGGGGGCGGCACCCGTGTAGGTCGACTTCACGATCTCGGCGGCATCGCAGAAAAACAGCCCAATCATAGAACCGTTGAGTTTCGCGTTATCACCTTGAATGGAGGTGAGCGTGGTGCCCCAAGCGTTACAGATTTGGATGACCTTTTCGGCGTGGGCGGCATTGCCCGTCACATACCACTGAATCGCGTGGATGTAGGCGGCAGTCGAGTCCGTCAGACCCTCCCAAACTCCGGTAGCCGGGTTCTCATAGTAACCGACATCGATCGTGCTGACAGGATCGGGAGTGAAGCTTAGACTGCTCGGGTTGCGGCCAGGTTGGTTGATTCCGCCCCAAGCCAGCATGTTATTGTAAGCACCCTTCCATGGGGCTTGGTTGGCGAGAATGCGGGACTTCATTAGATCCAAGTCGACTAGGCTGTGGCGCACACCGGGGTGATTGAATGCTTGGGCGTTAAGACTTGGCGCGGCGAGGCCGACGAAGACCAAGGCTAGTAACGTCGGGAGAGTGCGTCGAAGCCAGAGCGCGGGGAATCGGGTAATGCTTTTCATGTTATCTATTTTGATGGAATGATCTGACTAAGGGGAAAATGAATTCATCTTTGGGCGGCCGGTGCCGTCTTGTCTGGGGCGCACCGAGGTGGCCGAAGACGGGTAAAAGCCGGGCGAACGTAGAGGGCGGTGGAACCCCCGCCCTCCGTTGCCTCGTTGTTCAGGATTTTTTCTCGGGCGACTTCGCGGCTGCGGCTGCGGCCATCGCGGCGGTTTCCTCGGCGTCCAGCCGGCCGTCGTGATTTAGGTCGTAACGCTTGAGATTTTCCCGCTCGCGTTTGTCCGCCGCCTTCTGGGCCCGCTCCTCAGGGTCCAGCTGCCCGTTTCCATTCAGGTCGTATTTCTTCAGGTGCGCAGCATAGCGGGCGGCCTTGGCGGCCGGGGAATTATCCTCCGGTGGTTCCGCCGGTTCGAGCGCCGCCCGGGCGGCATCGGCTTGCAACCGGGCGGTCTCGGCGGCGTCGAGCTGACCGTCGCGATTGCTATCGTATTCTTTCAGGTCGGCGGCGCGGCGCTTGTCGGCGTTACGGGTCGCCTGTTCCTCGGGATCGAGCTTACCATTGCCGTTCTTGTCGTACTGTTTCAGGTGCTCGGCGTAACGCGCCGCTTTGGCTGCCGCCTCCGGGTCGGCGGCGTGAGCGTGAAGGGAGGCCAGCAGAACGGCCAGCAGAGTCAGCGAGCGGGTTGATCGGGGCAGGTAAGGGAGTTTCATGGTGAATCGGGGGGAGTTGAGGGATTAGAATGTTCCCTTGATTCCGAAATTCCAGTTCGCGCCGTAATTCTCGTAGGTGCGCAGTGCCGCGTTCTGGCCATCAGGCAGACCGGGCGGAGTGCTCATCGTCGACACGCCATCGTTGAAGATATTCCGGCCTTGGAAATAGAAGGAGAGGTTTTTGGTGATCACGAATTCGCCGCCGAGGTCGTATTTAGTGTCGTGCAGGCGATACTCGCCGAGGGTGCTCTGGGGTGCGTCGTCACGCCAGACCACGCCGAGACGAACGCTCAGCCGGCGATAGTGATAGCCGAGGCTGGAGGTCGCGCGGTGGGGCAGGTTGTTGCGGCGCTTGTTGTCATAGGATTGGCTATAGGCGCGGGTATAAGCGAGGTTGACGGTGATGCCGCGTAGGGCCTCGGCCTGGAACGGCAGGGTCTGGGAGTAGGCGTACTCGATGCTGCGGTAGCGCACGGGGTTCGGGGAATTCGTGCGCACGCGGATCGTGTAAGCGTTATAGCTCGGATCCTCGACTCCGTATACGTCGCCGAGCATATCTGTCCTGTCCCAGTTATTGCGGACGTCGTTCTGCGTGGCGGTGACGGACAACAGGCCGGCGGGCTCGAAATAGTAGGCTAGGCGGGAAACGTAGTTTTTTGAATACTCCGGCAACAGATCCGGGTTGGGAATCGTGATGATACTTTTGCCGTAGTCGAACTCCCATTCGCCGGAGAGCGAGTCGGTGGAGGGCCGGGCAATGGCCTGATTGTAGCCGACGTGGAACTGCAGGTTGCGGCTAAATCTGTACTTCGCGGAGATCATGGGGAATAAGTCCTCATAGTCGTTCTTCCGGTGGATGCGGGGCTTGGTGAAGTATTGGTATTGGTAGCTGGGGATGCTTCTCGTCGTGGGTATTTCTTTATTTGTTGCCGGGTTGAAAATGGTAACAGGGAAACCGCCAGCGGCCATCTGCGTCTTGTTGAGCGGATCGAATTCCAGCGCGTCGAGTTCGGTCTTTTCCCAGCGCAGGCCGGTTTGGACCTGCAACTGCTTCGAGAACGTAATATCCGCCATGCCATAGCCGGCGGTGATGGTCTCGGTGAAGTTGCGGTTCCTGGCGATGTAGGCATTGTAATAGGCTTCCGCACTAGTTGTACGGACGAAATATTCGGGATGCGCCTGAAAGAGGGATGCGATGGCATTGGAGTCGGGCCGCGGGATGGAGCGGACCTCGCCCGAGATGGTTTTGGTAGTCAGCAGGTTTCTCGTGCCGGTTTCCCACACGTAGGGACTCACAAAGCCAGCCCAAGTGCCGGTGGTGGTGAAGATCGGTGCACCGGTGGTTGGACTGTAGCCGGTGAGGATGTTGCCTCCCGGTCCGACGTAGGTCCATGAGTTGAAGGGGGTAGAATCCTGATTCTTGCGGTTTACTTCCGAGCTCTTGCCGCCGAACTTGATCCACGTTGGGAAGCGACGGAGCGGGGTGGTCCACTTGGCATTAAGATCGCCCGCATAGTTCTCGGTGCGCGCGGCCCGACCCTCGTCGGAGATGCGCGTGTTGGTGCGGTTGGCGAGGTTGAACCAATCGGGTCCGGAAAGCTGCTGGATCGTCCACTCGTGAGAGGTACGGTCCGGACGCGTGGCGGTCCAACCGCTGGTAATTCCGTCAGTATCATCGGTGCGGGTGACTCCGCGGGAAAGGGAGGCGTAGCTGTTGACCGAGCGGGAGTAGGCGGCCCCGCCGTCGATCAGCCAACTGGCCAGTTTGTATTCGAAACGCGAATAGTCGGTGACGGTGTAGGTGCGCTTGTTGAAGTTGGTCCCGACAATGGATTGTTTGCGCTCGGAGTTGGTGTCGACCGTGGCGAGGGTCGTCACGCCGTCGCCGAGGACGGTCTGACGGCCGGTGACGGCCCTATCGTCATTCCTGGAGGAGTCGAAGTTGACCTCGCGGTTGTAGGATTCGCCCTCGGAATAGTTATAGATGAAGTTGTTCGACAAGGTGAGGTTGGGCGTCGCCTTGAAGTCGGTACGCAGCGTGTAGGTATCCTTGCCGATGTTCTTGGCACCGTTCTTGAAGTTCAGGCGGCGGATGACAAAGGGCCGCGGGTCGGCCGCGCTCGACGACGTGTTATAGCTGATGTCTTCGCGGTATTGTTCGGTGTAGGAATCCACGTGGTTGATGCTGGCTACGATACCGAGGCGCTGGCTCAGCAGCACGTCGGAGTATTCGAGGGAGAGGTTGGGCCGGGCCTTGTATTCTTTACTGGTACTGGGACCATAGGTCTTACTGAGCGTGAAGGCCTCGGAGTTGAGGTTCAGGCTGACGTTGTAGCTGATCCTCCGGCCCTGGCGGTCAAAAGCTCGCCGGGACTTCATGTTGATCGAGCCGGCCGGGGCATCGGCATCCATGTCGGAGCTCGTGGTGCGGTTGATCTCGATCGATTCGATCGAGCTGATCGAAAGAGCCTCAAAGCTGGTGGCGCGGGCGAGTTCGCCCGTGCGGCCCGCATCGGCGCTGGCAAGGCGCACGCCGTCGAAGGTAACTGCGGTGTATTGGCCGGTCATGCCGCCGAGGCGCACGCCGCGAGCCTCGGACTCCACGTAGTCGATATCGACGCCGGGCAGGAACTTCAGGAACTCGCCCACATTACCGTCCGTGATGTTGCCAAAGATGTCCGAGGCCACGGAGGTGGTGATGTTCATGTTCCTCTTCTGCTCCATGATGGCCTTGGCGTTGCCCTCGCGTTCTGCCGACACGACCATTGTCTCGAGCACGACCGGAGCGTCGCCTTGCCCCTGCTTCTGCGGCTGGGTGCTATGCAACTCAAAATTTTGGGTGGCGGCCTGCCCGAGCGCGAGGTCGAAGGTGACCAAGGCTGTGCGGTAGCCGGTGAAGTTTACCTGCAGGGTGACCCCGCCCGTGGGCACGTTCACGAGCTGATAGGAACCGTCGCTCTCCGTCGACACCGTGAGCAACGTGCCGAGCACGTTGACCTCGGCATTCGCCACGTATTGCTTGGTGACGGGATTGTAAACTCGACCACTGATGCTGCCGGTGGGCTGGGCCCAGACGCACAAGGCGCTGAACAACCAGAGGGTGACAAGGGCGAGAAGCGGCCTGGCGCGCTTCGAGGTGGGGGGGAGGGTAGTCATGAGATGGTAGCAGACGAGGGGTGGTAGACTTGCGACGCTCTCTCCGGGGAAAGGAACGTTGCTGGGCTTGGGGTGGGGCTAAAAACAAACTTGAACCGTCAATACTCAATACTTCGCGGACGCAACCGGAAGCCGGACCCCGCGCCAAGCCGAGATGCATTCAGTCAATTGAATGTAAATTCCGTGAATGAAAATATCCGGAGAAGCGGCCCCTGCGACAGTGAGAAACCGACACGACGACAAGTTCAGCCATCCTGATCCCGAGGAATGAGGGTGAGCTCAACAGCGCCGCGAATCGGGGAAAATACAATTAACACGGAGCGCGGGGAGAGCGCGGGGGCCTGACGTGCGTTCACGCCGCGTTATCCCGTCGGCTGGGCTTGTTTCCCTTCGCCAAAATCAGAAGGGGTCACGTGTTGAATGTTGACAAGCCGCCCCGGCACGCCTGATTCAAGGGCATGGCACGACTAATCCGATTGGAATTTCCCGGGGCTTGTTATCATGTGATCAACCGGGGCAATTACCGGCGCGATCTGTTTGCGGCGAAAGGGACCGCGCAGGCGTTTGAGCAGGTTCTGCTGGAGGCGGCGACCCGGTATGGTTGGCGGCTGCATGCGTATGCGATCATGCGGAATCATTTTCATCTGGCGGTGGAGCTGACGGAGCCAAACCTGAGCGTCGGTATGAAGTGGCTGCAAGGCACGTGGGCGGTGCGTTTCAACCGCTACCAGCAGGAGGCAGGTCGGCCGTTTCAGGGACGTTTCAAGGCCTTGCACGTGGAGCCGGGGCACGCGCTGGCGCAGGTGTGTCACTACATTCATCTCAATGCGGTGCGGGCGAAGGTGGTGACGCCGGCGCGGCTCGCGGAATTTCGCTGGAGCAGCCTGCATTGGTATCTGAGCAAGGAACGGCCGGGATGCCTCGAAGCCGAAACCTTGTTGAGCGAGAGCGGGCGGCTGATTGATACGAAGGCCGGGTGGCAGAAGTATCTCGGCTATTTGGGCGTGTTGGCGGCAACCGATCCCAAAGAGCGTGACGAAAAGTACGGCCAGCTCAGCCGAGGGTGGTGCGTGGGGACGGCAGGCTACCGCCAAGCGATGAAAAAAGATTTGCGGGCACGCGGGGCTGACCTCAAAAAACATGGGCTGGCCGGCGTGGATCCGGAAGCTTGGCGGGAAGAACGAGGACAGCAATGGGAGCGGAAGCTCGTGGCGGGAGCCAAAGCGCTGGGCCTCAAGCTGGCGAAACTACCGGCGAGAAAATCAGCCCCCGAGAAAGTACAGTTGGCCGCGCTGCTCCGAATGAGTTCGGCCGTGCCAAACGGCTGGCTGGCCGAACGCCTGCAGATGGGACCGGCGGCCAGCGTGAGCCAATACCTGCGTCGGTTCCGCCTCGCCGGAGCAGAGCGGGAGAGGGTCTTCGCCAAGGCTTTGTCAAAATTCAACACGTGACCCCTTTGGGAATCGTGCTTTTTCCCTCGGATTACCGGATCTCTTTCGGCGATACCTGCCAGCGCAGCGCCCAATGACCGTCCTTGCTCTCCAGCGCCACCACCGCGCATTTCTTGAGCACCAGCACCGGCGTAACAGCCCGACCGACCAGCAACAACGTGGCCAATTCACTCAGGTGCGGTTCATGGCCGACCACGACCACCGGACGACGAAGTTTCCTCAACGTCTGTGCCATGTTGGCGGGGTTCGCGTAGGGCTCGATCCCCGATACCTCAACCAACTTGGCTTTGGGGTTCAGTCCCTGCCCCAGCAACGCCGCCGTGTCGCGCGCCCGCACCAGCGGACTGTGCCAGAATTCCGTGGCGTGCAGCCGGCCGCTCCGGCGGAGATGCCGCACCATCGCCTTGATCTGCTTCCGGCCCTTCGCGCTCAAGGGCCGCGCGGCATCGTCGTCTCCGTCCAGAGCATGGGCATGTCGTATGAGATAAAGCTGCATGCCGGAAAGTGCCATGCTCGGCCAACCCAAGGCAAGTCCGACAATGCTTCGTTGGGCCGAGCGGGGGACAAAGATAACTGAACCTAAATTCGACAACACCGAGAGACACGAATTGCCCCGATTGACACGGATGAAGGAGATGCCGTAAACACCACCGCTGTTTGAGCTTCACCTGCGAGGTGAAAGACCTTCCAGCCCGTGCAACGTGGACGAGCGGGGAAACGAACTGAACCAGTCACGGCGCAAACCGGATGAACTGGATCGGAGGTGGAACGCGACCTTCCGACTTCGCCAAGGCTACGACGGACAAGTCGGGCGCGCTGGGTGCCGGCTCTCGCGGCAAAACCCGCCCGGAGGTCGGGTTCCACCACCGCAGAAGTATGCGCGGTGAATCTTGAGACCCGTGCCACTTCCCCGTCACGTCAGGCTCCGCGTTCTCTGCGCCCTCCGCGTTAAATTTATTTTATCCCGATTCGCAGCGGAGTTGAGCTCACCGTATTTCCTCGGGATCAGGATGTCTGAACCTGCGATTCACGCGCCCGACT
>Ga0163149_10008362_pt1 | contig 10246 bp, 7 predicted proteins | sample OliLakLV19MP5G1_FD_148604 | JGI IMG/M metagenome (GOLD analysis project Ga0163149, IMG submission 148604) | Freshwater microbial mat bacterial communities from Lake Vanda, McMurdo Dry Valleys, Antarctica - Oligotrophic Lake LV.19.MP5.G1 | ecosystem: Environmental > Aquatic > Freshwater > Lake >...
ATATCTCGCTACTTTTGAGCTTGGGAGATTCTAATAATAATTTTTTGTACGGCACTATACTGGATTTACTTTTTTGTACATCATACCTAGTTTACCACTTGTTCGGTCTTAAGTAAACCGTATTGAATTATATTTCCCCCGAATTACCTAATTAACAGCAGCCAATCGAAAATTTAAAAGCTTACTCATAGTGAGCCGATCGCCTTTGCCTTTTCAAGTCAAAAAGAGCCTCATCAGCCGCCAGTACCAGCATTGCTGCATCATTTTCCTGCCCCGGAACCACGCTGGCAATTCCCAAACTAATTGTCACCACAGAATTAGGCAGACAGTCAACACTCTCCGGGTTGAAAACAATATTCAAAGCTTTCACTTTCGCTCTAATAGACCTCTTGCATAAGTCCTTTTAATCAAATTTTCGGACGCTGCTCAAAGCCATCCCACAAGAAAAAAAAATTTGTGGGACGTTGCTCTGAGCATCGTCCTAATTATTTTTGCAAGAGGTCTAATATGTTCGGCAACAAGCAGAGCGCCCGCTGCATCAGTTTGACGTAAAAGGACAGCAAATGGAGATTGATGGAGACTCAAAGCAATATAAACAGTCCTGGACGCAACAACATACCTAAAAAAATCTTTAACTATTGTGACACTTGCGTCCAGGACTAATAAAATGGAGAGTCAAGCCGTATTGGGTCACCGGGAAATTCTAGGTCTGCAACCGTTTGGATTAAGTTTGGTGATTTTTGGATTCCTGCCATAGTCCTTGTGCGAGGCGATACCCTGACTGTATCTTACCTTTGTCAGGTTAGGAGCTAGACGATCGGTGTCCAAGATCGATCGACAATCCTCAAAAATCTAAGTTTTTAGGGACTTCCCGGAACTGACTTTGCTATAGTAGTGTCACTTTACCCAATCTCAAAACCTGCTTCAACACGGCTCTGCAGACCGACAAAAATTCGACGGTAGCCCAGACGCGATCATTCTTGGCCTTTACCTGAAAAATAACTCGTTGGTCGTCGATGTCGCGCAGGAAGAGCCCCCTATCTAAGGAGAAATAATCATTGTCACGTCGCTACCTGTTTACCTCTGAATCGGTCACTGAAGGCCATCCCGATAAAATCTGCGATCAAATTTCAGATACGATTTTAGATGCCTTGCTGACTGAAGACCCCAAAAGCCGCGTCGCAGCCGAAGTAGTCGTCAACACGGGCTTAATGCTGCTGACGGGCGAAATTACCACTAAAGCTCAGGTAAATTACATAGAATTAGCGCGGAAAAAAATAGCCGATATTGGCTACATCCACGCTGACAACGGCTTTTCGGCCAATAGTTGCTCAGTGTTGGTAGCTCTTGATTCTCAGTCTCCCGATATTGCTCAAGGGGTGAATACAGCCCACGAAAGCCGGGAACAATCTAGCGAAGAGGAATTAGACGCCATTGGCGCTGGCGACCAAGGCTTGATGTTTGGTTTCGCTTGCAACGAAACGCCGGAATTGATGCCTCTGCCGATTAGTTTAGCGCACCGGATTTGCCGTCAACTGGCCGCAGTCCGCAAAACCGGTCAGTTATCTTACCTGCGTCCCGACGGCAAAAGCCAAGTTACGGTGATTTACGAGGACGGCAAACCTGTTGGCATAGATACGATTTTAATTTCTACCCAGCATACCGAAACGATCGGCGACATCACAGAAACGCTCGCAGTTCAAGCCAAGATTAAAGAAGACCTTTGGGCTGCAGTTGTCCAACCCGTGTTTGCCGATATTAGCGTGAAGCCGGATTCAGAAACTCGCTTCCTTGTCAACCCCACCGGCAAATTTGTGGTCGGCGGGCCTCAAGGAGATTCGGGTTTGACGGGCCGCAAAATTATTGTGGATACCTACGGCGGCTATTCCCGCCACGGCGGCGGCGCTTTTTCTGGGAAAGACCCCACCAAGGTAGACCGCAGCGCGGCTTATGCTTGTCGCTATGTTGCTAAAAATATCGTGGCTGCTGGTTTGGCCCAAAAGTGCGAAGTGCAGTTGAGTTATGCGATCGGCGTTGCGCGGCCTGTTAGCATGATGATCGAAACTTTTGGCACTGGAAAAGTTGATGACGATCGCCTTTTAGAAGTTGTGAAGCAGCATTTTGAACTGCGTCCTGCAGGAATCATTCAGGCATTTAACTTGCAGAATTTGCCTGCTGAAAGAGGCGGCCGTTTCTATCAAGATGTGGCGGCTTACGGTCACTTCGGACGCACTGATTTAGAGTTGCCTTGGGAGCAAACTGATAAGGCCGAACTCTTGAAAGCAGCTTTGAGCCAGCAGTTGTCTGCTGTTGCTGGATAGTACAATTTTGGGGCGTGTACTGCGCCCCTTATCCATAAATAATATCTGGTGCTACAAATCAATTTAGGGTGCGTACTACGCACCTTATCCATAAATAATATAGGCGGTTCTTCGGCGTATCTTATCCATAAATAATACCGGGTGCTACCAACCAATAATAACGTAGCGGGTTCAGTGCCCACCTTCAAAGAAAAAAAGAATAAATAAATAAATGCGATTTTTCAGACCTTTCCAATCAGCAATTCGCAGTTTTGCCTCTTCCTTCCAACAGCGGTTGGCGACGACTGGATTTTCTGCACCAAATCCCGCAACGCTGCCAACTTCGTTTGCGACTGACAAGGCTGCTGGAATTCGCGGCGTTTGGATACCCACCACTGACTGCAAAGTTCTCACATCAAAAGAGCGAATTGCTGAGGCAATGGACTTTCTCGCCGATACGGGATTTAATACCGTTTTTCCTATAATTTGGAACCAGGGTTATACGGCTTATCCTTCTGGGATTATGCGAGAAAAATTTGGGGTGGAAATTGACTCGCGCTATCAAGGTCGCGACCCCTTAGCAGAAATATGTGTTGAGGCCAAGAGAGTTGGTTTAAAAGTTATTCCTTGTTTTGAATACGGATTTGTGAGTTCTTACAATCGCAAGGGCGGTCATTTGCTGGCGAAAAAACCTGAGTGGACCGCCCGTGATGCCAGCGGCAATTTACTTAAGAAAAATAACTTTGACTGGATGAATTCTCTTGACCCGGAAGTGCAAGACTTTGTGCTGGGGTTGATGCTGGAAGTTGCTAAGAATTATCCGGTAAACGGCGTTCAAGGAGACGATCGCATTGCGTTTCCGGTAGAAGGCGGTTACGATGAAAAAACGGTTAAACGCTATCGAGAAGAATGCGGTAGAGCCGCACCGTCGGATTGTAAAGAACAACATTGGCTACAGTGGCGTGCTAATATTATTACTGAGTTTGTAGCTCGTTTATACCGAGAAGTGAAAGCTATTAATCCTGATTTGTTGCTATCGATGTCGCCGAGTCCTTATGAGTGGGGACTGGTGGAATATTTGCAAGATTCTAAAGCTTGGGTTGACAAAAATTTGGTGGATCTGCTTCACCCGCAGTTTTATCGCCGCGATTTTAATGCTTACAAACAATTGGTCGATAAAATGATTGGGGGACAGCTTAGCGGGCAGCAAGTAAAGTGTGTGTCGCCCGGTATTTTGTTGACGAATCGAGGCAGCAAATATAGCATAACTCCCGAACTGTTGTTGCAAGTAATTGCTTACAACCGCTCTTGCGGGATTCAAGGAGAAGTGATGTTTTTTTACGAAGGTTTACGAGATAACGATAACGCTTTGGCTAAGGTTTTGAAAAAAGGGCCCTATGCTCGTTGAGAGTTTGTCCCGCAATCAAGCTGTTTCCGGTTGGCTGCGGTCAACCGCGCCGATCGCTATTTCAAACCAAGTTGGTATAAAATAAGATGTTGCACCATTCTCAATAAGCTTTGATTAACAGGCAAGATGCCGGTTCCACAAAGGGTGAATTTTCTTGTGGAACCGGCATCTTGCCTGTTGCTGACAATGGTGCAAGATGTGAGTATAAAATGATATAGCAGAGTTAGGCTATCTCAAAACCCAGCGATGCCAATCAGCAAGCGCAACTAATTGTCAAGCCGATCGCCCAAACAAACCCGATAATTAATAATTCGGGAGTTGCAAAAATAGTGGAATCAGACATATTTTAGAAGTGGGTGCAAGCTTTTTTTTAGAAGTAGCGTTTTGTAGACGCCATATTTTTTAAAGACAGTTTAAAAGAGCAATCTCAACCGCTCGCCAAAATATTAGGATAAATCAGTGACCTCAGCAGCAAGCCTCATCCAACAGCTACCCGAGCTCAGCGATGCTCAATTCCATCAAAAATATTTGAAACAAAAACAAGGGATGCACACCTTGGCGACTATATTGCCGCAAGTAGAACAGCAAAGTCTGGCTTTGCGGGCAGTAAAATTAGCTCTAAAAGTAAATTTAAAACTTGGCTCGAAGCTAGCAGGAACGGTAAAGCCAGAATTTCAAATAGCCACCATAAAATTAATCGACAAAATCCCCACTTCACCGTTGCTCAAAATTCAACTGCTGGCCCTAACAAGTTCGGATATGGCAATTCCGATGCTGGTGGCTGCATTGAACCACAAAGAAAGTGCAGTGCGCCTTGATGGGATTCGAGCGATCGGGAAAATCGGCTCCGAAGCGGCAGTAATTGAATTAGCCCGATCGCTCGAATCCAAAGATTCCAAAATGCAAGCTTGGGCCGCTTGGGCTTTAGGAGAAATTGACTCGAAACCAGCCGCCGTAGCACTGCTCAAAGCCATCAAACACCCAGAGTCTAGGGTGCGCGCCTGGGCTGTTTGGGCCTTGGGCAAAATTAACCAGAAAACAGCCGTCCCCGCGCTGCTGAAAGCCCTCAAACACCAAGACTCCGAGGTGCGCTGGCGGGCGGCGGTCAACTGCGGGAAAATCGGCGTCTCTGAGGTAGTTCCCGGGCTGCTGAATGCCCTCAGAGACGAAAATCACATCGTCCGCGCTAGGGCGGCGGCGGCTTTGGGGAAAATCGGCGATTGTGAGGCAGTACCCGGCTTAGTAGAATTGCTTCACGACGATCCAGACTCCTATGCAGTTTCTTTGAGGGCCGCCGAGGCCTTGGGACAAATTGGCACGGAAACGGCTGTGGCCGGGCTGGTGGAAGCCCTCAACCATGACGACTCAGACGTGCGCGGCAGTGCAGTTTCTGCCTTGGGGGAAATCAGCAGCGAGGTGGCTATGGTGGCGGTAATCCGATCGCTCTGGGATCGAGACATTTTCGTGCGCGGCAGGGCGGCGGTTGCCCTTGGGAACATCAATACAGAGGGAGATGCGAAATTGCAAAAAATGGTGGTCGCAGGACTGGCGAGCGCAATTGGCGACAGCGAATCTTATGTGCGGTGGAGAGTTGCTGCTGCTTTGGGGGAAATTGGGACAGAGGAAGCTGTGGCAGGTTTGGTGCGGCTGCTGGGAGACGAAACTTCTGGAGTGCGCCAAAAGGCTGTTAAATCCCTCGGTCAAATTGGCTCAACGGCTGCTATTTTGGCTCTGGAAACAGCTTTAAATCGCGAATTTGCTGACGTTCGGGCGCTGGCTGTCCAATACTTGGCGGATGTCAGCTCTGAGGCAGAAACAGTTGATTTTGAACCCTCTGTTTCCGCAGATTTATCGGGTGAAAAACTGCCGAAAATCCTGATTGCTTCGCAAGCAGAAGCCAGCGAATACATTGTTGAGCGCGCTGCGGGGCGCGAGATTAAATACCTGATCTCGATCGGCAGTCCGGGCTTGCCCGATCCCAGAAATTTTCACAAAGTCCCGAACCGAATGTGCCTGGAATTTAACGACCTCGACACCCCCGTTGACGACCCCGATCAAATCTTGCCTACCTTTGAGGATGTACTTAAAATTATTGACTTTGCCCTCAAAATGTCGTCGCAGGGAGGCAGTTTGCTGATCTGCTGCCAAAGTGGGATCAGCCGTTCAACGGCCACAGCTTTGACTGTTTGTGCTGCGCTGTTGGGTCGTGGCAAAGAACGGGAAGCTTGGGCCGTTGTGCTTGCCGCCAGACCCCAAGCTAAGCCGAATCGCTGGATGGTACACTTGGCGGATGAAGCTTTGGGTAGAGACGGTAAGCTAGCACTCGCGATCGAATTGACAACTGCCACTCCAGAACTCGCAATCGCCAACAGTTGACTCGCAGAAACCGGGTTTCTTTTCGCAAGCCCTACAGTTATCTAAAATTTGGGTTTAAAACCCTGTCCTTCTAGGAAGGCTTTAATTTCTTAAATCTATTCCAAAAAATCCGGTAATTGCTGGTTTTGTAGTAGATTAGAAAAGTCAAGGTTAAACTCCTTCGCCCGAAGTGAAACAGAGACTCAGACACACTTTTAGGCGTAAACCGGGGGACAAAGAGCGGCGAAAACTCTATAAACAGTCAGGGACTAAACAAAACAGCCCCAACTCCAGTAAACAAAATAATTTTCTTTTTGTTAAGTAGGGTAGGGCTATCCCAAACTCTAGGTCAATATCCTAGTGCGCTTTTGGAGACAGACCCTCTGGGATGGCTGCGAATCAAGCTCGTTAATTGGTAGGTTTCTACGGTTAAAAAGTTTGAATATTGCCGAAAGGACGCAACATTTAAAGGTCAGTCGCTGAATTAAGAATCCCCTCGCCTCGATAGCAGGGGAGTGTCAAACTCAATTAACGACACTTCACCTCAGACTTGTCTTTGCGGGGCAACGATGCCAAAAGTCGATCGCCAGGGTGCAAAAGTTCGATCGGCTGCTGCATTTGTGACATTCTGTGCTAAGAAGTTGTCGGATGCTCAACAAAAACCGTCAAGCAATCGTCGCATTGCTGGCAGCAAAACTCCCAAGCTGAGGAATCGGGTGCATTGTCAACAGACAATATCAGCTTGGGGGAACTCACAGGCAAAACCTATCAGACAGAATTTTCTGGCTGTAACATTCCACGCGGGGATAATTCACTGCCGGGATAAATTTTTATTTATTTTGCCTGCCGCAGACTTTTACGAGTCGAAAAAGTAATTTGGCAACAGCCATCAACAGCCTAATTATCTCTTAGACATCAACCGAATTTAAGTTTCTCCTCTGACTAGACAAGAGTTTCAGATGCTTTTTCGCAGATGTCTACGGTCAAATAGACAAGCTTTTCCGTTTGGAGAAATTAAGAGCGTGGTAGATTTTAACAGAAGACAGCGGTTGCATATGTCAAAAATTAACTTGCTAAAAAAAACAGGACACGAAGCAAGTTTCTCGGTTGCCGTTTGGGAAGACCAGGGGGAATTCAATCCAGACTTAGAACCATTTAACCCGCCGAAAAAAAACGTGAAAACGCGAAAGTTTAACCCAAAAAATACCAATTTAGGTAAACAGATGCCAGTTTTTATTTCCGGAGAAGTGGCTTCTGTAGAAACCGTGACGAAAAAAAAAATCAACCATAACTTGGGAGAAAAATTATCCTTAAAAGTCAGCGAAAGTTGGCCATCTAAAATTGGCGGTTTGCCTATCCATCAAAAAATTGGTTACGGGTATTTGCTGGCAATAGGAATCGGCTTTTTTGGCTCGCTGAGTGGACTGGCGATTGCCGATTACTACCAAGGACAAGGATTAAAGCAATTCAATGATGCTCACCTACAAGCGCAATTGCTCGGCAATTTTAAAGATGCAGCGCTGGCGGCCCAATTGCAGGGTTCACAGCTAGATTCTTTTGTAGATAATTCGATCAAGCTAAAACAGCAAGAAGAGCAGTTGGTTCAGAGTATTGTTAAGGCAAAAAATCTACAGTTACGTATAGAAAAGTTTGCCGACAGCCAACCCGCTTGGCTGGCAGCAAAACCGGAAGTTCTCAAGTTTTTACTGCAAGATTGCACAAAAAATTTAGAAGCCTACGCCGCTACTCTCAAGTCAACTTTGCAGAAAATCCAGCAATCGCAACTATCGCCTCGGGAGATAGAGTCGGCCAGAAAATTGCTCGCCATCGAAAGCGGAGAAGGTGTAAAACAGCTCAACAGCAGCCTTGAGGAATTGAGCAAAATCCTCGATATTGCCCAGCAGCAAGAGGGCCAAGGCGGTGAAGTGATGGAAGACGCCCAAGGAATGGAAAAAGCCATAATTATTATTAGTATGCTGCTGTCGGTAGTGGTGGCTGGAATGTTGGCTTATCGAACGAGTCGGGCGATCGCTAAACCTGTTATCAGCGTCACTAAGGTGGCCGAACAAGTAGCCGCTGAGTCTAATTTTGACTTGCGAGCACCCGTCACCGGACAAGGCGAAATCGGCTCTCTGGCTGCCTCTCTCAATCACCTGATCGAGCGGGTTTCGGAACATACAAAAGAATTGGAACAAGCTAAGGAAGCCGCCGTCACCGCTAACACTGCTAAAAGCCAGTTTTTAGCAAATATGAGCCACGAGTTGCGGACGCCTTTAAATGCGATTATCGGCTACAGTCAACTACTTTCAGAAGATGCCCAAGATGCGGGATGTGATGAGTTTGTACCCGACTTGCACAAGATTGAAAAAGCAGGCGCGCATCTGCTATCTTTGATTAACGATATCCTTGATTTGTCAAAAATTGAAGCGGGGGGTATGAAACTCGAAATCCATGAGTTTGACATCGAATCCCTGGTTGACAATGTTGCGAGTGCCACGAAACCGTTGGTAGAGAAAAATGGCAATGTTTTGGAGATTGAGTGCGATCGAACTGTGGGCATAATGCACGCAGATTTCAAAAAAGTGCGCCAGGTTTTGATACATCTGCTTAGTAATGCTGCGAAGTTCACCAAAAACGGTAGGGTGAAAGTGAGTGTGAGGCGCATTGCAGGAAGTGGAAAATTGAATGCAGCAGGGCGATCGGCTGTTGACGATTCAATGGCTGCGGGTGAAACTGATGCTGGGGCGATCGCTTGTCCCCTGCTGAGTGTTCAAGACTCGGATTGGATTTGCTTATCTGTTAAAGATACCGGAATTGGAATGTCGGAAGAACAACAACACAAATTGTTTGAAGCTTTTGTGCAAGCTGACTCTTCAGCGGCGCGACAGTACGACGGCGCCGGATTGGGGCTGACACTTAGCCGCTACTACTGTCAGATGATGGGCGGGGAGATTTTGGTAGAAAGCGAAGAGGGAAAAGGGTCTATTTTCACTGTGCGGATACCGGCGGGAAACGGGTGATGTGATGTTTGGGCGAGAGATTTAGGGGGTAGGCAGAGGGGCGAAAATTTATGTTTCAAACCTCTGGCTTTATGTCCAAATGTTTTCCTCTTGTCAGTGGGGGCGATCGCACTCGATGAATTGTAATTGGTTATTTTCCCAATTTAAGCAGCACAAACCGCTGGCGCCTGAACTCCAACCTAAATCGATGCCGATAAATTTCATAGTTGTTTAAAGGGCGATCGCACAAACTGCACTTAATTTTTCTCCTGTTTGTCATCCGATGGCGGGGGCTGTTTTTGCATTTCCTTTTGGTGCTCTCTAGCGGCTTGTTCCAAAACGAAGGCTGCTAAGCTGCTGATTGAACGGCGTTCCTGATTTGCCCAGTCTTCCAGGATGTCATAGATTCCATCAGCTAAATAAGTGGTTAAGCGTTTGGTCATCCGAGGCTCAGTATTTTTTTGTTTAGGGCGATCGTCATTGTGCTGTATCTGGACTGTCTTGTCGAGTATACGTCATTTACGTTACATATATGTGGCGGTTAAGTGATATACTGTGAACAAGTCAAAAGCCAGCGTCATCCCTAGGAAAGTTCGTCGCTGGCTTATGGCCCCTAATAAACAAGGAGGCAATCTCTATGGTACAGCCTGGAAGCGACGAGAGCGAATATACTCGCGGCTATCAACAAGCTTTGGATGACTTTGGCGTGACGCAACTGCTGTCACGCATTCGCTGCTATTCGGATGACGATTTTGAGGTCGATCGCGCGCAGTTGACTCAGCAAGAGCTCGAAAGCTTGGTGGCGATGGTAATTGAGCGCGTGGCGGCGAATATTAAGGGTAGCGCGATCGCCCGTTATCTCAACATTCTCAGAAATGCTAATTCTCCGATTGTGGGTGGCGATCGCAATTCTTGGGCGATCGTGCGGATTTTGCCGAATGCTCAGCATTACACAATTGCTCGTTTTGTCAACCGCCAAGATGCGGACGATCGTTTGAGGGCTTTGTGTCGGTTTGTTCCTGATGGAGTGTTTGAGGTTGTGTGGGTGCGAGCTTAATTAACAAATACAATTGAAGAGCGATCGGCTATCATAATACCTAGATACTATTAAAAAACGATGGCTGCCAAAGACCGATTTCATGATGCTGTAAAACAAGCTCTCTTGAAGGAGCAGTGGGTAATTA
>Ga0163149_10008364_pt1 | contig 10246 bp, 9 predicted proteins | sample OliLakLV19MP5G1_FD_148604 | JGI IMG/M metagenome (GOLD analysis project Ga0163149, IMG submission 148604) | Freshwater microbial mat bacterial communities from Lake Vanda, McMurdo Dry Valleys, Antarctica - Oligotrophic Lake LV.19.MP5.G1 | ecosystem: Environmental > Aquatic > Freshwater > Lake >...
GTACAGGCGGCGGCACCAACCCTTGTTCCGGCAAGTACGGTTGTTGCATCGGCACAGATCCAGCCAGTGCGGCCAGCACCGCCATTGCCAGAAACGAGTTCGGGTGTGCCGATTTCGGGAATGGCACTGCTTGGAATGACCCTGCTTATTCGCACGGTTCGCTTGCATCGCGCGCAATCGCGAATCTAAGAGCACTCGGCAATCTACGCCTCTAATTCTTTGCTGGTATGCTTATTGGCACTGCCGATAAGCATACCAGCATCTGTCTGTTCGGGGAAAATAATATCGTGGTGGAGTGCGCAAGCCATGCTTGCGCGGCGGCAGCATGGCTGCCACATTCCAAAAAACGATGACCGATGTTGATTGGCAAAATCCATTAGAAGATCGTGGTGTGATAGTGGTACCATGAGATGGTATGTGGGTGTATACATTGAGGGTGCAATCGTGTGGCTAATTGTTGGCTTGGGGAATCCAGGGGAAGAATATATGCACACTCGCCATAACATTGGGTTCCAGTGTGTGGCAGCTGTTGCCAAGCGCTATCGGTTCGAGTTTTCTGAGAAGCGTGCCCATGCACGGATTGCAGAGGGGCAAGTGGCTGGCCAGCGGGTGGCGCTTGCCAAGCCGTTCACATTCATGAACGTGAGCGGTCAGGCCGTTGTTGGGCTGAAGCAGTGGTATAAGATCACCAGCGAGACTGATCTGGTGGTGATCTATGACGATGTTGATCTGCCATTTGGTACGCTACGGCTGCGTGAGCGTGGCAGTGCTGGGACGCATAATGGCATGCGCTCGATTGTTGGGCAGCTTGGCGGCCAGAACTTCCGCCGCATTCGGGTTGGTATCGGTCAGGCTCCGCCAGGCTGGGATCTGGCCAACTATGTGCTTGGGCGCTTTACTCGCGATGAACAAGAACAGCTTCCTGCTATCTGTGAGCGGGTTGCCGATGCCATTGATCTGATTATTCGTGATGGCTTCAGCGCTGCGATGAACCGCTATAACGGCTCGGGTGATAGCGTGGCGCGATGATCGGGTGACCGGGTGACATATGCTTGATCGAAGGGTACTGCATCATCAAACACATTCGCCATGTCAGCGTGTCTGGAGGGTGTGACGGAACGTTCTGCACCGCTGCCCATGCTGGTCATTGTGTAAGGGCCGACCAATGTATCTGCCCACGATGATGGTGTTGCACTGCCCCATGTGGTCGAACACGCGGTTCGCCCCTACGCGATGGTTGGGCATGGTGGTTCATTGCAGAAGAATCCGTCGCACCCTGTCTGGATGGCGAGTTCTTGCTGTCGGTTCTTGCTCTCTTGTTCTATTGCTTTCGCTCTCGCATTCTGACTCCTGACTCCTGACTCCTGAATACTCATTTTTCAGGCCTCAACGCTCCATGCATGCACGCCCTGGGTGGTGAATGAGAATGGCCGCATAATTACGCCAGCCTCGCCAAGCACCCGCTCCAATTCGAGGCGTCGCTCAAATGGGCATGCAAAGACCATAAATCCGCCGCCGCCAGCTCCAGTGATCTTGCCACCCCATGCTCCGTGCTTACGTGCTAGATCGTATATCTCATCCACAATTGGCGGGGCGATGTAGGGTGAAAATGATTTCTTGACCTCCCAGGCATCGTGGAGCAGCCGCCCAAAATCGGCGATCTTCAACCCGCGCAACAGTTTTACTGCGTGGTCCACAAATGCCTTGGTTTCATCGTGGTAGCGCAGTGTGTTGCCATCCTTCAGCCGCCGCACCTGATCCTCAACCAGGTGATGCGTCAGCAGTTTACGGTCGCCAACATAGCCAATCAGCAGTGAGCTCTCGAGTTCGAGCAGTGCGGTCGGATCGCTGAGCACAGGCTCGACGATCACATGTTCGCCGCCGAAATAGTAGACACTCATTCCACCAAATGCAGCTGCATATTGATCCTGCCGCCCACCAGGAATGCCAAGATCGACACGCTCGATTCGGTAGGCAAGTTCAGCCAGTTCGTGCGGATCGCTGGGGATATTGTATGCGCTTGTGATCAGCTTGAGCATACTCACCACTAAGGCTGAGGAAGACCCCAACCCACTCCCAGGCGGTACATCCGAGAACATGGTGACTTCGGCACCCTGTGCTGCTGGTACGGCATCCAGAACCGCCTGGGGCAGGCTCAAACGCCCCTCCCAACGTCCCGTCATATTCCGGCTGACCTCCTCGAGATCGAGTGAACGAACGACGATTCCTGTGTCGCCGGTATGACGCAGCATGCATCGCACATACAGGTTAATGGTGCAGTTCAACACCTTCCCGCCATGCTCTTCGGCATAGGGGCTGATATCTGTTCCACCGCCGAAAAAACCGATTCGCATTGGTGCTTTGGATTTGTAGATACGCATGATTCCTCTATTGTCTTTAGTATTCAGGAGTCAGGAGTCAGGAGTCAGGAGTCAGGAGTCAGAATGATGCTTGTGCAAGGTTAATGGCAGATCTTCAGCCGTGCGCTAGGTATCAACCTTTGCCTTTAACCCTCTGATAAACGCTGCTATCCTACCACGCTATTGAACATGTAATTGTTTGCAATAATGAAGCCAAAATGTGCCGTACGTCGTATACCTGTAGAGTGTGTGTACCCAGCTACTTGCAACTTATTGCATATGCAATGACTATTGAGTATGATTGGGTGTGCATTGTGCAAGCATTGATTATTGATCCAGGCTTTGTTCTCTTCGAAACGACCAGCCCTGTGCTGAGAGGAGCATTGATTTTGTCGAATATTTCCTATTCTCAGAATGGCGAGGATATGCTGATCAATCGGTATTTTGGTGATCGGATCGGATCATTTCTTGATATTGGTGCGTATCATCCAGTAATTGAGAATAATACCTATTTCTTTTATCAGAAGGGTTGGCGCGGCGCGAATATCGAGCCGGTTCCGCAATTACACCAGGCGTTTCAACAGGCTCGGCCCGAAGATCGGAATGTGCAAGTGGCGATCCTGGATACGCCGGGTGTGGTGACATTCTATTCGGTGTTGCACGAACCGATCCGGGAAGCGCAGCACAACGCGCCGATTGCCCTGAATCTGACGAGCAGCATGTGGGATCGGCTGAATGTGAGTGGGCTTTCTACATTCGATGCAGAACTGGCAGTGCGCCATCGCTTGGCTGGTTATACAGTGCAAGAGCTGGCGGTATGTGCGATCACGACACCACAACTGATTGATGAATATGGCGTGAGCGCACCAGATTTTGTCTCGCTTGATGTCGAGGGGTTCGAGGATACTGTTATTCGGAACTTCCCCTTTGATCGCTGGCGACCAGAGCTGTTCGTGATTGAATCAACGGCCCCAAACTCAACGACTCCAACGCATGCGGCATGGGAACCAATCTTATTCGAACACGGCTATCTGTTCGCAACGTTCAATGGTGTCAACCGCTTTTATCTGCGGGGCGATAAAGCCGAGCATATCGAGATCTTTGCGCTGCCGGTCAGCGCGCAGGATAACTATCGCCGGGCCGAGGTTGTTGATCTTGAGCGGCGGTTGAAACTGCTGGAGGCGCGCCTTGCGCGTATTCAGGCGATCTGTGTAGAGGAAGAGGAACACTCGTGAAGATAGGACTGATTACCGAATCTCCAACTGTTGCAACAGGGTTTGGCACTCGTGCCCGTTTGTTGATCAATCTGCTTGCAGCACTTGGCCACGAGACGGTGGTGTTTGCCATCTCTGCGATCAATCAGCCATTCGATCCCGCCGATTATCCATGCCGGATTGTCCCAATTGCTCGTGATCAACTGGTGGCAATCGAGATGGTTGGATCGTTTCTGGCGGTGGAACAACCGGATGTGCTGTTTGTTCATTATGATCTATCGACTGCCTGTTGGTATATTGAGCGTGCGCGAGCAGATGGCTGGAATGGGCCGGTGATGACCCATTTTGTGATCGATAGCCTGCCCGTCAGCCGCGATCTGCTGGATGTGTTGCGAACCGTTGATGTTGCTATCACCCCGACGGTGACGGCGGCCAGCTATTGTGCCAGTGCTGGTATCGAACATGTGATTGCCGCACCATATTCTGTCGATCAATCGATCTTTCATCCCTTGCCAAATCGGGCGGAATTGCGCCGGGCGGCAGGATTGCGTGATCGATTTGTGGTTGGCGTGTTTGGCCGGAATGTTGAGCGCAAGCAGCAGCCGAGAGTCATGCTGGCCATCCAACGCCTTGTTCAAGCTGGCCTTGGCAATGATATTGTTCTGTATCTGCACTGCCAGCCAAAAAATGATGATCCCTGGCTCAGCACCTGGAACCTCCACGATGTGGCCGAGCAGCTTGGTCTTGCGGATCGCGTGCTGTTCCCGCCGCCCGAATTCCGGCAGCTCATCGGTATTCCCTATCAATCCGATGCGACGGATCTGGATATGACGACTATTGCCACCCCGGATCGGCCACAGATTCCAAGTGAGTATGGCTATGTGGAACGCCTGAATCTCTGTGATCTGGTGGTGAATGTGCCCTACAATGGTGCGTTTGAACTGGCCTCGATTGAGGCGCAATCGTGTGGTATTCCGGTTGCGGTGACGAATGATCGCGGTGCGATTGTGGAAGTCGCTGGCGATGGCGCGATTCTGCTCGATCCCATTGATATTGCGATCCATAGCTCGGGTGGCCGCCAGTTCTTTGTGAGTGCGCAGACGATTGCCGATGCGATTCTGGAAGTCAAACAGAACCCGATCTTGCGGGCTGATTGTATTCGCCGTGGCGCGATCAATGCATCACGCTATCACATTGATGTGCTTGCAGATGCCATTCGTCGAGCGTTGCTGTCTATCGATCAGGTATCGATGATAGATATGCCCGTATGAAGATCGGCCTTATCTCTGAATCGCCCTCGGTGGCAACTGGCTTTGGCACGCTTGCACTGCATCTTGTCCGCCTACTGGCTGAACTTGGCCACGAGACGGTGGTGTTTGGGGTATGCGCGCAAGGGCAGGCATTCGATCCGGCAGATTACCCATGCCGGATTGTTCCAATGCCCCGCGATCAGAAAGAAGCGATAGAGCAGCTTGGCTCATTCTTGGCGGAAGAACGCCCTGATGTGCTGTTTGTTCATTATGATCTGGCTGCTGTCTGCCGGTTTGTGCGCCATGCACGGGCCGATGGTTGGAATGGGCCGGTGATGACCCATTTTGTGATTGATAGCATGCCCTTCAATCGCGGTGACCTGGATCTCTTGCGAACAATGCAGGTTGGGATCACACCCACATATACTGCCGCCCGCTATTGTGCCAGTATTGGCTTGGATCATGTGATCGCCGCGCCACATCCGGTTGATCGATCAATCTTTCAGTCATTGCCGAATCGAGCAGCATTGCGGCGGGCGGCTGGATTGAGTGATCGGTTTGTGGTCGGCGTATTTGGCCGGAATGTCGAGCGCAAGCAGCAACCACGGGTGATGTTAGCACTTCAGCGCTTGGTTCAGGCTGGCGTTGGCGCTGATATTGTTCTGTATTTGCACTGCCAATCGAAGCACGAGGATGTGTGGTTTAATGGCTGGAATCTGGAGGATATCGCCGAACAGCTTGGTATTACTGATCAGGTGCTATTTCCTCCAACACGCTTTCGGCAACTGAATGGCATTCCGTACCAACCTGCAAATCTGGCAATGCTCAATAGTGCCGTGCCAACACGCCCAGCTATTCCCGAACACTATAGCTATGTGGAACGCCTGAATATGTGTGATCTGGTGGTGAATGCGCCCTTTGGTGGAGCTTTTGAACTGGCCACACTTGAGGCGCAATCGTGTGGTGTCCCAGTTGCGGTGACGAATGATGGTGGTGCGATTGCGGAAGTCGCTGGCGATGGCGCGATTCTGCTCGATCCCATTGATATCGCGATTCACACAGCGGGTGGCTACCAGTTCTTTGTTGGCGCGCAGACGATTGCCGACGCAATTCTGCTGGTGAAACGCGATGCCAGATTGCGCGCTGATCTGATTCGGCGCGGTTCTGCCAATGCAGCCCGCTATACCCTCGAACCGCTGCGTAGCGCTATTCGGCAAGCCATCGACATGATCTGGATACACCAGGAGTAATTCATGCACATCGCCTTTCTTGATTCGTGGCTGCAAACAAGCGCTGAAGGAAGTGGGACAGCGGTTGCAATTGGCGGGCTTCAGCATGCGCTCGAACGGCGCGGTGTGCGCGTAAGCCGAATTGCACCAATTGGCATATGGCCGCAGAATCTGACGCTCCGCCGCATGCTGTTTAATCTACAGATTCCGGCGCTGTTGCGGCGGTTGCCATATGATCTGGTGATCGGTTTTGATATTGATGGATTCCTGTTCTCGGGCCGAGCCGCGATGCCAGCCCCATACTTGGTGAGTATCAAGGGCGTATTGGCAGAAGAAGCACGCCAGGAGCAGGGCCAGATCCGTGGGATGCTATGGAGCCTCTCCCGGCTTGAGAAGCGCAATGCCCGCCACGCCCAGGGTGTGCTGACGACATCGGACTATTGCCGTTCGGCAATCGAGTGCCATTATGGCGTCCCATCCGAGCGCGTAAGTATCGTCCCAGAAGGGATCGATCTGGCCCGTTGGCAGCGGATTGCGGCGACGACACCCCACAGCAGTGATGGTGCGACGATCCTGTGTGTTGCACGGCAGTACCCGCGCAAGCGAGTTACCGATCTGTTGCGTGCGATGGTGATTGTTCGCCGTGCAATCCCACAGGCGCATGCGGTGATTATCGGAGATGGGCCGGAGCATATGGCCATTCGCAATCTCGCTGCCGAACTGGATCTTGGCGATAGTGTTCGGCTGCTTGGGGCGGTTACCGATGATGACGATGTTGCGCGGGCCTATCAGCAGGCCGATATCTTCTGTTTGCCAAGCGTACAGGAAGGGTTTGGGATTGCGTTTCTGGAAGCAATGGCTAGTAGATTGCCAATTGTCGCGACGAATACGACGGCAATTCCCGAGGTTGTTCCCGATGGTCGGGCAGGGATGTTAGTTCCACCAGGTGATGTCGCGGCGCTGGCCGGTTCGCTGATCGAACTGCTTGGCAACCCACAGCGCCGTACTGTACTTGGATCGTTTGGGCGCGAGTATGTCGCGCAGTATGATTGGGATCAGGTTGCAGGGCGGTTTCTTGGCCAGGTAGCGCCATATTTGCATAATTCTGTACCGAACCTACATGTCGTGGGCTGATGAAAGCTGAGTATCTAATCAGGGATCGTTCCTCTGCGGGTATGGAGTGCGGCAGCCATGCTGCCGCAGCGCAAGCATGGCTTGCACACTCCACAACCGCCCAATGGCGCAGGTGCGATCTCCATGCCCTGCGGCGTGCGAGCGCGAGGCCTCGCACTCTCCATGCTACAATAGCTCGTACTCTGCTTCAGCCTATTGGTGAGGTCTGTGATGCCGCCACGCTACCAACCAGCCAACTCGATGGAATCGCCGCGATTTACTGGTATTCGTACATTCGCCCGCCTGCCGCATGTCCGCACGACCGAGGATGTGGATGTTGCAATCGTTGGGTTGCCATTCGATACCGGTGCCACGTTCAAGGTTGGTGCCCGTTTCGGCCCTGAAGCGATTCGTTCGGCCTCGGTGTTATTGCGGCCCTACAATCCAGAACTGGATGTGCAGGTCTTCGATACGCTGTCGATGATCGATTATGGTGATGCGCCAATCATTCCTGGCTTTATTGAAGAGAGCTATGCGGCGATCAAGGCCACGCTCCAACCACTGGCGGAAGCTGGCATCATCACGCTTGGCCTTGGCGGGGATCATAGTATTGCATTGGCCGAATTACGTGCCCTGGCAGCCGTGCATGGCCCATTGGCATTGGTTCAGTTCGATTCGCATGGTGATCTATGGGATAGCTACTATGGCAAATTCAAGTATACCCATGGGACGCCATTTCGCCGTGCTGTTGAGGAAGGGTTATTGTTGCCTGAATCATCGGTTCAGCTTGGTATGCGTGGCCCACTGTATGGCCCAGAAGATCTGCAGATCGCCCGCGATATGGGCTTCACGATGCTTTCGACAACCGAACTGCTTGCACGAACTCCCGAAATGATCGGTGAACTGGTTCGAGACCGGGTTGGCGCGGCAAAGGCATTTCTTTCCTTCGATATCGATTTCTTCGATCCAGCGTTTGCACCAGGCACAGGCACGCCCGAAGTTGGCGGCCCAACAACCTTTCAAGGGCTTCAGTATCTGCGGGCATGCACCGGTGTGCAATGGATTGGCGGCGATGTTGTGGAAGTCCTGCCAGCACTCGATCATGGCCAGGTGACGGCCCATGCCGCAGCACAGGCCGCCTACGAATTCCTGTCGTTGGTGGCGCTGATGAAACGCTAAAGCATGGTATACTGTGGCCTGCTGAATACAAACATATGTTCTAATCTATGAAGATTGGCAATCTGCCCACTCCAGTATATGCCCTGATGGTTGCCGCAGTATCGCTGGTAATTCTGGGCGTATTATGGTGGCCGCGCAGCACAGAACCATCATTTTCGCCATGGACGCGAGCAATGCCGCAGCAGCAGGCCATGATTCGTGGTGCGGCCCAATCGGTTGCCATCGATCCTGGTGCAATGGAGTTGCGCGTCGATGATGGGCTGTATACAAATGAGCGTAACGAGCTACAGACCGATCTGGAACAGGCGCTGGCCTATGTAGCCAATCGGTTTGGCAGTGGCCTGAATGCGCCAGTCACGACATCGGTTATTCTTGAGAATGGCTGTAGTTTGCATGGCGTTGCCTATACCGATGTTCGTAATGTGCAGGTCTTCACGTGTGATGCAATTACCCGTGGCCAGGCGGTTGCGATTTTAGCCCATGAAATGACCCATCAACTCGCTCAGGATCGCTATGGGCCGTCGCATCTCCATGCCGATCTGATTTTATCCGAAGGAGTTGCGACATGGGCAGCCGGGCGGTATTGGTTATCCGGGAAGCCCGATTTCCGCACATACGTCCGCGATCAGCGCCGCAATGGTGTTTCTTACCCATTGGCAACTCATTATGCGGGCCTGGGTGTTGGCGCGATGAACGCGCTCTACTATCAATGGGCCAGCTTTGTCGAATTTCTGATCAACACATATGGCCGTGAGTCATTTGATCGATTATATGTGAGTGGTGCTGGTGATCCAGGTTCGGCTGATTATGCTGGTGTGTATGGCAAGGGTTTGCCTGAACTTGAGCTGGAGTGGTCGGCATGGATCGATGCGGCGAAATGAGCCGTCAGGAGTCAGGAGTTCGAGGATAGTGGCAGACAGAATAGTTGGGCATATATATGGAATGCGCAAGCCATGCTTGCGCGAGCGGCAGCATGTCTGCCGCACTCCACATGTTTAATGATTCTGCTCTCAGCTATAGACTAATCGCCTGATGGGATCTCCAAGCTGGTTTGTTGGGCCGTAGAGACGCAAGATTTTGCGTCTCTACCCTTGTTCTCTTGCTTGGTTCTTGGTTGTTCTTGGGCGGACACAGAGGTCCGCACCCTACATCGGTTCTTGGTTCTTATTCTCGTGTAATGATAGGAGCACTCAATGGATTCTATCTATCAAGAAAAGGCTGCCCAAGCTCAGGCATTGCTCAATGAAACAGGGATCGATTGCTGGTTGACATTCGTTCGGGAGACGACAGTTACGCCTGATCCCGGTGTTGAGATGGTGGTTGGCGCGAATGTGACATGGAGTTCGGCATTTTTGTTCGATAGGAGCGGTGCGCGGATTGCGATTGTTGGGCGTTATGATGCGGCTGAGATCCGCTCAACGGGGGTTTTTGATCGGGTGATTGGCTATGATGAAGGGATTACTGCACCACTTACCGCTGCATTGCAGGAACTCGATCCGCAGTTGATTGGCTTGAACTACAGCCTCGATGACAAAACGGCAGATGGGTTAACCTATGGCATGTGGCTGCTTCTGAATGAGTTACTGCGCGATACGCCCTACCCGGCGCGATTTGTGAGTGCTGCGCCATTGCTTGGCAAATTACGCGCTCGCAAGGCAGAATCAGAAGTTGCACGTATTCGGGCTGCGATTGCGACGACCGAGGAGATTGTTGATCTGGTTGGGAAGCAAATTCGGGTTGGCCGCAGCGAAGCAGAAATCGGCGCATTCGTCCATGGCGAATTTAGGGCGCGCGGTCTCCCGAGCGCCTGGGCCTGGGATGCCTGCCCAATCGTCAATAGCGGGCCGGAATCGGAACCGGGCCATGCTGGGCCACGCGATGATATCCGCGTTGAGCCGGGG
>Ga0163149_10008372_pt1 | contig 10241 bp, 6 predicted proteins | sample OliLakLV19MP5G1_FD_148604 | JGI IMG/M metagenome (GOLD analysis project Ga0163149, IMG submission 148604) | Freshwater microbial mat bacterial communities from Lake Vanda, McMurdo Dry Valleys, Antarctica - Oligotrophic Lake LV.19.MP5.G1 | ecosystem: Environmental > Aquatic > Freshwater > Lake >...
GGATCGGGACTGCTGCCGGTGTGGAGGCAGGTGGCATGCAATTTGTCCCGAAGGCGCTTTGCAGTGGAGATCACATGAAATTCGCCATCAAATGGGGTGACGAGGGTGCGCCATGCAGCGTAGCCATCCTTCTTTTCATCATGCTTGGCCACCACGTGGTGGGCGAATCCATCAATTGCAGTGGCAGCGAGGAGGGCACAGACAATTTCGTCATCCGTGTCATGCGAGCATGCATGACAGGGGTCATGAATGACTTCTCTGTGACCACCAGCAATGAGGGTGTTGAGAGCACTGGTTTTCCATTTGGTCCAGTGTTCAGGCAATCCATCAAAATTGGGAATGCCTTCAGCAGCCATCTTGAGGGTGTGGGTTCTGTCGGTTTGTCGAGATGTCGCGTCGCTCAGGCCATTCGCGATGGCGCCAGCCAATGTGTTGCCCATGGGGAGGTCAGATCAAGTTGTCGAGGATGCAGTTGGCAGAAACTTGAAAAAGTGAGCATCAAAATGTTCCGCGATAACGATTGGCGAGCTCGGGGACTGCTGGCAAGATCACTTGGGGTGACTGAGCACCGGATTCCGGTCACTTGGCTTGAATGAGCAAGAGTGAGAGAGAGACTGTGTCGGCAGTGCAGACCCTTCCCCCTGTGCGCAAGTTAGCCAATTTGGAACAGAATGAAATTCCGTCTTTGTCGGTATGAACAATGCAAGGTGATTGGTCAGTGAAATAGCAGACTGCAAATTCCTGAGTTCCGCCCTCTTGGGTGCCGCCACCGTGCCAAGTTGCACTTGGCCTTGTCGGAAGTTGTGGAAGATTTCGGATTGTCAGGATTCATGCCCTTGGACATTGCGCATGTGGAAAGTGTGGGACGGGTCTTGGCACGGATTGACAAGGCCAATGGATGTGTCTTTGCGGCCGACGCTCAACGGATGAGCAAGGCCGAGGACATGTTTCAATGTGCCGTTCAAGTGGAGGAAAGTGTGGTGGATGTTCATGAACGCATCTGTCAACAACGTGCGCCATCACAACGACAGTAACGCATGTGCATCGAAAACGAAAAAGATGACAACCCCTCATACTGTAGACAGACGTGTCGGGTGCAGAAAACTTGTTCGGAACTCCACCAGAGGCTCTCCACAAATGATGGGACAGTGCTCTGAATTCGCTTTTCAGCCGACACCCGCTTTTCACAAGACTGGTAAACATGTAAAGAAACAAACAAGCAAGCAGCAGCAGCAGCAGCAGCAGCAGCAGCAGCAGCAGCAGCCATAGAGTTGCGCCAATTGGCTGTTGACTAGACAACACTCCTACTGAGCTCTACTAAAAGGAACTTGAACAAAGTCATCAGCGAATAAATATCACGATTTAGACAAGTGCACGAGGAGTTATTATTACATGTATGATTCAGTTGTCTATACTAGTAGAGAAAAATATTACAGTAGTGACATGGTGGCCACTAAACAAAAGCAAATTTACGGACATCACTGGGAGACGGTCCCTCTATCCCTTCGTTAGTGTCCTTCTTGCTATTGCCCGTCCCTTCTTCTTCTCCATCAGGGTGGACTTGGTTTTGGAGCTTTGTGGGAGTTGCAAAATCATCGTCGTCCTTGTCGTCTTCCTCGTCTTGTCCATCCAGCTCAGCAATTGTACTTGTGTCTCCCGCCGCCCCGGATGGGTCCTCTTTGTCGTCTTCCTCGTCTTGTCCATCCAGCTCAGCAATTGTACTTGTGTCTCCCGCCACGCCCGATGGGTCCTCTTTGTAGGTTTCCTCAAGTGTATATTCCACAGACGTGATCTCCGCGATTCGGTCATCGGATGATCGCTTCTTCAGTATTCGCGACGGTGACGGCGACGCAATCGTACCGGTAGTCGAAGAAGAAGTGTTAGTAAATGCAGCATCCTGCCAAGGTCCATCACTGAAAATGTCGGGAATGTTCAAAGCTTTCGACGTATCACTCATCAAACCAAAAAAATCGTTGAAAATCGGCTCCAGATTGGTCTCCAACGAGACTGGACTCTTCCTCTTGTGCTTCTTGGTAATTTTTTGCCCATTCGCCGATTTCAGCCTCTTTTGATCCTCCCCAGTCTCCCGTGCTAAAACATCCATCACCTCGGACAATACACCGCCAAAAGAGTTCCCCGCAAAGGGTGTCTCCACGACATTCTTGACCGCATCCAGCGTCTCAAAGGGGTTGCCAAATGGATTTTTGGCATTGAAAGTCTCAAGTGGAATGGCTGGGAAAGCGGTTTGCATAGCCTCCTTGATGGAAGTAAAGTTGTCGAATGGGCCGCCCGGAGCGTTCTGTCCCGTAAAGTCTTCATCAATCACGGAATTGTTTTTCGATAAACCATATGTGTTTGACAGATTGCTTGCAAGGTCCACTACAAGACTTATTCCGTCCACCGTATTGCCATCGGAATCCACCGTTTCAATGACAATCGGCTGGTCGAAGGGCTTCGGTGGCAGAGATGATTGCTGGTGTCTCGATGATACAGCCTTGTTACTTCGGGATTCCTGGTCCCGGAAGGGTAATTCCGTCTCTGTCGTGACGATGAATTGTTCCAACGTGGTTGGCGTTTCGTTGGCAGCCAAGTCTTCGAAGGAAGGAAAGGACTCTTCACCGGGGAGCGGAACGTACGGACGATCGCTGTCCACTGGATTCAAATCGACATCCGACGACGCTGTACTAACACAATCAGAGTCATGGACATTGTCTTCATCCTCCATGTATGCTCGCATGACAGCGAGAACAGAGTTGTTCATAACGTCGTCCGTTGTTGCAAAAGAACGGATGTTTGCTGGTAGAGCTTCCGAGGCTCCGCTGTTCTTGTTATTATTATGGGCTTCTGTTTGCTGGTAAGATACGGGTGCTCCTGGAAGTGGGTCCTCCAATGTCGTACCAGCCAAGGAGTCGCCTCCATCCATCGAATCCGAAGTGATCGTTACCGATTGCTGTTCGGGTCTTACCTCGATCGCACTAATATCCCCAAAGTGATCCACCAACGAAGCGTTTTCCGTACCAACACTTCTCTGGAATAGCGAATCCTCGCTACCCTCAGAAAAGTCGTCGCCGGCGTCGTCTTCCGCTTCTTCTTCGCTCTCTGACTCCAAGGCAGCGAAGGAGACGCGTTTTATTTTGCCGTGCGATGATTCTGAATGGAAACTGGCGGCCGTGTTTGCGGCAAATGACATCTCATCCGAGCTGGTGGCGGTGCTCGTGTTGAGGGTGTAAAAAGACACTGAAGCTAAACTTGGATTGGTGTTGGACAGCCCTGAGAATGGGTCAGAATCACAAGAATTTTTTTTCATAGCAGACTTTCGTGGGATTACATTCTTCCTCTGGCCCGCTTCTTGAAAGTCAGTGGCAATCGGGGCGGCCGTGCCCGATAGGTCATCAGAGAGGGCAGGAACCCCTTTCCTACCTGTGTTGTCAACAGAAGTGGCGTTGGTGCAGGGCGTCGATGCACCACGTTCAAGTTTGGTTGGTTCGGATGACTGCGTTGGTGATTCCCCGTCAGTCGAGCATGCTCCGCCCGAAATGATGTTCGGGTGCTTCTGAAGGGAAACCGATGCGGTCTGGTCGTGATTTGTTTCGGATTCGTGTTTCTTGTCGGTTGGCACCCCTGAGTTACACGCCTTCTGGGAAGAATGATATTTGGAAGTATCATCAGACTTGGGCGATATGTGGGAATGACGGTTGGCCGAGTTCAGATATTGGGAAGCTAGATTTTTGATTGAATGAACACCGTCACGATGAGCTATATAATTGGGAATGTTTTTGTTTGTCAATAAAGCTTCAAATTTTGATGCAAGACCTTTCACGGTTGTTGCAGGCCGCTGAAGCTCCATTTCCACTTCCTCTTCTTCGCCGTTGAACAAGGAAATCGAACAAATATTTTCCACAGGTTCTGACTCTGCGATACCTGTAGCTTCTGCTTCATTCCTGGTCAATATCTTTGGCTGGTCGCCGTCCAATGCATCCACCCTTACCTCCCCAGCCTTTGCTAGATCTTTTGCGTATTCTTCTGTCTCAGATACGACGTGTTGGTGTCCTTCCAAACTTTGAGGGCCTTCTGGAAGGTGAGAGCATTCGGAATCCGAATGCACTTGGCTGGTTTCAATTTCTTTTTTACTGCCCTTGTCATTTGTGCTATCGCATTCCAGGCTTTTGAACTCGCAAAAACCTGGCGAGGCTGATTCAGACCTTTCTTCACCTTCTGCGTCCCCTGGTTTGTCCTGGAAAAGAAGGTCAACACGTTTTTCAGAAACCACATTGTGTGTGCCTGCTGTGCCTGCGAGCGGTTCCGGACTCACAGTAGTCGTCGGTTTATCATGATCACTACTAGCCGCGCAGAACACAATTCCTTCATCTTCCTGGTCACTGTCGGACGCGCTGGAGTAGAAAGTGAGATACGGATCAACATCGCAAACCCCGTCTGCGTCTTCGTTGTCTTCTTGGACTGCCTCATAGCTTGTGCTGAGCGGGCCGTCCGTTGATCCACCAACGCCATCATCGTCACTGAGGTCCTTCTTGAACAGTATGGGAAGTGCCTTGTCCTCCTCCAAGAATACTGTACGGCTTTCTTTGCTACGACTATTCGACAACCTGTTTACACAAGCCACACGGCCCTCGTGACTGTTGCAAATTAGGTCATCTGCATCTCTCGATGTGTTCTGCCTCAGAGTATTAATAATGGAACCAAAGTAAGAGGTATCACCTGTGCTCTCGGACGAGGCGCTATCACACACAACCTTTTTCGATCGGGCATTTTTTAGCATCAGCATCAAGTTATCTTGTTGCTGTTTTCTGAGGAGACGCTTCTGTTGCAACGCAGGACTGTACCCTAGGTCTGAGCCTGACGTCAAAGATGATTTGTCAAATGAAGCTGTCAGCGGCGAATGAAGGTCTGTGGGACTATAGAAGTCTTCAACAATTTGCGCCTCCGCAGTCGTCGACGCTCTCTCGGGCGTGCTTACTTCTGACAAAGCATTGATGATAAGCCCCACTGGCGAATCCGCAGGATTTGTACAAATGACTTCTCCCCGCGCTTGCCGTTCTTCGCCCTGATCTGCTTGACTTTCAGAGCTCTCTGTTGCTTCCGCCTTCGAAATGCTGCTGGGAAAATAAAACGGGAAACGCTGGATGCCAAGAATGCCAGATGACACAGTCTTGCCAGATGACGTAGCTGTCCTATCTTCTGCCGACTCAGAAGTGCAAGGTGACAAAGAAACACTTGATTTTGGCTCATCAGTAGCGAGCTGATTTTCCTGTACACTGAGGTCACATTGCGCGGACATGGTGGTACGTGCTACCTCTTCTTTTGCTGGTTCTGATTCGTTGGATAGATTGGGCAGGTTTTCAGCCTCGGACGAATTTATAGAGTCCAATTTCATTGGTGTAAAGTCTGAGGAATACTCCACAGAATCCTTTTTCGCAGTCTCAGCCAGCGAAGAATGGGAAAGGACAGCTGGCTGGAGTACCTTTTCGGTAAAGGATTCAACCGAACTTGCTGTAGATGATGTGTCGGATTCTGGTAGTTCGTCGAGGGAATAAAACAGCAAATCATCGTCACCAAACATGAGTCGCCGGCAAACTGGCTTATCGGTACTGGTGGACGACTCTGTGACCTCGTCGACGGAATTTTCTGGCCTTGCTTCAAGATCTGGATCATTCCCTTCAGGGGACAGCCACGCACCTTCCTTCTTCTGCTCATCCTCCAAAGACTCGTCGTACTTGTAGACTTTATAACTTTTTCCCGCGTATGTAGAAGGTGTAGCAGAGTGCTCTTGTGGTGAATTGGGCCCTGATCTATCCAATTCCGGAGATAGCCGACCCCTGTCCTCTCCCCCCTCCACAGAATCATCACGATCGGAACCTTCCCCTTCTTGGTCCACATCTGCAAATGGCAGCGAAGAGTGCTCTTGAGGTGCTTTGTACTCTGAACTATCCTCTTCAGGAGATAGTCGCGCGCTGTGCTCTCGCCCTAGCCAAGAATCGCCACCCGTGTCTTTGCAAACTGGCTCGGTAGTTTGCTTTTGTGTCGCGTCGTCATTTGGATCACCCAATGGAATTGAAAGCCCCACAATGTCGTCATCCTCCTGCGCGGAATCATCTTGATTATAGTCTTCCGTCTCTTTGTCCACATCTACAACTGGCAGAGTAGTAGAGTGCACTGGTGGAACATCGTGACTTGGATGATGTGTTGGAGTTGGTAGGCTGGCGCCGTTATCCTCTTCCGAGGAATGTTTTGATCCTTCCTCTTGTTTCTCGTCTCTCCTAGCAGGTGCCAAAGTATTTGGAGGAAGTTCCGGGGAGGTGTCGATGACGTAATTGGAGATCGGTGGAGCAGCATCCAAGTCGAATGGATCTTTCGACGGTAAGGGCGGCTCTGGTCGATCTTCGGGACATGCAACCGCACCGAGATCCCCCGGCTTGTCTGGTGACGGAGTTGGCAATCCTTGGCGATTGTCATCCTCATCCTCTGTCGTCCCAGAAATGTCCAAATCAAGTGGTCCATCCCAAGCGGATACCCCTTGTTGCTCGTTGCTGGCTCGTTCGGGCGACGACGGCAATGGTCCAAATGCTTCATCTTGTTCGTCTGTGGTATCTGGCAACGTGGTGCCCAGATCATTTGACAGGTTAACGTAGTTGTGGTCCTCAACGTTGCCGTCGCCCTCGTCGTCTTCCAACAGAAGTGACAGGGTAACGTCCCACTCATCAGGTTCTTCACTCGACGACGACGCAATGGCTTTCTTTTCTTCTTCCTCGTTATCCTCCGCAAGTACTGCATTACTCGACGACGACGCTATGGCTTCATTTTCTGCTTCCTCGTTATCCTCCGCAAGTACTGCATTACTCGACGACGATGCAATGGTTTCATTTTCTTCTTCCTCGCTATCCTCCGCAAGTAGTGTTTCTATATCTACATCCACTGGGCCATTCGTCAAAAAGGAATCCTCATCTTCCTCCGCAAGCAGCGTATCTACATCCACGTCTGCCCCATTTTGACTCGGCGAAAAGGATTCTACGGTCGCCGGGGAATCGTTGTTGTCTTCCTCATCACTCGACAATGGCAGCGAAACATCCAAATCCACGAGCCCTGGTGGCGACAAACATGAAACCCTATATTCTTCTGTAGGCTCGTCGCGCCGTGAAGTGGTGCCGGTTGTGATGGAATCATCTGGTTCGGCCAACGACGATGACGCTTTCGCCGGAGGAGTGTCGTCTGTGTCCGGCAGGGTAAGATCTAGATCCACGGGGCCGTCAGTGTTCGGCAGTGTAGGGGCTAGATCCACGGGACCGTCAGTGTCCGGCAATGTAAGGTCTAGCGTCACGTCGAGATCTACGGGGCCGTCTTTCCTTCTGTCACTATTGGTGGCGTCAGTGTCCGGCAATGTCACGTCAAGATCCACGGGACCGCAGTAATACCTGTCGTAGCAGGCCGGTGATTCCAGCAAACCACTGTCACTACCCATCGAATCATTCACATTACTGGTCTTCGTCTTGGTCTTGCCCAATGCGAGCTTTTTCTTCTTTCTTGGATACTTCTTGTACTTCTTTTTGTGCCTCGAATTGGATTGCAGCACCGTGCTAGCCGTGGTCACGTCATCACCCTCATCATCGTAGTCGTTATGCTGCAATTGCCCCCGATCATCATCATAGCCTCTGTCCGACGACGAGTCTTCAATATTGGAATCAACTTTGGAATACATGCTGTCATTCAAGTTGGAGTTGTTATTGGCTTCAAGAATGGCGACCGTCAAGGTATTGTTGGAATTGACGGGAGAGAGTTCTGTATCACCAGAAGCAGCAGTAGTCGACGGAGACTCTACTGCCGAAACTTCAATGCCAATATCCGACAAGGATGGTTGAATGGGAGGAGGAGGTTCTGATCGTGGTCCATACTGCTGTTTGGCCTGCTGCTGCTCCTGCTGTTTGGCCTGCTTGGAGGAGGATGCTTCTACGGCAGTTTTCAATAGAGAAGAAGGCTTGTTCCATGGGCCTAGGTATGTTCGTGGAGGTCTTGACGAAGAGGCCTTTGGCCTTGTCAGAAACATCTTGGGTCTTGGCAAAGATGTCCTGGGACGGATGTAGTTGCTGTTGGTTGCGCTGCTGGTGTCGTTATTTGTGCTGCTGTTGGGGGTTGCGCTGTCGGCGGTGGCCTTGGAAGAACTCCCCTTTCCCGTCACTTTTTTGGCAACATTGCTAGCCACTGTAAATAAAAATCGTTTCTTTGTCTTGTTGGCTGTAGAATGGTAACTTGTGTCCTTCTGTTTTCATGATAAAAGGAAGTGAAGCGTTCGGACAAATGAGTCACTTGCATTTCGAAAGAAGTCTCTATCGTCTCTCTACAGAATCATCTGTAATGCACCATACAACTTACCGTTTTGTATGAACCGCCATGTCGATGATGACTACTGCTGTCACAGCCGCCGCCACCGCCACTACCAAACAGGTGGGACGACTTTTTCTTTTTCTTTCCCTCTTTCTCCGCATTGGCTTTGATGTGGGCATTATTTTTGGCGTGACGATGATGACGCGTTCCCCTCGTTGTAGCTGCTAGAGTATCTTCTTCTCCTTCCTCGAGAACGCACTCGTAGGTGTTGTCATTGAAAGATGCCCCCGTTTGTCGCCGAGTGCTAGTCATCACCGATTTCTTTTTGGATCTCAACATTATGGCTGTTGCATTTACTACTAGTACTGGTGTATCATCTACTAGGCTTTCCTACGAGCTAGAGAAAGTGACTGGTGCTGGTGCTGCTCTTGGTGGAGGTGTTGGTGGAGGTGCTGTTATTGTTGTTGCAATATACAGTAGGCTACTCCAACTCGAGTTTTCGCATGTCGGAAGAGAGCACCCACATGTAATTCCGTACTTTTACTGTTGTACTAGACTAGCTAGTACATGTATTTGTCCACACAGTCATGTTCACCACTCATCAGAAACACATCATGGATGCGTCCACAAAATGCATGAGAGCGGAGTGTACGTACGAATTGTACGTAAATGCACGTGCAACGGTTTAAAATTGGCGGTTAAAAAATTGGCGCGAATTTCTGAGCAATAATACACGCACAATTGCTCCCTTTCCCTGACAAGAATTTTGCATGGTAAATCAGTCGTGTGTTGATTCAGCACTCACACTGCTCACATGCTATCGTTTTCGCGCGGCTACGCGCATAACCCCCATAAATTATGGGGGTTTGTAGCTAACCGTTGGCCTAGTTTGAATGTGGCTTGATCGACTGCCCATCCAAGTAGACCCAAATGGAGAGAACCTGATTGGCAGGGTCGGGTTAGAACATGGATTGCTAACAGCTAACATTGAACACACGGCAAATGGTGGTTGTTTTCGTGCCGATGCCACCACAATTCACAGGCGGGCAACTGTCTCATTTATTCGCGTTGATTCCGGTACGATTCCTACGTAGAACCAATAAAATAGTTCGTGACAATGACAAAATGTTCGCACTCACTCATGCGGCTTTGTTGATTGACATGGTCTGTTTGTGAACAAGCCACCATGGCGAGCACCACTCCAAGACGCAGCACTCGCATTAACCTGGCAGCGGGTGAGGATGCTCCGCCATTGGCTATTGTTAATTTGTAGAACAGAGGAGCAACGCTAGGATCAACATTGACATGAGAAACTGAAACACCAATTGATCCACGCCGACAGGAACAGGTTGATGACATCGGGGCTGTCAATCTTATTGGACTTGCTGCACTTGGCGATCCAACAAATGAATCTACCCCCGTGCGCCGGCTGGATCTTGAGTTTGAAGACTTCGAAGTGGTCTTTGATCAAAGGGCCTATGATGAGAATGCTGGTGCCAGTGACAGTGAGGAAGAGGCTTCTGTTGGAGTGCCAATGGACGAATTGCTTGACAGACAGCAGCACCTTGCCGAGTCCCTCGCCGCACTGGTGGACGACATGGAAGCCATTGGAGAGATAATTAACAACAACAACAACGAACCAGCTGTACCAGTTTGCACATTGCCCGGGCCACCGGCTGGTTGGATTCCACCATCGGCACCGGAAGGATGGAAACCGGAAAGACGGGTCAGCAAGCAGCCTGCATTTAAGGATATCGACAACCCAGGCAACTGGAGTGAGCACACCTACAGACACAAGTTCAACACAACTTTGAAGACTGTGAATGAGAATGGAAAAGAAAAGAAGGTCAAAGTGAAAGAGTGCAAATGTCATAGCCTACCAACTGGGTGAACAGTTGTGCCAAAAG
>Ga0163149_10008374_pt1 | contig 10237 bp, 10 predicted proteins | sample OliLakLV19MP5G1_FD_148604 | JGI IMG/M metagenome (GOLD analysis project Ga0163149, IMG submission 148604) | Freshwater microbial mat bacterial communities from Lake Vanda, McMurdo Dry Valleys, Antarctica - Oligotrophic Lake LV.19.MP5.G1 | ecosystem: Environmental > Aquatic > Freshwater > Lake >...
CGATGTGCAGCCCGTCGTGTTCAAGTCCGATCCCGGTAGCCAAGAAACTGGGATCGCACTGGTCGCAGATTTCCAGCGCGGCAAAGTCGCGATTTGGGCGGCGGTACTCGAACATCGTGGTCAGCAGATCAAGAACGCATTGGAGTCCAGAAGGGCATTGCGACGAGGGCGACGCGCACGACACACGCGCTATCGACAGGCGCGGTTTCTGAATCGTTGTAGACTGGGAGGGTGGCTGCCGCCGTCATTACAAAGCCGCGTGGAGAACATCTGGACATGGCTGTGTCGGTTGAATCGCGCTTGTCCTATCGCCAGCATCAGTCAGGAATTGGTGAAGTTTGATATGCAGTTGATGCAGAATGCCGAAATCAGGGGCGTGGAATATTAGCAGGGCGAACTTTCCGGCTTTGAAGTCCGCCAATATTTACTCGAAAAGTCGGTACGCAAGATACCCCGATCCGCGCGGCGGATATTCACTGTTTGCCACTGAGTCTCGCGAGCGGTCGACAAGGTCTTGACCGTGACCGCTGTTTGTCCAACCAGCTTGTGGTCTGCTATGGTGTCTAAATTCAGAATGATTGACAGGGTTTGTCCCGGTACAAACATCGCACCGGGATTCCCATTGAAGTCTCTCAGCAAAGGCTGTTTAATCTTCGCCTTCGCCTTCATTCTCAGGCTCAGCTTCTTCGCCCTCACCGATCACCTCACTGGAGCGCCCTTCATCTTCGTCACCATTGTCTTCATCGCCCCCACCACAGCCGGATAGAGCGAAGGTCAGCATCAGCAGCATAATGAGTAACCATCGGGATAGCACATGATTTTTCATTGTTCCCTCTTTTGTTTTGATTATGCGATTTCGATTTGTGAAAGCGATACCAGCGTATCAAGCAGCTCCATCACTGCCCCTGACCGAGGGAATAACTGGGCTTCCCATCGAACATACATAAACTCTCGATCTTGATGAATTCCAAATCCGCCTGCATGACTCGCTGAAGCAGATTGACAACCTGGGTAATGGTGAAATGGAAACCCTGTTCGAAGGACATAAAGCGGCAGCGCCAATGGTCGGTGCAGAAGGTTTCTGGTTGTCCATGCGGCCATGCCTTGACACCGCGATTGGTAATCAAGACTAATTCCAAACCACTTTCTTGCGTGTCGCCATCGGCTGATCGGCGCGATATTCCTGCACTATACCCAGCACTGCATTAAGAATCACGATGGCGCTGATGGCAATCATACTGTCGGCTTTACCCAGCAATGCCGAAATAAGCGCCGCAAAAATGAGTAGAAGTACCAGCGAGTTCGTGAGTTATTCACGCAGGATGACCCAGGGGCTGTTTAACCCACGTTCAACCAGTTCATTGGCATCATACTGGTTGAGGCGCTCCCTTACGTCCTGACCGGTTAAACCTGTGCCCATTGTTACGTTGAGATGGTGCAGAATCGGTGTCGTTTCTTGGGTGTGCCATGCCGCTTTTGCAGGCGCAGTTGGCTTGGATTTAAGCTGTGTGATCGCCATTAATGTCCTTTCGCTCACTGATAAGTTCAACTACGTGATTGGCCCAAAACGAAAAAAACCGACGTAACCCGCACATTCGGTGCGAATTAACGTCGGCTTACTTTGCAACCCGTCCACTTCTTAAACGAAGGTTTTACTTCGCCGAAATTTACGCTTTGCCCAGTCTACCGATAATGCTTTTGTTCAATTGCAATTATTCTAGCGCAAAAGAAAGTTACTTATCCCCCTAATCCAGGGGGTCTCTTGATGTGGAAGTTTTAAATGAACTGCTGATCTAAATTGACATCATCGGGGAGGGACTTGCAGACAACATGTAATCTCACGCCATTCACTCTACTAATGAATTTCGTGTCCCCATCGTCCTCTATATAAGTTCTCTCTGGGTTGCGGATCGCTTTCAGCACCATCTCTTCGGTGATGGCACGAAGCTCCATCCGCTCCCGTGCGTGTTTGGAGTACGCAATACTTGTAACTTTCGTGTTGGCGTACATAGCGGAAACCTGGAGGGAATTGTCTATCAGTGGGATGATAAGGGAGAAAAAATATCTCCACAGGTAGGATTCGAACCTACGACCCATCGGTTAACAGCCGATTGCTCTGCCGCTGAGCTACTGTGGAATAAATACTTGCAGCGACGGAATAATAACATCGTTTAGGCGAAAGTGTCAAGGTGGTTTTCTTCACAAAACGCGTTAAGATGATGCAGATAATTAGAAAGTCACGCAACGAAAGCCACTCATATGGCAGCATTGCCCATCAACATTCGCAGGGTCGAAACGAAAGCGGATTTCAAAGCGTTCTTTGAGTTTCCATGGACAGTGTACAAAAACGACCCAAATTGGGTGCCGCCTTTGCTCTCGATGCGCCATGAAGTTTTCGATAAAGAAAAAGGCGCTGCGTGGGAATATTTAGAAGGCGACTTTTTTACAGCATGGCGTGGTGACAAGATAATCGGCACGATTGCTGCTTATATCAATCATCGACACAATGAATTTCATCAAGAACAGGTTGGTTGGTTCGGGGCGTTCGAGTGTTACGACGACCACGAGGTGGCAGCAGCATTATTGGATACCGCCGTGACATGGGTAAAAGATAAAGGCTATTCAGCGATTCGCGGTCCACAAACCTTTACCACACACGAAGATGTCGGCGCTCTGGTAGAAGGCTTTTCACGCCCGATATTGCTTATGCCCTATAATCCATCGTACTATCCACGCTTGTTCGAAGCCGCCGGGTTCGTCAAGGTAATGGACATGATGAGCTTTACGTACGACCGCGAAACTGTGTTGTCATCGAATGCACTGGAACGCCTCGATAAAGTGACAACGCGTATGATGCAGCGCAACAAAATCACAGTGCGCCGCTTCGATATTAAGCGCAAAAGCGAAGAATTTGCATTACTCAAAGAACTTTACAACGCCGGTTGGGAACAAAATTGGGGGTTTGTTCCGTTGACCGAACGCGAATTGAACGGCTTAATCGAGTCGCTTGGCATATTTCTTGATCCGCGCTTAGTATATTTCAGTTATGTCGATAATCAACCTGCGGGCTTTATTCTTGCCGTGCCCGATTTCAACCAGGTGCTGCAAAAAACCCAGGCGCGTCCTGGCATCCCCGAATTCCTATCACTCATCATCGCGTTGTTTCACTGGAAAGTTCGCCCGGTTATGACATGGACGCGCATTCCGCTTATGGGAGTTAAACCCGAATATCGTGGCAAAGGCATCGATGCGACTATGTATTTTAATTTACTACGCACGATTTTGACCGAAACTCCCTACCCACACAACGACTCAGGTTGGGTGTTAGAGATCAATAAAAACATGATTGGCATCGCTGAAACCTTTGGCGGCATCGCTTATAAACGTTTTCGTCTGTTTGAGAAACCCACAGGCGCATAAGCACTCAAAACGGAGAATCGCTTGATGGCAACAATATTAGTTGTTGATGATGAACTGCTCACGCTGCAAATGATGCGGGCACTGCTCAAGGTTATTGGTCACGAAACCATCGAAGCGATTTCTGCCAAACAAGCCCACGAACGGATGCAGTATTGTAACCCCGCCGCGATTTTGCTCGATATTATGCTGCCAGATATAAACGGAATCGATTTGTGTCGTGATTTACGCGCCCATCCATTGACCGCGCACATCCCGATTTTGATGGTTAGCGCGGCTGCTCCTCCCATGTATCAACAGGCAGAGACAGCGGGCGCAAACGGTTATCTGGTCAAGCCGATGACCCTCAAAGACATCAAAGCGGCATTAGTGACGGTTGGCGTTTACTAGGTTGTGCTAATATTTTGGTGTGACCTGATTAAAGCACTAAATCTGTGATCGGATGAGGTTTTTCCACCCTACAGGCATCTTGTATGACTATTCGCGGATTGCAAAGACGGAAAAACTGTTCGGAGCTACATCTGCTCTGAACGCGGTGATTTCTGCTGTCACTGCTTGATTATGTCGGAACTTTTTATTCTTCTGTTCCCACTTCGTGTTAAAATAAAACAACCATAGAAAAAAGAAGGCTTCATGATAAAACATCGGATTTATACGATGAGTTTCTCACGTGTCTATCCCAAATATGTCGCTAAGGCAGAAAAAAAGGGACGTACGAAAGTAGAAGTCGATGAAATTATTTGCTGGTTGACAGGACATGGTCAGGGAGCGTTTAGAAGCGCAACTGGAAAAACAAACAGATTTTGAGACCTTTCTAGCGGGCGCTCCGCAGCTGAATCCGACGCGGATTTTAATTAAAGGCGTGGTTTGTAGTGTCCGAGTAGAAGCCATCGAAGAACCAACTATGCAGGAAATTTGCTGCCTGGATAAATTAATCGATGACTTAGAAAAAGAAAAAACGATGGAGAAAATTTTGCGGAAGTAATAAATCCTCTGGAATTAACCTGCGAAAAGTTAAAAATATTGCTTTTATCTGCGCGCTAGTTTACCCACCAATTTGCGTGATCACATCGCGAGCCGCTTCATCGGCGGTGCGCGTTCCATTCATCACATCGAGCAAGGATGTTTGAATGATGCGCCCCGTCACAGCGGCTTCGCCTGTAAGCGGATAAACGACGTTTTCAAGCTGGGTTTCGATGAATGCTGCATACGCCTGATCATCCCAGAGCCCACGTGCCGCTTGACGTGATGGAAGGTAACTCACGGCGCTGGTGTACGCGGTCTGTCGTTCTGGGTCGAACATCCACGCCATAAACTTTTCTGCGGCACGCTGACGTTCTACATGCGGCGTTGTGACCTTCACCCACATCCACCCGTCGAGCACCGTGATGGGCTCGCCCGCTAAAGTAGGCAGCGATGCCGGTAACAGCGCATCGTTTTGTGCTACAAGCTGACGATACAAACGTGTACTGACCACCCCTACCATTGCTTCGCCTGTCAGCAGTCGATCTTGATATGCTGTTGCATCTGTCGCCATCAAAGTATCGGGTGGGATCACACCCTGCGCGATGCCGTCCGCGTAAAATGCGAATACCTGTGCAAGCATGTCTTCGTCAATGGTCAGACCGCCGTCGGTCTCAAACACACCACCCGCCGCGATAATTTGGGCATATAAAGTCTCATTTATGCCGCTTGAGGAATTGATGGGCAGCCAAAACACAGCTTGAGAAGCGCGCAAATTGTCGATCGTCAACAATTCTATTTCGACTGAAGACGGATCATAGGCGGTGTGCCAAAGCTCGAGCGCATACGGCAGTCCATAAAGCGCCTCACCAACAGTACCTAACGTCAAAATCGTGGGTGTCAGGTCATCTGCTAATGCGAGCGGCTGATCGGTCAGGAATTCGGTGATGTAGCCCGCATCAACCGCCGTAGTCAGATCAGTGCGCCGCAGCAGCGTAATATCTGGCAATGCATCGCGTGCAACCGCATTCGCGCTGCGCAACGTTGACAAAATTCCCCCGACATCACTTGCGCGCTTCAGACGCAGTTCGATACGAATATCGGGGTTGGCAGCGAGAAAGCCACTGATTTGCTCCGACAATATATCCGCACTATCTTCATTATCGATCGGTGCGAGGGGTTCTGGCAGCCAGATAACCAACGTCGTGATCGGTGGTGTTTCCAGTACAGCAGTAGTTTGTGTGGGTAAAACGGCTGTCGTCAGGGTCGGCTCCAATGTGGCAAGCATCGAAGTCGCGGGCAAACTTTGAGCGCTGGGTGTTTGTAAAGGGTCAGGCGCGCACGCCGTGAGTATAAGCAGCACGATAAAGCAGATCGCGACCGGCATAAATTCGTCTAGTCCTTTTTGCGCATGTAAGCAATCAGGTTTTTTCGGCATTTTTAGAACGCTCATCTAATGTGATATTGGCGTAGTAGTTACGTAATGGTCATTATGGATTTTTAGAGCCGCATCGTTTTAGAACGCGATTGCCCTGCATTCCAGCTTTTTCTATGCCCTGAGCGAAAATCCTGTCTTAAATTGCTGCTTAATTATTTAGTCCTTCGTCTCTATTATATTAAACGAGGGCGACTTGATGAGTCGCCCTCGTTTGGTTCTACTCCACCAGCGTATCCTGGTCTTGTGGCACAGGCATATAATCTGTCACGGTGTTTTCTTCGCGCGCAAAATTGAGTTTGCCCTCAATTTCGTCGATAACGATCACATCGCCATTTCGAATATCGCCACGCAGCAAAAGCTGACTCAGCTCGTTTTCGACAAAACGCTGAAGCGCACGACGAAGTGGACGCGCTCCGAACTGCGGGTCGAAACCTTTGAGCGCCAACCAATTGCGCGCCGATTCGGTCAAATGCACCTGCAAGCCCATCTCACCCAACCGATCGGCGATCTCGCGCATTTGCAGGTCAACGATATGTTCGACTTGCGGCAGCGACAGCGGCTCGAATATCACGATCTCGTCGATGCGATTCAGGAATTCGGGACGGAACGTTTCGCGCATCGCCCGCTCGATCTTTTGATGATCCGCGACCGCTTGTTCGTCGTTTGCCTGCACAAAGCCGAGTGCGCCACCTTTGCGCGCGAACTCTGTGCCCAGGTTACTGGTCATGATGATGACCGTATTGCTGAAATTGACCACGCGCCCCTGACCGTCGGTCAGGCGACCATCTTCTAAAATTTGCAGCAGCGCGTTCCACACATCGGGGTGTGCTTTTTCGATCTCGTCAAATAACACGACGCGATAGGGGCGGCGGCGGATCGCTTCGGTCAACTGACCCCCATCTTCATACCCGACATAACCAGGAGGCGCACCGAACAGACGGCTGACCATATGCTGTTCGCGAAACTCACTCATATCAATGCGGACGAGTGCTTCTTCGTCGCCGAACATGAACTTCGCCAGGGCTTTCGCCAACTGTGTCTTACCGACGCCGCTCGATCCCAGAAAGATGAATGAACCAATTGGGCGGCGCGGGTCTTTCAAGCCGCTGCGCGCGCGGCGGATCGCGTTCGCAATCGCACTGACCGCGCCTTCTTGCCCGACAATCTGCTGATGCAGCACTTCTTCCATGCGCAGCAGTTTTTCGCTCTCGGTTTCCAGCACCTGCGTACTGGGAATACCGGTCCACTGGCTGACGACTGCCGCGATATCTTCTGCGCCCACCGTTTCATCCAGCGTGTTTTCTTTTTGCCATGTAAAGCGCGCGTTATCGTAGTCTTGTTCCATCTGCAAACGACGCATCTTGTATTCGGCAGCGCGTTCATAATCGCGCGTCAAGCCCGCCGCTTCTTCGTCGGCTTTCAAGCGGTTGAGTGCTTCCGACATTTCTTTGAGGTGCGGCGGCATCGAATACAGGGCGATACGCAGCCGCGACGCCGCTTCATCCATCAGGTCGATGGCTTTATCCGGCAGACGCCGATCCGACACATAACGATCCGACAAGCGCGCCGCCGCGACCACCGCTTCGTCGCTGATGGTGACTTTGTGATGCGCTTCGTAACGGTCACGCAGCCCGAACAACATATCGATGGTGTCTTCGACGTTCGGTTCTTCGACATAAACAGGCGCAAAACGACGATCCAGCGCGCTGTCTTTTTCGATGTGCTGGCGATATTCATCCAATGTCGTCGCGCCGACGCATTGCAGTTCGCCGCGTGCCAGCGCCGGCTTCATCATACTGCCCGCATCGAGCGCGCCTTGCGCCGCGCCCGCGCCGACAACCTGATGCAGTTCGTCGATGAACAGGATGATTTCGCCTTCGGCGCGCTGCACTTCTTCAATGGTCGCCTTCAAGCGTTCTTCAAACTCCCCACGAAAGCGGCTTCCCGCCAGCATCGCGCTCAAATCGAGCGAGACAACACGTTTGCCCTGCAAAATTTCTGGCACATCGCTGGTGGCAATTTTCTGCGCCAAGCCTTCGACAATCGCGGTCTTGCCGACGCCTGCTTCCCCGATCAACACTGGGTTATTTTTGGTACGCCGACACAAAATCTGAATGACCCGCATGATCTCGGCATCACGCCCGATCACCGGGTCGAGTTTGCCCTCCAGCGCCATGCGGGTGAGGTCGCGGCTGTATTTTTCCAGCGTACGATAACGACTTTCGGCTTGTGGATCCGTCACACGCTGACCACCGCGCACTTCTTTGATCGCTTCATACACGCGCTCACGCGTGATGCCATTGTCGTTCAATATCCGCGCGACGGGCGTAGCGCTGTTGCGCTCGTTGATGATCGCCAAGAAGATATGCTCGGTCGAAATGTACTCGTCTTTCAAGCGGTTGGCTTCTTCGTTGGCGAGATCGATAATCCGTTTGACGCGTGGGGTGATGAATACCTGTCCTGTGCCACCGCCGTAGATATTCGCCTTGGGGCTGCCACGCAGAATCTCATCGAGCCGCCGCCGCATCGCCTCGACATCAACCGTCAGCCGCTCCAAAACGACCGGAATTACACCATCAGTCTGTTCGAGCAGCGCGAGTAAAATATGTTCGGTATCAACCTGGTTGTGTCCATAACGCTGCAAAATTTCATAGGCGCGGGCTGCCGCGTCTTGCGCGCGTTCGGTAAATCGGTCAAAACGCATCATGAGATTTACGAATCCCTCAATGGAGTGTTAGTGCTTTAGTATAGACGCGCCGCGTAAGAAAACTATTGGCGTGAGGTGAATGACGCTTTATCGAGAAAGCGCCGTAAAACCCCTGTCTTTAGACCCTGTTAAATTGTTTTCAAGTAAAGCACTGGTAGCGCGTGCTTTTGAATTGGCACATGAATATAAATCATAGTCGGTTAACCCATATGCTTCTCCCGTAAATCCGCCTCAACCTGACTCAGCAACTTATCCATCAACTCATAAGTGCCCGCCATCGCCGGATCGACCACGCGCACACGCAGCCGATACGCCTCGCGTAATTCTTCGACCATCACCCACAAATCTTCGTCCGCAATGGGAAAGCCCAGATGCAGCGCTAACCCACCCAACGCCAATGGCATAAAAATAAAAGCGGGATCACCTTCGACATGCCCCGCCAACCACGTCAAAATGCGATTCGCCTGCGCGCTGCGTGCGGATCGATCCCCTAAATCGATTCGCAAGCGCGGACGAATTGCTGTGTAGGCGAGCAGCACCGCGTCAAAGATCGCCGCATGAAACAAATAACGCATGACCAAATCCGGCGCAGGGCGGCGCACCGCCGACTCATCGAACGCCAAGACCTGACACAATGTCTGAAACCAGCGCAGCGCTTCGAGCCGAAAATTCTGATCTTCCGTTGACCGATCGCGAAACACCGCCGTCACCATTTTGGCAATCGCCTTGCTTTCACCAGGTTTAAGCGGTTCGCCGCGCGCCGCGAATGCCGTATCAACGCCGCGCCAGATCGTCGGATACAGCGCGTCGGTCGCTGCCATCAGGTCAGCGGCGATAAAACGCGCCTCGTCTATCTGCGCGACCGCGCGGTCGCGTTCAACCACCATGTTATCGAGCGTCCACAACGCGGTGTAACGCGGTTTGGCTTTAAGCGCGCTCGAACGTCCAGGTATATCGCCCGCCGCCACAGAAATCGGTACTTCGACCAATTCCGGCGATTGATCCCACGCGTGCTCGATATACTGAATATCACGCAGCACTTGTAGTTGAAACGGATTGATCGCCAGTTCGGAAGGTGGCGCGCCGCCCAGCGACGCACGTAGAAACCGCACCGACTGCGTATCCGCGCGCTGACGCACCGCGATGCGAATGGGCAGTTCATCGAGCGGCGTGGGCGTGGGCAGCAGCGGAATCAAGGGCAGCCGCGCCACGCCGACCTCACCACCCGCCAGTTTGAGCGAGACGACCTTGCGCGGCGTAGTCAGATTGATCGGTCTGTTGTCGTGCGTGCGCGTCGGCAAATTGAGGCTGATGCGGATGTCGATGGACACATCGATCATGCTCTGCAAGATAACGACGATCTCAAGCGGCTGCCCGATGTACGTCATGGTGGGAGCAGCACCGACGGCGAACTGCAACGCACCCATGCTCATGCGCACCCCACCTGTAATCGCGCCTAACACATCCGGCGCAAGCAGAGCGAAGTCGCTCATTCTTCGATATCCATGCGAAATTTATGCCTGCTTTGTCCAATAATCTGCTTCGCCATTTCGTAAACCGGCATATCTGCTTCCGAAATTTCAAACACACGTTCTTCGATCACCGATGCCAGTTCGCGGATGAGTGCCGCCGGGTCTTCTTTGTCGAACACCATCCGATCATTGATCAGCGCGCCCGCCATAACCAACGGCAAATACGCGCGGCTGTAATCC
>Ga0163149_10008376_pt1 | contig 10235 bp, 8 predicted proteins | sample OliLakLV19MP5G1_FD_148604 | JGI IMG/M metagenome (GOLD analysis project Ga0163149, IMG submission 148604) | Freshwater microbial mat bacterial communities from Lake Vanda, McMurdo Dry Valleys, Antarctica - Oligotrophic Lake LV.19.MP5.G1 | ecosystem: Environmental > Aquatic > Freshwater > Lake >...
GTCCAGATGCTGTGGGTGGTGTAAGGAATTGGCAAGATGCTAAGGATTTTTGTGAGTTCAATGGACACAAGCTTGGAAGCCTCAAGGACTACTGCATTGAAGGCCTTAATGGAGCAAACTCTGCTCGCAAACCTGTGTTTGGTGAAATGAAAGGAGATCAGTGGGCTCCAATTGGAGACTACAACAATGGGTGGGCTCAAGTAGGTACTAGTTCTCACAGAGTCTGCATCACACACAGAGAAATTGGATCTGATCCTGGATGGGGAGTTGACAAAACCAAGCAGCCGTTTGAAGCAAACTACATCCTTTGTAAGAAAAAGAATGTTGGGGTTGAAACACAAGCGGCTGGTTTGGGTGAAAAGACTGATACTTCTTTTGCACGTGAGACAGTAAACAAAGCCTTTCGAGTCGGAGTGGGCGCGGGGGTTGCCGACCGCGATTGGAATTTTGCCTTAATACCGATGTGCAATTTCCAAGTCCGGCTTGCCGACATCCCGACTGAGCCACTTCGGTTTATTAATTGCAATATCAAAGGAGGTGTCAAGCCATTTAAGCTCCTTGTTGATACTATCAAAACTATCAAAGAAGTTCATGCCAAATCAGGTGGTCTGAAAGCAACCAAGGAAAAATTGAAGAAGCTTACGAAGCTCTCCAAACAACAAGCTAAAGATGCCTTTAGGGGATCTCTCGGAAAGGCCACGGACAAAATCCTTTCGCAATTGGCAAGCTCAGGCACCTCTGTATTCCTTCATGGCACTGCCGAATTTTCTTGGGTTTTCGATCCAGTTTTTGAAATTTTGAAAGCCGCGGAAAATGGAAAGAGAGCTCGCCGCGAATTGACCTCTGGTTCAAACTCCAACAGGACCCATGTGTCTAGTCTTCGCAACTCTCGTCCAGAAGTCATCCTTGATGCGAGCTTCAACGAGACGCACCTTGCTGGGCTTCGAAACGCGCTAGCCAATTTTGAATCGCCGCTTGCTTATCCGTTCCCTCCTTCGGCAGATTACGGTTTTACACCAGCAATCATGTCGTTGAACGATTTAGAACGTGACGTCGACGAGGTTCATGATTTCGGGGACGACAAGGATCATTCGGAAGATGACGTCGAAGGAGAACGCGATCTCGAGGACGACCGGGAGCATATTTTTAAAGACGAGGGCAATGGCCTTGACTCGGAATACCGCGGGCTCCGCAACTAGTGGTGCACTACGTCGTACTGGCACTTTTGGCGTTCCTATTCCGTCAAAGTCTCCAGACGACGTGACGGCGCATCTACACTACATATTACACGATAACACACAAATAAGTCCGACCATTGTTAGACCTTGGTTCGAGAAGGACTTTTTCCATGACGAACGAGCTCCACGTAGTGAAACTTTTGCTACTACAATATTAGATACGCATCAGGTTATTTAGTCTTTCACTATTGCATACCAAACCTATTTTAAAACCCTGCGGTGATTGCGAAGCGACGGGCAACTTTCTGTCGCTCGCTGTACTTGATTCTTCGAAGGGGGCAAAGACGTCGTTGCTAGCGGTGAAAACGGGAGCGTCCAAGGTTTTGGGGTCAAGTCCATCGCTTGTCCCAATGCATTTTCGATTCGTTGGGACAACGATGGTTGGTCTATTAGATGACGTTGGCTGCACCAACACCAGGAGCATAGATTACCAACCGGTTTGCAACCACCTCGTTACCCAAAATTTGTGTTATCCAGTGAGCCATCTGTCTCATCCAAGTTGATTTTCGATAGGGAGAATTTTGAGGTCAAATCGTTGTTCCGTCCCTGTTGAGACACTGTTGCCGGTGAATTGCTTTACTAGCATCTTCTTCTCTTGCCCGTAGATGATCCTCCGCCCTGACTACCGCCAGCGCCACCTTGACCATGCACTGGCCGGGTCTTCCTTGCGCCTTGTTACCTTCGAGGGCACTGCCATCTTTGCACCCAGTCGCACCTTGTCCTGTTGATGCCTTCGTTGATTTCATGCACCCAGTCGCGTTGCCCTGGTCCTCTTGACTTCTTGAAAATTCTCACTCAATCGACGTAACAACTTGTTCAATCCCATTCATGAGATGAACAATTGATGAGAAATGAAACAAAATGAAACAAACAGTTGATTTCATTTGTGCCACTTGAGATCGTTTTGAACTGTCAGTGAAATTGAATCCAGTTGAGCTGTTTTGATGATGCACTGGTGTCTAACCTGGACTCACTCATGCAAAGTGATCAATTGTGACCTAGTTGAGGCTCACATCCTGTCAGACAGCAAATCTGGTTTGGACATGGTTGAATTGAAGGGCAATGTGAAATGACAACAACGACTAATCGAAACACACTGCGCAAAGCATGAAGCATCAAAAAGCAATCCCTTCCACCTTGAGTGTCCCAGAAGGGGCCAAGTTGAGCTGTCACCTTGTCATCCACAATCGTGATGTGACTGTGACAACTGTGTTGCGGAGTGATGCAGACCACAGATGTGGTCTGCTGATACTCTCCCCTGATGCAAACATCACCACCAGACCGGCGTGACATCATTGAGTGCTCACGGATGTCAAACCCGATGTCAAGACCAGCCAAATCAGACAGTGAACCAAGGCTCAGGAACTGGCTTGGACAGCAAGGACAGGTTAGCAAGATGGATGATTTGCGCCCGCAATGAACACACAGTTTTGCATTCCAATGTGATTGTCATTTAACTGGGTAACAAAATGGATGGAATGGTTCCCTAAGCTGGCCTGTCTGGTCTGCTGACAAAATCCAACAACCAGACAGTCTCTTGAAGAAGAAGCATCGATGTTGTGATCTCTTGCCATTCAAGTTGAGGTCAAGAGTCCATGGTTCATTTGTTATCTTTTCTATGAACATTTGATCGCAAGACAACTTCAGTGTTTGCTCCACCAAAAGTCTGTTACTAGCAATTCATGACCGCAACGGACTGATTAACTGCCTGTTCTGTGGCTGAACACAAACGCCCAATAAAGCCCCAACAAAGTTTGCAATTTGCTTGCAACACAAACGTGTTGTGTCCAGTGAAGGCCTTTCTTCCATTGTCGGATGAAGAGGAATGTCAAGAATGTGATTGTTCAAGGGTTGCACTGCAGGTGCACCCTGCTGACAGTTGAATGGCAATTGAGCGGTAGATTCATTGGCCCAACCGGGCAGTAACACTGGTCGTAAGAAACCCAACCACACAACACGGTGGCATTTCTTCAGTACGTCGTAGCGCAGGACTTGGCGGAACTTGACTGTGATCATGACAGGCCGCTGAGCGTACTAGCTAGCTAGCTACTAGCTAGTAGTGCGACGCACTGTAGCATCACCAGCAGAATTAAAGAAGTTTTCTTACAAGGGTCAAGGTTAACCTTTTGGCTTTTTTTTTGAAATTTGGGCTACACGTCACCATGTTGCCATGGTGGTTCAACGTGCCAATAGATAGAGTGAAAAATGAGAGACGGCGGACAACTCTATTAATTCACCTTCGACGACAGCTGTAATTTACTAACCAGGAGACTCCTACCCAAAGGACCCAAGCTCGCGGACAGTATAGACTACTACTATTGCCACATTCAAGGAGCAGAGGTTCTAGATATAAAAGGTAGTAGTAAGATATCCCAGACAACCGAAGACTCTTGCTTGCCTGGTTCAGCTATTTGGAAGCTCAAGACGAACGGTGAACCAACAACTCACTTCCTGGAGCGACATCAAGTGCTACTATCGCTACTGCACCGCCCCAAAACACAGGTGCAGCAGACCAAGGGAAAACGCACTATCAAACCCTTGACAACATGGAACGAATAGGAATGGGAACAATATCTTCGCCCTTGACAGAGAATCGCAGATGCAGCCATGTTTGCAGCATAAAGATGCTGCTGGTGCTTCTCCAATGTCTTTGTCCGCTTTTGACCAACGCTTTCAGTTCACCCTCGAGTTTGAAGTTCCCTCAACTGCATCGGACGACCCAAAGCCGACGGTATAACACCCGACTAAGGATGAGTGCAGAGTCAGTGGTGGTAAGTCGTTGCGATCCCTTTATGACGTTCACATCTTTATCAACAAAGTGATTTCACAGATATATTATTACTGTCACATAGCCGCACCCGGGCATAGCAGTATCGATCGATCAACCCCTTGTATTCGACCATGTGAGCCCTGTAGCAAATCCTATTGCCAAAGCGCCCTTTAAGTTACCCGAAGTTAACATTGATTGGCTGTCGGTGAAGGAAACGGTTCTAAGTATTGTCGCCTCCAAAAACTTCCGAACAGCAGTGATGGTGTTCTCTGTTTTCTTTGCCTTATCCCTCTTCGCTAGATCACTCAAGTCTTCGGGGGGCGAAGTATCCAAAACAAAGCAAGCTCTTACTAGATCCCTTGCTTCTGTGCGGGCATCTGTAACATCTGTGAAACAGTTTGCAAATGGACGATGGCTAAGACTACGAGAAAAATTTCGCAAAAAGACAGAACAAGTTGGGATCCCTATGCCCTTCGACTACCGAAACGACAATGAAGGATGGGGTGTGTGTACGCTGAGGGCGAAGCGGAGATTGGGCCGATCGTCGTTTGTACAATACGAATTTGATTTGCCAGAGCCCGATTATGTACTGCCCTTGGACCTTGGACAACAAATATCGCTCTGTTGCTTGGACAACTACAACAATGTTGCCAAAGGCGAATTCTTCCCGTACATCCCGGACTCAAAAACTCGGCTTGGAACCTTTTCAATACTGGCACCGAATAGAACGCCTACTGAGAATGAATTCGCTATTGGGGATGATGCGGCCAACTTTGTAAGTGTGTTACGTGCGAATTATCTTGGCTTTGCCTTTTCTGTGACAGGCTCTGACGATATTTTTTCGGTTTGGCACTCCTGCAACATCGGTGCTGGTACGTCTACGTTAAACATTTTTCGGAATGATTGTATAGGTCCGTGTTCTGAAACAAGACTTAAAAGTAGGGGATGAAATTGCGTTGAAGCCAGGGAATAATCGACTTGAATATCGTGGTCAATATCTGCCGGTCACTGACATGGTCTACGTAGCATGCGGGACGGGGATTGTTCCTGTGATGGACCAAGTAAGAATGGTGTTGCCATCTTCGTCCTCAAGCAGTGTAGAAAGTGTAACAGTTGTATGGGTCAACGAGTCAACTAGAGACTTTGATATTACGGCGGAACAGCTTGAGAAAGAGTATCACAAATACAGCACCAAGTTGGCTGTTTCCTGTATCGTCGATGATCTCACAAGGGGAGAAAGTGCGTTGAAAGATAACTCGGAAATATACGAAGCTGTTCCAGATTTTATTCCGGGGACAATGGCAGTTCTGTCTGGACCAGTAGCGATCATGAAACAGGCCGTGGCGTATCTGGAAGGGCGAGGCTATCCGTTGGATTGTATCTGTATCTTGTGATGATGTTGATAAACACTGATAAAAATATTAATCGCCTAAATGTATGTATACAACAAAAACGCCTACTGCAGGAGTTTCGCGCTTGGTCGAATTATCGTCTAGATGTCTCCGCCAAGGGCTAGCCAGGTTCTCGATCGGATTCAGTCTCTCTCGAAATAATCCTCATACGCTGGTCAATACTGATTGAATCCTTTCACAGCCCTTTCTGAAAGTCTCGGTGTTCATCCAGTTTCAAGTTCGGCCCGTTTTTTCTCCAAGTCATTAGCAACCAGATCCACCGGAATCATATCTCAAAATTGTGTGCTTGCACCGTCTTTTCCGCGCGCACCTTTGTATTCTGTCCTTCATATAAAACTGAAAAGACAGATAACCAAAGCGAGCTGAGCCTCCTCAACGGCTCGGCTAATTAACGTATTATTCTCTCCATTAGCCCGAAAGACCTGGATACCTCGTCGTGCCAGCATGAAAGAACCAATGCAAGCGAAGGCAAGGCGTCTGGTGAGACCTCCAAGATCTGCTCCTAGGACAGATTTCACGAATGGAAGTGAAATCGATCCCCCCAATTGGGATACTAGCTTCGCAAGCGGCCCTGCAAGGACCCCAACTCCGGCAAGCGCATAGCAAACCATTGCTACAGCACTTGCAAATTTACGACCATATTTCACAGGTATGGTGCGTACAGAATTAAGCTGATCGTCTTCAATGTCGGTAATGTCCATCATAATTTCTCGTCCACAAACACCAAAAAAGAGCATCCCCACAAGGCGAAAGAGGCTTGGAATTGCCAGAGCGCTCGGGCTGAATGGACCACCGGCAATTTCATTGGCAACCTTCAAAGCAGCCGACCCAGATGTGAATGGACTGAGCGCAATCAGAGAGGCACACATCACATTTTTAATCCATGTCAGGGGCTTTAGGTGCTTGGTATACCAAAAGGTAAGCATGAGCCCGAAGACAACCGACATTCGAGCAGGCACGCCCGGAACCATTGCCAGGCAGATGAGAGCAATGGCATAGAGGTAATTGAGGTACTGACGAACTATAGCCAACGTCACTTGTCCATTCACAAGAGGACTTGATTTTTTGTTAGTGTCTCGCCCTAGCTTTTTGTCGTAATAATCATTTACAACCATACTTGTGGAAGATGTCAAGAGGAGTGCAGCCAACACAGAATACATGCTGGGTGTCTGAAGCATAATTTTCTTGAATAAATGTCCTTGCCCCGTGTGGGCAAGCGACAGATACCCTCCAAGAAGGTGAAAGAGTATCACTCCTGGAAAGTTGATAGGTCGAGTTAATTGAAAGAGAGGACCAAGACAGTCCAAGACCGAAGGGGCTTTTTCTCTAATAGATCCATTCACGTAGTATTTCTCGTCCGGATCGACTGGAGGCGCCGAGCCCTTCGCCGAAGACTCGAGAAACAGACTGGAAGGTGACAATGCAGTTTCTGGAGGAATCGGCTCCGCATCCCCATTCTCATTGGAGGGGTTGCTACTGGACGCCAGATGTGTCGTGGACGCTGAAGCTCGGAGTCTTTCTCTGGTGCTTGTGAAATCTTTGTTATTATAATAACGACGAGTTGCCGTGGTAAGGGCGAGGTCGCAACTGAGATCCCATTGTCGCCCATGACGAGCACTGAACCCTTGCACAAGGGAAATGCTAGACAGTATCGAAACTAGAAGAAGGGCCTTAGTCGCGGACATCTTCGATTCTTCGATGGAGTACTTTAAATTTTCTTGTCAGAAAATAATTTCAAATTTTTTCTCGGCAAGGCAGCTTTCAAACTCTTGCACAGCAGTGCTGCCTTCTCTACAAGCTTACTAGGATCAAGGCGGGGGCGAGAGTCAGAAGGTACTATAGTTGTACCCGTGCTGTACTGTAATTGTAGCTGATACAGCGGCCACTGCAGGAAGTTCGAGATGCCCAAAGTGCCGTCATTTGACAACCGTGCAAGCTAAGATGTATGTTATTTGTCACGCCGGAATGTCTCACCCCGGCCCCGAGGAATTCGAAGAATTGGACTTGATCTAGCTAGCTACTAGCTATCTACTAGCTAGCTAAGTACAGTTAGTACTGTAGGTCATCTACTCCAATGAATGATAGCGTGTGCGTCCCTTTTCTCTATTTTTGTGGAGATTCCGGTAATTTATTGGTAACGCGCTCTTCCAATTAAAACACGTTGTGACTGATGTTGCTGGTTTACGACTCGATCAGTCGCGTTTTAGAATGACAGCATTTCTATTGGTGTCTGTGTCACCGGAAGATCAATCATGATCAGCATCTGTTTTGGAATTCCCATCATCATGCATTATTGCATTGATATTCCGACAACCTACTACTATTCCGAGTGAGTACAGAAAATTAGCCATCACTTCACAAGTTGCATAGATTTCTGGCATCTAGCTGGTCATCGATATTCCGACAATACATCAGCCATCACCCAAAAAGTTCATTGATTTCTGGCATCACCAATGCCCACAAAAAATATCAACTGATATTTGATTCATTCTTCTCTAGAGAACCAATTCTTTAGAAAAACTGTGGCTCGCCAGCAAAAACAATGATGTTCAACAAAGGATTCCTTATCATGCTTCTTTCCGTGAAGGCAGTGGATGCTTTCACGATCGATCTGTTCTCTGCATTCCAAGCTAACCCACTGCTCTCGAAGATGACAGAGACGAAAACTGGCGACAAGTTCACAGTTCGAATGGACATTGGTAATAATAAGAAAGACGAAACACACCTCTTCCTTGATGGTTTATCGGTGGAACTGCGCAAGGATGCAGCCCCAGCCGACAATAAAGTTGGATTGCCTGGTGCAGATGGGCCACATCCCAAGACATCGACCGGGGCGCTGGCCGTTGATATCTTGAAGACACCTCACTTCATTGACATGTTCGGTACCCAAAAGGTGCGTTTCGAGAATGGATGCTGGGAGATGATCTGGAGAAAGAACCAGAACGCCGGATCTGTCATTCTCGGCTTCCATTTGCCCAGTGGGGCAAAGCGCAATGGAGCAAGTCTTCCTTCAGGTCGCCTCTACATGTCCTTTCCGGTCTAGTCAGAGGACGGATTGGCCACTCGACAGAAGGAGAAAACTGAGGCTGAAGCTAAGGTTAAGGAGTTTAACAAAGAGAAGGACGACGAGTTGAAGAAGTATCAAGAAGCGTCCAACCTCTTCATGAAAGCCCTTCACTACCGTAACGCCGTTGCTGCTGTCGAGAAAGTCGACTTGACCGGTATCCGCTTTTTGAATCAAGTTCCAAGCGAGAGTGAAGTTATTGCCATCGGCGGTGGAGTCCTTGTCAACACAAAGGGAACTGTTTGGAGTAAAGAGAACAATTTCTTCGGAGAACAGCACGTATTGCTTGGCGATGCCGTGCTTTGTCCCTTTGTGGAAAAGGATGAAAACACTCTCATGCCTTAAGGCAATGCCGGTCCCTTGTCCTTTCATGTTACACAGGTCAATACTACGCAAGACAGAGAAGAGGACTACTGCTATGCACGCAACAAACAGTTTTGATAGAGCACTGCTTACAAGCAACAACATAGAGACATCCGCTACATCAGCTTTCAGAACAGCACATAGGCACACAAACACACGATGAATCCCGCGCTGCCACCATTAGTCATTGTCTAGCATTTAACTGAAGTATTAGTACAAGTCAAATATAGTTTCTTCTCCTTACACTAATATGCTTTCTATAAACAGGTTGTCATTAGAGATAATTCATTATGCAGCAGAAGGCTTTTTGTCAGAGAGATCATGCATTGCATAATTTCTTCTGACAGTCAGTCTAGTGCAGCCACTAGACTGGTCTCATTGGGTTTGAAACCAGTCAACTGCTCTTCTTCTTCTTTGGAATTAGCGTTTTCAGAGGAGAACAATATTGGCCACTATGGAGAAACATTGTTGCTTAAAAAACCAAGATGAAGAGCACACAATCTAAAGAGTGGGCACCTGCCAATATTTGTGCTTGTTTTTGCTAATTCTTTGTTATCAATCTTCAGATTGCTGAACAATCTAATGACCTTTGGCACTGATTTCTTGTCAGTGACAAAAATGAAGAGAATTCTGCTGCACTACAAAATCCTCACTCCCACTTAAAACATTATTTCTCTTTGTTACACAAAATTCCAACTTATTCTTTTGTCTGTATGAATTCTTTCTTCTGGCTTTGGTTGGTTATAATTTTGCTATCTAAAAGACATCATTGTTCAACTGACTCCTTGCTTCACTGATGCAGCAATCACTGTGTTTTTAAAAAGCCCAGACAAAGCCAAATCTGATACTCTTCATACAACCCTTCGATTTTCTAATTTGCAAAGAAAAGCATGATGTTCAGATTAATTTGATATCTTTTCTTTTCTTTAGCGAACAAAAGTCACAGCAAAACTTAGATGAAAACACAACAAATTTGCATGCTAGCACAGCAACACAATGCTCTATCAAAGAACGATTCTTGATAGACTTGCTTTCAAGTTTTGGAATTTTTTAGTTGTGTGTCGGTGCCAACCTTACATGTTCTGCAATTTTCACAGCATGTGCTATGTTTGCTACAGACAACACTGCATTGGCAGTGGCAACTCTATTTTGCACTAACACTATTGCAATTGTTTTCTGTTGAATGAAAGGTAAATGGTAACTATTCCTAGGAAAATTAGTTTTTTGGGAGAGTTTGGATCATCATTTTTCTCTCCTACTACGGTCTTAACAGCAAACATTTTGACTAGCCGTTAACCCTAACCCAACATTTCAGTTAATCAAGCTCATAACCTCTGTTACGTTACCGCTTTACTTGATCTATCGCTCCTTGTTTTACAGAGCGGAGC
>Ga0163149_10008377_pt1 | contig 10234 bp, 15 predicted proteins | sample OliLakLV19MP5G1_FD_148604 | JGI IMG/M metagenome (GOLD analysis project Ga0163149, IMG submission 148604) | Freshwater microbial mat bacterial communities from Lake Vanda, McMurdo Dry Valleys, Antarctica - Oligotrophic Lake LV.19.MP5.G1 | ecosystem: Environmental > Aquatic > Freshwater > Lake >...
CATCAGCTCCCACTTCTGGACCCACCTCTGTCCCTACCAGCAGCCCAACTCTTGGGCCAACAAGTCTGCCCACTGCAGCCCCGACCAGTGCCCCCACTTCTGCTCCAACTGGTGTCCCCACTTCCAGTCCAACAGAAGGGCCCACCTCCAGTCCAACAGGCGCCCCTACCTCAGGTCCAACCTCTGCTCCAACTGGAGTGCCTACTGCTTCACCCACTGAGGGTCCTACCTCAAGTCCTACTGGCGTTCCAACTTTTGGGCCAACTGCTGGACCAACCTCATCCCCCACTGAGGCGCCCACATCTGGCCCGACCAGCATTCCAACTTCAGGACCAACTGCTGGACCAACCAGTGCCCCCACTGATGGGCCTACATCTGGGCCTACCAGTGGCCCAACTTCAGGACCAACTCTTGGACCAACCAGTGGCCCCACTTCTTCCCCCACTGGCATCCCGACTGCCAGCCCGACAGAAGGGCCCACATCATCACCAACTGATGTGCCTACTGTTTCTCCCACCTCATCACCAACAGGGGTTCCCACTGGGCAACCAACAGCCGCTCCCACTGCACGTTCTACTGAGCCACCTACAGCTGTGCCCAGTGATAGCCCCAGTGAGTCCCCTAGTGCCACCCCCACTGAAAGCCCCACCGAATCTCCAACTTCTGCCCCTACATCTGCACCAACTGGAGGTCCCACATCCTCCCCAACTTCAGGGCCCACTGCATCCCCAACCACAGGACCAACATCAGCACCAACGGAGTTGTATGTTTGTGAAGGAGCTGAAACAGCATTTGCTTACGATAAAGAACCTAAGGATGGAGGAGTGGGCACATGCTTTCTTGATGATGGTTTCAACCGCTGGGGGTGGACTATTGGCCCACTTGGCTTTGGTACTCACATCTTCAAAATCTATAGTGGAGCCGGTCAGTGTGACATCACCAAAGGAGAACATGTGGGAACACTCAACTTCACTTACTATAATAATGGGTCTGCTGATGCTGTCATGACTGCCTTCCATGGAATATCTTTTGAAGAAAGCCATTTCTATGTCGGCCAATATGGGCAACCTTACCCTCTGGATCACAATGGTCATCAAACTGTTGCCCCTGGCCAGTTCCCAGACAAACATGAGGATATCCCTGGAGACGAGACAACTGACAGATACACCTGGGATTTAAACACCTTTGAGTCTTATGCAGATGTTTTTATAATTGCCCATGTGGTTGTATGTGGTGAGGTCACCCCCACTGGCACCCCCACTGTGTCTCCTACATCAGTTCCTACAGCAGCCCCCACTTCTATTCCGACCGGGGTACCGACAAAAGATCCTACTTCCACACCAACCTCTGATCCTACCAGCAGCCCCACCAGCAGCCCAACCAGCAGCCCAACAGCTGGGCCCACTTCTAGACCAACAGCCGGTCCTACAGCTGCCCCAACGTCTGCAGCAACCTCAGATCCTACCAATAGCCCAACGGCTGGGCCCACCTCCAGACCAACAAGTGCTCCTACATCTACGCCAACCTCTTCACCCACCTCTGTTCCTACCAGCAGCCCAACAGCTGGGCCAATCCATAGACCGACAAGTGCTCCTACATCTGAACCAACATCTACACCAACCGCGGGACCTACCCCACCACCAACCGGGTATCCCACAAAAAATCCCACGGGGCAACCGACAGCTGGTCCCACCGAAGGTTCTACAGAGCCACCTACAGCTGTGCCCAGTGATAGTCCCAGCGAGTCCCCTAGTGCTGCCCCCAGTGAAAGCCCCACAGAATCCCCAACTTCTGCCCCTACATCTTCACCAACTGGAGGTCCCACATCCTCCCCAACTTCAGGGCCCACTGCATCCCCAACCACAGGACCAACATCAGCACCAACGGAGTTGTATGTTTGTGAACGAGCTGAAACAGCATTCGCATATGATGAAGAACCTAAGGATGGAGGAGTGGGCACATGCTTCCTTGATGATGGTTTCAACCGCTGGGGATGGACTATTGGCCCACTTGGCTACGGCACTCACACCTTCAAAATCTATAGTGGAGCTGGTCAGTGTGACATTACCAAAGGAGAACATGTGGGAACACTCAACTTCACTTACTATAATAATGGGGGAGCTGATGCCCTCCTGACTGCCTTCCCTGGAATATCTTTTGAAGAAAGCCACTTTTTTGTTGGTGAAATAGATCAAGCTTACCCTGAGGATAACAATGGTCAGCAAACTGTTGCCCCTGGCCAGTTCCCATACAAACATGAGGATATCTCTGGAAATACATTTGACAGATACCCCTGGAAGCCAGGTTCCTTTCAGTTTGATGCAGATCTTTTTATAATTGCCCATGTGGTTGTATGTGGTGAGGTCACCCCCACTGGCACCCCTACTGTGTTGCCTACATCACTTCCCACAGCAGCCTCCACTTCAATTCCGACTGGGGAACCGACAAGAGATCCTACTTCCACGCCAACCTCTGATCCTACCAGCAGCCCAACGTCTGGTCCTACATCTGCCCCAACATCTACACCAACCTCTGATCCTACCGGCAGCCCCACTGCCAGCCCCACTTCTCGTCCAACACCAGCTCCCACTCCCACGAAAAAGCCTACTGCAGCTCCTACGAAAAAGCCTACTGCAGCCCCCACACCTGTTGTTACAGGTGCCAGTGGTGGTTGCGAAACTGCCTATGCTTATGCCGCGCCCACATTAGGAACTTGCTTTGATAAAATTGACATCGGCAACCCTAGGTGGGGCTGGAGCATCGGTCCTCTCAGTGCTGGCGCCTCCTACACATTTGATGTGTATGCTGGAGCTGCCCAGTGTGTTTTGAGTAAGGGTACCCGGGTCGGAACCCTGACATTCGCCTACGATTATGCGCAGACAGTCACAGCGACCTTTACAATGACGGCAGGCTATGAAATGACTGTCACGCACTTTTACATCGGCACGTCTTCTCTCCCAAAGGATAAGAATGGAAACTACATTGTGGCCCCTGGCCAGTACACTGCTGTTCATTCCGATATGGGCGATGACAAAAGGACGGACACTTTTACCTTCACCGGGATTGTCGACCAGAATATCTATTTTGTTGCACATGCTGAAGTTTGTGACGCCGCCACTGCTCGCCGCCTGGTGGACGGGGCGAATCAACCCAAGCTTGAAGATGAAGTCGTTCAGAAGACAGGTGCAGCCGACGCAGCCATGAAAACCAATGCTGGGGGTCAGAGTGCTGACGAGGCTGAAAACGGAACTTCTCCAGATGTGACGTGTATGCCTGCATTCGGATACCACAGCAGCAAGAAATCGTTGAGTTTTGAGGACCTTGGAATTGCGCCCCAATGGCATGATGGCTTTGACATCACGTGGGGTTGGACCAATGGTCCACTCGACCAGTCGAACTATGCCTACTCCCTCAACTTGTATGCCCAGTCTCCAGGATCAGCCTCAGATGCCTTGGAAGTTGGTGTGGTTACAGTCGGATATGACGGCGAGGAAGCGATTGTAACAATAGATGCTGGAGATGGATTGTGGCTCAAGGAAGTGCATGCCTATGTAGGCACTTCTCGTCTTCCACTGTCAGAGGATGGATCTGAAGTGATTGATCCCTCTCAGCACCCGGTGGTGAACCGGCGCATGTCCACCAGCCGCACGTTCGTGATATCTGGATTCAATGGAGAGTCTGTGTATGCTGTGATTCATGCCACAGTGTGTGCATTGCGCAAGGACTGGGACGAGATGGCTGGACACGCCGCAGGTGTCCGAGGAGTTTCTCATAGCCCGGAGCGTCACCACAACACGGAGCAACCGTCAACGATGTTTGGCGCGTTGGCTCGACAAGTTGCCAAATTGTTTGGATAGTACTTTTACATTTAGATTATATAATTCCTACATGTGATTTTGAATCTGTCCGCTTGAAACTGTCTTCTCTTGCACTGTGTTTGTTTTTAGCTGCTAGCTAGTAGTAGCTAGTACAAAACGGTGCTAGTAGTTTGAAGAGGGTTTGACACAAAGCAGCTGCTGCAGGGAACAGTGGTGCCAATGCCGTGTTGAAGGCTACCTGCAGACGCACAGACGATCCAGCATTTGGGTCACTCTCCACCAGCTACCAATGCGAGTGAGACCTAACTCTTCTTAGGTCCATGATAGGGACACACATTCCTAATGTTGACAGGCTCAACATGAGGGTCGGTCTTGTCCTGCGCGTTCCCATTCACGCATTCGCCATTGACACTGACGTCATGTGTGCGAACTGAATGATTCACTATCCTTGTTCTTATCTGTTGGAAGTGCAGCTAGCATTCCATAAGGGGCATGTGTGCACCTGTGAGTAACTTGAAGTGTAGCTGAGTCAACAGCATGGAAGACTCTGGAAAGATCAACAACAACAATAGCTAGCAGCACTACAGTGCTTACAATTTCTAATAAACTGATCTGTTTCACCAAACAAATAGATCTCTTTAATCATCCAACATTATCGAACAGCGGAATTCCCCTACGATTGACAATGGGGAAGCATGCGGCGAACGTTCCTAGGCTCTGGTCCAGTTGGTTATGTGGTAGCTGATAGTCAGCCAACCAACCTGATAACATTCCACAATGTTGCATGCAAGAGCTGGTGTTGTCTCTTTGCGAGCAATGTGACAGTTGTTTTGCATTGCGTCAACGCTTTTGGCAGCACTGCGTGGCGACTTCGTTCGCAATTTCGACAATCAACGGTTCGTTTCGTAGTCTTTTTCAGACTGCATTCTTCATAAAATTGATGCACCATGGCAGATTCGACGCCTGGTGAAGAAGCGGAGCTTGCCGTTGCCTTGGCTGCGAGCCAACGTGGTGATGAAACGCACGGAGACAGAATGGTCGCCGCCCACAACTGTCCCCCTCTGTCGGTTGTCGAGGACAGCAAGACACCAATGGAGGATGAGGGCAAGAAGAAAAGAGCAAAAACCTTGATGCCAGTTCCACCTCAGTTGGCTGTGTTTCGATTCGAGCACAAAAGCAACTTAGTGTTTGTGCAAGAAACTGACAAAAACAACAAGGAAAATCCATCGGCAGCACAGATCGCAAAACACATCGCGTGTCGTGGTGATTGGACGGCTTTGAGCAAAGACAACAAGAAATGGGTTGCCACCAACAAATCCACGAATCACACCATCTGCTGGGATCTCGTCAAGCTGCAGTCGGAGCAGATTTGGCAATTGACGTTCAATTTTGGTGTCAAGAAACATGGATTGGCTTCAAATTGCACGTGCAGGCTGGCAATGGTCCGTCACTGTGCAATGGAGAAAGTTCATGAGAACAACAACATTATCAATCCGAGTGTGAGTCCCCAAGAAACCAACACTCTGATGCGGGCAATTCATGCCTTATTTGCGTCCGAGTTCAAGGAGGAGTTCTTGAAGTCAAAGGACTCAAAGAAACGAAGGGACTTCGAAGCAGCCAACCGTGGCAATCCAATCAAGAAGTTTCACCGGGATGTGTCAGAGTTTGTCAACGATGCAGCCAAGGATCCCACCATCAGCATTGTTCCACACTCGAACGAAGATGAAGATCAATGAATGCACGATCTTGTTGCAAGTGATGTTGTTGATCTCCGCAATTTTGATCAAATGAGTGGTGATGCTTTGGCTCAAACTGTTCGCGGCATGTTCAAGTCCAGGGCAAAGATTGCTGTTGCAATGAAAGCATCCGGTCACCACTCCGATGACATGTGGACGTGCTTGAGGGAGACATTTTTGACACCCCAAGCTGGAGCAGCTGCTCTGCCAGGTGCACCAGTGTGTCATTTGGATCTTCTCTGTTTCAGTTGAAACATGCTGAGATCGACACTGCCTTCATGGAAGATCTCGCTGACAATGCCAAGGGCGACTCAAATGTGGCTTTGGGAGAAGATGCTGCAGCCGGCAAAGGAAAGAGCACGAAGGGAAAGTCAACCGAATTTCTGTCAACTTTGCAGGAAAGACGTGACGACATGAACAAGAACACGTCGCATTCAGCACAGCAACGAAAGACTCTGATTGGACTTCATCGTCACCATCCAGAGGAAGAAACAACCGCCTCTGAGTGGAAAGAGCACATTGCGTTGGCTGATGCGGTTTTGAAGATGATGTTCTTCAGAACATTGGCGCACGCGTCAGGCAATTGGAGAAGGCTCTTGGCTTGACCAATTCCATCACGAGTCTTCTCGACACGGCCAATCAAAACGATTCAGATGATTGTGATGAAAGTGAAGAAGACAGAGCAACGTTGGAGTGGAGATAGCGTCTGACACTTTGAAGGCGAATGTCAATCAAAGCTCTGACAGCAATAGCGACAAGTCCTAAAAGAGAATCGGCTCATGGTGGCAGACTGTTGTGCGAGCATTTATGCATCGTCTGCTACTTCAACTTCCAAAACAATGAAACCACATGAAAAAGAAACTCGTTTGTTGAGCACATTGATCACCACTCACCCTTCTGCGTTTAATTCTGTTCTCTGAAGGTCGTGCTAGGAGCTTGGCTTTGACAGAGTCTCGCATCTTTTCTCTCAGTGTTGAATGGCATCTCCAGACATCGGGTCCAATGTGCGCAGGGTCTGCTTCAATGGGCACTCCATCACTGTCATGGGGAACGCTTGACAAGTGAGACAATCCATGGGTGCCAGTTCCATCAGACACCGGCATTTGTTCTTTATCAACCAAACGTTTGCAACCTGACAGACACTTCTCTTTGAGCCGTTCATTGATCACACAATTGTGAAGGCTTGCAATGCACATTGCAACCCACGGCACATGGCACATGAGACATCCGAGAGGTCACATGAGCATGCTCCATTTTATTTGCATGAGTCCAAAGGCCATCTCAATTCAGATGCAACACTGGCTTGCTCAGAAATTGAAGTTGTCATTGTCGACGTTGAGCCTATCACCGTGTGAGCAAATGGCAACCATTTGTTCTGTTGCTTCGTAGGCCATCCCAGTCGCATCTCTGCTGGAACAAAGATGGGTTGCGCTGCTCCGGAGTGAAGATGAAACAGCCATGGACAAATGAGAACAACTGCAGTGGCATCTCTGTGGTTGATTCGTCGAACAATGTGTCATTGACTGCGGGAAAGAGCAGCGGGGACAACATGATGCTGTGAGCAAGACAATGAGACCAAAAAGTCAATCTGGCGACTAGCAAACCAAAACAACAACACTGTGTGGGCACTCGATTATGTTGGGAGCATGCTGCACTTGTTTGACATAGTGAGAATTAGCAACAGAAGCGTCATTGTCAAGACATGTTGAAAGAACTTCATTTGAAATAGGAGCAGTGGATTGAATCAAAACAGGGTGCAGCAGCATTGGGGTTAATGCTTTGAAAGAGATGTTCTGATTGGTCAATTTAGTACCAGATCGAACAGAGAATAAGGGATTCGCCACTGCCGGTTTTTGTGTGACGATGTGCGGCGAATCCTCCATTCTCCTTCGAATCAGGTTTCACCGTTAACATGACGCACCTGTTGCGTCACTTTTGGGGGAATGTTGGTGCGCGAATCTCATAAGACCAACCCTGATGCTTCCTCTGAATGCAAAGAGTGCCTGAACTCTGCTCGCAATGCAACACCTTGAAAGGTCCAGGATGCAGTTGCAGCTTTGGATCCAAATGCCGGCTCAGAATGAGCACCCAGTCTCCTTTCTTGCAGTTGTGGGCAACTCTGCTCTTGTTCTCTCTTGCATTATTCTGGCTGATATCCGCTTCTTTCCTCTGTCTGGCTAGTTTAACATTGGCTTCCACTGTGGCGCGCAAAATCATGTCCTTGGCAAAACGAGTTGTGAGGATGCATCCTTAGTGACTCCATGAACTGTAGCTCTCATGGCATGGGCCGCTGCGCTTGTAAGATCCGTGATTGGATCTTCCTTCTCATGATGCTTCACCAGCTGAACTCTCAGCATGTCACCTAAGACTCTGTGCATGCGCTCAACAATGACGTTGGCTCTCTGGTTCTTAGCTGTGATGGACACTGGACGGATGTGCCACTTGATGCATGAGCCATGGAACACATGATTGTCAAACTCTCCACCTTGATCAAAGATTACTCTTGCTGGTCTTGGATGCCTTCTGAACCACTCTTGCTCCACCAGGTCTGCAATGGGTTGCTCAGTCTTGGCATCAACAGGACTGATCTCCGGCCATCCTATGAATGCATCAATGATGGTTGGGGTATGAAAGAATCTTTTCTTGCCATTCACAATGGCCTCCCAGGGTCCTGAGAGATCTGTTGCAATGTCTCTCCTTGGTTCCTCATGCTCCTCGCTTAGCCTTCTGACCGGCGTCACAATGCTTCACATGCTCCTTGACATGCACTGACATTCCTGGCCAAGTGAAATGTTGGCAAAGGGTGTTGCACAGATGTTCCGTTCCTGGATGAAGCAGCATGTTGTGACACCAACTGACCAATCAATGGGTCAGCTTGGCTGGCACAGCTGTTCTTGTCCGGCCTGTCACTGGATCCTTTGCTGCAGTGACTTTGTCTGCACCACTCCTCTTTCCTTGGTCTTCAAAGACCTCTCCCAACAAATGTGGGACCTTGTCCTGCAAGTGCTTCACTCCTTTGTCTTTCAACTGTTCTCATGCAATTTCAACATGTGGAATTGGTTGTTGATTCAACTTCCAGAACCTGGACATCTCCATGCATTCCTCCACCATGTCACACAAGTCATCATCATCCAAATCATCATACTCCTCGATAGGCAATTGAGAGAAAGCATCAGCTGCTGCATTGTCCTCTCCTTTGACACAGTGGATTGTGGGAGCAAGCCTCTCAATGAAGAGTCTCCATCTCATGACTCTAGCATTGTTGATCTGCTTGTCAGTCACCCAGTTCTGGTGATCAGTGTGGACTTTGATTGGACAGCCTGGGACCACAGTCCTGAACTCCTTTGAGGTTTCCACCACAGCATTTCCTTCTCCCCAACAGTGTGCTTCTGCTGGTGCTTGTTCAACTTCTTAGAGAAGTATGCCAATGGCTCACTAGTGCCATTCTGCATGGGCACCGCACCAAGCTGGCAATCAGAGGCATCAAACTTCTGGGTGTAATCAGGGAAGGACAAAAGAACTTCCTTGCTGATCAACTTCTTGAGTTCATCAAAGCTAAGCTGACATTCTGGGGTCCACTTGAAAGCCATAGTCTCGGACATCATGTCTGTGAGAGGGGCCATCAAATGGCTCCTTCCTTTCCACGTGTGTCTGCAGTAGTTCACCAGACCAATGAACCTCCTGAGCTGACGTTTGGTTTGGGTGCTTTCATGTTCATCAGTGCTGCAATCTTTCTTGCCTGGGGTTTGACTCCTTTGGGCATCAACCTAAAGCCTAAGTGGTCTACTTCCTTCACTGCTCAGAAAGACTTCTTGGCATTGACTGCTAAGTTCTTGGACCTGAGTCTCTCAAGGACTTGCTCAACCTTCTTCATATGGTCTTGCTAACTTCCATTGCTGAAGATGAGTACATCATCTGAGCAGACTTTTACAAAGGGTAAATCTGCTAGCAATCTCTGCACATTGGCTTGAAAGAGATCAGGACTGACACTCAATCCCATTGGTAGTCTTAGGTGCTTGCATAGTCCCCACAGCAGCACAAAGGTAGACACATCTTGTACCTTCTTGTCTGACTTGAAATGGTAATAGCCCATGCTCAGATCCAAAGCTAACACATAAGAGCACCTGCCAATGTCTTGTAGCAAGTCGGCTGTGTGTGGCACAGGCCATGGTTTCCTTGTAATCCTCCTGTTGGCTTCTCTGCAATCTGTGATGAACCTGGCAGCACCATCCTTCTTGGGGATAATGAAACTTGGGGAACACCAAGGGCCTGTGGTGTTACCATCTGCCTCTTCTAGGACTCCTATGGAGACCAATTGATCAATCTCCTTCTTGAGAGTGCCACGGTGAGCATGAGGTGTCCCCATGGGCCTCTGGCAATGACATGGGGTTGCTCCACCAATCAGAGTGGCTCCCATCTCTGTTTTGGGTCATGCTCCAAAATTCCCTTGAAAGAGATCTTCAAACTTCTTGAGCACATCTGACAACTCACCCTGTTGGAAAGAGTTGAGCTGCTTCTGGGACTTAGTCATGCTTTCAAGATCGGCCTTGGCACACTGAGCATCTGTTGCACACCTAAATGACCCAAGACATGACTAAACGATTGTGATTAAATATCTTAAACTCTAGCAACTAAGGCCTGGTCCAATGTTGAACTTGACGGTCATAAAACACCTCCAAC
>Ga0163149_10008386_pt1 | contig 10225 bp, 9 predicted proteins | sample OliLakLV19MP5G1_FD_148604 | JGI IMG/M metagenome (GOLD analysis project Ga0163149, IMG submission 148604) | Freshwater microbial mat bacterial communities from Lake Vanda, McMurdo Dry Valleys, Antarctica - Oligotrophic Lake LV.19.MP5.G1 | ecosystem: Environmental > Aquatic > Freshwater > Lake >...
GTCTAACTGTCCCAAGTTGAAAAAGAACAGTCATTTCCAGAATGAGGAAGGTGATGACTCTACGCGTGCGAGCACCCTGAGAGGATGGGCTTCCTAGACAATGTGCGATTCTTATGCTGGTCTTGGACTGGGCATTAAATCAAAGGAGTGTGTTGGAAGATATGGCTATTTGTATGAGCAAATGTGCATCTAACATGGTTAATGGGACTGGTGTCAAGTCTGGTGTCAGTTGGATGCCAGATGGTGTCAGTTTGATCCATCTGACCCATCAAGAGTAGAGTCTATGGTCACTTTATTTAGTAAACTACTTTTCTACAGCACAGTCATCTACTGGAGCAGTTCTTTGTGTTTTAATCCAACATTGACCACTTCAGCTTTGCCTTGATGGACGAGTCGTCATCAGTAACAAACGTTTCAATGATTACATGTCTTTCATACATTCGAATATGCATTGCAAGGACGGCTAATGCCTCCATGCTACCAGAGGATCCAACGTGGTTCACCACACACTTGTGCTCTGGAACAGGTTCCGCAATTGTGTGCTGGACGTGCCACATTTTGCAGTGCCGGCAAACTTTGTGTTTTGTCTCAAGGCAAATTGGCTTTCTTGTTAGCAGAGCAACTAACAGTGCATGGCCAGAGAGGCTGCTACAGTTCCTACCACTCGATTGCTTTTGCCAACCCATGTCAGTAGCAACTTCCAATTTCGGCCACTGAGCAACCGGAAAATGAGGGTTGTCTCTCCATAACTCAAACAGTAGATTGCCATGCTCATCCATTGCATTGCCATAATATATCGACACTTCTTCCTCTAAATTTTTGCGAAGGATGTCACCGCATAGAGATTGCAAGACAGGTCCGATTTGATTTTCAATTATTTTAACTGATCTTTTCTCCATGGTTGTTGAGTTGGGCAATCCAAGAAACCCTAACAGACAGCCGGCCTCCACACCACCGTCACGCTAACAAGAACGCTTAAAACGTACAGGATGTTGATAGAATAATCCGTGTTTCGTTCAATGATAGGACTGCCACTGTTATCTGGAAGCAGAATGTCAGCCATTGCCGGTCTTTGTGTGTCAACAAAGCCACAGCTAATGCACTCTAGCCGAAGCCCAGTTGCAATGCAACAAGTCAGAAAGGATGCAATCAATCCGTGTTGGCATTCCGGACAGACCGCACATTTCTCAAAGGACTTTTTTAGAATTTCTAGCTCAAAGATGCCTCTCACAGCAGCTGGTTTGACTTTCTTGGCAACAGGAGCATCTGTGTCACTGACAGCAGATAGGGACGGCGACATATTTGCTGGCTCCTCGGGCAAATCGACAGTCAACGCTGTTTCTGTCTTGTTGCCTCTAGTTCTCGTTGTAAAAATGCTAGCGTTGCCTGCTAAATTCCAGCCTGATGATGCCCTGAGTCTACTTTTTTCCGCTTTGCTAGTAGGTTGTCATGCATGCTTCTTAGTTTGATTCGACATTTTTAGTTTGTGTCATGTAATCATGACCTGTTGTTGCTGCTGATGCAAAACGAACACTAGAACATGTTGTTGCTGCTATTGGATGCAGCCATCATTGATTCTTCGCGCCAATTTCTAGTTAGCTAGCCGCCTCGCTCATTTGCTAAGCAGCTAACGGCTATGACTGTCAAAAAGACGGCCGATAATCAAAAAAGACCCTGCAAAATTTCTAGATGCACAGGTGTCCAACCGTTGTGTGGTGCTACGTTAACATTACTCCGCTAGACGCATGTTGCGGATTCTGGTGGAGGTTAAAGGAGGAGGATGTTTTTTTTTTTTTTAAGACTTTAACTCCAACCCTAAAATACTTTGTCGCACACTTGCTCCACACAAAATTTTCCGCCGCACACTTGCTCTATGGTGTGGACTGTGGGTTAACTCAAACCCTAATGATGCTTTTGGTTTTTTTTTATGTAAGACAATCCCAAATCCATCAACTCTAACCCTGCTGTGGTGTAGTTTACCTGGTGCCACACTTGCTCCAGTTCTGCCCCCTTTGAATCTGGCACAATTTTGGCAGCTGTTGGCTGTTTGGATTGGACTTGTTGACAAGCAAACAAGCTGAACAAAAATTGGTTGCTCGAGTGGGGGCGTCTGCTGCTTTCCATAGGCATGACAAGCTGAACAAAAAGTTGTTGCTCGAGTGGGGGCGTCTGTTGCTTTCCATGGACATGACATTGGACAACAGTTGATTTTTAGCTTCAAAATGTCAATGTTTCTGTTTGTGTTTGTCGTGAAGTGCAAATTTTAGATTCTAGCGGAGCCATCCAGCCCCGCTGCCTTATTGTATTTAATGTACTTGTAACACTGTTAGGCTAGGGAAAGATTGATTCTTTGCTATGTGCAGTGCTCATATCCCAATCGCGATAAGTAAGGGGTAACCGTCACACCGGAACCATTGAATCAGTGGGCGTACGAATACTACGCACTACTACTAGCGTAGTAGCTTGCCAGTACTGGTAGTAGAGTACTGTATCACCTCTAGCTAGCATACGTCGTTTTCTATTACTGTACTGTACGTACCGGTAGTACCGTACGTGTACAGCAGTAGCAGTAATAGCCATCCAGCATCATTCCATGTCTTTGACCAGCCAAGAAGCTGTTGCTGCGCTTCGTTGACAACAATAAACAACCGAAGCCCAACCCACGTTGCGCATAAAGCTCGACAGCATACTGCTACCAGTAGACAGATTCAAGGAGGAAATACAAGCACGTCAAGATGGTAAGGATCAAGACTGTTACTGATTTTGCTACCGGATTTAGAGCTCGAATTAAGCTGTTGGTTAACGGAACTCGAAGCGATAGGCTAATCGGCTTCCGTAGGCACTCTTACATACGGAAACCTTGCATCGGCGCCATATGGTTTGAACAAGAAGCTTTTTGTATTCATCTGCCTGTGTCGAAGTGCTCAATTTTTAACGAACGCACGATGGTTTAGTAACTAACAAGACCACTTTTACTCCATTGACTTGCTTCGTAGGTGAACTTTTCCGTTGATCAGATGAGGTCCATCATGGACTTGAAGCACAACATCCGTTCGATGTCTGTGATTGCCCATGTCGATCATGGAAAGACCACACTTACGGACTCGTTGGTCCAGAAGGCTGGAATTATCTCCTCTAAAGCAGCCGGCGGAGCTCGTTACACTGATACACGAGCGGATGAGGCCGAGCGTGGTATCACCATTAAATCCACTGGTATTTCAATGTTTTTTGAATACGATATTAAAGCCGGTGAAGTTGCTGGGCTTTCTGCTGAAGATGAAGCCGCTCTTGACGCAGAATTGAAGGCGAAACAAGATGCTGAGGCCAATGTGCAGATATCTGAGAACTCGTACTTGATCAACTTGATTGATTCCCCAGGTCATGTAGATTTCTCTTCTGAAGTTACAGCTGCCCTTCGCGTGACTGATGGTGCTTTGGTCGTTGTCGACACCATTGATGGAGTGTGCGTCCAAACTGAAACCGTTCTTCGTCAAGCTATTTCAGAGAGAGTTAAGCCCGTCCTCATGGTCAACAAGGTCGACCGTGCGTTGCTTGAACTTCAGCTTCCCGCTGAGGAACTATACCAGGCATTCTGCAGATCCATTGAGTCTGTGAATGTCATCGTTGCAACCTACAACGACGAGGCTCTTGGGGATGTCCAGGTTCATCCAACAAAGGGAACTGTAGCCTTTGGATCCGGACTGCATCAATGGGCCTTCACTTTGAAGCGTTTTGCTAAGGATTATGGAGCCAAGTTTGGTGTCCCTGAAGATAAGATGATGCACAAGCTTTGGGGAGACTGGTACTTCGATTCCTCTCGCAAGGTCTGGACTACCGCTGACAAGAATGGAAGTCTCGAGCGCGCATTCTGCCAGTTTATTGCGACACCCATTACATCTTTGTTTGAAGCTATCATGGCTGAAAAGCACGGAAAGGTCAAGAAGATGTTGAAGGCGATCCAAGTTGAACTTAAGGGAGACGAGAAGGAGCTCGTTGGCAAACCGCTTCTCAAGCGTGTCATGCAAAAGTGGCTCCCAGCTGGTGACACTGTGTTGGAGATGATTGTGCTCCATCTGCCTTCTCCCGCCCAGGCGCAGAGATATCGTGTGGACACCCTTTACGATGGTCCTTTGGACGATAAAACTGCCACTGCCATCCGCACATGTGATACCAGCGCTGGTGCTCCTCTTTGTATGTACATCTCTAAGATGGTGCCAACTTCGGATAAGGGACGTTTCTATGCCTTTGGGCGTGTCTTCTCTGGTAAGATTGCCACCGGGCAGAAGGTTCGCATCATGGGTCCCAATTACGTGCCTGGAAAGAAGTCCGAGCTTTGGATAAAGAACGTCCAGCGTACGGTTATCATGATGGGTCGCTACACGGAACAGGTTGCGGATGTTCCTGCCGGAAATACCTGTGCCCTTGTTGGAGTTGATCAGTACTTGTTGAAGTCTGGTACAATTGCCACCGAGGAAGATGCCTGTTGTATCAAGACAATGAAATTTTCCGTCTCCCCCGTTGTCAGATGTGCCGTTGAGCCCAAGAACTCTGCTGATCTGCCCAAGTTGGTGGAAGGTATGAAGCGTCTTGCCAAGTCCGATCCCATGGTTTTGTGTTACACCGAAGAATCTGGTGAACACATTATCGCCGCTTCAGGAGAATTGCACCTTGAGATCTGCTTGCAGGATCTTCAGAATGACTTCATGGGAACTGAGGTGAAGGTGTCTGACCCTGTTGTGTCGTTCCGTGAAACATGTACTGAAAAATCATCGGAGACTTGTCTTGCCAAGTCAGCCAATAAGCACAACCGTCTCTTTGTTGAGGCCGAGGGCCTTAGTGCCGAGCTCTGCAAGGCCATCGATGACGGCGAAATTGCTGCTGGAATGGAAGCCAAATCGATGGGTCGCACGCTCGCTGACGTATACGGCTGGGATGTCTCGGAAGCTCGTAAAATCTGGGCCTTCGGACCAGATGGAACTGGACCCAATCTGTTTGTTGACACCACCAAGGGAGTCAACTATTTGCTCGAAATTAAGGAATCAGTTGTTGGTGGATTCGCCTGGGCAAGTCAGAGTGGCCCCCTTTGTGAAGAACAAATGCGTGGTTGCCGTTTCAACTTGATGGATGTCGTCCTTCACGCGGATGCTATCCATCGTGGTATGGGACAAATCATGCCTACATCCCGCCGGGTTTGCTTTTCTTCCATGATGATGGCAGCGCCCTTGCTTCTTGAGCCTGTGTACTTGTGTAACATTTCTGTGCCACAAGATGCAATGGGCAATGTGTATGGAGTCTTGACTCGTCGTCGTGGGCATGTCTTCACCGAGGAACAGAAGCCCGGAACGCCCATGATGACACTTCTGGCGTATTTACCTGTCATGGAATCCTTTGGTTTCACTGCTGATCTTCGTTCAAACACTGGTGGCAAGGCTTTCCCACAGTGTTCTTTTGATCATTGGGAACCTACGTCTGGATCCCCGTTTGACGCTGGTACCAAGACCAACGAAATTGTGCTATCTGTCAGGACTCGTAAGGGTCTTGCTGAAGGTGTGCCTGAGCAGAAGAAGTACCTTGACAAGCTTTAAGCTTTCTCGCTCTGTGTTGATCATTACAGGGGAGCTGTTTGTTGTTTCCCGAGAGTTTCTAGCATTTAAAAAAGATAAACTTCATATGTATTTATTTTGCGAACTTCATTTCAGCCCATCTTCAGTTACGTTAGGTATGATACTGTTATGCCTATTACTGTAGCATTATCTCGTGACAAGTGTTAGAATAATGAACAAGTATTAAGAACAAATCCTTTTCGGATCCGAGTTAGGAAAATTTAATCAGGCTATCTGAAGCAAGCCAACATGTCAATGCTATTTAGGAGAGGTAATAAGGATTCCATGCCCTCAGTCTTTGCAAGTTCTTCACAACGTAAGGATCCTCGCCATTCCTGATCGACACATCCGGGTCCAAACTAATCCATTTGTACTGCTCGGACGTGTTGTCAAGCTTCACATCGCTTTCATCATGAGTTATTTCGACCAAAACAACAGCATTCACAGTTTGCGTCCCCTTCTCGCTGTCTGTGTCCCAGTGAGATGTGGGGAAGAATGTATTCCAAATTCCCAGCACTTGGATTGGCTTGACATTACTAATACCTGTCTCTTGAACTGCCTTTCGGGTCGCCGCAGCAAAGAAAGATTCTCCTTTGAGCATCCTGCCACCCGGCAACCACCAAACTCCTTTGACAGGCTCGGATGAACGTTCCACAAGAAGACATTCCTTCTTATTCAGTTGATGATTGTAGCGTACCAAAATAATATCGCAACAAGTAACTATACAGTCTCGGACCATTGCCCCATATGTCTCACTGGGCAAGAACTTGCGTTTGTCCGTAATGGTAGTCAAGAAGTTCTCGTCACCATAAAAAAGGGATAGGTCGTCTCCTTCCGGCGTAGCTCCCGCTGTAAAAAATAACACGAGTTTAATTGTGAGGCAGCCATGGTGTGAGGTCGCATACATTTCTTTTTCCAATCGAGGCATACAATTATTTCGTTGACGACGGATTTTCCGCAGTTACCAACCATTGGAACGATTTTGTATTGCCTTGCGCTTCTCCCAGAGCCGGGTCGCTACAAGAGTTGTGACCACACCGACGGCAAAACACAAGATCGGTTCTTTCTGACTTGACATGATTCCGATGAACTTGACGAAAAATAGTTCAAAGACGGTGACCTTTAAACAGTCTCTACGGCGGATGGCGATGCGGTGGGTTTTTACTTTGTTCAGTCCAGTGTGTTGGATCATGAGTATCCAGGACTGGAACTGTGATTCAACCAGATAACAGGCACCAAGTAGTTAGAATGACCATAAGTTTTAAAGACTCTAGTTAGATGGATGTAACAGGAGAGCTATTAGTCTAGGTAGTTCAACAGTCTTTAAAACTTACCGGTATCAAGTGAACGAAGCGACGGCAGTGTGAGCCAGTTAGCTTTCGTTAAGAAGACTGGTCGGTGAACGACCAACAACAACAACTGGGCCTCCGGTCATCGTCGACATGACCGAGACGCCGACTGCCGTGACAGGCAGCAAAAATGGACAGAGCACCACAGGTGACCTATCCACCATCACGGGATCCTATGCAGGACGTGGTGGTGGAGGGCGAGGCAACAACCGCGGAGGACGTGGCGGCAGAGGGCATGGCGGCCGCAACAGAGGGTCCTCCACTGCCGGCCCACCGGCGAGGTCAACATACCGAGGTCATCCGGACCTTGGTGAGTATGTGTTTGACCTCACAAGCCCAACCGCGGCAGCTGCAGCCTACTCCATGACAATCGAAAAGATTGCTGAGCATGTTGGTTCAATATGGAGCGGCGCCCACCTAATCAAGGACGAGCTCTTGACGATGGAAAAACAACAACATACGATGCCAGCGGAGCCTGGCAGTGGCGCCACACCAATCAAAAAGAAGATATCCAATGCCGAGGTGACAGAGTACGTCAAGGACAAGAGGCGACTTGAAGCCTGGAGGAACCAGGCAGCCTCACTCGTCTGGCAGCAATGCAGCGAGGCTGTGAAAGGGAAGGTAGAAGGCCAACCCGAGCACGCCGTGGCAACCGGTGGAGAGAGGAAGGATCTGATTGCCCTGTGCGGTCTCATCCGAGGAGTGATGTTCCAGTTTCAGTCGAACAAGGACCCCGCACTCTCGATCCTGGAGGGCAAGTTCCGCATCATGAGATGCAGGCAGGAGCCAGGCGTTCCTTGCGCTGAGCATTACAAGATGTTCAAGCGACATGTTGATGCCGCTGAACACAATGGTGGAAGCTTTGGACACGAGCGCGGACTGATCAAGAATGAGCTCAAACCTACTACAATTGATGGGCTGCTTGACCCCGACAACCTAGCACCAGCTGGTGCCGATGAGGCTGCGGCCCGATTGGCAATCAAGGAGGCCGTAGGCAAGATCAAAGCAGCTGCCGAGAAATCAAGAGAGAGAATGCTCACGATGTCATTCTTACATGGGAGTGACCGCGAGAGACACGGTGGTTTCCTCCTTGACTTGCTTAATAGTCACACCCAGGGAGTCAACAAGTACCCACGGAAATTGAACACCGCACACCAACAATTGTCCGCGTGCGTGGTTCCACCGGCACAGAGAAACAACAACACCACACGGATGAATAGTGGCGGTGGTGGTCATGGGAACAGCACCGGTCGTGGACCGGGCCGTGACGTGGCCTCTGCCCAAGGAGCAGGTGGAACAATTAGCGACAGCAACAACGAGGTAACCATGGCAATTGTCGCGGGAGGAAACGGCCGCACGTTCTCTCACATTGCATGCTACAACTGCAACAGCATGGGCCACTACCGCGACCAATGCCCCAGCAACAACTCGCAACAAGATAACGACGTGCAGATGCTAATGATGGGGGAAGCGTTCGAAGACTTCAGCTTCCTCAATGCCACTACGATGAGTATGCCCGAGGGCATCATACCATGGGACTGGATCCTACTCGACAACCAAAGCACAATCCACTGCTTCAAAGACCCCATGTTCCTACGAAACATCAGGAGGTCCAACACCAGCGTCACCGTGAGCTGCAATGCAGGAGTGATCACGAGCAACATGATTGGTGATCTCCCAGGGCTGCCTGAGCCAGTGTGGTATGTACCGAACTGGATCGCCAACATCCTCTCATTCGACAAAGTCGAGAGACACTTCAAGATCACGTATGAGGACCAAGTGTTCAAGGTCCACAAGGGCGACGGAAGCACCCGCGACTTCATTAGGTCACATGGTTAAACATGTTCCCACCCAATAATGGCGCGTCCGACGTTTTGAGCCCTCGGGCAATTATCACTGGCACCCGACCTGATTACAAGCGACACTGTCGCATCGAGCCTGGCTCTTATGTGCAGACACACGAGGAACACGACAACAGCATGCAATCACGAACCTTGGGAGCAATTGCTTTGCGTCCTGCTGGAAACGCCCAAGGCTCTTACTACTTCCTCAATCTGCGTGCCGGCCACAGAATCATGCGCATGCGCTGGACCGAGCTAAACATGCCAGATGAGGTCATCAACCGTGTTCACATCCTAGCCCGTCGCAGCAAAGCACACCCGGGTTTGACTTTCGCGTTCCGTGATGGGACGGAAGTCATTGACAAAATCGACGACGAGGATTCAGTAACGGATCCTGACTATGATCCATTAGCAGATCCTGAGGCCCATGACGACGTGTCTCTGAGTGATGATGAGGATGATGACGCTGATGGAGGTGACAATGACAAACCAATTGACCCTGCCGAAATTGCAGGAGTGGCTGATCCTGCCAAAATCGCAGGAGTGAATGACAACAACCAATTGAATCAGGACGATTTACAACAGGAGAACCCACACAACGAACCTGATCACGATCCGATCGCGGACCGAAATGAAGAGCCAATCGAAGGGCTAGACACAATAATCAAAAATGACGAAGAAGAACAGAACAACAGTGACATCGAAAACGATGAAGAAGAACAAAACAACAATGACATTGAACAGGAAGAAACAATCGAAGATGCAGTCGAACAAGAACAAGAACAACAACAACCAACAGACAGCAACACAGGCACAGGAACGCGCGGAGGGCTGATCGCAGGAGTGCCTCCACAGCAAATGAATGAGGCACATGGGACCCGCACTTGAGAAGGATTACGACCACGACAACAGAGGACATGTCGCCACATGACGCACACCACCGTTGAGGAACCAACGAGACCGGAGGAACCGGCATGCTGCTTGGACACTGTCCCGGAATCCATCATCCCGCCCGATGACTACATGACGAAGGAAGAGCAGCTCGAACACGTGGCCACGATGCAATGCTCAGCAAAGAGGGGACTACAGGTGTTCGGCGAGGAAGGAGCACAAGCTATCATGAAAGAAATGAAGCAGCTCAACATAAGAAACGTCATGGAGCCGGCACTTGAGTTGACGAGAGAACAGAAGAAAAAGGCATTAGAACACCTTGTGTTCCTTAAGAAGAAGTGATGTGGCAAGATCAAGGGACGCGGCTGTGCCGACGGCCGAAAGCAGCGCATGCAAACGTTGAGAATTGAAAATTATGATCTATTTCGTGTGTTACATTATCTACTGGCTACGGACGGAGGACAGACTGCCACGTCACACTCTCCCCTCCTAAGGCCGAGCGGAGCGAGGCCGTGAAGCTGTGAGGGTGAACGGCGAGTGG
>Ga0163149_10008389_pt1 | contig 10221 bp, 10 predicted proteins | sample OliLakLV19MP5G1_FD_148604 | JGI IMG/M metagenome (GOLD analysis project Ga0163149, IMG submission 148604) | Freshwater microbial mat bacterial communities from Lake Vanda, McMurdo Dry Valleys, Antarctica - Oligotrophic Lake LV.19.MP5.G1 | ecosystem: Environmental > Aquatic > Freshwater > Lake >...
GTTGTAGTGGTAGCCCTTGTCGTCGAGGATTCGCTTGAGCGGGGTCAGCGCCACGCCTTTCGCGCCTTCGGGGCGATCGGATTGGCTCGCCATTTCCATGGCGCGGGCCTGGACCATCTCGGTAAACGCCTGCGGCTTGGCGACATGGTCCACCAGCCGCCATTCTTTCGCGCGATCGGCGCGCACGCCCTCCGATGTGGTGCAAAAAACGTCGGCGAGGTCGCGGCGCATCTTGCGCTTGTCCACGAGGCGCGTGAGGCCGCCGGTGCCCGGAAGCACGCCGAGCAGCGGTACTTCCGGCAGGCTCACCGCGGAGGACCGATCGTCGATCATTGCGATTTCGTCGCAGGCGAGGGCCATCTCGTAGCCGCCGCCGGCGGTCGCGCCGTTCAGCGCGGCGAGGAACTTGAGCCCCGAATTGCGGCTGGAGTCCTCGATGCCGTTCCTCGTTTCGTTGGTGAACTTGCAGAAATTCACTTTCCACGCGTGCGTGCTCTGGCCGAGCATGTAGATGTTGGCGCCCGAGCAGAACATGCGCGGCTTGCCCGAGGTCACCACCACGCTTTTCACTTCAGGATGCTCGAAACGGATGCGATTCAGCGCATCGTTCAGCTCGATGTCGACGCCGAGGTCGTACGAGTTGAGCTTGAGCTTGTAAGTCGGGAACAGGCCCTTGTCTTCCTGGATGTCGAGCGTGAGCGTCGCCACGGGCGGCGCGATCGTGAGCTTCCAGTGGTTGTACTTTTCGGGGCTGGTGTCGAAAGTGATCATCGGGGGTCCTGGAGTCGTCTCTTGAGTTCAACGAGGCTTTGGCGCACGGTGCGGCCGGCGGTATCGACCGACGCGTCCGCCTGCGCGTAAAGGTGGGTGCGTTCGATCAGCAGTTGCTTGAGGTCGTCCATGGCCGCGGCGTGGCCGCGGATCGGCCGCATGTCGCCCTGCGCGATCACGCGCGACATGTGCTCTTCCGGGTCGGCCTTGAGCCAGATCGTCTTGCAGGCCGCCAGGAGGCGCGCGTAAGTATCGGGCGCCGTGACCAGGCTGCCGCCGGTTGCGATCACGCAGCGCTCGTTTTCCGCAAGCACGCGCTCCAGCGCCCGGCGCTCGAAGCGCCGATAGCCTTCCTGCCCGTACATGCCGAAGAGCTCAGCGAGTTGCACCCCTGCCTCGCGCTCGATCTCGCGGTCCAGCTCGATGAACGGCATGCCGAGCTCGGCGGCCAGCTTGGCGCCGAGCGAGGATTTGCCCGCGCCACGCAGGCCCACCAGAGCGATGCGGTCGCGCCTCGGGACGCCTGTGGATTCACGCACGAGTTCCTCCACCGGCACCTGCATCGCCTGGGCGACCTGGCGCAGCAGAAGGATCGACATGTTTCCTTGCCCGGATTCGAGCTGGGCGAGGTACCGCTCGGACACGCCCGAGGCAAGCGCCAGCGCTTTGCGCGTGATCTTGCGGCTGTCCCGCCACGCGCGCACGCGCTCCCCCAGCAGGGCGAGGAAGGCGTCGTCCCCGGACTGGTCGGAATGGGCGGCTGCGGTACTGTTCATGGGGCTCAGGTGCGGTATGAAAAATGGGGTATGAAATATAGTGCTTGAATTAATTATGGACTGCATTATAATGTCTGTCAACCGATCCCGGGTTCTGCCATGAACAAACTCAAGATCAACATCCTCGTCGGCACCATGACGGGTACCGCGCAGCTCGTGGCGCAGGAGCTCGAGCTCATCTGGGATGGCGACGACGTGGCCGTCGAAACGCTGCTGATGGACGATCTCGACGCCTCGGTTTTCGAGCGCGAAGGTGTGTTCCTCATCTGCACGTCGACGTACGGGCAGGGGGATGTGCCCGACAACGCGAAAAAACTCTACGCAGAGCTCCAGGCCGGCAAGCCCGACTTGTCGCACGTGCGCTATGGCGTGTTTGGTCTTGGGGACCGCACGTATGCCGAAACCTTCAATTTCGGCGGCAAGCGTTTCGATGAGGTGCTTGGGGAGCTCGGCGCGCAACGCGTCGGCGATCGCATCCAGCACGATGCGTCCTCGGGCGTGCTGCCGGAAGAGAAGGCCGAGGAGTGGGCGGGAGAGTGGATTGCGGAGGTTCGCGAGCGCGTTACGGTTGCGGCCTAGGCGCCACTGCGTGGTGGTCAAGTCCGGCCGAAATCTCGGCCTATCGCGCGAGCGAGGAAAAGCGGCTCGGGGACATCATCCGGAAGGCGAAGATCACGCTCGATTGAGAGGGCTGCTGCTCTCGACAGATGGATTCTTCGCGGCGCCATTCTTTCCAGGACTAATGGCGGCAATTCGACCTAAATCCTGCTACAGGACTGGCCTCTAAGATAAGAGCGGCAGCAATGGAAGCTACAGCACCTTGCCAGGATTCATGCGCCCTTGAGGGGCGAACGAAATCTTGAGTCGCTGCATCGAGGAAAGATTGGGGAGGACCGAACCTTGCCCTTGGTAATGCGATTGCATTACCATCGAGGCTTCGCGCGTTTCCTTACCTGCCCCCATGAACAGCACGCTAAAGTTCGAATCCACGCTGACCGACCGCTACCAGACCACGGTGCCTGATTCGGTGCGGCAGGCGCTGCGCCTCGGCAAGCGCGACAAGATCCATTACCTGGTGCAGGCCGACGGCACCGTGCAGTTGACCCGCGGCGGCGGGATGGACGAAGACGATCCGGTGCTCGCGCGCTTCCTGCAGTTTCTGGCCGCCGACATGGCCTCGCGCCCGGACAGGATCCGGGCGCTGGACAGGAAGCTGTCAAAGCGCCTTCGTTCCCTGGTCAAAGGCGTCCGCATCAAGCTCGACGAGCCTCTCGCTCCCGGCAACGAATGACGCGCGGACGCGCGCCCGCGCGCACCGCCGCCCTCGCAGGGCAACCTGAAGAGGCGCCGCTCGTCGTAAACGGCTGGGGGCTGTTCGCCCACCCGCTGTTTCTGGATCAGATCGAGAAGCTCGCCGCCGAAGTCGAGCGCCTGCAGGCGCGAGACCCGGCAGGCTATCGGAACAAGAACGCGGCCAAACGGCTTGCGGCGATCGTCAAGCTCGCCCTGGAGGTGATCCCGCAGGATCCGACTCGCGCAGAGTACCGCCAGGGCGAAGCGCTGGGCCCGGCTCGCAGGCACTGGTTCAGGGCGAAGTTTTTCGAACAGTACCGCCTGTTTTTTCGCTACCACCTGGCGTCGCGGATTATCGTGTACGCGTGGGTCAACGACGCAGACACCAAACGCGCCTATCAGAGCCGTGACGATGCCTACCTCACGTTCCGCCGCATGCTGGAAGGCGGACATCCGCCGGAGGACTGGAATGCGCTCCTGGCCGAGGCGAAAGCGGCGCGGCGGCGGACGAAGCGCGTTGCACGCCGCGGCTGACAGGGTCATTGCCGCCTCGCGTCCCTCTTGCGTCTGTAACGTCTTCGCTCAGGGTGTAGTACGCGGTCCAGTATGTCCGCGCTGTTCCTTGTTAAGCACTTGCGCCGAACGCCCTGTCAGCCATGGCCTCGACCTCGGCCCAGCCATAAATCGCCACGCCCTCCCGCACCTGTCGCTTTTCCCCGCCGTAGAGCAAGGCGCCTTCACTGCCTTTCGCCAGGCCAAGAAACTTCCTCAGCGGTTCGAACCAGTCGCCGGCAATGGTCTGCCCGGCCTTGAACTCGACCGGGTACAGCAGCTCCCCCCGGTCGAGCACGAGATCGATCTCGTTGCCGTTGCTGTCGCGCCAGAAGTAGAGCGGCGGGCCGAGCGCGCGATTGGCGCGGTATTTGACGAATTCCGCGACCGCCCATGTCTCGAACAGCGGGCCGCGCATCGCGCCGCGGCCGAGTTCGCCCGGCGACTGCACGCCCGCAAGCCACGCCGCGAGGCCGCTATCGTAGAAATAGAGCTTTGGCGCCTTGACCAGGCCAGAGAGTGCCGGGTGTTATGCAAATTGGCAATTCAATTTACGATATACATAAAGCAGCGGATACCGCATCCAGCACGGCTCCCGGGACAGCACCATTCTTGCGCGCTTGACGGCTGCCACACGCGACGCGAACAATGCCGTCCGGTCGAAAAAAAGCGGAGCAAACATGGCAGCGACAGATATCCCTCGCGAGTACAACGCCGCGGTGGACCTCGTCGAGCGCAATCTGAAAGCCGGGCGCTCGGGCAAGGTCGCGTATATCGACGATGCGGGCAGGTACACCTACGCCGAACTGGCCGAGCGCGTGAACCGCTCGGCGAACGCGCTGGTTTCGCTCGGCCTCCGGCGCGAGGAGCGCATCGCGCTCGCGCTGGTGGACAGCATCGATTTCCCGGCGGCTTTCCTCGGCGCGATCAGGGCCGGCATCGTGCCGGTGGCGCTGAATACGCTGCTCACCACGCCCGACTACGAATACATGCTCAAGGACAGCCGCGCCAAAGCGCTGGTCGTGTCCGAGCCGCTGCTCAAGGCTTTCCTGCCGCTCTTTGAAAGACTGCGCGACAAACTCCCCGACCTCGAGCATGTGATCGTCTCCGGCAAGGATGCGCAGGGCCACTTGCGCTTTTCGGACCTGCTCGCCAAGGGCAGCAAGGAGTTCAAGGCCGCGCCGACGCTGGCCGACGACCTCTGCTTCTGGCTGTACTCGTCGGGCTCGACCGGTGCGCCCAAGGGCACAGTGCACCTGCACTCGCACCTCATCCTCACGGCCGAGCTTTATGCCAAGCCGGTGCTGGGCATCCGCGAGTCGGACGTGGTGTTCTCGGCCGCGAAGCTGTTCTTTGCCTATGGCCTGGGCAATGCGCTCACGTTTCCGCTCGCGGTCGGCGCGACCACGATCCTCATGGCCGAGCGTCCCACACCGGATGCGGTGTTCAAGCGCCTGGTGGATGGTCCGAAAGAACTACGGCCAACGATCTTCTACGGCGTGCCGACGCTCTTCGCCGGCATGCTCGTGAGCCCGAATTTTCCGGCGAAGGAGCAGCTCGCGCTGCGGGTCGGAACGTCGGCGGGTGAGGCGCTGCCGCCCGAAATCCTCAAGCGCTTTGCCGAGCGCACGGGGGTCGAGCTGCTCGATGGCATCGGCTCGACCGAGATGCTGCATATCTTCATTTCCAACCGTCCCGGCGACGTGAAGCCGGGAACGACCGGCAAGGCGGTGCCTGGCTACCAGTTGCGCCTGGTCGACGAGAACGGGGCCGAGGTGAAGGAAGGCGAGCTGGGCGAGTTGCAGATCTCCGGCCCGACCTCGGCGATCATGTACTGGAACCAGCGCGAGAAGACCAAGAACACGTTCCAGGGGCCGTGGACCAGGAGCGGCGACAAGTACACCTTGGTCGAGGGCGGCTACTACGCCTACGGCGGGCGCTCGGACGACATGCTGAAGGTCGGCGGGATCTACGTCTCGCCGGCGGAGGTCGAGGCGGCGCTCGTTTCGCATGCCGCGGTGCTCGAATGCGCGGTGGTTGGGCACGAGGATGCGGACAAGCTCGTGAAGCCCAAGGCGTTCGTGGTGCTCAAGCCCGGGGCCCGGGCCTCGGAGGACGAGCTAAAGGCCCACGTCAAATCAACACTCGCCTCGTACAAGTACCCGCGGTGGGTGGAATTCGTGGCCGAGTTGCCCAAGACCGCAACCGGAAAGATCCAGCGATTCAAGCTGCGGGCGTGAAAAACTGTCCGGGCTGAAAGCCGGGTCTGGACTCAATGCGTCCCCGCCACTACCCTGTCGAAGGCTAAAGTCTTACAGGGGAGCTTCATGAGTGACCAAAGCAGGTTCGATTTCATTGTCGTCAAGCCCAATCCGGGCACCGACCCGGCGGTGATCGAGACGACGCTCGCCGCTGCGCTCGGCGCCAAGCCGGAGAAAATCGGGGCGGTGCTCAAGCACTTGGCGGAGAAGGGGCCGGTCACGATCGAAAAAGCCGTGACCCGCGAGCGCCTCGACCAGCTCAAGCGCACCTGGGAGACCGCGGGCGTCGCGACGACCAGCAAGCAGTCCCTGGGCCTGATCGACGTGGTGGTCGAAGCCAAGCCGGTGAGCAACCTGTTCAAGTGCCCGTCGTGCGGTCACGAGCAGGAGCCGAAGACCGACAGCGACCAGTGCGGCAAGTGCGGCGTCTTCGCAGGCAAGTTCCTCGACAAGCAGAAGAAGGACGAGGTCTACCTGCGCGAAAAGGAGAAGCTCGAGAAGATCCACGGCTTTCGCAAGATGAAGGAAGACAAGGAGGCGCGCGAAGCGGCCGAGCAGGCCGAAATCGATGCGGTGCGCAAGCGCATCGAGGAGGAGATGGGGGTCAACAAGAAGGCGCGCGGCGGCTGGCTGGGTGGCACGGGGGTCGGGCCCACTTTCGCCCGCACGGCCATTGGCGGCACCGTGCTGGCCGTCCTGGTGCTGGCTGGCGTTTATGGCCGCGACCTCATCGGCCCGAGATCCATCACTTCGGAAGACCTGGCAAAGCAGCAGCAGGTCCAGGCCAAGCAGCAAGCCGCCCAGATGCAGAACATGGTCGGCAACCTCATCCAGGGCTCGAAGAAGGCCGCGCAGGCAAGCGGTGCGGCGGCCCAGTTCCAGCAGGCCCTGTTCAACCAGGGCGGGAAGGACGCCGAGCTCACCGAAGGACTGGAAGCCGTGCAGGCGGGCGGCGCGGGGAGCAACGACTCGCTCAGCGGGATCGATCGCGCTGAGGGCCTCGCCTCGGCTTCGAAGGCTTTCGTCGAGTCCGGCGGGAGTCCCGAAGACGCAGAGCGTGCGCTGGCTGTTTCCATGCAGAGCGCCAAGCAGATCAAGGAAGGTCCGCAGCGCGCCGAGGCCGTCAGTGCCGTGGCCGCGGTGCAGCTCGAAGTCCACAGCCAGAACGCGCGCGAGAAAGCGGCCAGTGGCGACTGGCGCGCCGCCGACAAGTCCTTCGCCAAGGCGCTGACCGCGGCGTCCGAAGTCACCAGCGCGAGCGATCTCGTTACGGCACGCAGCACCACCGCAAAAGTGCGCGCCGACACCGGCGACTACAGCGGGGCGACGATTCTGTTCATGGACGCGATGAAGGCGGCCGAAGCGCTGCCCGATCCGCGCGCGCGCGCGCTTGCAATCTCGGACGTCGCGCGCCAGATGGCGCAGTCGACCAACGAGATCGAGGGCGCCGCCGAGCGCGGGTTCGAAAAAGCGCTGAGCGTGGCCACGCTGGCGAAGCAGGATCCGACGCTGGCGAGCGAAATCCTCCTGCGGCGCGTGCAGGCGACGTGCGAAGTGGCGACGTTCATGCTTTCGACGGACGCCACCGCCGGCAACGCCAAACCGGTGCTCGTGCGCGCCGGCAAGGACCTCGACCAGATCACCGATCCTTTCCTGCTCGCCAGGGCGATCGGCACGTACGCGCGCACCCGCGCGGAATACGAAGGCGAGACCGAAGAGGTCAACGCGTTGCTGGCCCGGGCGGCGAAACTCTCCGAGGTTGCGGCCGAACCCGTGCGCGAGTCGCTGGTTGCGATCGCGACGAGGGCGCGTGTAGAAACGCTTGCGGCCGCGGCCAAGCGCATTGCAGGCAAGGGCGAGAAAGCCAAGGCCAAGCAGGCGTTCCTGGTGGCGCTCAAGTCGGCGAACTCCATCGCGACGAAATCGGCTGACCCCACGGTCCGCAGCGAGGTTGCCAAGCAGCGCACCGAAGCGCTCGGCGAGCTCGCGCGCTACATGCGCAGCGCCGGCGACAAGGAAGCGGCCGCCAAGGTGTTCCAGCTCGCGCTGAAATCCGCGGACCCCGCGCAGGCCCCGAAAGTGGTTTCGTGGATGGTGCGCAACTCGCGCGGCGGTTGATCCATCGCCCGGCGGTCGACTGCCACGCCGGGCGAATATTCAACATTTGCTTTGCAAAGTCCGCTCCCTGAGCGGCTCTCCGGCCAGTTTCTGTATCGCTACCGGTACACCGGCGCTCCGGGAGGGCGCGTAGTTCCAGCAGATTCAGGGTGCGTTGATGAACGCGCTTACATCCTCGAGCACCGGGGCAATCGCCCTCAACGGCCGCGCCAGCGCCGCGGCGATGCTGATGTGGCTCGCGTTTTCGTAGATTTTGACCGTCACCGGCGTACCGCTGGCGCGAAGCGCGGCCGCCAAGCCGGCGGTGTTGCGCCCGGGGTTGACGACCGAATCGCGCGCAGCCGCACCCAGCAGGACACGCGACGAGCGGTTCGCTGCGTGCTCGATGGGCTGCGCACCCTTGGGATAGTCCGGATGGTTGAAGACCGGCCGCACGTCGGGATTCGTGGCGGGAAAAAAATCGTAGGGACCCGCGAGCCCGATCCATCCCGCAAGCTGTGCGGGCGTCATGCCCGCCTGCGCCAGCCAGCGCGGGTCGAGGGCCAGCATTGCCGCGTTGTACGCGCCGGCACTGTGCCCCATTACGAAGAGCTTCGCGGGATTGCCGCCATAGGTGGCCGCATTGCGCCACGCCCACGCAACGGCGCTCGCGCTGCGGCGCGGGTCATCTCCATACGAGAGTGTATCGAGCGTGACTGCCCGAAGCGAGGCGCACTGTCCGTTTGCGTACAGAGCTGTGAGAGGGGCAATTGATTAAGATGTCGCCCATGCACCCGGACACCGAAACCATCCGCGCCTGGATCGCCGACGCAGATCGCATTGTCGTGCTTACCGGCGCCGGCATTTCGACCGAATCCGGCATCCCGGATTTCCGCGGGCCCAATGGGTTATGGACGCGCGATCCCGAGGCCGAGAAGCTCTCGGACATCAGCTACTACATCGCAGATCCCGACGTGCGCAGGAAGGCGTGGCAAAAGCGCCTCACCAATCCCGGGTGGACCGCGCAGCCGAATGCCGGGCACAAGGCGATCGTCGAGCTCGAGCGGCGCGGCAAGCTGCACGCGCTCATCACGCAGAACATCGACGGGCTGCACCAGAAGGCCGGCAATTGCGCCGAGCGCATCATCGAGGTCCACGGCACGATGCACGAGGTCCTGTGCTGGGACTGCGGCATCCGCGGCCCGATGCTGCCGACGCTCGAGCGCGTGCGCGCGGGCGAGGAGGATCCGGCCTGCACCGAATGCGGCGGAATCCTCAAGAGCGCAACGGTCCTGTTCGGCGAAGGCCTCGGCCCCGGCGTGATGGAGCGCGCAACCGCGGCGGCGATCGAGGCTGACCTGCTGCTTGCAGTGGGCTCCACGCTGCAGGTGTATCCCGTGGCCGGCGTGGTGCCCACAGCCAAGGCGGCCGGCGCGCGCCTGGTGATCGTCAACGCGGCATCGACACAGTTCGATCGCATCGCCGATGCCGTGCTGCACAAACCGATAGGCGAGACGCTGCCCGCGCTGGTTGCCTGACGGTGAGATGAGGTACCTTACATCGGAGGAAGGAAACGCTGGCAAGGAGGAGAAGATGAATTGGGGATCGGGAACACGGGGCACATGGGCGCTCGTCCTGTTGCTTGCATTGGACATCGCTGAGACTACCGGTTCTGCGGAGTGACTCGCATGAAACGGGGACGCATCGAGCTCGAGGGCCACGCGATCGACGTGCGGCTTGACCGCGACGAGGTCGTAGCGCACGGCGGACGGCGCTTTCCCCTCGCGGGCGCGAAGCTGCTGCCGCCCGTGGTGCCCCACAACTTCTACGCCGCGGGGCTCAATTTTCGCGCGCACATCGAGTGGGCGAACGGGCATCTGGGCACCAGCTACAAGGTGCCCACACAGGCGGACATCGGTTACCGTTCCAACAATGCGCTCATAGGCCATGGCGACGCGATTCAGATCCCGGCCGACTCCACCGGCCCGGTCGAGTTCGAAGGCGAGCTCGTCGCGGTCATCGGCACGCGCGCCCGCAACCTGACCGAGGCCAACGCGCTCGACTGTGTGGCCGGGTACACGCTCGGCAACGACGTGAGCGAGCGCACCTGGCAACGCAGCGACCGCACGTTGTGGCGGGCCAAGAACTCGGACACTTTCAAGCCGATGGGGCCGTGGATCGCCGACGGCATCGACCCCATGAACCAGGAGATCGAAGTGCGCATCAACGGGCGCACGGTCTCGAGCTACAACACCAGCGCAATGATCTTTGGCGTCGCGCACTACCTCGCGCGCATCTCGCGCTACATGACGCTGTACCCCGGGGACGTGGTTTGGTTCGGATGCGACGGGCCGACCGTGCCTGCGCTCGAGCCGGGCGACCTGGTCGAGGTCGTCAACGAGGCGATCGGCATCCTGGGCAACCCCGTGGTGGGCGAAAGGGGCCTCTGTCCCGGAGCGTGACTTCCGTCA
>Ga0163149_10008395_pt1 | contig 10213 bp, 2 predicted proteins | sample OliLakLV19MP5G1_FD_148604 | JGI IMG/M metagenome (GOLD analysis project Ga0163149, IMG submission 148604) | Freshwater microbial mat bacterial communities from Lake Vanda, McMurdo Dry Valleys, Antarctica - Oligotrophic Lake LV.19.MP5.G1 | ecosystem: Environmental > Aquatic > Freshwater > Lake >...
ATCTTATCCATTAAAATATAATAATCTTTAACAGATGCAGTTAGTGAGTTAAGTGATTTTCTTATACTAGATCTTTCAATTAGATCTAATGTCCATCCTAATGATTTTTTCATTCTCTCATAAGCATCATCATCAAGAAACCCCAATAAATCCTCTTCAGGTATAATATACAAGGCTCCCATAATCGCAATTATATCACAAAGACCTAATCCGCTGAATTCTCCCATAATAATTTCTATTGTACGCAAAGCATCGCCAGCATCTTTAAGGAAAGTGGCTCGTTCAGCTAATAGTTGTTTTAAAGTTTCAGCACTAACATCCCCTAAGGCGCTTGAAGTATCCTCACTAAATGTACTCTTAAATGAATCAAAAGCAAATCCGCCAATATCAGCACTTTTTGCTGTTTTTGCTACTGATGACATTAGTTGATTAACTACACTAATCACTTGTGCTTTAACAATAGCAGTATCCTTAGGAGTTTTAAAATTATCTGGAGGACTAACTATAACTGCTTTAAATCCAGAACCTTTTTCTGGTCCATCTTGACTTGGTACAGGTAGCCAATAATATCTATTTTGTGCATCGCTTATAAAAAGTTGAGCATCAACAAGCTTTATACACATCGCACTTATTATATTTAAAAACTTAGCAAACTGTTGTTGCTCTGATAAACTTATCTTCCCAGAAAATACTGCCTTGATTATCCCCTCATCTTTAATAGATGCAATATTCTTAATACGTTCAAATAACTCTTGATCAGCAGTGCCTAATTCTGAAATACCAGCCGATTCAAGCCTATCTCTTATTACTTTTTCTATAAGCGGTCTCCTTACAAAGTCTATTTCATTTACTTTAAGATCAAACTTATCATTTACAAATGGTATAGCCACTTTATTCTTAGATGGAGTCACGCTAAAATCTATTCTTGGATCAACTAAAAAAGGTCTAATGTAATGAAATCGCTCTGAGGTAACTTTTTTAGATTGGTTTCGATCACGATCAGCAAATGATCTTAAATCCATATTATATGGACCAACCTTACCTTCAAAATTTACACTATATGGTTTATTTTGTAAAAATAATGGATCATCACTATCTTCTAATGTCGCAACGAAACTACGAACATTGACACTTGATGATAACGCTAATACCGCTGCATCAATTGTTCCAGTAAAAGAAAATATCCTAGCCATTTTATTAGGATAGCCTTCTCGCTTTATCGACATGTCAATGAAGCCGGGGATTGGATCATTGGCAATATTAATCCTTTCTGATAAACTAAGCTCTTCCTTATTTGGTTTAAAAAATCCTGGATTATACATTTTATCATCCTTAGATAAAACTGGAAATCCAATAAGTCTGTAAAATGCATGGCACCTACTCTCCTGAGGAGTAGACTCTGCTTTCAAAGAATTAGATAGTTTCAATAATGAAGTGCCATTTATATTCTTGAGTATTGATTCATTTGATTTTATAGAGGTATTAACAATACTTCTTACTGCATCAATATCTTTGATGAACTCAGAGTATATTTTATCAATATCAATTTCAAGATTCTGAGAATCTTGATAGTTAGTTTGATTTGGAGCTTGGTCAACCATTAGACGCCATCCCTTCCAGTGTTACCGTCTCTAGCCGTATCACCTTCGTCTCTTCTTGGTTGAGTACCATCTGTAAGGTCGCCAGTTGTACCAGAAGATATTGGGCTCGTAGCACCAGTTGGTACATATACGAATTGATAATCAACAACTTGATTACTACGTGAAGGATCGATTGTATTATCTGCTGGTATCGTATTTGTACATAGCATATTATCATCAAAAGAAATCATTAACTGACCACTACCAGATACTTGGCTTGATATCTCAGTTTCAAATGATTGAAAACCATCATATCTAAATGGTATCGTATCACCAAAAGTAGTATACGCTTTAAGCCTTGAAGCTAGATTAGTTGCAACGACATCAGATATACCGCTTGTTAATGGTAACCCATTACGTTCATTAATATCAACCTTTACTAATATAGTCTTGCTAGTAAACTGTATAGCTGGACTAACTGTAAATGAACTTTTGCATGGTTCTGCACCAATACCAATCAATGCTCCCAATGAATCATTGGTATCATCTTTTAGTTTGTTCAAAATTACATCTGTTGTATTTTGAAATTCAGCTACACCCTCTTTGGTTAAATTAGCCCTTAATCCTGATAACGCAGCAGATAATGCTAGTTGTGTTGCGGCTGGATCTGGGAAAGCTATAGTTGCAATACCAGTGTCACCTCCAGTACCATCACCTCCAGTACCATCACCACCACCGTCTCCTCCATCCCCATTCACTAGCCTACGAAGCATGTCTGTTCTAACACCAATATCACCAGCAAACACTAGGTTAATAAAAGTCTTATTCAATGACATTGATGGTTCACAACCCAATGTTACTATACTTTTATTTAACAGTGTCTCCATGTGTGGCTTAAATGTATACTCGATATTCTCGAATGTATAACCATCTGTTAGAATTGGCGCTAAATCTGAGTATTCTGCCTGATGGAAAAAGTTTTCAATTGTAGCCTGATTACCTATAGGCGTTATTCCATCAACATTAAATCCTGAGATACCAGCTACTCCGTTATCTTCATAGCCAAGACCGCCAGCTATTGTAACGATTCCAGACGTTACAGTACTAACGCTATTGTCATAGCCATCTAAAGAAACGGTTGGTACCTTAGTTAAAATGCAATCTTTAAACCTAATATAGCGAGGTAAGCCTGTTCTACCCCAACTAATTGGGTTATAGAATAGCCTCATATCAATCGTATAGGCTGCTTGCCTTGGAGTTGTAAAGGCTGTATAAGTTACATCTGTTGGGAAAAATACTGGTTTAGGGCTGATTGTTACATCGTGTGCATCAAAAATATTCCTAAATTGCTCAGAAGTTAGTTGAAGCGTATCAAATAATTGAATACTTTCTTTTCTAACCTCAACAGAAAATTCATTGAACGGTGCTGGTAATACTAATCCAGTTTTTGCCGATACTTTATTTAAGTATTGTAGCTTGCCAGTTGTTCTTGTGTATGTGCTCTTTACAATCTCTGGGCATACATCAGTAGTACAGCATCCATCATCACCCGCTGAATCACTATCATCGCATGGTGGGATAGAGAAGCTTAGACTTAAAATATCCTTTATTATTTGAATGATGATTGCAAACAAAGATAACAATACAAATAAGTTTTGGAATACACATAATAGTGCGCCAAGCTTCTTTGCAATAGCTAATACAGTACCTTCATCAGCATCGTTAAATGCTTTCTCTAAAGCTCTAATGTTTCTAAGAATAGTCTTTATAAACTTTAGAATTTGTTGGATTATATATTCAATTAAAGCTAAAAGAAGTAGCAATAATGAAATAAGCATAATAATCAAAGCAAATATAGGGAACATATTAAGAAAATCAGGAAGGCAATTTCTGAATAATCTTTTCATGGCTCTAATCAATTTGAATGGATTAGGTATGGCACACAAGACTTCAATAATACAAATAATAAGATTAAGTACTGGTAAGAAAAATTTATAAAGCATTAGGAATGGTAAGAACTGATCCAACAATTTCATGATTGAATCGAAAATATCTTTACCAAAATTAGGGTTTAATGCTGATTTTAATGCCCCTGGTGGAACAAGTAGTTTAAGCTTATCGAATAAAGCCAATAGATCCTCAGGTACTCCTTCTGGGAATGGAATAGCAGGAACCTTTAATGCAAAAGGCAAGCCAAACCCAGGGATTGATGGTCCGCTGGGACCGCTTGGAATATCTACAGTTACATCTAATGGATTACATGGACACATTGTTTATTTATATATCAGGCTATTTAGTTTCACTGTTATATTGATCCGCCAAACTCTTTGATTACCATCCTACCTTGCAAATACAAAGTTTCAGCATCTATCTTTACATCACTGTTTGAAGTAATTTTAAGTGGTCCAGCAGAATGTAAGCTCATAGAACCAGGCGTCATTACAGTTATACCATTCTTATCTATTCTTATCATATGAGTGTAGATCCCATCACTAAATACCCTTAAGTCAAATACAGCCCCTATTTGACCATTTGGTTCATTAACAAATCGACTATCACCAGATACACCCATACCACCTACTTGAAAGAATACGTCACCATTCATAGAGATAGCTGCACTCATGTTTTTTAAATCTCTTCCAATATTAGCTACAATGCCACCAGCAGTATCAAGCCATAATGATTGTCTATCAACCGTATTAGCACCTATATTCAAATCTAATGAACCATCAAAATTAATGGAGCCGCTTCTTCCACCAGCATTTGCTTTAGGTCCAGATAATTTAATTGTATCTGTAACAACCTTAGATAGTTGTGTAAATTGATTAACATCAATATTTAAATACTCTTCATTTTCATCAACATCATCAGTTTGATATCTTAGAAAATTATTTGTTTGATGTGCATAGCAAGTTTGTAAAATATCATGATATGCTGTGCCATGTTTAATATGGGTGTTCAAAATCCTATCTAATGGAGCACCTTCCGTATCATCATTCTTTAATTCTATAGATCCCTTTACAGTACTATTTGTACTAGGACTATCTCCAGTAAACTCCATTTTAGATGCAGCAAATGAATCTTGAAATATATCTAACTTATCTTCGCGATAAATTAACTTATTTGGATTACCATTATCTTCTGTACCAAATGTAGAATAATTTTCATATCTTGTTAGTAATGGTATATTACCCTTTTCACTTGAGGCTGGTATATTGATTTTGAATTGACCTTCTTTATCAATATCGACGAAAAATCTACTTCTATTACGAGCATAATCTTCGTTTGAATTTATATTTGGTAGATTTACTTGACCGTCATTACCAGAGAAGTCTTTTCTAGAGTTTATTTCGAAATGATAAGCAAGGCTTTTTCTTTCAAGCTCTCTTATCTTCAAATAGGATGTAACCTTATCGGTTGTTTTATCTGACCTTAATGTATTTTGTTCCTTACCAATTGGTAAAGGACTTCTATTTAAGTCAAGTATATTTCCAAAGATATCAATTACAGTTCCTTTAACAGTCTCCATAAGATAATTAGGAGATAGTAATGTCAAACTTAAAGTATCCGCCCTACTCTTTCTACGATTAGGTAAATTATAAGAAGGTGTTATTTGAGGCGAAGCACTATAAAGAGATGATTCAAATAATTCATTATCAACATCAGATAAATATTGAAATTCATATACCATCTCCCTCTGTTCTACGAAAGGAGGATTCTTAACTGACCCAGACATAACTGTGCTAGGGCTTACGCTTGGATCTAAACCAATTGTAGTAAACCTAGAATCATAAACATCTGATTCTAATTTAGAATCATGATCATAATTAGTGTTGAAAGCTAAATCTCTCTTTACAATACCATCAACCATTCTACTTGCCTGAGTAAATTGATAATTATTATAAAAATTACTACTCATTAAGTTAGATGATGAATTGATATGAATTCTATTTCCATCTGATCCAAGATAAATGTCATTTTTCAAATCCAGTGACAATTTAGCATTCTTGCCAGCTTGAATAAGTAGCTGACCAAGTTTCAACTCTGGTACGGCTGATAAATTCTCTGCTATAAATGAAACGAAGTAATGTTGCCCACCACTTCCTTGACCAACAATAACTGGAGTGTTGGCACCTGGCATAGTACCAACAAATAATCCATTATTGTAAAACATAGAGTGTGGAGCTGGCACATCTACTGTATGAGGCTTAGCGTTAACAGCATCAGAATTAGTAAGTTGAACTTTTATTAAGCCTCTTCTAGAATCATAACTAACTATAGATCCTAGTTTAAGTAAGCCTACTTCTTCAGTAAATGAATGAGTCATTAAGAACCAGCCGAGTCTTGTGGTGATGGAGGATCGAATTTAACCCAACAGTCAATTATATAACTGAATAAAGCTTCCCTCAAATTATCTTTTTCTTTACCATTTGTCTTAGCACCATCATTTGATGAAGGCGACACTTTCATTTTATTCCTAGCAATATCAATAGCCTTTTGTGATGGTGAACGTCCATCATCCTCATCGCTCAAATCAACCAATACAATTCTAACATTCTTCTCTTCTAACGATGATACTGGCTTAGTCTTATCGTTATCTGTAGTATTAATAGACCCTTGAACGAATATGGCTTTAACAGTTTCAGCAAAAGCCTCTAGTTTAGAATTAGCTGAATGCCCTTCATCATGATATATTCTTAATTCAAGATTTGCGGCTGTTGAGTTTTCTTTCGCATTATTTGAATTTATTACAGTAGCAGCTTGATAAACTATATTGTTTATTGTTTTAACATTAGCTGCTGAGAACGAATCTTTCAATTTACTATCCGTTCCAGCAGAACTACCGTCTCTTACTACAACACCCATATTAACTTCATTACTTGAACTTGATGTTCTTTGTACTGAAAATGCTGCAATATCTTTATTCTTCAATATTATTTTACCAAGAACATCAAGATACGTTGGTATGTATTCACCTGGTGAATGACCATAGGTTAGTTCTAATGTTGTAGTGAAAGAAACGCCCATTGTCATATTATGTCTAACAGAATTTACGTAAAACAACATTCCTCTTTGCTCAACGAATACTACTTCTCCTGGTTGCATGTATTCATTACCAGAAATTGTGATGCTTCCTTTTAATAAATTCTTACGGTTAGTACTTAACATCATGCTGGCATAAGGCGCACATTGAGAGTTAGGATCACTAAGAAATGGTACAGTTATTTTACTAGCAGTTTTGAATCCATAATTACGCCACATATCATAGTCTATAGCTAATGCAGTAACTAAAGCATTACCTGTGCTTGGAAATGAATTCAAATCACCTGGAAGTGCATTAGGCTCATAGTTATTCATATAGCCGCTAACCTCAACACTCGTGAATGGTGGAGGATTAGACGTAAAATTCATGCTTTTAATTTGACTATTTTTGATTATATATCTAGATCCAGATCCAGGTCCATAATCATCATATGTCTCATCTTCAATCATGTGTTCGAAAATTTCAGGTACATGTGAATTAGCATATGATCCAGAGCTAACAAGCTGGCTAGCTGTATTAGGACTATCATCCAGGCTTTTAAATTCAACAGCATTCTTCAATGCTCCATAGAAAAGCTTCAATACCTTTTGTCTTTCGACAAGCTTACTTGAAAGCTCTTTAGTCACTTTAAATACATCGACTTCAGTTCCAGGATCTGTAGTCCCCCTATTAGCTACTAATGTAGCAGTATTTAAAAAGCTATTTCTTGATATTTTTTGACCTGATTTAGTTTGAATTCTTTCAATTAGTTTATCTATTTCAGTATTGGCATTATAGGTATCAAGGCTGCTTATTGATACGCCTTCTTTTATACCATTTTGTATTTCCAAAGCATCAATAATACTAGCGTACCTCTGTGTACTTGTAAACAAATCTTTATTAGTTAAAGCTTGAGCTTTTATATTTTTATAATCATTAAACGCTTGTGATTGATTATCTTCAGATTGATCTGGATTTGCAGCTTGCATCAATAATGAAATATCGGATATGACTCCTGCTTCATTAGAGATAAATCTAAAGTAGTCACCTTCACCTTTACTTGCTTCATCCTTAAGAAGAAACATTTTGGCAGAAGAATCACCATTATGTCCAAGCACAGCACAATCTAATCTAATCATATCTTCAATTATTTCAACTCTTTCTCTTAGCGTTTTTAATTGATCTGAGAATAAATCATCTAAGTACTGTGGGAATACCTGAATGCCCATTGTTTTCTTTAGATACATCATTTTGTAGAAAACAGAGCTTGGCATTCTATTGTATTGTGGTGGTCTTACTCTAATATGACCTTGTGTATCACAAAAAACTTCTAGATTTAATAAGCCAGATGTACCAATAATTTTATCTCTAACACTCGTATATTCATTATCAAATAATTTTATACCTTCAGTTAATGATTGCTCATAAGCAGTAATGTCGTAATCTTTATCATAAAAATCATCCACGATAAATAAGTTCTTATCCTCATTACCTCTGACAGTATATGACATTCTACGGGTAAGATGATTGATCTGCCTTCTTAGTGCTCTTCTAAGATTACCATCTGTTTGCTTCTCTAAAGAACTTGGATTAATAATATCATTTACATCAAATGTTACTTGATCTCCAACCATTACAAAATTATTTTTATCGTCAGCACTTAAACTATCAAGTCTTGCATCGATTTGAAATTGAAGATTTTTAACTTGAGATTGTATCGTTACAAACTCTCTACTGAATTTGCTTGTCGTATTTTCCGATATAGCATTAGCTGCACCTACCAGTTTAGCTGCATTATTCAACTCTTTCAACTTATCTAACTTTAGTTCTAACTCTTTATTAGTATTCGTAATATCAAATTGCTTTTTCAAAGCAGCAGCATAAGCAACCTCATTCATAACCAAATTTTTGAATGGAATGAAATTACCCCATATTTCATTGCTCTTCGATAAATCATTTCTCAATGAATTATAATAAGAATGAGCAGGGTCTTGCTGACTTTGTGGATCACGACCAAAACCATCCATACTTATTACCGTCTTCCAATAATTAGCAAAATTATATGGTTGACCTGTAACCAATAAAGATAAAACATTCATTATGTCTTGACCAGCAAATGGTTGTTTGGTCAAAGAAGGAATACCCACATTATTAGCACTGTTAATGTCTAATGAACTACCATATTGAACAAGAACGCCGATACCTTCTTTCCATTTATAGACTAATCCATCTGGAGCATGAAATACTTTAGTTACTCTTCCAGTAGCACTATCAACGCTTCTATCTTGTACATAATTATCTTCATAAACAGGTTGACCTGGATATGGTCCAGCTTTTGATTTTACAAGTGGTGAATCTTGATCCTTAGAGCTTCCTAGTAAAGCTTTATTCTCATCTAACAATTCTGGTAATGTATCATTAACATTACTAGTAATACTATCAAACGAACTTTTAAATGGGGTTAGAGGATCAAATGCATTACCAGCAAAATTATCTACACCTGGCTTGTAGTTTATTTTTCCCATATCAAAATAAACAGAGTTATCCGTAGCTTGTACATCTACAGTACCTTTTCCACCAGACCAAGCATCTGATGCGCTATCAACTACACCACCGAAAACATGCATACCTTCTTTTTCATTAATGAACTGACTTCTAATTGCAGACCATAAATAATTTGGAAAGTCTTTTCCAACATATGCAGCTTTCTCTATTTGAAAATTGCCGTTAGCCGATGGATTGAATAATGATTGAAATGAATCAAATGTTTGACCCATTGCTTGACTAATGTTAGTCAAAGCTGACTGCGGATTAAATGTGTTTCTTAATCCGCCAGAAATATTATTATCGTATTGAGAATTTGATCTCATATAAATGTGAATCAAATCCATTTCCTGAATTATCAACTTACCAGAGAATTGAAATCTCAATTTTCTTCTAGTATAGTTTGTATTCTTATTTGCGCCTTTGATAGCCTGCTGTGAATTAGCATCTAATTGAAGTTTATTGTAAATCGCTGCAACAAGTGTTTTGAATACAGATAACTCTGAATCAAGTACTTTTAAAGTTGCTTTATGTTGTTTTGAATCTAATCCATCATATCCAGCAACTGCACCGCCTACAAGATATTCATCAGATACAGATACACTGTTACCCAAACCGCCAAGACCTATAAGATCTGTGCCCGCTGAAGAATCATAATCAAATACTAATTGCTCACCAGTACGATCAAATATTGCAGTTACTCTTCTTCCAAGCACTGTATCTGGATTTACTTTAAAAGTAACTGGACTGGCTTTCCTTAATCTTCTAAGTGCATTAAATCTACTTGTATTATTGCTAATTATTTGATCTGCACTCTCCTTACCGAATTGAACTATTTTGTGATTATAGAATGAATTAGTTGCGTCACTAATTGCTTTCTCTATATCATACTCTGTAATTAACATTACTTGATAAGGATCAACTATATTAATAGTGCATTTTCCTGGGCTTTTGAAATCAATTGTAGTTGATGTAGATAAACTAGTAAAATTAGTTATCTCCATTACACCAGTTCCTTGACCGAACTGGGATTGAAATAAATTACTTTCATCTGTAAGCCAAGTTG
>Ga0163149_10008396_pt1 | contig 10212 bp, 7 predicted proteins | sample OliLakLV19MP5G1_FD_148604 | JGI IMG/M metagenome (GOLD analysis project Ga0163149, IMG submission 148604) | Freshwater microbial mat bacterial communities from Lake Vanda, McMurdo Dry Valleys, Antarctica - Oligotrophic Lake LV.19.MP5.G1 | ecosystem: Environmental > Aquatic > Freshwater > Lake >...
CACCCGCAGCGCAAAGAGAAAGCATCAACAGCTACCCGCAAAAAGAAAATCGCCCACAGCCGACACAGAAGGAAAAACTGACCACCCTTCTGGCCCGGCAGAGAATGCCCCAACAAACGACCCACCGGCAGCGGAAGACATGGACGCCAACCCATCCAATGCCGCGGAGAATGCCACAATTGAAATTGACGCTCAAGGAGACACAGTAGAAGACCCAATCATCATCGACGAATCCACTAGCAATTCGGATAGCGACTCAGCACAGAATGCGGACAAGAGCACCTAATGCAACCGAAGGAGCCAACTACAGAAGTCGCAGATCAATGCACTATCAAGACCACAACAACCACCAACCTCAAGTTCCAGCTCATACCTACAACAGCCAACCCTGTTGGAGCTGGCCACGAGCCCCTCACCCCCTTTCCCCCTTTACGACTACACCAAGGAGTAAAGTCCCAAGTCCCATGATAGGCAACCGCCAGAAACACAACAATAACACAAGGATTAGGTCTTCCAATCCTCCACCAACACACCACACTTTGGGGCATACAACCACACAAGCATCACACAAGCACACATCAAGAACACAGCTTTTATCTTTACAAAGCTCCACAAAAAACAACAATCTTTTTACAAAATGCCATTATCAAAGTCGACTAAGTCTGCGATTGCCCCTCGGAGCAGCACAACCTGCGACAGCGGACTTCTCCACAAAGTCTGTCAAAAGGACCCTTGCGTTCGGCCATTAGTTTTTTTAGGAGTAGTGATATTAATGAGTTAGTCAATGAGCTAATATTGTTATTATTAAAAAAAGACTGCTATGGAACCAAAAATCGCAACGTTGAACACCATATTGAGACGCGGTCCTCGTGCACCAACATTGCCTTGCAGAATCTACACATAAGGTAATGCACAAGGCGCCCCTTTTTAACACTAATTCTGTTACAGGGCAGACACTATGCAAAAACCAATGTACAATGTCAGTGTGCAGTGTGCAGGTGGTCCCTAAAAATGAAATCATTTTGCACTGCACACTGGGCTAGCTAGCATCACACTAGCTATTTACCGGGAGAGATTTTTTTCTCTCTCTCTAAGTTGGAGCTTTTATGACTAGTAATTTTTTGGTCTGAGCTACTGTGACTAGTAATTTTTGAGAGCTGCTGGTGCAAGTGCCAGAACAGTCCGCATGCCTTCCTTAAATTTGTAATCATTCCATTGAAATCAAATGAATCAAAGGTCAAGAATGAAAGTCCAGAATTGACATTGTTTCTGCCGCTAACGTCCGATAAACCTAGCTGCTATTTAGACAATGACATCAACCGGACTGGCAGCCCTAGCAGATGTTGCCGGTGCCGGCAACGGAGCAAGGCAGCCAGATTGGAAGAACTGTGAAGAAACATACCCTCCGTTTGACAACATTGCCAAAGCTCTTCAAGATTCTGGAAAGCTTGTCAATTGTCGCACCAAAGCTGGCAGCGAGAGAGGATTGAAATGAACTCAGTCAGATTTGATCCAGAAGCTTGCTGGACACATCTACAAGAAGATCAAGGAGATTTACAATGCAACTGGACTCACCAAGAATGTAAGCCGTGTTCGTCTACCACTTGTTTTGGAAATTGTCAACAGTCGGAGAGCATTTGACACGGCAGACGTGATGATAGAATTTCACTCTTTTAACAAAGAAGGAAAGGCCTTCCTTGTCAGCAATGAAGTTCCTTATGCTGGCATTGATTGCTGTGTCCAATGTTTTCAAGAGCACATAGAGGATTTGGTGAAGACCAAAGCTTCCCAGCGAACTTCTGACGATGGGATGCATTGTGCTGCCATTATGTTAGACTCAAAGCACAGAGGTTCTGTTTCCGGCACAATGAGCAACAAGAACGATAGAAACAAAAGTGATGTTGCTGGAGATCCTGTGGAGAACTTCTTTTCTCAAGCAGTCATCACTTTTCTTAACCCAATGCATGAGGTTCAACAACCAAAAGACGAACACATGAGAGGCTTCCCGGAGGAAGACAGAGTGTGTTGGGATCCAAACAACAGTGCCATTCTAGAGCACAAACGAGATGAGAAATGGCTCATGGACACTTGGTTTCAATGCATTAAACCAAAACACAGGCAGGCCTTAAACAAATGGAATAAAGAAACCGGTGGTGGCTCTGGAGAAGTCTATGACTTTGTTGATTTCTGTCAGAACAATCGGTGGTTGGGTTGGATCTTTGCTTTGGATTTTGATGCTTGTTTTCTTCTAGCAGCCAGCACGTGTGGACAGATGCCGGGACACTTGCAATTGGAGTCAGGGTGCGATAATCTAGTGTCTGAACTGGGAATGGAAGAAGATGTGAGAAGTGGCAGCAAGAGCAGTGCAGAAAAGTTGATGAACAAAAAGCAAGAAGACGTTAATGAATTGAACAAACTGATTGGACAGTTGGTGAAGTCCAAAAGTCAAAATGTTCCTGACACACCCGAGAAGCCAAACTTCCACTTCTGCATGGAGCGGGCTGCATGCTACCGTGAAGAAATAAAGAATGTAGAAGGTGATGAATCCTTAAGTCCAGACACAAAGGAATTGACTGTGGGCATGTTGAAGCGCAAAAAGAAACGACTATGCAAGCTTGCGGAAGAGGCTAATTTGAAACGACACAAGACCACGGGAGAAGAGTAGAAGCAGACAAGCAGAATCCCAATGTTAACAAGCAAATACTTCTTTTGAATTGTACACTTCTTTAGTAAATCAAAGTGCACAAGGCCTTGCTGATTTAGCCTCATGTTGCTCTGCATGGGACACCGGTAATTACTAGTATGAGTTGCCAGTGTCAAAACATTGCCGTTCCTAATTCGGTCTCCCTGTCTTCGGAATTGTGCATCTTGATTGCTCGGTCTGCCACTAGGCCACAGTTCATTGTTATCCGCGACAGTGAATAAAAGTGTCAAAAGCATCGTGCACTTGAGATTTGACAACATCAAATGAAGGGACGAAATCAAGATACGAACCACCAGCAAGAAGTCGAAGTGACATTGCAGTCTTGACTTCCCCCGGCACATGGCCTCCTTGATGTTGAAGGGCATACTGGTAGGTCGATGGCTCAATCCTCCATGCAACAAAAAGGCATCGGGTCTAAAGACTTCTTCTGGCACACAGTTGCTGATGTTGTCACATAGTGATAGCTTCTCAAATGAAGCAATCGGCATGCGAAACATGCACCTGAAGTGCACTGGTGACACTCGACCCAAAAAAGAATTCCATGTTGGCCGACATTTCTTCCTTGGTCAACACCTGTTTATCCTCTTTTGCTGCCGCATGAAGGCTTCTTTAGCTACCTTCCATTCCCTGTTAATTTACAAGCAGGCTAATAGCAGAACTAACAACAATTCATCATCCTCATCAACTACATTGTGCATGATGTCTAGCTACGCATTGTTGTTGTCAAGAGTTCGGTCTTGCTGAATGTGCACGGGTTAGCCACCAATGACCATGCCGGATTTTGGTATACATTTATCGGCGTGTGAAATCTAAAATCGGTGTGCATGCCAAATCGTTAGTTGGACGTGACATTTGGGCTTAGCCTTTGCACGGGAAAAGTGGTGCGCGAGGACCACGTCTGAAGGAACAAGCAATGGCAGCATTAAAACAATTTTTTTGGTCAGTTTGGGCATTGGCAATTGTCATTGTCGTGCATTTCTGTCTTAGATTGGCTGCTGCTATGTGACGCATGCATGTATTCGCTACTTGTAAGCTTCAATGTCGCTTCGGTGTTGCTTCGGCACGGTGTCGCTTCTTTTAATCGCTTGGGTGTCGCTTCGGGTTAACTTCCATATTTCTATGTGCGAGCTTCGGTTCGGAAGCAAAAAATCGGGGGACACTGTGCGTGCTAGCTAGCTTCGCTAAGTAGTACCGTGCTGGTACTACTAGCTAGCTAGCTACCTGGTACTAGTAGCAGTAGCTGGTAACATCAAAAAAGTGAGCAGGCCAAACTGTATTCAGACACTTTTTTATACCCTTATTTCCAATTAAAATCAGATTTAAGAATCATATCTATTTAGATTAAATGTGGTATAGTAGTATGCTGATTTAACGCCTCTGCATGCGCAATTATTCTTCGGTTGCATTTTTCCGTTAGTATCGCCGACGCTCGAGACAATTAGTACTACTCTAGAGTAGCTAGTAGTAGTACTAGCTAGTAGTTTCAAACGGGTCTCCATATATATTACGACAAGTCAAAAACTATATAATAATAACAGCAATGGGATTGTTCAAAGTTAAAGGAAGCAGCCGAGCCGAAAGGAGGGCTGTGTTCTCGCCGTTCATGACGAACCGTCGTCTCAGCAATATTGCCGAAGAAGATGGCTCCGAAGTTAGTCTAGGACGAGACGACAGCGAAAGTCGAGAAAACGCGAGAACCAGCAAGATGATTCAGAGAAGCGCGCCAAGTCGCAACAAAGTTACTCCGACTCGTATCCGTCATCGTTTTCAGAGGCTAGTCGAGCTGGACTACCGAGACGGCAGAAACCAAGAAGACTATGAACCACCAGAAGACTTTCTGCAAGTTCAAAAATTACAACAAAGCTTGTTTTACAAACATGGTCGTCAAGAAGGTACAATGGTCATAGTTAACGAGAATACAGATTCGGATGATGGCACATTGAAGATTTTCCAGTTTGCTGCGGACACGGCATCTCTCAGCCGGTCCTGCTCTTCCGACTCCGCCAGCGTGGTGAGCAGCACAACTACAGGATGCCAGCAGAGAATGCGCCGTCAGGTCATGGAAAGTACAAATGGGAATGACCATCATATCAGTATGCCCGTTTCACCGAATGTGGATGCTAGATCCATTGCTTCGTCGTCAGATATGGACAAGACAACCGGCATGACGAACTTTCAAGAAACCATTAGCCCTCACCCAAACGCTCCAAAGCCAGCAAAAACCACGAAGCTAAATCCTTCGAAAAAAAGTGGTGAAGGCTTATTCAAAAACAGGAGTGGAGCATCCTCCTCCACCACAGCTGAACAATCTGTAAAAGAAAGTTTGCTATCCGTGAATCAGCAGACTCGGCAAAGCAGAAAAGAAAACTCCTTGGAATTTGACCCAGATGGATATCATGTTTTTTCAACTCCTTCTGCACAGATGACACCGTCGGTTAATGGGGAAGCCTTTGAAACTGTGGAATGGCCGACAAAAGTTGATTTTGTGAACCCCGGCACCAGCAACGGTCGGCAAGAACCCGTGAAGCCAATAGTTGGTGAGGTAGAAGAGCTTCATGATTGGTCAGTAGATTTCGGATTTCCAAACACTCAAACTGTGAAAACGGTAGACCATGAAGACACCGACGCTTACACTGTGAAAACAACGAGCAATTTTGTTGATGAACAGGGTTGGCCTGCAAATTTCTTTTTCAATGCCCAAAACGAAATCAAGGAAGACAATACCACTTCTCCGAATATCATGGAAGGAGGCAAGGCAAGTGCATTTTCAACAGCAAAGAGTACCATAGAGAGGTCAGAAGAACTGTTACTGAAAACCGATGCGATGCTCAACAAGCAAGTGGCTAGAAGCGCCAAGGATATTGTAGAGTCTCAGCATAAGCACGGTGATAGTTACTATGAACCTAACATGGCAAACCCAGTCAAGGAGGCAACGAGCGCATACAAGGAAAATGAAGTCAATAATGGCTCAATTGGTTCTAATAGAATGGTCCGAAACCGAAAGGTGCAGTTTCAGAGGATGGAACGACAGCATTCAAACGCTCTGGTGAAGCTTACTGACAGCGTTGAGACAATGAGTATTCATTCGGGCTATAGCTGGAACCCACCGATCTTAAACTCAGACGGAACAGTTGATCGCAAAAGAGGTAAACGCCCCAATGTTAGCTTGCGCTTTGAATTTACGGACGAAAGACCCGCCTCTAGCCGACATGGTGAAAAGGAAGTTTATGATATCAAAGCACCAGGTTGTGGTACTTCTGATTCAAAGCGGGCACCGGATACAGTAAGACCAGTGCCGGAAAAGCCAGTAGCGACATGCTCGGCTGTCGCAAATCTTGGTGCTGTTTCTATGAGTAGCCCCCACTCCATGCACTTGTTCTATGATCGAACCAATAGTATTGACGTTACTATCAATCGGACGTCGACGATTGATTCCATTGAGTCAAACAGTACTGCTACATCAGTTAGTACTTTTATCGACGCTTCGCCAAGAGGTATCCGTGGAGGGTTCCCGGACCACCTTGCCGCGTCAACATCCTCTTTATCCACTTCTCAAGCATCTTCAAATCTGATCAACGAAGTCGACTATTTAATGCGCACCAATGGACCGGCCACCGGTGATGCTGATAATCGCCCCCCCACCGGTGTTCCGCCGACCTCAATCTTAGGCTCTATGCTGTTTCAGTCACCCGATTCAGAGCTTCCTTTGAAGAAGCCATCTAAAAGGGCGCAATCTTCGACGATTCGTAATAGCAAGCCGCCCGTTCGTGGTGTTCCGAAGGCAATTATTGCTACGGCTGATGCCGCCGTCTCGGATGTCACAGGAAGCACAGCTGCCTCAGATTGGATGGTTCAAGGCAACAAACTTTTGAATCGGTACTATCACAGCACGCATGATGGGGCGACTCAAAAGGAACACAAAGTAAGCCGCCACCGACAGAAAAGAGAGAAAGAAAGCCTACAAGAATGTCAAATCATGCTAAAAGGAGTACAGCGTCAACGCAATATGCAAGCCTATAAAGTACTCTTCACTGAATTTGTGTCCGAGCGCGAAGACAAAAATGACTCCCTCGACAAGATGCGAGGTCGTCATCAGCAGAGTCTACTCCAATACCCAGATCGCAAGCTTCGGTCAGGGTTTGACAACATAGAGGATGATGACGCGGACAGCTTGTTTGAAGCTTAAGAGGCATTTGCCCTATTCATATGTATGGGTTTGCCCCTAGCATGAATAGCACCTGACCATTCCTTTGCACCGGACAACCCATAAACGAATGAGAGGGAGCCATTAAACAAAATGATGTCGCATCACGAAGTAGCAGAGGGCATAAGGCCTTTTTGAATTTATGCAGGAATGGCATGTGCAGATGCAGATGAAATGAATGTTATAGGTCCTTCGAAAAAATTAATGCCAGCCCCTCCACACTTTCCTCCATTCACACATATTGGCGCCAAACGGGAGTAGATCAGTGACTGAAGAAAAACGTAAAAAGCTACCGTTGTACATGGAGTTACAAAGTTTGGGAATAAATATTATGACTAGACAGATATTAACCAGTGGTCTTATCCCCGAGCTGTGATACACATACGTCACAGGGTGCCACCTGGATCTAAAACGGTCCCCTCAAGTTCTAAGTCATGCTGACTTGGGACTTGCTCTGATCCACCGAAGTTGTCCCCTGAAACTTATCACGTTCGTCACTGGGATGCTCAACCTTCATTCTGTCCTGTGATGTACCAGATTTGGGATGCTGCTGGCCACTGGGAATTTCTCCCAACCATCACTCGGTCCAGGGCGTTATGACCTATGGCAAATGAAACACAAAATGACAAAGAATCAAAGTTAAAACAAAATGCGTCCAGCGAGTTGCAACCTCTTGGAACCCGACTGGATTTTAGTTAGCATGTCCACGAGATTCGTATCCGTAGGCTCGTATTGAACACTAATAATTCATGCCGCCGCGCGCTCCCACACACTGTGGAAAGCAATTGAATTTGATTTCTTCTTGAGGGTGGACTTGGGCTGACTGCTGTCTGCTGTTCCTCACAACTGACAAGTTATCGGCCTTGACGTGGCATGGCCCGTCAATTGGAACGCCCATCATTATAAGCTTGTAACGCAGCCCTTCAATAAATTCCGTCCCCATCTTCATTGCTGAGAACTCGGACCCAAAGGAAGACGTTTCGATTGATGACTCCTTCTTGCTGTACCAAAGAATTGGAGATCTGTTGAGAAAGATCAAGACTCCTGTGCAAGATCGCCGAGTTAATTTGTCCCTGGCGTGATCGGAATCGATGTACACCGCCATCTTGACGGATTTGCCCAAGGGTTCCAGAGTGTCCTTGAGAATCTGCTCTTTGACGTCCTTATAAAAGTCCGTCAAGTCCAGCAGAGACTGTTCAACGTTGTTGGGGCGACCTGCATCAAAGACAAGCATGGATCTGTCGTGTCGCTTCATGTAAGCGAAGATGTGGTAGACAGCCTCTATGTGTCCTTTCCAAGGACTCGCCACGTTGGCCGTCATGATCGACACTTCCGTGCAGATATCAATCCTTGCAAGCTCGACTGCCCACTGAAGGACTCCAATTCTCAAGTGGTATTCACTCACATCGTCCTACTTTTTCCAACTCGGGAGAGAGTGCGTCCTACTCTTTTTTCTATACTACTTTTCAGTACTAGCTCTACACAATATCTATGCGAATGACGTTTAAATCAATTTATACAAAACATTCTCACCATGACGAGAGTCTATTATCGACGGCGACGGCAACGGCAACGGCAACGGCTACTAGACACTTGCTAGTGCCGTGGGATGCTCCTCAGTCTGGTCCTGATCAACGCAAAAACGCCCCCAGGGCGTTGGGACCAACATGCACCACAGGCCGATACACATTTGCCCTCCTATTTGTCATCATCTCCACCCTCTTGTATCCTCCATCATCAGATGCAAAGCCATTGACTCGAACACTCTCCAAGCCTCGTATCGATCCTGCTGCCGACGCCATTGGCACGAGTGCCATGGCACTGTCTGCAGCATCCAACCCTACCTCTACGTCTGCCGGCATTACTCTAACTGCCACCACTCCTTCAATTAATGATCCCATGGAAGCAGCTACTAGTGGAGTCGAAACCGCCTCGCATCAGCCCAGCTTCGCTGGAACCGGTCCTCCAATGGTCGTGTCAACGGCTGCAGTCGTCAATGCAGCCTCTTCTACATCCACTACTGCGGTCCCCCTGTTGCCAAGGGCATGGAAATGACTGCTAGTGGCCTTGAATTTGGAGTGGATGCGTCTCTAAATAACACAGCCCCCACAGCCAGAAACGATCCCAGTAAATCACTCGATCCTGGAGCCAAGTCTTCACTCAGTGGTCCTTCTAATGCCTTGTCGCTCGCATCTGCTGCCGATTCCATCGCCCAAGCAACAGACGCCCTTGCTGCAGAAGTGTTGGAGGCTACAGATGGTGCCTTCCCTTCAGTTGCCGATGCCATTGAAGCAGCCAATTGTGGTAGTGGTGTTGATGCTATTATTGAAGATGCTGTTGACATACAGACTTGTGGAAAGCCGGGCTTTCAGTTCCCTCCAGAAGCCCTGCTTGGAACCCACACGCAAGCCTCTACTCTGGTTCCAGCTCTAGACAGCTCTGAAGCAGGCCTTGAGTCCGTGCCTCCAAGTGGGGTTTATTCTTATGTCTCCACAGCCAAGTCCACTGGAAGCAAGCCGGGCTTCCATACTGCTTCAAAAGCCTCACTTTCTATGCACATGCAAACCCCAGGTACAACCAAGCCCTCTACTGTGACTCCAAGTGGGATTGATTCTAAGGCTTCCTCCACAGTTGACTCCACTCGCGCCGGGGCTGCCAGTTCTGGTGGCGGGCCTGGCGTGCAAGCTCCAGCCACAGCCACATCCCTCCATGGTTCCACTTCTCATCCCAAGATTCCAGCTCTAGGGTCCGGCTCCATCCCCCCAACGGTTAGTACTCCATGCCGTGAGCCCCACCCCTTCTTGACTACTGAGAATGCCAGGGCTTATGCCCAGGATCCAAGAATGCAAGGCCTTTCTATTGCTATTGATGATGAACACCCAAGCGAGATTCAACATCTGCCCTGGAATGTATTCCTCACTCCCCGGGAGAGAGGAGCCAGTCTGCAGGAAGAGTACCTGGTAGCCCACTGTGCCGCCAAACAGCTGTGGGATGGAGAGTTGATCAGGCGTGTCTGTGATGATTGGAACTATAACTCTGCCAACTCCTACACTCCCAATGATCTGAGGCATGGCCCCATCATGGTTTGGCCCCAAGGTAGGGTTACTCCCGCTATGAGAGCTTCATACGGGGACTGTGCAAGGTTCTGGAGCAAGCAGGTGCGGCTGGTAGCAGATGTTCCCATGGAGTTCCGGTCCTTTGATGATGACGCCGCAGCTAAAGTGACTGAATGGAGACCCCGTCCCACACCTTTCCTACCTCAAGCCGCGGTGGCCGATGCAGTGGCAGACAGGCTGGCCAGGGC
>Ga0163149_10008397_pt1 | contig 10211 bp, 19 predicted proteins | sample OliLakLV19MP5G1_FD_148604 | JGI IMG/M metagenome (GOLD analysis project Ga0163149, IMG submission 148604) | Freshwater microbial mat bacterial communities from Lake Vanda, McMurdo Dry Valleys, Antarctica - Oligotrophic Lake LV.19.MP5.G1 | ecosystem: Environmental > Aquatic > Freshwater > Lake >...
GGTCGCCCGTGCGGAGGCCGCCGAACATGCGTGAGACGCAAGCCATGGTCTGGCGCTCAAGCACCGAGCCTGAGAAGCGTTCGTCCGGATGCTGCCACCCGAGATACCGAATCAGTTCCTCGTCACTGAGCACGGCGCGCTCCTTTCGGATGCCCGGAACCTTTGGCACCTCGACCCGAGCGCACACGTTTTCCGGAAGCAGCTCGGAGCGCCACAGCTCACCAAGAACTGTCGAGACATCGTTCTTAATATGAACGAGCGTCTGCCGTGACTTGCCAAGCTCTCGGGCGTTCTCCAGCACCGTGCGAATGTGTTGAGCCTTCACCTTGTCGACCGGAAGCGAACCCATCGAAGGGAACACGTAGGCGTTAAGGCGTTGCTGCCTGTCCTTCCACGTGGCCATACCTTCGCGCTTCTGTTGTTCCACGATGCGCCCAGCCGCTTCCTGGAAGGTTTCAGGCCGCGCCGTGTCCTCTTCGGCGGGGTTCGATGAAGCGATCAACCGCTCAAGCTTGAGCCTGGCAACGGCCTTGTTTTCGGTGTGGAGGGCTTTGCAGATGCGCACCCGCTCACCTTCGACGATGGCATAGAAGCGGCCGTAAAAGCCGAGGCCTTCGCGGTGCGTGAGCTGGCCCTTTTGTGGTTTCTTAGACATTGGCTTTGCCTCCTTCCAATCGCCCCAACTTCAAAGCGATGCTTAAGCTCAGCTGCATAACTCGCAACAGGCCAGCAAAAATGCTCGCCGTGGTTGCCGCCCGCGACGCTGAATCCACGCTGACAATTTCTCTATTCGCATGCGTGCGCAGCTCGATTGCTACGCTCTGGAGCTGGTGCGCTTGCTCGGCAATTGCCATGGCCAAGTTTTGGCGCGGCGAACCGGTGAACCGGCTGGATGGCTTTTTCGGCTGCTTTTCTGTAGTGTTCATGTGTTGGTTTCTTTCTGGAGAAAGAGCCAGCCACGGCTCCGAGGTGTTGATGCACCTGCGGGGCCACTTTCGCGGCTAGCGTTTGGTGGTTTTGGGCTTGGGGGTTCTTGGTTTCACGTCGCCAACTGATTTTCTGTACGCTGTTCTCACCGTATGGCGAACCCAGTCGCTCACGCTCAGGCCTTCTCGTTCAGAGAGCACGTCAAGCATCTGGTGTTCTTCTTCCAGCAATCGCACGTTCAGGCTCCGCTGGCGCTTTCGTTCAACCATCTAACAGGGAGCGTACAGCCACTGTCTGTAATCGTCCACCCCAAATCGCCAGCGGGGTACCGATTTTCAAAACGCCCACGGAATCCCGCTACTCGGCGGCCGTAGCCTCATCGAGCGCGGTCCCAGCCTCGGGCTCGGGTGGCCACGCCGCGGCTCGGGCGGCCGCAATCAAACTCAGCTCTTCGGGTGTCAACATTCGCGGCACAAGCTCGGGCTCGGGTGGCACGTCAACCGCCGCTTCAGGTATCGGGTGGCGACACCAGTGCACCAACTGCCAACTGCCAGCCTCAAATACAAGGTCAGCGGCGAAGGCATTCGCGGTCAAGGTCGCCAAGTGCAAGCCTCGCGAATCTCGAATGAGCAGATCGTACCAGCTTCGATCCAGCTCGCGAGATAGCGTCAACCGGTCGCCAATCTCGGCCCCTTGGCTGCTCACTGTGATCGCGCGATCCCGTTGGAGCGCCGTGGGTTGGTTCCACACTGGCCCGGCCGCCGAGTAAACCGTTAAGTCACGGCTGCCCGTGACCAAGCGCAAACGCTCGCGATGTTCGCGTGCTAAGCGCATCTGCCGCATGTGTTCGCCCGCCTCAGAAAGCTCTTTGGCCATAGCTGATTAACTCCTAGAGTCGAAAGTCGCTGGCGCACGGCCACAAAACCCCGTCCGCCCACACAGAATTGCATGGCTTCCGAGCGCGTGCCAGCGACTCTCTAATCGGCCCAGCGCTGTAACGCGTCCGCCAAGACAAACAGGCAACGCTGGGCCGATTAGAGAGTGTGATGCACTCTGGGCCTACCCGGTAATAAAGCCCCGGGCAACACGACAAACCCAGCCAAATTATCGGGCAGGCCCAGAGTGCATCACAATCGCAAGTTAACTTGAAGCGTGCACGAACCGGTTCGCGTACTTTGCCGCTCCAAACTCGGCAATGCGCGCTTCATGCTCGGCGGCCTGTCGAGCGTTAGTAGCGGCCACTTCCCGCTCAGTGAACGCAACCATTGCCGCGCGCCGGCGCGCTTCCGTGGGCTCGGAGCAAACGACCGCCCAGCGCTCGAGGTCCACCGGCGAGGCGGAAGCCCGGCTCTTCGTGAGTGCCTCAAGGCCGGCCTCTAATTCGAGCAAGAGCCTCTCGACGTCCACAGCAGACCCGAGCATTTTGATCACCCGGCACGCGGTCTCGCAAACTTGCGAGGTCAGCAATTCTAAGCTGAGTGGGCCGATAGCCAATGGCCGCGCTGAAATGATCTCATTTGCGAAGGCAATCACCAGATTCCGCGCGTCAAACTCAAGGCCCAGATCATGTTTTGACCGCTCGCCAAGCACAGCAACGTGCTCCGCCAACTGTGCCGTAAGCTCTCGGGTGGGCTGAGCCCGCCATTTTCGCGCCCACGGGCCAAGCAAGCGCCTAACCTCACCAAGCAATTCTGCGTTTAGCTCGGCTTCAACGCTTGCGAGGCGCGCGTCAACTGCCAGCAAATCGGCTGCTAGAGCTTGGTTGAGCTCAAACCGCTCGACTTGCCAAGCGGCAACCGTGGCCGCGTGCTCATCGTTAAGCTGTAGCCGGGCGTTGTTGCCTGCAATGTTGCGCGCAACGTGACTAGACGACTCTAGCGATTCGAGGCTCAAACGGCACCCGAGGCGCGATAAGTCGAGCGCGTGGGCGTGTGAGTGATCGCTGGCAACCGAGCGCCGGCGCCGAAGGCGGCGTCCATTCGCTTGAGCGTCGCGTCGTCGGTTTTTTGGCTGACGCCAGTTGCAATCACAGGATAACGCTGGATTGCTGCAATGGTCGCCCTCTCGCGAGCGCTTGCAGTTGGCAGCTGTGAAGCAGCTTGAAAAGCGGCAGTTCTTCGGCCTGAATTAAGATCGTTAATTGGTTTCATTTGAGTTTCCTTTGGTTGTGGAATCGGGGCTGGGCTCCAGAGCGGCACCACAGGTGTCTTGGTGGCCGGCGCTTTTGGTGCCGGTGGCGGGTTATCGGCGTGTGGTGGGCGTGGGTTACCAAGCCGAAAAAGCACACGCTTAAACTCAGCTGATTTGTCGCTGTTTGAGCCGGGCATGCTGGCGACCATGGCGAGCGCCGCTTGACGTTGTTCGTCGGAGAGCTGGATCATTGGGAAATCTTCCTTGAGCGAAGCCGAATGATTTCAGTCATCCGGCAATTGCGGGCGAAGTGGCCCCACGCGCGAAACCATTCGCGGGGTGAGCGAAGCGCGCTAGCGAGCGGCGCCATGATCGGAAGCTCCGCAAACGGGAGCTGCAAATAGCCATCAGCGCGCGTGCAAGGATGCGACGTGATAGGCATAGGCTTTAGATTAACCGGTCCTTGCGGCCACTGCATTAAAAAACGACCGGCCACTACAGATTCTTTTTCGGCGGCCGCCTCAGGTTTCGCTATGCGCATGGTCACGGCCACAGCTTGCACCACTCGCCTAGCGGGCGGCCACAGGTTTTGCACACGGCGTTGGGCGCCACCGTTGGCTCGGGCTCGGGTACGGGCTCGGCGGCAACCGGTGCCAGTTGCCAGCACCGATCCAACACGTGCGGCCACGCCCCTGCTAACCGTTGGCGGAGCCGAGAGCCCGGCCGTTGCCCGGCAATTAAACGCCGCACGCTTTGAGGGTCGAGCTTGAGTCGAGCGGCCAGCGGCTCGACGCCAAGCTCCAATGCCAGACGGGCGAGCTGTTCCGATGCAGCGCTTGGCGCGTGGTGGCCGGTCATCACGGCGGAGCTTCTGGCGCTGGTGAAGCGTCGGGCGCTTCAGGGGGAGCTTCGCACTCGTGATCACAAGCTTCGAGCGCGTGTTCGAGCGCGGCAATCCGGGCGAGTACTTCATAGTTGCGAGAGCGCCACTGTGAGTTTCGGGCGGCCGTCGCCGGAAAGAGCCAGCTGGTGATCTCAGCGTACGCCCTCTTATGCGGAGCCAGGATCACCAGGAGCGCATCCTCAAACTCGGCCCTCGCTTGCGCCTCGTCAAGGCGCCTCTTGGCGGCCATGGTCAGCGGCGCAGGAGCGGTGACCTTGGGCGGCGAAGCCCCGCCCGGATCGCTTGCGTCCGCTTGAGCCGTTAGCCCGCGTGCCAAGTGGCTGGCCATCGTGGCGCTATGTGCGATGCCCACTTAGGCCACCGCCCCTTCGAGCAGATCCAGCTCGCGATAGATGGCCCGTGTCACGGCGGGGTGAGGCTCGCACGCCCGTAGAATCGCTTTTTCGATCCGCACCCAATCCGGTGAGGCGAGCACTCGGCGCGCGCTCACGGTCAGGCCAACGCCCGTCAAGCGGCCCAAAGTCACGCAGACCCGTGCGCACTTGGCCAAGTAATCGATCCGATCTTTGAAGTCGTCGGGCGGAGCTGCCTGTAGATCGCTCTCCAGCCGGCGAAGCTCGCTCATTAAGAAGTCAGCTTGCGACTCGACTTCGGAGGCCGTTGCCGCCGTCGACACCGCCCCACGCCGTGGGCGAGGCGCTCGGGGAGCTCTAGGCGCCCTCGGCGCTCTAGGCGCCACAGGCTCGGCCGGGAACGCTGAGGGGAAGTGGACGGCCAGAGCGGCTCCCAGCTCGGCACCGACCGCGCCACCGCGGCATGCTCGGCGAAGCGTGCGCTCGGCGCACCCTAGGAGCGCCGCCAGCGCCTTTTGAGTCAGGGCTCCACCGTGCGCCGCTCGAAGGCGCTCGGCAAACGTGTGGGGCGGCGTAGGTGTTTGTGGTGAGGCGGCCACGTTTTGTGGCGCAGATTTGTGATTCATTGTCCTATTCTAGCGGCCAACCCGGACAAATGCGTTCCGGGGGTGCCCTTGACCGCGAACCGCACAGCATTTGCCGCTAATACGCGGTTTTTGGCTGGCCCGGCCAGCCCGGCTTCCGTTGGCCCCACCATGGGATTGTCTAACACAGGCCCCTGCGGTGTTCAGCCCCCATGACTGTAGGCCCACCCCCTACACGTACCTACACGTAGGCATAGGCTATTGCCATGCTGTGTGCTCGCCAGCGCCACCAGCGAGCTCACCCCGAAGCCTCCGACCAAGCACTCACGATTGGCGCCGGCGCCAATGCGCCTCTAGGCAGGGCCAGCAGATCATACAGCCACCGTAAGCCATCCATACCGGCGTACCCTCTGCCAGGTGGTCGTGGCAGCCTAGACACTGGCCTAGGTAAGCTGGCAGCCACTCACCTTGGGACAGATCCTCACCCGCCGCGAACCACGCCCGCCACTCTGCCGTACTCGCTTCCGGGCCCGGTTCGGGTGGCGCTGTAAATGGCGCCGGCCTAAGCTGGTGGAGCCTGATGCTATCGCCATTGCCGAGCCGTGCCAGCCGTTGTGACGCTTCCCGATCAAGCATAGCCCTAGCGAGCCCTAGCGCCACGACGGCAACCCCTGTCCGCCCCTAGAGCTCATGGTGACCACCCTTGAACCCTGCGCCAAGGATGGCCGAAACGGCCACCCACTTCGTTCCACTTCGTTGGGGCGCCTTCGGCGTCCCTGACCCAGACTCCAAGGCCGGCCCTTAGGATTTTATGGGGCGGACGGATGTTCCTTGAGAGGGTGGGGGCCCCGGATTGGTTACGGCTATTCGGGTGAGTAGGGGACACCTCCCCCCTTCTAGGGGGGGAGGTATCTGTCCCCTGCCAATCCCCTGCTATCCCCTGCACTATCCCCTCCACAATCCAGCATGATTTATGCTGTTTGGTGGATGGGACAGAACGGCTGTCCCCTGCTGTCCCCTGCGCGTCCCCTGAGGCGCTGTCCCCTCCTCCTGTCCCCTGCATCAGGGCCTCCCTGAGGTGCGGCGCCAAGCGTCAATCAGCTTGCCATTGCCGCCCACGTGATCTGGTTTGGTCTCCACTGACCCGGCGCTCACCAGCTCCTCTAGCGCCCTCGCAACGGCGAGCTTGTTGGGCTCTTTGCCTCTCGACGCTTTGAGGCTGTCGCGGATGTGGCGCGCGTGTTGCCAGTCGGGGCTAGCGCTCAGCACCACTAAGATCGCCGCGCTTAGGGGCCCCGCCTTGGCGGCAGCCTTTGCCGCCGCTTCTTGCGCAGCTGCGCTGATTGTTATCCCATCGGCGGTGATATGCATCGTGCACTCCTCAGGGTAATTTTCCGGCTTTTCGCGAGCTTTTGCGAGTGTCGTGATCGAGCCGATAACCTGCCCGTGTGCATCAGTTTTAGCGCGCACAATCAACACTGTGTCGGCTTGGCCCACGCGTTGGGCGCTTCCCGAAACGTCTTCCAAGCCGGTTCCACCGCCTTTTCTCGTGTGGGCCAAAACCCATGCAGTGGTTGACGCATTGGGGCTCTTCTCCAGCGCCGCGGCAATCGCGGAATAGATCGCAATTTGGTCTTTTTCCGAGTTTGCATCACCTGCATTTGATGGCGCGCAACGGGCGACCGTATCGATGAAAACATCACTCACGCAACCGGTGGCAATTAACGCCACAAGCCCTAGCCACTCTTTGGAGCCAATGAGCAGCGCCTTTCGCGCAAAGAAGAGTATCCGATCTGTCGTCTCGTCATTTAGGTCAAGAAGCTCGGCTGATTTCAACAGTTTTCGGGCAGTTGACGCCTCCCCATGTTCACCTTCGATCAGCACTACGAACTGGTTGGGCGGTGCGGGTGTAACTTGCCTGCCAAGCACATTGCGAGGCCCGCAAGTGCTCGCGCGGGCTACAGCAATCAAGAATGCTAACGAGGTTTTCCCGCTCGAAGGTGCACCAGCAATCACGGCGACGGTGCTCGACTCCACGTAGTCCTGCCAGATATAATTGATCTCGGCCGCTGCAAGCTCGCGCATTCGGGCAGTGCTGCGCACTCCGAGTGGCCCTAGAAAACCTAGGTCCCTGCCGAGCAAGGGTTGGGGGCGCGGTTGCGATTCATCTACGGGGATCGGCTCGGGTTGTGTGGCCTCCGCCATTTCATCGATGAAAACATCCCTACGCTTCTCGCCGCGCTTCGGTGGCGTCTCAGAAATGGCGTCCCAGTCAATATTCTTGTACCTGCCAGGATCGACAGTATCAGCAGACGGTTGCGTGCTCACGGCCGCCCGCATGTTTGGTGAGTGATCTTGCGACCGCTAGGCTTCTCGTGATCGTAGAATACCAGCGTGCCAACAGGGAACGTGCGGCCACAAATCGCACACTTACCGGGATGCTTAGCGCTCATGGCGACGCAAGACGAAATCGCCTCCCAGTCGATTGGGACATACAATGTCATAGCAAATCCTTCGCGGGAAAGCTGGAGAGGCGGTCAGAAATGGCCGCCTTTCGCTTTTAAAGGCTGAAAGCTGCGGTTGCCCGCTTTTGGTTAAGCCCAGAATCGGGGCGGAGTTAAGTGGGTGAGCTGCAGTGTCCTGAGAGCCTCTGCGATTTTATGCGCAGAAGTCGGGCTGCATTTTCCGTCCAAAAACGTGGAAAAAGTACGCTCGTCAACGCCAGCGTGATACGCAACTTTAATACGAACACATCGCGGGACTTGGTTGCTTTTCAGGGCGGCTTTTTTGGTCATAACGGGCTCCAATGCTGCGATCTTATTGTAGCGAGGAGAGCCGACTTGCGGTTTCTTTTCACAAATTACGCCACAAATCAGCTCTTCGCTATTTTTCAATGCGTTACTACGCGGATGCCTTTGGCGGTGATCGCCATCTCGCATATTGGGGGGCAGGCGTCGCCACCTTCGCGGCTTTTAAGCAGCCTAACGCTAGAGCCCACAATCGGCCCACCATCCTCCCCGTGCGTGGAATCGCGTACAGCGCGCACAAACAAAACCGAGTCAGCGTGCGCCACCAGGTGCACGGAAGATGGTTGTAGCGGGCTTTCTTTGCAGCGGCGCGTCAGTAACCAAGCCGTGGTACTTCGGCCGCGTGGTGCGGTCTCGAGCGCTGCAGCGACAGCGACAACCAGTGAAAGTTGATCTTTGTCCCCATTTACATCGATTGTGTCGATGAAAATATCGCTAATGCACCCTTTTTCGATCAGCTTTTCCACCTGGCGCCACTCACAGTTATCGCCGACAAGTAACAGATTCATGATTTTTTGCTCTCTATGTTGGGGTTAACTAGTGACTGCATTAATTCCTTAGGGGCGCTCATCGGCCACCACCAAGCGCCCACATTTATTTTGCTTGCCCAGCCTGACCACGCACCCAAGCATCGATTTCTTGGCGGTGATACCTGCGGTGTTCGCCTACGCGATGAAAGGGCAACGCGCCAGATTCACGCCTCGCCAAAATGTCGACTTGAACGAGCGAAACGCTCAAATACGCGGCTGTTTCACACTTCGTAAGCCAAGGCGAGATCTCACCTTTGGCGGGCTCAGCTCCGAGAAATTCGGCGATAACTTCCGCGACAATTTCTCGGAGCTCGCTGGTATCGGCGTCAATCAGGCGCTTGTGGAGCGGTGCCCCGGGTGATATCAAGTTTGCCATCTGGTGATTCCTTGCGATTCCCCGCTTGCCGGCGGGGGTCGCGCTATGGGTGGTTGGGGTGAAAATCAGGCCGCGCGGTTCTTGGGGCGCGGTGTCAGGTGTTCGAGTTTCAGCGCGCGGAGGGCGTGCTCAATGTGTCGGCGGGTGTTTGCGTTGACGCACGTGGGATCGCGAAACCAGCGGCGAACGGTGGAGGTGGAGACCATGGCGGCGAGTGCAATCTGGGACCGCGTGCGGTCAGAATCATTCTGCATTCACCCTGGATATCAGGTGACGCACCCCTTTACATGGGATCGCGATATCCTACTTGGTACGATTTAATCGGTACGCTCGTGCGGCCGCTGGCGTTGCCACATCGCCGAACGCACCGCACCGCACGCTCAAGCGAGCTGCAAGGCCGATGGCCCCGGACTTAGTCGGTAGCTCGCGCGCCACTGTCACCAGGTCTTCTGCGGTAATCGCCGCAAAGCGTTCGTCCGCCAGCATTAGGCGCACTCGGCTGAGCTGAATCCAGGGCTCGTGCGGTCCGTCGCCCGCGAATTGGAAGAGCACCTGGTGCGCTACGCGGAGAACCAGCGCTCGCCTTTTCGCCTCGGTCGGGGTGGCGTCCAGCAATATTGCGGCGGCCGCCCGGCGAACCCGCTCGAACCCGCTCGCACCATTGACCAGCGCGGCCGCTATTTCAGCGCGCAAGAAATCGACAATCGCGCGCTCGTCTGGCTCAAGGTGCGCGGTTGGGTTTTTCCGCATGGCCACCGCCTCGGCCACCTCGTCTTCCGTTGCCGGCCTCCCGAGCTTCAAGATCTCGGTTGCCCGCTTGGTGCGGCTTGCTGCCACCGCCACGGCGTCCCGCTTGAGCACGGGAGGCCGCACGGGCTTGGGCCTGGCCTGGCGGCTCTCGCGCTTCTTGGGCATCGCCCCAAGCCTCACGCTGCCCCCGAAATCTGGCAAGCGAGGCCATCGGCCAGCACTGCGAGATAGCTCGCGAGCGCCGCGTGGCTAGCGCGGACTTTCAGGCTATGGGCACTTGAGGTGCCCACTCCCCTTTTCCCGGCCCACTGATTCAGCATCTTTTCTGTAGGCGGGACAGGACTCGAACCTGCGACATCCGGCTTGTAAGTCAGGATTTGTGACCACAAACGCCGAGTAATTGTGCAAACTGCCGGTTCAGGGTCATCGGCAGAATCCGCGGCTTTTTGGCTACCATCCGACAAAGTGCCTTTTGTTGAGTGCCCAATCCGTGTCAGTATTTGCGGCAGAGCCTCATCGGGCATTTTGCGCAACTTATCAGCATTCGCAAGGTAGCGCCCGTGTGCTGAGGGCGAAGCGTGGCCCGCCAAAGCTTGAGCCGTTTGCGCGTTCACGTTGGCATCTGCGAGCGCTTGAGCGTAGGCACGGCGCCAGCTGTGGAAGTCGACGGGCAACACAAACTCGGTGCCTTCGAGCAAGAGGTGTTCTCGTGCATTGGGCACCCGGCCTTCGGTCCAGTCGTATTTCGTAAGCTGGCGTCCGTTCGTGCGAACGGTCATCGCTGGCGTAGGCACGTCGATACCGAAGGCCCGTCGAAGGTCGCGACGGAACGCGCGGGCGTGGCTCGCCT
>Ga0163149_10008398_pt1 | contig 10211 bp, 5 predicted proteins | sample OliLakLV19MP5G1_FD_148604 | JGI IMG/M metagenome (GOLD analysis project Ga0163149, IMG submission 148604) | Freshwater microbial mat bacterial communities from Lake Vanda, McMurdo Dry Valleys, Antarctica - Oligotrophic Lake LV.19.MP5.G1 | ecosystem: Environmental > Aquatic > Freshwater > Lake >...
ACCCCACACCACCAAGACCAACTAGCTCACAACCATCACCATGTTAGTCGGAGACAACAGCAGCAGTACTAACACCAACCCAAGAGAGCAGAGAATGTCGCTGCAATCTCGTCGATTTGGAAAGAGGGAAATGATCAAGGCCAGAAGCTTGAGGAATCTAGCGCTGGTGAACGACGACGATGACAAGGATGATAGCGGCGACAATGAGGACAACGCCACCAAAATGAAGCGAAGTCGGAGTCTCATAAACCGATTAGAACGAAGTCAGAGTCTGTCGAAACTCATGATCGAAAAGTCCGATGTGAAAGATTTGTTTGACGACGACAATTCCAACTCGGACGACGCTGGACTGGGTGACAGTACCGACAACAACGACAGCAGCAGCAGGAATGCCCTGGAGGATTCGTTTGATCTGGAGCGTTCTTCCAATAGCGCCAACAATTTGTTCTTCTTTGATCAAGAGGACAAGAAAGAAGAAGTAGATCTGGCAAATTCCTATCCAAAACCACAGCAGTCAAGGATTAGTAGAAACAGCCTTTCGAAACGAAAGGAGGGTATCGCCCGCAGTTCCTCCGCTGGAAGGAGACTCTCATCTTCCTCACATGGTGGATCTCCCTCGAAACCACGCAGGACCAAATCAGCTGGGCGTAGCAGCAACAATAACAACAACAATCAGTCTTCCAACAGCAGCATCGATGGCGATTTGTCTTGGGCCGACGCCTTTGGGGAAGATGCCTTTGCACTCGATCCGCACGCTGAGCAGCCAACCGATTTGACTTGGGAAGATGATGGTTCGAATATGGAGCACCATGTTGACCGTCTGATAGATCCAGCAGCAGTAGCAGCAGCCGACGAGTCTGCCCGCAGTAAGAGTACGAGCAGTAGGAGGCGGTCGTCGGGCAGTCGAAAGAGTCTTAGCAAAAGTCCATCCCGAAAGTCACTGCGAAGTCGGGAGATTTTGAGTGAATCCAGCAGCTGCCATTTGGACTTGGAGGAGGATGAAAGTCGACAAGAACGACCTACCGACAAGGCATCCCCTCTGCAAAAGTCACCGTCGGCAAGAATACGAACGACCAGATGCCCTAGTAGCAACCGGAAACGGGATGGTCCTTTCACGAGCAGCAGCAATCGAACCATGTCGAGGAGCGAACGGACAAGCTTGAGCATGAGTGACGAATCTACCAATAGTGATATCGTCAAGCTGCGCTCCAAGCGGATGAGTCTGTCCAGTCGAAAGGAAGGACTGGCCAGAGGTTCCTCTCGAAGATCGGTTGTGACGAGCAGCAACAAACCAACATCCACAAATGATGCTGGCGGGCTCACCCGAAGCAGTAGTAGCCGATGCGTGAGCACCACCAAAAACAACAACAACATGGATCCGGCAGTGCTTGTCAGAAGTGCGAGCAGTGGCAGTGCCAAAAGCGTACCGGAACGCCCCGGAGCCATCATTCGTCAGAGCAGCTTGAAACACCTGGCGTGGTAAGCTTTCAGAAGAAACGGTGCCACCACAAGCAGCGGCATCTTCTTTTTCTTTTTTTTAATTGTGAATGTTGGGCTGTAAATATGCATATCAAAGTTAATCGATATTGTATTGCCCTTATATACACAGCTAATACTGTATTCACTAGTCACGGTTACATATATTATAGAGATCATCGTGATCAATTTCGCTTTTTGTGATAGTCGAATGGTAATAATGATCTTAGGATGCCTGAGGAAGACTAGCGCATGCCATCAAGGACTCTAAGGAGGAAGCTTGCCAATAGTTTCCCTTCGCCACCTACGCTCTTTCACTGGCGGCGTCCCGTTCAGGTTGTCCATCTTTGTTGTCGATCTATCGTGCAATGCATTACTAGCACAGTTCGTAACTGAAAATAGTGCTAACTTTTGCAAAACTTTTCATACATATAAAATATGAAAATGCCCCCCACCCCCTCGGAATTAGACTGGCCATGATTGGGGTGAGGAATTTTGGCTTCCCCAACTGCTTGATTGAGGACCTGGGTTGTTGCCAGTGGACATTGTTTTGTGTCTCTCATCTTTCCAAATGTAACACTGGGCTTGGGAATTGGCCTTCCTTTGATATATATATCAATGCTATCTTGGAACCAGTCCTCTCCAGGTCTGTTCCCAAGGAATTCCAGTTCCAAAGGAATTCCCCTCTAAGGAAAACATGACAGAAATTGCCAAGGAGCTTATCATTGCTATGGTGGCCAAGAACGTTTCAGCCTTGCCTTTGGGTCCAAACACAAAGGGCGAAAATAAACAAAGTTTGAAACGCATTCACTTGCAAGCAAGTGCCACTTTTTTACTTGTATGCAGCATGATATAGTGATCTTTTTGCGGCCTTATTTGATAACTTTTGAAGACAAATCAACGATTTTTGTCTAACAATGCACTGACTCTCATACTTGAGGGGCACCATGAAGGCAAAAGATCCATTCTGAAGTTTTGAAAGCAAACCAAATCATTTGGGAATGATTTGTTCCTCTTGTCATTGTCATGTGTTATCTTTGACATTTTGTGCTGAACATTTGCATCTTTTGTCTCCCAATGCTGCTGCAAGGGAATCCAGATGAATGCTACCCGCTCTGCTATCAAAGAAAGAGGACACAACTGTTGCTGTTACAGTTTCACACTTAAGAACACAATGATGGGATTTGAGCGTTGGGGCTCTCTATGAACAAATGGGAAGACTTGGCTGTCCGCACGCTGGAAGCCACTGTGCTACTTTGTTTAATGTCGGTGTAAGAATGATGGACACACCTGCTACGTTAAGTCATAAGAACTGTGTAGCTTTCCAACAGAAGCCATTTTTACTAGCCAGGCAATAGTTGTGTGCTTCATTCTGGCTCCCCTTGTGTAACAGCCATCACAAAGCACAACTTCTCCGTCATCAAAATTTCTTATAAGAGAGCCGAATTGTTTGTTGTTATGTCATTTCATTAGTTGACTTGCATGCTGTAGAATCAGTGCAAATTAATAATCTTGTTGCAGATAAAAATAGTTTTTTAGGTAGATTCATTGGTCTAGCTCCACAATCTCACGTGCTTGGTTGCCTTTTGCAACCCACAAAAAATACTCATATTTTCCTGCACTGGCTCTTTGGGATAGTTACATTAGAAGTTTGTTTTAGTTGGGGTGGATTCCATCCACTAACATAAAAACAACAGGTTTAAGCTTCAAATGAATGGTTGATAGAAAAGAGAACCACTGTTTTCACATGTTAATACTGAAACCAATCGAAAGATTCAGGCTGTTGATGTTATTTAGACACTTAAAAAAGTCTGAAGTCACAACATTTCATTGCTAATATCAAATGTGTACAGTAAACCTGACATACACCTTGACAATCTTTTTATGGGCACATGCTGTTAAGACAATCAAATATAGTAGTCCACACTGTTGAACCATTGTGCAATTTTCACCAGACCTTCACTGTTGTGGTAGGCAGGCATCTTGTATAGTCTTCCTGATAGATTGTTATTATCGTGGTCAAATAAAACTTCTTGCATCCTTTTCTGGCCGAAGTATGTGATAGCCAGAAGTAACCATTTACTAAACTATGCTCTCACTGTGACATTGATAGTTGAAGATAGTTATACACTATTCATCTGCTTGGTGCAACACTGTGCCACTAAAAAGCAAAGAACGAATGGCTTTGCTTTGAGGAATTATTGGATTTGTTTTAAGCCTACATGTTGCTTGGAAAATTAGAAAGTCATACAGTAATTCTTCATTTTGGGTGTCACAGTGCTTCCCCTTATGAGCGGCGTGAGATGACACCTACTAGTAGCTAGCTAGAACATGGATAACCTGGCACAGCCCCAATTGCACAGGGTTCCCACAAAGTACAGCGGACCCATGCTTGCCTTGGCTTTTCTCGAGATTCCAAATTCGTGCTAAGGTTTTGCTGTACAATTGGTTCTGCTGCGATTGGCATGGGAGGAGGATCCGCGTCGTGGCTTGTGGGTTCACAATCGCCCGCATCTTTGCTGTCTTCGCAGGTTGTTTCCCCAGAGGCGAGAAGGGACTCAATTTCGTGTAGTGAAAAGCCAGCCTTGTTGTCAGAATCTTCAGCTTTCGTCTCTTGCTCTTGCCCGAGAGAGCCAGCAACTTCCATGACAGTGTCTGAAGCTACTTGCTCTGCCTGACTGGCAATACCAGCCCCCCCTTCATTGCCATCGCTTAAAACCTCGGGTTCGCCGTGGAACCTGACACCATAGTATGATATCCTATGATCGCCTAGGGCATCCATGAAATATGCGCCTAACCTTCGGCTTGTCGCTGCAGCACCTTTTACCTTGTCCTCTGTATCGCTATCATGACTCGATGAAACCAACAAAAGCCGATCGCAAATACCATTCAATGGATACCGCATCTTCTGTAGAAAAGACCACGGGGCAGCAACGCCGGCTGATTTTTTGCGGGTAGTGCCTTTTATATCAGCATAGAAATGAGCCACAAAATCTCGAGAAACGAGATATTGGACCCAGGATTCAAGAAAATATAGCTTGCGCCTTGCATGAGCGTCATCCTGTACTGCAGTGGATTGTTCCTTCGTATCCGCGCCATCTCTAGTTGTAGCCCCAGCCGCAGAGGACAGAGACCGCTCCTCAACCAAGATGTTGTCCACCAGATGAACTATCAATGTCTGAAGAAATCCGGGCCATTCCTTCCCCAAAACAATTAGCAAAGTGCTAAAGAGCTGTCTTGCATTTCGAATACCTTCGTCTGTGTCTGGAAATTTCACAACGTCACTGGGGATTAATGCGCCACTTTGTTGTCGCTGTTGGGCAGCTGGAATATCCCCAGTCTCAGCACTAGTAGTAGTAGCACCACCCCAAACCAAATACAAGAGTGCAATGTGGTAGGCCCGATCCAAATGATGTGTTCCATGTTTGCAAAACTGCTTGGCATGATGGTGTGCCGATCGCTCCTTCTTTTTCTTCTTCTCTTTAGTATTATTGGATGTCCCGTTGCTGCCCTTGTCAGTCTTTTGTTTCTTCTTCTTCGTTTTGCTGTTCTTGCTTTTTATTTCCTGAAGAGCCGCAAATCGATTCGTAGTGGTCCCCAAGGTGGACTTGGAAAACGGTGCATTGAAGCCATCTAAATACATCTCGTCGTCATCATCATCATCATCATTGCTGCCATCCTCGTCATCATCATTGCTGCTGCCACTTTGATTGGCGGCCACTACCCAAAAAGCTTGTTGTTTTGATGAAAGTGCCTTTTTGCTTGATTTTTTGGTGCTAGCGGACGAGATCTTTCGCTTCAAGGTACCTCCTGCAGGAGATGATAAAGATTTAGATTTCATCTCCTCTTCCATGACCTTTGTTTGTTGCATCGTGTATGCCATTAAATCTCGCAACAGATCCGTCGTCACAGATCGAGAGACAGGAAATTCATAGCCACTGTTACTCCCAACGTCATTAGTATTTACAATATCATCTTGTTGTTGTTGTTCTTTCAGAGTCGATGTATCAGGATCCTGTGTTGTTGTTTGTTCCATGGTTGTCGCCACGGTAGCTGTCGAGATGGAAATGATCGCCGCGAGGGATCTTGGTTGCCAATATTCCTTGTGAAAAAAATCCATCAAGGTGGCGGCCGCCAATCGCAAGACGCTCAAGTTTGGCATTTGATTGTGCGTGGCTTCGTGACGAATATCCACGACCCAAGAGGGAATGCCCAATTTGGCACAGGAAGCTGCCACACTTTGGGCAGCGATACGTTGTTGTTGCATGGCATCCGCCAAACCATTAATGGCACGCAGAATGGCACTGGAATAAGCCAGTCGCAACTGTTCGACCGATGACATTATTATCGTGCCAACACACGATGATGATGACAGGAATAAGGAATGGGCACGAACTTGCGACAATTGGTAGGAACTTTCCACGGCATGGGGCAATCGGTTGTCCATTCGAACTTTCCAGACGGACATGCGCTCCAGTGCTTCTTGCAAAGAGCCAAGCGGTTCTTCTACTGATAGTTGTGGTGACAGCTCATCCAGTCGTTGTCGCTTTCTTCCAGATCCGGCGGTTGTTGAAAAGGATACCGCGTGTCTAGCTTCCGTCAGCGACCTCCCAACTTGATCCAATTCCCAATCGTCCAACCAAGGCGTGGATTTAGCGACCGATTTCAACCTCTTGTTGCGGGCAATATCTTGAGGCCCCAAACTATCCGAAATTGTCCAAGGTTTGGAAGCATTCCCCGTTTCATGATGAACGGTGGCGCCCTCTATTTCAGGAGGAAGGGCAGGACCAATCATTCTTGTGGTTGTTGTGAATGATTTTTCTGGATGTTCTGAAATGGCTCCGCTGAGACAGAAATGTTTCTCGTTTATAAAGGTGTGCCAACGTCTTTGGCTGCCTGTGTTGGAGAAGCGGGTGGCTATGCTACATGTATCACAACAGTCCAAACGGGGTCGATGTCTTCACCGTCCGTAAAAAAAGACCAGAAATTGTGTAAGAAACAACGTGAGATGCGCCATGGTCGATCATTTGATTAATTTGATTGAATGGCCGTCCAGGTTCCCTGTTGGTGCCTGTCCGTCTGTACTGCATGGCAATACCAGAAAGTTAGACCCTGCTCCCCTACTCTAGTAGATAGCTAGTAGGTACTAGTACACTGCAACAGCAAGCCATTGAGTACTACTAGTGAAGCAGCACAAACTAATAGGTACCCTACCATCCTAGCTAGCTAGAAGTATTGCATAGAAGCAATGCCAGCTTCAAAAGCCACGCTTGGGCAGGAGATGGCAGGAAAGTTGCTTGTCTTTTCGTTGTCAATCTTTAGCTTGGTTAGCTATACTCGTTGCCATTAGCAATACGGGAGTAGCCCTTTCTTAGGAGTTGCCATTAGCAATAAGAATGTAACTCTTACTTTAAAATATTGCACTTCACATTTACACTTCATGTTTATAGAAATTATCATACTCTATGCACCTTTCTGGCAGCAAAAATCCTCTCCCTTCTTCAGTTTCTCAGGGAAGAGACATGTGGCCGCTGGGAGCACCCGGCACCCCGCTAAATTCAGAGGAAATATAACCACGACGCCCCATTCTCTTTTGAGGAATGAAGCCGTCACTGAAACTGTGGCGCAGACTCATAAAGGATGTAACCACCTTCTCAAGTGTACTCGACGGAAGGTCTGTAATGACGATGCTGTGAGACAGCGAGGTCGATGGCCTGGACATGCTGCGATGCGCAATATTACGCAAAGATTTCTCCACTTTCTTCACAGTTTCCGACTTGGGCTTCTCCACGTGTACGAGTTCATCACTTTCAATGACACCTCCTGTTACGTCTTTGATGACCTTTCTGAACGCGACCTTGCCCAAATCAATCAAAGCAAAGATGATGAGATTGAAGACCCAGATAAAAATGACTTCTTCTCCTTCCAGCCCCATTGGAAGCATGGCCACGATGGTGCCAATGGCACACGTCAAGAGAACGGAACCAATCAAGTACCAGGAAGGCATCGATTCCCAGAAAAATCTAGGAGCTCTCACGGAGAAAATGGCGAATTCGGTCACCAACACCAAATGAAGCCATACGAATCCTTGCGTTGCGTTGGCGCAAAGCTGCAAGTCGATGGGATGCTCCAGAAAGTCGGCATTGTTGAGGACAAAGATGAAAGCAAGTCCCGCCCCAGTGTGCATGATGGCGTAGTATAGTGACATCAACACAAGTTTGGCGGCATCGGGCAACTGAGGATAACACGTCGCTTTGGCATTGTCGTAGGCCACGGGAATCATACTGATATCGTTGAGCAAAGCCAGAATGATGACCAACAGCGAATTGACGGCGCATCCAGTTGCAAAGATGACAACCGATAAGACAAGAACAAGAATGGCAGAAGCTGCCACACGGTAGATAACGTAGGACTTGATGCGAGAGAAAATGCGGCGCGACTCGAGCACTGCGCCATAAATAGGGCTGAGACCCGGTTCTGTCAAAATTAAGTCAGCGGCATTCTTGGCAGCATCCGTGGCTCCTTCGACAGCAATACCAACCTGTGCAGCGCTCAAAGCTGGGGCGTCATTGACTCCGTCACCCTGTCATTGAGAAAACAGCAAGGGCACAAAAAGGAAAACATAAGCAATTGAAAAGGGAAACGAAATCTTCACGTGTGTTTCTATGCGATGAATGATCTCTTACCGTCATTCCAGTTACAAGCCCATAAGTATTTCGGAGGGTCAAGACGACTTCGCGTTTGTCACTCGGAAGCACTGAGGCAAAACCATCAGCATCCCAGATCAGCTGATCCTTGGTTTGTTGACTCGTAGCATCCCGAATATCTTGACCAGCTTGAATGTTCGTTCCCAATCCAATCAATCGAGCTGTTTCTTTTCCAACATTGACATGATCCCCAGTAATCATTTTGACGGAAATATGGGCTCTGTGAAGCGATTCAATCGTATCTGCCGTGTCTTCTCGGGGAGGATCAAGCATGGGCACGAGACCCACAAACTTCCAAATGTGTTCTTCGTCTTCGTTGCGGGCATCTCCCTCACACACGGCAATAGCGATAGTCTTGTACCCTGCTGTACTAAGTCCTCGATCAGTGTCATTAATATTTTGGATAAACCTCTTGTTATCGTAGCCCTCAACCTTCCACTGGCATTCATGGTTGTCCTTTCCTCCAGCTTCTGTGTCAATGATTTTTGCGGGCAGACCCTTGGCAACCGTGTACGTCTTGCCTCCTTTGGTGACAAAGGAAACCGTTCTCTTTACCTCGGGGTTGAATCCAACGATTGCCGTTTGCTTCCACTCAGCAGCACCCTCCTGTGCTTGCAGACTTCGCTCAAAGCCACAAATAACAGCTTTGTCAATGGGATCATCCTTCTTATCTGGATTAGAGCACAGATAAGCAAACATGAGGACATCATGAGTCTTGAATTCACCAACGGCAAAGACTCGGTCGTTAATGACCGTCATATTGGCGGTGGTCAGAGTTCCAGTCTTGTCACTGCATAGAATGGCCATGGAAGCAATGTCTTGCAAGGCAGGAATGCTGGTGACGATGGCATGATAATTCTTGGCCAAAAAGGATGCACCCAGGGCCAGGTTCACTTGCAAGACCAAGGGCAAGGCGACAGGGATGGAAGCAATCATGATACTCAAGGCATTCAAAAGTGTGGTTCGGACACTGCTTTCAAAGCCTCCATAGTAAAGACCATCCACGAGCAAGACGGTAATGACCACCGCCAAACTCGCCCCGACCAGTGCCTGGACCACAATCATGACCTTTTGCTGGAATACAGACACAACCTGGACAGACTTGTCTTTGAGGATATCTTCTTGAGCCTTGCCAATTTCGGTTTGGGCAGCTGTGGCCATGACTTGCCCGTAACATTCACCTGCTTTCACGGTGGTTCCAGAGAGCAAGACATCTCCATATTCCTTGCAGGGATATTTGCGAGGAAGTGGTTCTCCCGTAAGAGCCGCCGTGTCAATGGACATGATATCCCCCGAAATCCATTTAATGTCGGCAGGAACCACAGCTCCACCCACCAGCATGCAAATGTCTCCTGGCACCAATTCGGTGGTCACGACCACTTTGGTTTTTCCATCCCGACGCACCGGAATTTCACTGACAATGGAATTGCTGACTTCTTCCAAGGATTTCATGGCATGATATTCTTCTTTGAATCCCAATATGGCATTGACAAAGAGAATGCCACAAATAATGCCAAAATCCACATAATCTTGGGCCGCCAACGAAATAATGGCCGCAATCTCAATGAGCAGAGGCAAAAAGCCCACAAATTGCCTCAAAAAGAGGACATAGACGGGTTGTTCGGGGACGGGAATTTCGTTGGGGCCCCACTTGTCAAGAGCGGCTTGTACTTGGGCCGAGGTTAAGCCAGTGGAAGGATCGGTCATTAAAAGAGGCTCCGTTTCGGATGACTTATTTTGAGCCTCCACATCATCGAATGGTTGTTCAGGAGTAGACATTGCGTCGTTGGGTATTCTTGTAGGTACTGTGATGGTTAGGAAAAAGTAAGAAAAAAAGGTTTGTTGGTTTTTGTAGTTAGTATATCAATAGCTTTGATTATTCTACCAGTAGAAGTGCTTTCTCTGGTCTTGTTAATTGTGTTTTGTTGTAGATGTAAGATTTTATGATGTCTTCTTGCAAACAACAAAGGTCACCGAAATTTGAAACGATCAACACGCAAAGCATGAAGTAATAGTAGTAGATCTCGG
>Ga0163149_10008399_pt1 | contig 10208 bp, 8 predicted proteins | sample OliLakLV19MP5G1_FD_148604 | JGI IMG/M metagenome (GOLD analysis project Ga0163149, IMG submission 148604) | Freshwater microbial mat bacterial communities from Lake Vanda, McMurdo Dry Valleys, Antarctica - Oligotrophic Lake LV.19.MP5.G1 | ecosystem: Environmental > Aquatic > Freshwater > Lake >...
CTTCAATCGGGCGACTTCTTCACCGAACGTATCAATGGCTACTGTGGTAGCGTGCTTGAACGTAATCCATTCGCCTCCATTTTCTGGCTTGTAGCTTTCAATTTTAATTCTAAGTCTAGCATCCTTTTTTTCAAGAGCCACTACTTTGGGATAATTTTTATTTTGAACTTTTGGTTTTTCCTGAGCCAGCCGGGCAGAAAACTCATCGATCGATTTTTCATATTGGGCCATCCTGATGTGCGCCTCCGAACGGAATAATTCATAGGCAGCTATGGAATCTTTTGTTTCTATCCGCAGTTCAGGCGCCACGAACGAGGCGGATGAAGTGCGGGATGCAACTGCCCTTTGGTCAGTGTTCTGGCTCTGTGAGGTGGATGCTGCGATAGCGATAATAACCACGGTTACAAGAAATAATTTACTTTTCATAAAAGGTTTATTTATATCTGCGTAAAAAGCCACCTTGGAACTTAAGGGCACAGTGCAATCATAGTATTGAGCCTTTTATTAAATATCAACTGACTTATAAACAAATGTCAACAGATATCCTGTTGTGATGATTACAGTAATCGTAAATAGAATTACATCATTCGCAGGTTCCCCTTTTATTGAGGTTAACGATGGGCACTTACGTAGCAAACCATTCATCGTGCACTTCCTTTCGAACCTGCTTAAGATTTCACTGATTTTATGCGGAAGTAATTCGCGATTAATTGTCTTAGTATGGTAATTCCAGCATGAAGTTGTATATAAAATATATGGTCAGTTTGCGGTGTAAATGTTAGTGAAAGAGGAGCTAACAAAACTGCGACTTCATTATGTGATTGTTGACCTGGGCATGGTTGAAATTCTGGAGGACATAACGGTAGCGCAACACGACCAGCTAAAGGCAAACCTGCTAAAGTCAGGCTTAGAGCTTCTGGATAATAGTAAGAGCATTTTGATTGAAAGAATAAAAAATGTAATCACGGATATGATTCACTATTCCGATGATTTGCCTGAAAGTAAGTACTCCAATTACATCAGTGAAAAACTGCACCATGACTACACCTACCTCTCTAATATGTTTTCGGAGGTCAAGGGCATGACTATACAGCATTTCATTATTTTAAATAAAATCGAACGGATAAAGGAATTACTTTTATACGGAGAGCTTAATCTTACCGAGATTTCATATAAGCTCAAATACAGCAGCGTAGCCCACTTATCTGGCCAGTTTTAGAAAATCACCGGTCTCTCCCCCTCTTATTTCAGGCAATTGAAGCAAAAACGGGATAGTAACCCTGAAAACGTGTGATTTGTGTAACATTTCTCATCTAATGTGTAATGATCCACAGGCGTATTATCCTCACCTTGAGGTATAATGATCCACGCATATTGAAGTTCTACATAAAATATATGGTCAGCAACCGCTGTAAGATGGCGGTGAAGGAGGAATTAAAGAAACTAGACCTTCACTTTATTGTGGTGGACTTGGGTGAAGTGGAGATCATGGAAAATATTTCAGGGGAGAAATTGGAAGAACTGAAACAAGGGTTGCTCAACTCGGGGCTTGAATTAATGGACGACAAACGGGCAGTGCTGATTGAAAAAATTAAAGTGGTGATTACAGAAATGATTCATTATTCTGATGAATCACTGAAAATCAACTATTCTGACTACATCAGTCAGAAATTAGGTTATGACTATACCTATTTGTCCAACATATTCTCTGAGTTGAAAGGCATTACCATACAGCAGTTTATCATCATTCATAAAATTGAGAAAGTAAAGGAGTTGATCATGTATGATGAACTTTCCATTACTCAGATTGCATGGAAAATGAATTACAGCAGCGTGGCGCATTTATCCAATCAATTTAAAAAAATTACCGGACTAACACCCTCGAACTTTAAGCAACTAAAAAACAGAGGCCGCACCCCGATTGAAGATATTGCCCCTGATATTATGCAAGTGTAAAAGTGTATTTCTTAAAAATGATCCTATGGTGGGTATCCTATAATTAGAGCGATGATGAAAAATGCTGAAATAAAGAGTCCTCAATATGCCAGAAGTTTGATTGAAGCGAGCCTCGACCCACTGGTTACCATCAGCACCATGGGCAAAATCACGGACATGAACGAGGCACTAACCAACCTTACAGGTATTTCACGAGAACAACTTATCGGCACCGACTTTAAAGATTATTTTACTGATTCGCGCAAAGCACGTAAGGTATATAAAGAAGTATTTGCCAAGGGCTTTGTGATCGATTCACCGCTCACGATGCGCGATAGTAAATCGACCGATGTTTTATTTAATGGTTCCGTGTACAAAGATGGGAGGGGAAAAGTGCTGGGCGCGGTGGTGGTGGCAAGAGACATTACCGAGCGAAAAAGGATTGAAAGGCAGTTGATTGAAGCCAGGGTGTTTGCCGAATTGGCGGCATCCATGGCCGAGCTGGCGAAGACAAAAGCGGAGGGGGCCACCCGCTATGCGGAAAGTGCCATGAAAGCGAAGCAGCAATTTTTGTCGAACATGAGCCACGAAATCCGCACTCCAATGAATGCGATTATCGGATTTACCAAGGTGGTATTGAAAACGGACTTGTCGGCAGAGCAAAAGGAATATTTAATAGCAATAAAAATGAGTGGCGATTCTTTAATCGTGCTTATTGACGACATACTTGACCTCGCTAAAGTGGATGCCGGAAAAATGTCATTTGAGAAGACACCTTTCAGGATGACCACGTCATTGGCCGTCATGCTAAAATTATTTCAAACAAAAATTCAGGAGAAGAATATAGAGATAGTGAGTGAATATGACATTGATATCCCCGGAGTGCTGATGGGAGATGCTATGCGACTGCACCAGATATTCATAAACCTGATCAGTAATGCCGTAAAGTTTACCAACGAAGGTAAGATTACCGTGTGTGCTCGTTTATTAAGTGAGGATGCGGAACATGCAACCATTGAGTTTTCTGTGACCGATACCGGGATAGGTATTTCCAAGGAGAAATTAGGCCAGGTTTTTGAAAATTTTCAGCAAGCGACCAGTGGCACTTCCCGGTTGTATGGAGGAACTGGGCTAGGCCTCGCTATCGTAAAGCAATTAGTAGAGCTGCAGGGCGGAACGATTACCGTAAAAAGTGAAGTTGATAAAGGTTCTACATTTAGTTTTAATTTAAACTTTCAGAAAACGAATGGAGAAGCCGAATTGGAAGTGGAATTAATTGAGTTGGACAAAGAAATTAAAAATATTAAAGTATTGGTCGTAGAGGATATTCCCCTTAATCAGTTGCTTATGAAAACGCTGCTCGATGATTTTGGATTTGAACGTGATGTTGCCGCGAACGGAAAAATTGCGATAGAAAAATTAAAGGCTGGTTCCTATGATATTATTTTGATGGACTTGCAGATGCCTGAAATGAATGGCTTTGTAGCTACCGACTATATCCGCAACACAATGCAATCTAAAATCCCCATTATCGCATTAACGGCCGATGTAACCACCGTGGATCTCGAAAAATGCAAAGCGGTAGGCATGAATGACTACATTTCAAAACCGGTTGATGAAAGAATATTGTACAGTAAAATGATGGCATTAGTAAAGAAGCCTGCGCCTGAAGTAAAAAAGGCACGTGATAAAAATAGTAATGAGGTAAAGACAAGCACGAGGTGCATTGATTTAGGTAGTTTAAGTCAGCGAACAAGAAAAGATCCTTCATTAATGAAGGAAATGATTTTGCTTTATCTGGATCAAACCCCTACACTCATCCATGCCATGAAGCAGAGCTTCAATGACAAAGATTGGAATGGATTGCATATGGCGGCTCACACGTTGATTCCTTCATTTTCAATCATGGGCATCCATGTGGATTTTGAAAACATGGCCAAAAAGATTCAAGAATACGCCATCGCACAGCGGCAGGCAGAGGGAATGGATGAAATAGTGTTGCAACTGGAAAACATTTGCTTGCAAGCGTGCAAGGAGTTGCAGGAAGAGTTAAAAGAATTAAAAATGCAGACGTATGCAACATAATAGAATAAAGATTTTTCTGGTCGATGACGATGCTTTGTTTCTAAAGTTATTGGAAATAGAATTCTTACAGGAGACAGATTTTGACATCAAGACATTTTCAAGTGGAGAGCTTTGCCTGGATAATTTATCCTATCATCCCGATGTGGTCATCCTGGATTATTTACTTGCCGGGATCGATAAAACGGCCATGAATGGAATAGAAACATTGGATAAAATAAAATCGCTTAAGTCCGATATTCAGGTTGTCATGCTATCCGCACAGGATAAAATTGATGTGGCTGTAAGCTGTATGCATCATGGCGCCTTTGATTATGTGGTGAAAAGCGAAACGGCCTTCCTCCGGTTGCAAAAAATCATCCTGAATATTTTAAAGACAAAGAAGACGGAAAGTGAATTGAAGTGGTATATGGAAAGAATGTGATCAGCAGCCTATAAATGGGGGCATTTCAAATTGTCGATCATGTTTACTGGATGAACTAGGCCCGAAGGACTGGAATAGTTATAGAAAAACAAAGCCAGGCCGGCATCAAACTCTGAAGAAGTGGCACTATGTCACCCTTTCAGAGTTTTGATGCAATGATCATCGTGTTCTATAAAAATATCATCCCTTCGGGATTTCATTTGAATGAAGCGACAATTTGAAATGCAGCCCTATAAAGTTACGGAAGCAATCCTGATATTTATTTACTATTATGCAGGGCAATTTGCCGGCACGCAGAAAAAAATAGAGCAGTTCAACAATGAGCGTAGCAAAAAAAAGTAAGCCTAAAGTAACTGATCCTCCGATTAAATCACGAAACCTGTTTCCGGTAGTGGGCATTGGCGCTTCGGCCGGAGGCTTAGATGCTTTTAAGAAACTATTGGCGGCCATTCCTGAAGATTCCGGAATGGCGTATGTGCTGGTGCAGCATTTAGACCCCAACTATGAAAGCATGTTGCCAGAATTGCTGCAAAAAGTTACACGCATTCCTGTTTTGGAAGTGGTGGATGATATTAAAGTAGAACCCGATCATATTTATGTAATACCCAGCAACAAAATGATGGTGGCCACGGATGGTGTTCTCCTGCTCTCCACACGGCCTGAAAAAAGTAAAAATGAACTCAACCTTCCCATTGACCTTTTCTTTGGTTCGTTGGCGGAGGTGCATCTGACACATTCAATCGGGGTGGTTTTATCGGGCACCGCTTCAGATGGCACCGCGGGTTTAAAAGCCATTAAGGATAACGGAGGAATTACTTTTGCACAGGACGAAGAATCCGCAGCCTATGATGGCATGCCCCATAGTGCCATGCAGGCAGGAGTTGTTGACTTTATTCTTCCGCCTGATAAAATACCGCAAAAAATTATGGAGATAACCGGCATTCTCAGAAATGCAGGAGATCCTCTAGACCTTCCCAAGAAAGAAGGAGATACATACAAACAGATTATTTCTCTGCTGCGCATTCGCAAGGGAACTGATTTCACCTACTACAAACAAGCCACCATACGAAGACGGATACTGCGCAGGATGGCCATTATTAAGATTGACGAATCGGCAACCTATCTTAAATATTTGAGTGAAAATAAGTCCGAGCTGAATATTTTATTTCAAGACCTTTTAATTCCGGTAACCGAATTTTTTCGCGACACGAAAACTTTTGATACGCTATGCGAAACGGTGTTTCCGAGCCTTGTTAAAAATATGACACCCGGTGAGCCCATTCGGGTGTGGGTGGCAGGCTGCAGCACAGGCGAAGAGGCCTTTTCTCTGGCCATTTGCTTAAAAGAATTTTTAGGTGAAAAACAAGAACGGGTGCAGATTTTTGCCACCGACATCAGTGAACCGGCAATTATGAAAGCGCGCACGGGTACGTACGCAAAAAATCAACTGGACTCCGTATCCCCTCAGCGCCTCAATGATTTCTTTGTAAAAACCAACGGTCATTACCAGGTGAAAAGGCAAATCAGGGATATGTGTGTGTTTGCTATTCATAATTTTATAAAAGATCCACCCTTCGGTAAAATTGATTTAATAAGCTGTCGCAATGTGCTTATTTACATGGAACCATATCTCCAGAAAAGGGCGCTCACTACATTTCACTATTCCTTGAATGCGAAAGGATTTTTGGTGCTGGGCAAATCAGAAACTACCAGCGGTGTTCCGGATCTTTTTGCTCCGGCTGTAAAAAATGATAAGTTGTATACGCGTAAAAATGTGCCAGGCAGATTTATGCACGTAGTAAGCCAGCAAAGCGAGCGCAACCTTATTGCTGTGGAGGATACGCCTACGAATGAAACCATTCACACAGACTTTCAGAAAACGGCAGACGAAATCCTCCTCAGCAAATATACCCCGGCCGGTGTGGTCATCAACGAGGCGATGGACATTGTTCATTTTCGGGGCAACACAGGCAATTATCTGGAGCAATCGCCCGGTAAACCCAGTCATAATTTATTAAAGATGGCCAGGCAGGGCTTGTCTTTTGAACTGCGCAATATTTTGCACAAGGCAAAAAAGAGTAAAGTGGCAGTGATAAAGGAAAATATCCCACTCCAGATAAACGACAGCCTGCGCAATATTTCCATCGAGGCCATTCCTTTGCCCAACTTAGCAGAGCCCCATTATTTAATCCTCTTATACGAAACTCCAAATTTCAAACTACAGACTTCAAGCTCAAAAGTAGCTAGATTAAAAAAAGATGAAAGAGATTTGCGCATCCAGCAATTGGAGCGAGAGCTGGAGCAAACCCGCGAAGACATGCGCAGCATCACCGAAGATCAGGAAGCTAACAATGAGGAACTGCAAAGCGCCAACGAAGAAATGCTGAGCAGCAACGAAGAATTGCAAAGCCTGAATGAGGAAATGGAAACCAACAAAGAAGAACTTCAAAGCACCAATGAAGAACTTACCGTGGTGAACCATGAAATTATCAGTTTGAATGAACAGGTAACAGAGGCGCGTGATTATGCAGAAGCGATTATTGCCACCGTTCACGAGCCGCTGATTATTCTTGACAAGGACCTTTGTGTTAAATCTGCTAACAGGGCGTTCTACAAAAAGTTTCACTTACATGCCGAAGAAACAGAGAGAATGTTTCTGTTTAATTTGGGCAATATGGATTGGGATATTCCCGGTCTGCGGCAATTGCTTGCCGACATCGTCAGTAGGAATGCTCCCTTTAAGGATTTGGAAATCACCCACACCTTCAGTACGATAGGCGAGAAGGTGCTGATGCTTTACGCCAACCGGATTATTCAGAAGGCCAGCCAGGAGCAATTAATTCTGTTGGCTATCCAGGACGTTACGGATGTGAGAAGGCTCGCCAAAAAAATTCTGGAGAAAGAAAAGAGAGGCGCGGAAGAAAAACTGGAACTCGAAAAGGCTGCGTTAAAGACCATTGAGGACAGCAATAAACGCTATAACATGATGTTTATGCAATCACCATTCGCCTTTGCGATATTGAAAGGAAAAGAGATGGTGATTTACATGGCGAATGATAGCATTAAGAAAATGTGGGGAAGGGATGGCGACATAGAGGGAAAATCCTTGTTTGAGATTTTGCCGGAATTGAAAGACGGGCCAGTGCCTGAATTACTTCAAAAGGTGCACACCACGGGCCTACCCTTTAATGCCTATGAATTTCTGGTGCCACTCATGCGCCATGGCAAAATGGCAAACGTGTATTTCAATTTTGTGTATCAGCCCTATATGGAGGCAGACGAGACGATTTCAGGTGTTACCGTTATTGCCCATGAAGTAACGGATCATATTAACCTGAAGGATGAATTAATCATGGCTAGGGATACTGCAGAAGGAGAAAAGCTCATCGCGCAAGAGGCGGTAAAATCGAAGCAGCAATTTTTGTCGAATATGAGCCATGAAATCAGAACCCCTATGAATGCGATCGTGGGGTTTACGAATATGGTTTTGAAAACCAACCTGGATGAATCACAAAAGGAGTATGCAGAGGCAATTAAAGTATCCGGAGAATCATTGATAGCGTTAATTGATGATATTCTTGATCTCGCCAAAGTGGATGCGGGAAAAATGATCATTCACCAAACCCCCTTTAACTTATCCGCTTCCATTGCGTCAGCTATTATATTAGTCGAATCAAAAATCAAGGAGAAGAATTTAAAGTGGACCTATGACTATGATGCTTTAATTCCAAAAAAATTAATAGGCGATCAATTCCGATTACGGCAAGTCATTTTAAATCTGCTGAGTAATGCTGTCAAATTTACGCAGGAAGGTAAAATCGAGATGCATGTTCGCTTACTGAAAGAAGATAAACAAACAGCCACGATCGAACTTACCGTATCCGATACAGGCATTGGTATCCGCCCAGATAGATTGAAAAGTATTTTCAATAATTTCGAGCAGGTGCATCAACAGGATAGTGATACCGTTTATGGAGGAACCGGCTTAGGGCTTGCCATCGTTAAACAACTGGTGGAACTGCAGGGAGGAACCGTAACGGCAAACAGTGAATTTGGGAAGGGATCAACCTTTGGCGTTGTTTTGACTTTCGACAAAGGAAGTGAGCAGGAAGAGGAAAAAGTAAAGGTAATTGAACAACCGAACGGTAATTCTTTTCTCACAGCCGAAAAATCAATAAAAGTGTTGGTTGCCGAAGACATTGCCCTGAATCAACTGTTAATAAAGCTGATAATTAAAGATTTTGGTTTTGAAATAGATATTGCCGGCAACGGAAAAATCGTTATCGATAAACTAAAAGAAAATCCATATGATGTTATTTTGATGGATTTGCAAATGCCAGTCATGAATGGCTTTGAGGCTACCGAATACATACGAAACACAATGAAGTCTCAGATTCCGATTATCGCTCTCACCGCAGATGTAACCACAGTAGATCTTGCCAAATGCAAAGCGGTTGGAATGAATGATTATATACCGAAACCCATTGATGAGAAGTCATTGTATGACAAAATCATCAAGTGCCTCGAAAAGGTCGGATAAAAGCTTAAATTTTTTAATCTACTTAGTCCAAAACCAGGGCCTTGATCTTAGTCTCTGGTCCACCTGTGAATTATGTAATAATCTTACCAAAAGATGTAACGCGTCTGCGACAAAAGGTTGTGATATTTATTGAGTGGAAACTAATTCACAACCTGACTCGCCAGTTTGCGTGAAAAGAAATTTAATACAATGAAAAAACCAATTCTCTGGTTATCAGTTGCAATACTACTGATGACATTTGTCCCCTCCATTCAATCACATGCCGCTACGGCAACCAAGCCAGCCAAAACAAATACAATAAGTGCCAGCGATGCAGCAGAAGCAAAAGCACTGCTCGACCGGTTGGACGAAATCAAGGCCATGGATAAATCAAGACTAAGCTCATCTGAAAAGAAACAGTTGCGCAAGGAAGTCCGTGCTTCACGCGAGCGGATTAATGATATAGGTGGTGGTGTATACGTTTCGGTGGGCGCAATCATTATCATCCTGTTGCTAATTCTCCTTCTTTAATCGGGTTTACATAGTTTAAAATAAGATATATGAAAAAGATAGGCTTAATAATTTTTGTGATAGGTGTTTTAATTACTGCAGTAACGGGCTTCAGCTATGTTACAAGAGAAAAAGTAGTGGACATTGGCAGTCTGGAAATCACTGCAAATAAACGTCATAACATGGCTTGGTCGCCTATTGTGGGCCTGGTGGTAATGGCGGTAGGTGGCGTTGTTTATTTGGTAGGTGAGAAGAAATTATAGGAAGTACAGGGTTGTTAAAATAAAATAAAATAATAGTATAAACTTAAAATTATGGGAAATCTACTTTATATCATCGCGGTAATTTTGATCATTGCATGGGCGATCGGTTTTGTTGGCTATCAGGCCGGAGGAATTATACATATCCTTCTTGTTATTGCGATTATTGCAGTAATACTTCAGGTTATTCAGGGACGGAAAATCTAGTGTGCAGAACAAAAGATCACTAAGAACCCTGGCTACCAGTAAGACACTTCTCATTGATTGTGAGAAGTGTTTAATTTTTTCAAGCAAAGCACCCGGAAATAAGATGCTTTTTAGAAATGATAGAAAGTACAGGTCGTTAAAATAATAGTATAAACTTAAAATTATGGGAAATCTACTTTATCTCGTTGCGGTAATTTTGATTATTGCATGGGCAATCGGTTTTGTTGGCTATCAGGCCGGAGGAATTATACATATTCTTCTTGTCATTGCG